>Ga0115000_10000286_pt1 | contig 46591 bp, 26 predicted proteins | sample ArcticOcean_MG_C_6_FD_89690 | JGI IMG/M metagenome (GOLD analysis project Ga0115000, IMG submission 89690) | Marine microbial communities from western Arctic Ocean - ArcticOcean_MG_CB8_128 | ecosystem: Environmental > Aquatic > Marine > Oceanic | place: Arctic Ocean: Canada Basin | collected...
AGATATGCAAACACATATAATAGAGGTGAATAACACTTTAAAGAATGTAAATGCATATAATGTGTCTAGTTTATTCATCAATTTACAAGACAATGAACCAAATAGAAACACTAATCGGCTCAACTAAAACAATAATAAAATGGCAGAACTAGTAAGCCCATGCTGTGGGGCAGAATACACAGATAATGAAGAAGGGCCCAGCTATTGCTGTGATGCTCCAATACTCCAAGGCCTTTGCTCAGATTGTAAAGAGCATGCAGAGCCTGCAGAAGGATTCATATGTGAAACATGTGATGATTTCTTTGAAGAACCTGAAAAGGATTATGACTACGATGAACGTATGAAAGACTCTATAGCAGAGGATCGCGCAGACGAAGCCCGGGACATGGGCAACTAATAATTTAAAAATTAAACATGAGAAACAATCAGGATCAACTCTCTAGAATATCAAAGACATTGATATTTTCAGAGCCTTTCTACGGTATCTTTCTTATTGGATTGCAAAAGCAATTCACTAAGAGCTGTGCTACCGCAGGTGTAGGAAAACACAACATAGGTATGAGGTTAGTTATTAACCCAGACTTCTTTATGGACCTTAGTGAAAAACATCAACAGGGTCTACTAAAACATGAGCTATTACATATAGCTTTTGGACATATTATATTATCAGATAGATACCCTAACAAAAAGCTTTTTAATATTGCGGCAGATATAGAAATCAACCAATATATTGCTGAGGACATGTTACCAGAAGGTGGCTTGCAGTTAGACTCTTTCCCTGGTATATATTTACCACGTAAAGCTGGGACAAAAAAGTACTATGATTTATTAAGTCATACATGTGATGGTAACGGTGGGTCTTCTAATCCGGAGTTAGATAAACTTCTTGGAGAAATGGATGGTAACAGTCAGTATGATCATAAAGAATGGGCTGAGATTGGTGACTTACCTGAAGCAGAGAAGAAGCTAGTACAAAAACAGTATGAGCACCAAATGAAACAAACTGCTGAGGAGATTAAGAAGCAGTGCGGGACTATACCTGGTGAATTAGCGGAGATAATAGACAGACTATTTACTTTAGAGCCTTCTAAGTTCAACTGGAAAGCTTATCTTAAAAGGTTTATTAACAACTCTTCTACGGTCTATACTAAAAAGCTTAGAAGAAAGAATAACAAACGTTACTCTGGTAATCCGGGCCTAAAGATTAAGCATAAGAATCACGTGCTCGTAGGTGTTGACACTTCAGGCTCAGTTAGCAGTGAAGAGTTAGTAGAGTTTATGCACGAGTTAAGTCACATGCATAAAACTGGTAACACTATAACTGTTGCACAATTTGACACTGAGATAACAGATGTATCTTTATTTAATCCTAAGAAGTCTTGGGAGATCAAAGGTAGGGGAGGAACTTATTTCCAGCCGGTGGTAGATCATTACAATGACCCTAAGAATAAATACTCAGGGTTTATATGTCTAACAGATGGAGAAGCTCCTAACCCAGACAACTGCCCAAAGAATGCTTTATGGGTACACAGCAGTAAATGTCAGATAAACGAAGAGTTACCTGGTATAAAAATACAATTAAACTAAACAATTAAAACAATTAAACATGAATGAAGTAAATTTAAACATTGATGAACTACAAGATTTTGTAGGGCACATCATAACAAACAATCGTCACTTACAAGCTCAGGGCAAGAAGCCTGTAGCTATAGAAGTAGTAGGTGAGTCAGGTATTGGTAAAACAACCAGTATCATGGACATGACAGCTAAACACGGGTTAGACTTTGTTAAGCTTAATCTAGCTCAGATAGAAGAATTAGGTGACTTAGTAGGTTTTCCTATTAAGCAATTCCAAATGTGGACGGAGAAAGAAGGTAAGAAAATAGGTAAATGGGTAGATGAAGTTGCAGTAGATGCTCAGCATAAGCTAGGATTCCAAACCACAGGTAAGAGTAGAATGTCTTACTCAGCACCTGAATGGATAGCGGATAAGAAAGCCGGGGGTGTATTACTTCTTGATGACTGGAATCGTGCAGACATGAGATTTATCCAAGCCTGTATGGAATTAGTAGATCGTCAGACTTATATCTCATGGACACTACCAAAAGATTGGCATATTATATTGACTGCTAATCCTGATAATGGAGATTACATGGTTAATAGTACAGATCCTGCGCAAAAGACTCGTTACATCACAGCAAACCTTAAGTTTGATATAAATGTATGGGCTCGTTGGGCGGAAGAGAATAACATGGATACTAGATGTATCAACTTCTTGCTAATGCATCCTGAGCTAGTAACTCAAGAGACTAATGCTAGATCTATATCTACGTTCTTTAATAGTATCTCAAGTATACCTAAGTTCGAAGATCAATTGCCTTTAGTGCAGATGATTGGAGAAGGGTCAGTGGGTAATGAGTTCGCTTCTATGTTCACTACGTTCATTAATAACAAACTTGACAAGCTTGTTACACCAAGGGAAATAGTAACCGGTCCTGTTGAAGTATTAGCAGAAATGAAAGAATGTATTGGTAAGGATGAGTCCTATAGAGCCGACATAGCCTCTCTCTTAGCCACTCGTATAGCCAATTTTGCGGTTGCATTCTCCAAAACGGACACCGTAACTCAAAAAGTGCAAGAACGGCTTGTTAAGCTGTGCACTTTAGACTATTTAACTGATGACTTAAAGTACTTGGTAGTTAGGACTATATTTAACGGTAATAAGTCTAAGTTTAACAAAATGATGATGAATCCAGCTATCATTAAAATGACTGTGAAGTAATGGCCAGCAAGAATGTGCACGCAGGGGAATACCCTGAGCAACAAATTACTGATTTAGGCTTTACGGATATGGTTACTTTAGGATTTGTAACCACAGAAGTAGTAGATGTTTATTTATCGGAATCATCAGCTCAATATACTAAAATCAAAAGTCTTTTAAAAACAGAAACAACTGATGATTTAACTACAGTTAAAAGAGCTTTTGTATTACCTATGCATAATGTGTCAACTGAAAGGTTAAAAGCTGCTCTTAAAGAACATAAAATTGGTGTTACTAATGATTATGAAAAAGCTGACTTTGTTATTCCTCATACTAATTTTTATGAGAGTTATAGCAATATTACTACTATACCTCAGACTAAGATGATGTTTAAAATATCTAATGGATATTATTGTCACGATCACAGGCCTTTAACTAATGACTATCATGATCGTACTGGTAATGATGTTATAATAGAAAGTAGAAGTCAAGATAATCACTATCAGCATAATATGAACTACGAGAGTGCTCCTTTTGATTCATTTATATTTAGTAAAATGTCACTAGTACTAGCGGATCTAATTGAGAAAGGAGAGATGCAAGTTATGAATACTGATACCATACTTAATCAATCAGCTAATAGAATTCCTATGACACTACAGTTAATGGAAGATATTAAAAAGATGGTGGATTCTTATTCTTCCTCAGAAGAAGATATAGAAATGGCAGGTAAGATAATACCAACTATTGATCCTACAGGAGAGCCTTATTTACTTTATAGTTTCTCTGATATGTTAGAGGGATGTTGTTATAAATACAATAGGAATAAAGATGTTATGTATTGGATGGAAAAGTATGACATTCACAGACTCTCTCGTTGTAATGCTGAAGAAGCTATTAGATATTTTGATGAGAAAGAACAGTTAGATTCAAGATGCTTTAAATCTTTAGAAGTAAAATGTAGGGAACAAATACAAATTCACAATAGAGAATTGTATACGTTCAAAGTTCAAGTTAAACCCGAGTACAGAAAGTACATGGAGGAACAATAAACAGGACACTAGTTGATACATGACGCCGAGTAGGGTGTTGTGCCCTGTTTAATTGTTATAGGTTGGGGGGAGGTCATGCTTCCCCCTTCCTTTTTATTAATCAATAAAAATTAAAATATGAAAGAAACAACAGTACTAATAGATGGAGATAGTTTAATCTATTTCGAAATGAATAAAACAACCTTAGAAGAAGCTCTATTAGGAATAGACAACAGAATGCATACTATATTAGATGCTTTCAAAGCTACAAAATGGGCAGGCTTCTTAACACAAGGTAAATGTTTTAGATATGAAAGAGCAACAACCAGACCTTATAAAGGTAATAGAAAACACGGTGATAAGCCTATTATATTTCCTGCAATAAAAGAATATTTAAGACAAGAATGGGGATTTACTCATTTCTCTCAGTTGGAAGCCGATGATTTGGTAGCTATATATAGAGAAGATTGTGATCATGCTGGTATAGCATCTCCGGATAAGGATGTTCTATATCAAGTACCAGGTAGACATTTTAATTATAGAACAGCTGAATTCATTGATACTAGTGAAGAAGATGCAGAACGATTTCTTTGGAAGCAAATGTTAATGGGAGACTCTACAGACGGAATTCTTGGGTTACCAAAAGTAGGAGAAAAGACTGCAGATGCATGGTTAAATGAGCTTGCAGAAGATCCAAGATATGGAGATATGGGAAGCTTTGTTTTGAAAAAGTATCAAGATAAGTTTGGTAATCACGAAGGAATTCATAGATTTGCGGAGACATTTAAATTAGTATATATACTAAAAACTAAAGAAGAAGCTTATTTAGAAACTAGTATAGCATTACCAAATTTAATAATAAATGAATTAACCATTAAAACAGAAGATGACCTATGGGGATAAGAATAAAAAGTTTAGTATACACAATTATAGATGCATTATCTTTTCGGATTTCTGGAGGGACTAAGAATTTAGAAGAGCATCATATGGATGGAAAAATCGAAGCCTTAGAAGGGGACGATGGATTATATCTACACACTGGATTAACTATAAAGATAAAGAACTTTAAATATATTATCAATAATATAGAATCTAGAGAAAATAATAATATACTTACTTATGTATTATCTACAGCTAAAAGAAATAAAATAAGTACATATATACTTCCTATGATAGCAGAAAAGAAATCGATGTTATTTTGGGACTCTTTATTAATGAATTCATTTATAGGATATGATGATGAAAGAGATGTAATATGTGTATTATTTAGATTCTCAGGAGATCCTTTATTCTTAAAATTTGAAAAAGCAGTTAAACAATTTTCTTATTATAAGGATAAGGTAGATGTTGATTCTTACCATGTAATGTTTGTTTTTGATGTCCCTGCAGAGCATAAAAGAAGTTGGAATAAATTAAAGAAAGGTAAATATTCTGAGCTCTCTATTAAATATAAAGATAGAATTTTAGATTTTCATAGCATGCCTCGTAATAGTGCTATAGGACAGGTATTATATAAATCCCCTAAACGTAGACAATTTTTAGAAGACTACTTAGGGGCGGATATAGAACAAAACTCAGAATTATTAACAGCTATAGATTTCGAAAACGATATCTTTGAACCAAAAATATATGAATTTAATAAAAGTACACTAATATGACAGAAAAAAAGAAAGGCTGCGGATGCGGCAAGAAAGCCCAACAACCAATGACACCACCACCACTCCCAAACCATAATGACCTTTATTATGAAGAAGGAAGAAATGGATGGACCCCGGGTAATACTAATAGTACCCTTCCTGGTAATCCTACTTTAGATGTAGCTCATGCTTTAGAGGCTAATATACTCTCTCATGAAAAATTAGGAGGTAAAGAAGGTCAACCTATAAACCCTAAAATGTTTTTATCTAAAGAAGAGTTAGCAGAAGCTGATAAGCGGAACGAGTTTGGGAAAAGTCTCTTGCAAGTTACTAGAGAAATAACCAACTTGTTAATAGAAAAGAACAAAGCTTATGGAGATACGGCATTAAATCCACCTAAGATATTTAGTAAACTAAGTTCTACAGAAGCTATATGTGCTAGATTAGATGATAAAATATCTAGGATACAAAACAAAGGTATTAATGATGACACAGAAGATACTGTAAATGATCTTATTGGTTATCTATTATTACTAAAAATGTCAATGAAGGACACGAAATAAAAAGCAGGGGGTGTAAAAACCCCCTATTTTTACTTATCTTTCTTTGGTCCAACAACACCATCAGCCAAAGATGCTAGATTACTATTTGTATTATTTAAAGAGGTCGCTAGACCTGAAATATTTGATGCATTTGCGTTAATAGCACTGGTTGCACTTGTTATTTGACTTGTTATTGAATTCAACGCAGTATTTCTTATACTTTTTGTCATTTCACTATGTAAACTAGTTAAAGTCATTGTCACACCTAAATCAATAAGTCGTCCTCCAGGTATTTGATATTTTAAATCATGAGATGATCCTTTATCTAAAGTACCTATAATATGATTAGAATTTATAAGACTAAATCGATCATTTACTATTTCAGCTAAGTAACTTACCTCAGTTTCTAAAACTGATGGTGCTGTTGTTACTGATCTTCTTATTAATCTCTTTCCGGACATATATCCGAATCCATATACTCCACCTATTTCAGGTGTCATATATACTATATTTTGACTAGGTACATGGAGACTACCTCCACCATCTAGTGTTATTTCAATTTGTCTGTTCATGTTTTCTGTTTTTATTGTTTAATTAATTAATGTTCCCCCTTTTTACTGTTTATTGTCTTGCGTATTTATATTGAGGATATATTTCAAATGCTTTGGCAACTCCATTTATACCCGGAGCAAATTTCAGAAGTTGATAACCTGGGGGTTTTAAATCTCTCTCATCATTTTCTCCGAAAACAGCATCCCTTATCTCATCTAAACTATTAGATCCTAGACCAACTAAATCTGCTCCTAATGAAAGTAATGGAATTCCCGATGCCCTAGGTCCAGTCATTTCTGTAGGATCTAAAAATATAGCCGTCTCACGATAGACTCTACCTAATACATTATGCATTTTTCTGCCTATCCATGTTTGTCTAATATCTGTTTTTCCATCGTCATCATAGTCTCCGCCCGCTAAGCTTATCATTAAAAACAGTAAAGCAACAGCTCTTACTTCAGCAATCATAGCTCTCAAGTTTCCTTGTTTCATTTTCAAGAACTCTTGAAATGCAAGTTCCTTAGCCTCGGGGGTCTTAAAGTCATACTCTTCATTACCAACGTTATCCATCAAATGATTTTCGAATGCATTTCTTGCTTTCTTTTCTTTTATTTTAGAAGACTTAGAATATCCGAAGGTAGCAACATCTAAACCTAACTTAACTATATCTGTGCCTATCTCCATAAGATATTCAGTTGCAGCTACTTCTACATCTAATATTTGACCCATATCATCATACCCAGTTTCAGGACCAAAATTCCCAAAGAAGCCTCTCCAAGTACCTTGATCAAACTGTTCCATTACATGATCATATTTAGTCTGGCCAAAACGTTCTAAAGCGATGCCTGGTAACCATGATCTATAATGCATAAAGAATCTATTAATAAGATGTTGTTTAGCTGTTGTCAAATCTTCTGGGGAACTAGTACCTTTAACTTTACTACTCATTCTATGTACTCTAGCTCTAAAAGAGCCATAACTATCATCAGTTTCAGATGGTATTTTAACTGTATATTTATCAATAGGAGCGCCTTTCTTCCATTTAGGGTTATCGGTTACTTCAATAGAATCATATAAAGACACTGTACCCTCGGGTAACTGACTTAATCGTTTCAATTGACCATTCTCATCTATTCCGTGATTTTTAGCCATAGCCACTCCTAATGTAGCATCAAGCGCTTTATCCGCCTGAGCTAAGAATTCGAACCATCTATCCTGAGTTAAATATTTAGACTTCCAATTAGAAGCTAATTCATCACCCCTTCTTTTAGATTGGTCTATAAGCATAATTTCGAAATGCTCCATTATAGCCCTTACTTTAGGATCTCGGCCGATGATAGCTTTCTCTGCTTCCCATAATTGTTCATTAGTATAATGTATTCCTTTAGCAGCTTGTATATGAAGTCCTGCTATACCAGCACCAAAAGCTCCTAAAGCAACAGGTACTTTAAGTCCTAAAGCAGAAATAGAAGAGAAAGACTTCGCTGCTAGCCCCGCGCGCAAGTAACTAAATCCTGAATCAGTTACTATATCTTTAGTTTTCAGTTTTTTATTATATAATGACTCATTTATCATATCTGTAAATAACTCCGATGAATTTTGTTGAGCATTTCCAAATATTTTTCTTGCTTGATCTACAGCTTCTTGAACAGGCTTCCCTTGAAGATCTTCTTGTACTTCTCCAATCATTCCCTCCTTAAGTATTAACTCTAGTAGTAATAAGTCATCTTTTACACTATTTAAATATTCATATTCCATTGCGGCTTGTCCTAATAAGTATAAAGATCTACCTAACTCTCTAGATCTTAAAGATCTATCTATCTCTCCCTCAGAATTTGTAAGCTCTCTAGTATATAGTCTAGGTATTTCTCGTATGAAATTACCCTCCAAATCTACAGAACCTAAATCCATATTATGTTGTTTTACATTTAAAGCGTCCATACCAGATTCTTTAAATGCTTGTACTTTACTATCAGATTCAAGAATACTATCTACTAAACTTTGCTGTACATTACCAATGAATGTAGGACCTAACTTCATTCCAAACATCTTTTCATAATCATGTATCTTTCTTATATGAAATTCATAAAAATTCTTTAAAGGTTCATTAGATTGTATCTTTCTATAAGCTGGCGTTAAAAATTCAGACGCAGCCTCTTCATTTAGCTTAGTGAAATATTGTCCTCCTTTACCTAACCAAGCTGATTCATAAGTTAACACATCATGTTCCTTTTTCCATTGCTGCTTTTTACTATCTTTAGCTTCTTTAGATAGATTTAAAGAGTCAATAGATTTAAAAGCTTTCTGTTCCCAGTTCTTATATTCTTTATTATAATATATCATATCAGGAGTATAATACGTTTTCATCCAACCTATGTTACCCGCCTTCATGGATTTATTTTTCCTATCATATAACTCCTCTGAGTATTTAGCATGTAAATTATGAGTCGCTGGGTTAATTAATAAATCAAAAACATTTACATTATTATATCCATTAGATTCTCCCCAGGCAAATAATTCTTGTTCATATTCATAAATTTCCTGGGCCAATTCTTTTTCTTTTCGGATCATAACCGTCTTCATCTTATTCATAGTATCATATATATATCTACTATAAGGAGACTTATGCGCAGAAGAAGGTATCCAAGCTTCTAATGTTCCCTTTCTATTATATTTAATATTATTTATATTTTTTCCTCTGGCTTTCTTATCTATTCTATTTATCATGTGTACCTTCATCTGCTCTATAGTAGTACTAATCTCAAAGGATGATTTAGCCATTTCATCTAATAAAGCCTTAGATTGTTTAGTATCAGATTTTTGTAAAGATGCCCTTACTTCAGGTAAAGATGAGAAAGCTAAGAAATGCTGCAATTCTTCATATAACTCTATTAATTCTGCATCAGTGAGATACATTGGATTTAATATAGTTTCTCCATTTTCATCTAATCTAAATTCTTCTTCTACACCTAATCCCGCATGCACCTGTCTTAATATTCTAAATGACTCTACAATACCTTGTCCTACTTCTTGATCAATCTGTAATCTTTTAATAATAAGTCTAGAGTCTGACATTCTCTTCTCTAAAGCAGCTCTATCTGAAAAGGCAGCATGTTTAACTTTTCTTGCTAAACTATTATACCTACTCATCTCTGCTCGTATAAGCTTATTAATGCTTTCATCATCGGTCATTTCATTAGCTACCGGTATGTGTTCTAAAAACCTACTATCTGTATCCTGGCCGGTCCACATATCAAGATAAGTAATAGTATCAGTCATAATATTATTCTCATCCCTTTTAAACATAACAGATATAGGAACTACTCTACTATGTCTTACTTTTGTTACCCCATACTTAGATAATAAAGCATCTTTATACGCATTTATTTGATTATCATACCCTTCTAAAGAACTAGCATACATATCTCCTGTGATCTTAACACCTGATTTAGAAGACTCAGCATTAGATCCAATTCTAGGAGACTTAAATTTCCAATCATATATAGAAGCAGAACCATCACTAAATATAACTAACACATCAATTGTACCCCCTATATCATTCTTTTCATCTGATACAAATTGTTCTGTTATAATTTTAAACTTTCCCTGAGAAGCTGTTTCTTTATTTATTATAGCTTGTTGAGCTTTTATCTCTTTTATTAAAAATTTAGCACCTGATATTAATATATCAAATTGATTCTTAGTAAATAATGGGCCTGATTGAGTTAAGATATCCGAGTAAGATTTATTCCCCTGCCCGGTAAACTTTTTAATTAACTCTTCCATTACAAGGTGGCCTTTAGTACCAGTATTCATACGGATGTCTTGCATATCCTTAATTAATTTAGCTTCTTTAGCCGTTCTATATTTAGAACCTCTATTTTGTGCAAATTTTAATGAAGAACTATCAGATCCCCTTTTCTTTAATGTCTTACCTTCATATATAGTACCTTTCTTACCTACATAACGTTCAATCATACCATCTTCTGAAAGTTTATTGAAATATCTACGTAATACTTTACTACTCACATCTTCTACGTTTAGTTTCTCTATTTCATATAAACCCGCCTGAGCATCTAATTGAGAAATAATATTTTGTTGTCTAGTGCCTTCATTATAAAATTTATTATCTGCTAGTTCCACTGTTTTAGACATATCATTAAAGTAAGAATCTAAATTCTTATTTAATACATCATGTGCAGTCTTTACAAAAGGATCTACATGGGCTCTACCAAATATTCTATTTAAATGTTCTAATACTTTAGCAAACCATCTAGATAACCTACTTCTAAAAGTTTTCTTCTCTTTAGTTTCTCCTTTTACAAGTTCTTGATGTATAAGTTTTCCCATTGCTTCCCTAGCAATTAAATCTTCATTACCATTATATAAAGCATAGTGATCACTATTAGGATCCATTAAGTTTTTATAGATCTCTGTGCCCACAACTTCTCGCCTCATAACATCATATAAAGGATGTTGTTGCGCCTTCAATACCTCTACTATAAAGTGAGATGCTTCCTCTGTTAAGATAGAGATGTCTGTTCCAGATTTAGTAAGTTCAATCAATCTATTAGATATATCCGCTGCAGCTATATTATCTATAGTATTTCCATTAACATCCGTGACACTCTCTAAAATTTTTACATCCACACCTAACTTTTCAAAAAGATAATGTAATGAATCTCCCACTTTAGATTGTAACATGTCTTCTTTAAGTTGAGCAGTTTCTTCTTCTAAAGCCGCTGTATTTGCAATAAGTGGAGCTAAAATTCGTTGTACAGCAGGAGAAGATAGGGTAACAGAATCCTCAGACCGGTTATTAGAATCTAAATATTCTTTAACAGTTAAGTAAGCTACTAGAGCAGACTCAGGATCATGTCCAAACTCTTTATTAATATCCTGAAACAGATTAGAATCTAATCCATCCTCATTAAATACTGTCTCTATTTGCCCTTGAGCATTTCTATTTATTCTACAAGCCATTTAACATTCTTTATTAATTTTCGTATATTTACTTTTAACCTTCGACGATAAAGCATGGGTAGAGCCCTCTTCTTTCGTTCCTTTAGTCTCTTCAGACAAGTTAATATCACCCTTACTTAAGACTTTTATTGAAGCTACATCGAATGTGCTCTTATCAAAAGAAGGATAACTCTTTTTAAATCCTAGTACGTCTTTAAAACCCAGACTATTTGCGAATGCAAATATAGAGTTTTTATGTGGAATACTGAGGTCATCTCTTAAGTTTAATGATGCTTTAGACTTTCCTATTAGTTTCTTTTTAGTGATTGGTTGTATATTTAACTCTACAATTGACCCGTCTGGTAAGCTATATTCTCCAGACACTATTATATTTTTACCTTTTCTTGGTATTAAATGATTTGTTTTTTCTCCACTAAGTACTTTCTGGATATTCTCATTTCCTAATACGAACGGCTCTCTCTTTCTCTGAGTATTATTAGAAGGTATACTATTACCCTCAGTCTCTATAAACCTATTTCTAATACCTCTTTTAGGGTGTCTTACTAAAGTCTCACCTTTTAATTCATACAGATCATAATAATAAGTACTATCGTCTTTATTTTTAACATGTTTAATAGTTATATATCCAGGGCCTGAAGCTAAAGCGGTAGTTAAGAAGTTAGGTATCTTAGAATCTGCTATTTCATCCTGATTTAATAAAGCAATGTGCTTAGCTTGTCTTACAAATTTTTGTGGTATAATTCTAGGATTATTCCAAGAGTTAGATATAAATGATTTGTGGGCCTTATCCCAATAGTCTTGATTAAAGCCATGCTTAGTAATTTTAGCCATAAACTGTGTATATCTATCACCAGTTAGCTCTAAAACATCTTGACCAGGTAGTATAGTATTATAAGAATAAGGAGAGTATGAAAAACCTGATTGTATAAGACTAAACTTAATTAAATTTTCAAACAATGTAGGATGCTCTTCTTTAAGAGTACTCATTTCATCTACCATATCATTTATATCTTCTACATCATATTTTTTACCAATAAGTCTTAAAGAATCTACGGTTGAATCATGATTATCATCTGCATATTCATCTAATATAGGTAATAAATTATCTAAGGCTAAATTATCTAATCCTTTACTTTCTTCTCTAATCTGGCGCGGAAGACTTAAGGGGCCCCTTACTAACTGTTCTAAATCTTGTGCTAAGTTAGTGAATCCTTCATATTCTTGTAATATAATATAAGCTGATAAGAAATTGTCAAAATTGTTCAAATAATAAATAACATCATCCTTATACATACCGTTAGTTATTAATTTCTCTGCTATATCTACATACTTCTGATGTACTTGTGGTGAATGATTTTTAAAATCTACTTGTGATAAAAGACTTCTAGAATTAATAAATGTATCTCTTAAAGGTTTCAAGAAAGATGATTGACGACCTTTAACTTCCTGTGTTAAACCTTCTGACTGTAGGAACATTCCTTTTTTCTTTACAATCTCTTCTAAAGCTTTTAAATAAATAACTTCATTTCCATTTTTTAATTTTATAGTGTCATATGATGAAATCTGTTGAAGATGCATTAAATCTACAGAGTATTCTTTATATCGTATTAGATCCTGTAAAATTTGAACTTGAATTTCTTTCTCATTAGCACTCATAGTTTCAAAAGTCTTATCTAGCATAGAATTTAAATGCTCTCCTGTAAATTTCTGTGTCATACTAGAAGGGTTTCCATATTTTATATATAACTCATTCTCCGGGTGTCTAGCATAATCTCCCCATGCGGCAGCTTCTGATCTTTTATTATTAATTATGTCTATATACTCATGTATTATAGGTTGAGACATAAACGATAAAACAGTATTTAAAGGAAGTCCTGATCTTAATAGTACCATATGTACACCTGCCATGTCCTTACCTGCATTTACATACATTGCAAAAGGATCCTTTTCTCCATCCACATAAGCTGATATATATTTTTGCATAGAAGCATTTATATGACCTCCTCTAAAGTCTATACTCTTAGATAAAGATGCAAAATCAGGATTAATACCAGCAAAGTTAAATTCCACTTTTTCAGGATTCCAGTGTAAACCTGCTCTTTGTGATTTACTAGCATGTGTCATAGCTGATGCTACAACACCAGTACCCCCTAGTGTCTGGTACATATTATAAGTAGTCTCTATTATATTTCTAAAAGAGACTTGTTCCGCTAATGTTTTAACTGTTCCTTCAACTCCATCTACTTCAACTAAATCTGATGGATATTGTCTATTATGAATCTTTTTAGCTTTTACAGCTAGATCTAGAGCCCCTACAGGAGTTATTAGCTGAGCAAAGCTAGAAGGATGTTCTAATACACTTGTCATAAATCCTATTAACTCGTTTTGTAATACTTGTTTAGGTTGTAAACTTAATATTCCCATAGACCTTAAATCATACTCTGATAAGTCAGCATCAAATTCAGCTACTTCTTCATTATTTCTTACTTGTTCTAATCTATATCTAGCAGTTGCTGGAGGTAACATTTCATTAACTATCTCTACATATGCATCCATATCTAACTCTCTAAGTCTTTTAAGTTCTTTAGGAGACATAGTCCCATCCTCCCTTAAAGAGAAAGGTTTAATTAAATCCATTTTACCGTCTATCTCCTCAACATTTGGTAAATATAGAGTCAACTTATCAATATCAAAATCGGCCCCTGTTTTAGCAACCATTTCAGATGGTACAATAATATTAGACCCAGCACTCTGTGGAAGAAATCCAACTACTTCTATAAAATCTATAGAATTTAAACCTTCAGTAGGGATCCTAAAGCCTATTAACCGTAAAGCCTCTTGAGATGCTTGTTTAATATCAAAGTCCTCTCCTAAATATTTTCTAAAGTAATGTGGTAAGTATACTTGCATTGCTGTAGTCTTACCTGTAGTCTCATCTATATCATAGAACTTTAATTTTCTATCTAAAGATAGACCAGACTCTTCTTGTGTTTGTGCTTTATTTTCTAACTGTAATCCTAAGTTAGATTGTAAAACTACCATCTCACCATTCATCTCTCTACGTACCACTGTATTAGTAATCATAGCATTTAGAATAGTTTCTATCTTAGTTTTTTCATATAATTGATTTATATGACTACTTCCAGCAGAATCAAATAATGCAATTATAGAAGCTTTAGTATTGAAAGCTATATCTCGTTTCTCCATCTCCTCTATAATAGATTGTTTCATACTTTCTTTAGAAAGCATAGGATCTATTAATTCAAAATCATTTGAAGCTGTTTTTTTAAATCCTAGACGATTAGCTAATCTACTCATATCTCTTTCAATTAATGTAGATGTAAGATTATGATATCTGTCTATAGCTTGATCCCAACTTTCTTCTTCACTAAATTGAGTCCCTGCATATTCAGGAGCTAATATGCCATCCTCATAAATATTAGTAGGTAACATAGAGCCGGGCTGCGTACCAGCAGGAACTTTTGACCCTTTCGTATCTTTAGGATCTTGTTGTACACCAAAATATCTAAGATCATATGTTTGTATAGCGGATGGATCTTGTATAGGAGTATAGTCTCCCTCTTCATTGACAAACTCTTCAAATTTCCCATCCTCATTTAACTTAGCTCCTAGTTTGGTACCAGATTCAAATACTGTATAATCTAGATTATGTTTATCCATATCCTCATAGGTTCTGTCTAAGACATTAATATGTCCTTGTTCTTTATCTAATACTAGTTTAGATAAATTAGGATGTACAGGATATAATGCAAATTTATTAAACATTCTAATATCAATTCCTTTATGATCTATAGCAGCAAGTACTTGAGGCTTTAAAGGAGAGAATGCCACTTTTATATTTGACGTATCTTCCCCTTTTATAGTCTTTTGGTATAAATTTTCTAATTCTTCATTCCAGGACTCTGTAAGAACTCTAGCCTTTCTATAAAAATCTAAATGAATTAATCCCCCACCATCAAATATTTCCATACCTGAATAAGTATTTTCAATTAGAGGTATAAGATCCGGTCTACCTATATTATTTAAATGAGCTACATATTTCTCAATATATATAGAGTCTTCTGTAACTTCCTTTCTAGTTATAAATCTAGCAGTTCTCCTATGTTCCCCCTTTTGATTAGGATAATGGTTATCCATTAATCGCATAGTTATGGCTGAATCGTCTGGGTATTTTTTAGGAGATACAAGACCAGATGTTCTTTTAAATAAATCTCCATAAAGTACAGGATGTCCTAGTAGTACTTTAACCTGTTCAATCATACCTTCTTCTCTAATAAAAGTAATCTGTTCTGCAATCTTATTCACGAATTCCGCTGACAATACACCCTTATCTATAGAAGCATGTAAAAGATCTGCAACATTCTCATCCTCTACTTGAGTAGATATAATATTTTTTAGTGTCGTAGGATCTAAACCAATATTTTTTACCGTATTACCTGTCGTTTTAATTATACCATATTGTTCTAATAAAGACTTTGTCTCTTGTATAGAGTCATTTAAATACTTTAATATAGATGCAGAGACAGTTGTAGAATTTAAGAAATTAGCTAATTTCTCTTCATCTAAATGCTTAGTATCATTTATTAATATAGCTGCCTCTGCTTGAAAGTCTACAAATGCAGGATGCGCAAAGTATTGTAAATCAATACCTTTCTCAAGATCTTTAATATCCGTTATATCTTTACTCTTTATGTGATGAGCAGTTCGGATCTCTGATTCAAGATATCCTACCATTTGTCTTTGCATTCGTACCATACCTCTAGTATAGTCTGGCATTCCTACTCTAATAGTTTTCTCTAATTTTTTATTACCTGTTCTAATTAAAGGTACCGCCCCCTGAAGTATAGAAGATACATGTAACAAAGCTATATTACCTTTTGTAGTAGAAGAAATCTCTTTACCTCTAGATCTAGCTTCATTTCGTAGTCCATCTATAACTCCTATTTCAATCTTCTCTCCTACTTTTATCCTGTTAAGATACTCAGAATTAATGAATGTGGTAGATTTAGGATTCCCTAGATGATCAATAAAAATTCTATTAAAATTTTCATTAATATCATCAGCTAAGACATTAATAAACCCTTTTGAAGTAATAGCATATTTCTTTCTTCCTGTTATACTAGTGAATTGTAATGTACCAGAGCTTAAATCTGTATCGATTTGAACTTGGATTAAATTCTTTATATTTTTAGATTCATCTCCTCTCATTAAATTAGAAACATCTCTATCATTTATTAATGAATTAAAAATCCAACTAATACTTGCTAAGTTTTCTTTACTTTCTATCTTATTTTGTGCTTCTATTTTATTTTTAAATGTAATTCCTAATAAATCTAAGAGATCCATTTTTTGATCTATAGTAAGTTTAGACTGAAAGAGCTCTCTTAGTGTTTGCTTCCCAACTTTATAATCTAAATTAACTACTGTCTTCCCTCCTATAACTTCTCCTAAACCTTCTAATTTTTGTATATTATATTTAAAATTCTCACCCCATTTAAGTTTAATTAAATTCTGAGTTGACTCCGCATTAGAGTTAACTATAGTTCTGTTACCATCATCAGTGATATTCAGAAAAGAGTATGTGTCGTGTGCATTATTGAAAGCAGTCATAAAAGACGTATACAGATCAAACTGACGTTTAGATAACGCTTCTAAATCTGCTGGTTCTTGAACGCTTTCTAATCCTAACCTCTGTAATAAGACAGTATATGTATTATCCTGCTCAGCTAATTTTTTTAGAACTTGTATTTTACTCCAATTATTATTAGTATTAGCTAAAGAAGAATAAAGTATTGACATAGTTTGTCCAAAATCTGCTAGTTTAGACATACCTAATTTGTTAGTAATTGCAGTACCGTCCTTTTTAAGATTAGGTAAAGTTTTTAATAATAACTTTAAGTGAGGCTTTACTCTTGTTAAAGGATTAACTTCATTTGATGCTTGAATACCTAGAGTATCTCTACCAATAATTGTATCCTTATTATCTTCTTGTTCTTGATCTAATTCATTCTCATCAATTTGTTTTAAATGTTCCTCGTTTAAAGCTATACCCAATCTCTTTAAAAATTTAATATTGTTCTGAATAATCACTGGCCATAAAGATTCTAAGATACCCCCCTCATCTAACCACATATCTAAGTTTCCTAATTCATCGTCTAATACTTGTTTAGCAAAAGAACCTTCCTCCGCTGCTTGGTATTCAGCAAGTTTTCTATTATACACAGCATTTAAATCTCCTTCAATCGCTTTATAAACAGATCCCGGTATATTAGAGTTACCGTACGCCTGTTTTAATTTAGTATATAAAACTTTCTCCTCTTCAACAGTCATTGACGACATTAAGTCTGCTGGATCCATTTTAAATGTATCTCGATTAGTTACGTATTCTAAATATTGACGATCTAATTCTTCTTGGCTGCCTTGTAAGTTAGATTTAAATGTATTTGCATCAAGAGTTGAAGTAAGAACATTAAATAAATGCGCTACCATACCCTCATTTAAATACCTTTGGTTTGCAATAGATATACCCCCTTCAGTTAAAGCTAAATCAATGCTTCTTCTAGACTCCCCTATAAGGTCTTTAAGACTCTCAAAATTATAAGCAATTATAGTTGTTACAGGGCCTAGTCCTAAATCTTTAGGAGACATTATTTCTAGCTCTTTGTTAAGAGTTTTCATCACTGTGTAATCCATATCCTTTAACTGAATTCTTAACTCAGCTGGAGAAAATGGTAAGTTATACTGAGTTAGAAATGCTTGTAATCTCTTTTCCTCACGTGCCCACTCTTCGGTAGGTTTTATATTATTAGTTTTACAGCCCATATTATAGTCTTATATTTTAGTCATTACAATCATCCTTCTTACCTTTTTTATTGGTAAATTTACGTGTGTTATCTAACTTCTTAAATTCTCTTTTCGTACCTCCTTCCATTTTTTTATTTTTCATCTCCTCTATAACACGTAGAGCATCTTCTTCAGTTGCATACTGCGCATTAGGTGGCTTACCATCTGTTATAACTTCTCCAGTTGGTCCTGTTGGTCCTGTTGGCCCTGCAGGTGCCGTATCTGTAGGAGTGTCCGTAGGAGTTTCCGTAAAGGTAGATAAATCTTTTTTAGGAGGTTGTTCTTCTTTCTTTTTCTTAAGTACTTTCTTAACAGTAGCGGTTCCTATATCATCTAGAGCTGAGGCAGATACATTTGTTTCTAAAGTTACAAAGGAATTCAAAAACTGAGGAGCATTCAACTCTTCAGAAGTTTCTACTAAATTAGAATATGCAGGTATTTGATCAAGTGGTCTTGCAGTAAGGCCATTACCATCTCCTAATAAATACTCTGTATAATTCTCCCAATTAACAGTTTCTATAGACATATCCTCACCTATCTTAAACTCAGTAAAAGGTATATACTCTACACTAGGATAAGTAGGAGATTTCTCGTTAAACGGCTCCTTAGCTGATTTTGATATAGCTTTTCTTTTCTTCCAAGCGTTTAGATTTTTCTGATGCTTAACATATAACCCATCTCTAGCTTTTAAATCTTTCTTTAGAGAGAAATAATTTACTTGGTGATGTAAGTTACTAATAAATTGTGCAAAAGACTTATTAATATCTACATTATCTTGAGGAGCTAATAATTGATGAAACTCCATTACCTCTTCTCCAAAATATATTTTATTACCTTTAACATTTAATCTCTTGTGTACAGGAGCATTCTCAAATGAATGTTTTCCCATGTACAACGTATCTCTTAATGCTTGAAGTATAGTCTTTTTATTTCCTTCTTGTATTAAAATAGACTCATCATAAGTTATATCGTTACTCTTCATTTGACCATGTTTCACGGCCATAAGTTTAAATAAATTCATAACGTTTTGATAAGCAGGGCCTGCAAGCTTATTTACTCTGATAGGAATTAACTTCCCATCTTTATATGTATAAGCATATCCTTTAGGAACATTAAAATCTTTATACGAAACGGATACAGTACCATTTAAAGAGATTCCTACAGGGATATCTTTAACCATATTATTATTATCTACTATAGATCTACTTGCTCTGGTAGGAACGGCATCCTGTCCATTTGGTCTATAGAGTAATGTGAAACTCACTCCTTTTAATTTAATTAACTTTGGCACTGTTAATTGTAATACATCCTCTCTAAATGAAATATGTTTTTCATGAATATTCAGAGCGTCCTCTGTAAGCTCTCCTATAATACCTTTTTTACCATTCTTAAGTAGAACCTCTATAACAGTCTCAGGTTTTAAATCTAATTTTCCATATCTGTATACTTCTATATCTTTCCCTTTAGAATCCTTAGTTTTCTTATATAACTCTGAAGCAGGTAAGTCTGAATATACAGGTTGTCCATCTACTAGTACTGGTATACCCTGGTCATCTGTTAAGATTAATTTAATGGTTTCTTGATCTTCCGATAATATACTACCTTGCATATCAGCAGCATATTTAAATGATTTACTAGCAAGATCATAGAATGTTACTTTATCTAATAAATTTTTAGGAATTGTATTTTTATTAGCCACCATAAATCTATAATTATCCATCTTATACTTAAAGTTAGAAGTACCTTTTGTATCTCTCCATAACTTAGGTAATACTTTAAATAATCGTAATTGTGATTGCACATGGGCATATTCAATAGGATCTATTTTTTTACCTTTAGATAATAAATCTTGTAATTCTGCATATCGTCTTAAAGCTTCCGTATGACTACCAGTAGTCTTCATCATCCTTAATACTGTTATAGGAGATGAATTTAAATACATACCTAACTCTTTACCCTGCTTTGATATATTTTCTAGAGGCGTTTCAGCAGAGTGTGTGTCTAATGAGTCCTCCTCAGTACCATTCTTATCTTTAAAAGCAGGATCCATTAAATCATCCATTTTAGCTTTTACATAAAGATAATGGTTAACAACGCCCTTGTGGACGTATTCATGTTCTTCTATAGTAGAAACTAAGTTCATAGCAGATTGATGTAATGAATTACGCATTTTCTGTAATTGATCAGTAATCCCTTGTTGCTCTGCCTGTAGGTCTAGGTACTCTGCCTTAGCTTTTCTGACACCTTTTTTACCTTTATTACTAATCCCCCAGCCTTTTTCTGTAATCTCATATAACTTGGATAACCCTTCTATATTTTGTTCTATCTCTGTTAGTCTATCCACTAAAGATTTTGCAGTAGGATCTACAGACGCTAAGAGCTTAATAGCTTCATCTTGCGTTGCAAATAATATATCACCTAATGTCTTTCTCTTATTATCATTATTATAAGTTCTCCATCTCTTTCTTAGTTTAGTAGCTTGATCTGGATCATCTACTAAATCTTGATTCTGTTCTAGATCTCTAAATTGTTGTAAAGTATACTCAGGTTTATTAGAATATAAAAGATTCTTTAAAACTGTGTTATCTATAGAACCAAATATCTTATTTAATATAGTTGAATTCTCTCCACCCCACTGTCTCTTGAATATCTCATTAACTAATTCATCCGCTTGCTGTTCTCCTTGTACATTTTCACTATCTTCTTTTAATCCGTGTAGAATTTCTATATCGTCTCTTAATCTAGTCACTCTACTTGTATAAGCATCTAGAGATTTTTTAGTTCTAGCTACTTTTTGATTTAATTTCCTAAGAACTGACATTGAATATCCCTCTATAGTAACCGGATTAGACTCAGCTTTATATTGTTCTAACTCTCTAACTGCTGCTTCTAACTCTTTCTGTATCTCTTCTAAAGATTCTGTGGTCTGATTTAAAGATGTTGTTAAGTCTTCAGCAACAAACTCTAAAGCGCTTTTTAAATATTCTTGTATAATATCATTACCAGTTATAGTTTTAATGTGATTACCTTTAGCTTGTAACAACATGGAGAGACTCTTTTTCTCGACGCCTAACTGATGTCCGCTTGATGCTAGCTCCTTTTCTAAAGCATCTAATTTATGTTTAAGAGTTAAAGCTTCTGAAGTTAGCTTTTGTTCGTCCGCTATTTTTAAATCTGTTTCTAAATCTTCTTTTCGTCGTAAAAGTTTTAAAGTCTCTAGGGTTGGTAATTGTATTAATACTTTATCTTCCCCGGATTCCACTTTAGTATCTTGTACTAAAAATCTATAAGTTTTAACTACACCATCTTTATTTTCATAATCAAACTCTATAACAGTACCTTTATGTCTTCTATATAACCTCTCTAAATCTTTATCATTAAGTTTAACTTGACCTTCTTTTAAGTTATGGTCCATTAACCTTTGTATCATCATCTCTGGTGGTGCCATAGGATCTCCACCTTCAAAGTTTAAAGGCTTTCTCCAGGTAGGCTTCCAAACTAAGTCCTCCCTAAGATCTAATAATTCATTATACATGGATAAAGCTCTATGTCTTCTAGCTCTTAATTTTCTAGCATCCTTTAATTTTTGAATAACCTCTTCACTATTTTTAGCATAACTTGATGGATCATTCTTTGCCCATTCGTCTACATACTGTTGCTCTAAAGCACTTAAGTCTGGGTCTAATGCCTGAGTTATATTCTTAGATAAATACTGCATTCTATCAAGTACTTTATCCATCTCCTTTCCTAAAGCTTCTTGTTGCTCGTCTTTCTCTGTAGGAGATAAACTTTCGTCACTACTTACCTGATCCAATTTAGCTTGTAGATCGTCCTTCTTTTGAAGTAAAACACTAAACAACTCCTCTAAGTGTGTAGGATCTGTAAACTCTTTAATACCTAATTTTCTTTTAACTTGTTGTCCTTCAGGAGAATTTTCTTCTGATTTTTTATACTTAATAGGCATTCTTTCCGTTACCTTCTTTTGTCTCTCTTTAGATGCAGCGATTTCCTCTTTAGATGCAGCTTCTTTATCTTCATACTCAGTACCTTCTAACGTTGTACCAGTAATAGCTTCTACAGATTTGATTATCTGATCTTCTCTTATATCCGCATCCTCAGAGACAGCCATAGCATGTACTATAGAGTCTTTCTGACTACTTCCATAATTTACAAATGATTGATCAACCGTCTGTTTAGTCTGCTTAATAGTTGCAGTTCTCTTAACTAAAGCATCCGCTATTTCATTTCTTCTAGTCTCTAACTGTGTGTCTGTAAGATCATTCTTTTCGTTATATAAAAATTGAGCTCTGAATTCTTCATTACTCATATTTCTGATCATCTCTATATTATCATGAATCTCACTCTCAAATCCTGCATCTAATCTAGAAGATATATAATTATAAACTGCATCATTCTCTGCATTCTTAAACATCCATGGACTATCTATAATAGATGCAAAATCCTTAGTATCTTGTATAACCTTAGCTCTTACGAGTTTATCAAAGTTGTTCTCGAACGCTTCTACAGCAGATGGATTCTTTTCTAATCGTTCTTTTAATCTAGTTATAGCTTTTTTATATTCTCTTCCTTGTCTTACTGACGCCCAGGCACCATTCATTTGCCATGTCTTCTCATCTTTACCCTCCTTATTTTGAGTAGTTACTCTAGTAGGAAGACCCACAGCTCCTAGTAAGAACCCAATACCTATTTCTTTCTGTCCCTCTTTAGAACCATACACATCCATAAATCTATCATCCATACTATATAACATCTCAGTAAGCATATCTGTAGATGCACCATCTCGTTTAGCTTGATAGTAATTCATAGCTGCTGTTTGCCCAGATAAATCTAATAATTTCTGACCTCCTTCTTCCACAAATCCTTCATATAAAGGGGTCTTAAGTACTCTGAATGCATTTCTCGCAAGTACTTCTTTCTTACCTATGTCTTTAAAGAGCTCTCTATAAGCCCCTGCTTTACCTTTTATATTGTTTGATATAGTACCTCTTAATGTATTTCTAGAAGAGTTAAATCCTTTACCAAATAATTTTGGGAACATCATATAGTTACTATAGCCCACTAGTGCTACGTTACCTGCAAATACTGCGTTAGCCGATTTAGTTGCTATATCTACTAACCCTGCTTTCTCATCCACATTAGGCTCTTTACCACCATGATCACTCTTATACTCTTCTATTAAATGTTTTATAGTTTCATCATAGTGATGTCTAGACTCTACTCCTGCCTCATACATAGCACCTGTACCTAACTGTCTTAAGGTAGTAAGGCCATTTTTTACACGTTTAGGATTAATTACTTTATCCTTAAATAATTGTTGAGCTGTTTTATTTGATGTCTTAGCTCCTGCGTGTTTACCAGTTTTAGAAAATAATTTTGTAGCCTGCCTAGCCACATTACTAGATGCCATCCCAGCACTTAAGTATTCAGACAGTACAGCACCTGTAACAAATGATAAGCCGTTAGCTACATCATTAGACCAGAAATTTGCAGTACCCATAGATCTCCAAAAGTTGTACTCTTGCTCTTCTTTAGTATAATAATGAGGAAGTTTATCATCCATCCAATTATTAATATCATCTAGTCCTCTTTGAAAATCATTATCCCAGAAGTTCTTTGCTGCACTTTCCCCTGGAGTTACTAATCCTGATAAGAAAGCGCCTCCCCCATAAACTAAACCTGCAGTGGACCCTACAACATTAGCTCCTACTTTAGTTATAAATTTAGGTAGTGCATATTTCCACTTTTCTCCAGTGGTTTGACCATATGCTCTTAAGTCTTCAGCATCATCTGATATAAAAGAGAAAGGTCTATCTATATAATCAGCATAGTCATCATAACTAACATTGTTTAAAGTCTTCCCCATAATAGGAGCTGCAGACTGTGTCTTAATCTTATGTTCTAGTTCGGATTCCCCTTCGTTAGGGTTTGATATCTCTCTACTAGCTTCTACAGCTAACTGTTCTAGATACTTTAAATTATCAGCAGGTATTTCGTCCTTGTTGGATGGAGAATTATCTACTAACCCTTGAACATCTAAAATTGAATCATCGCCTGGTTCTAATAAACCCTGTGTGTTTTCTACTCCTAAACTTTGTCCCATTATCTATATACATTATCGTTAACGATCAGCCCTTCATTTGGATCAAATAGAAACATATCTATTAATCTATTTACTTCTTCAGCAGAAGGTGGTTTACCTATGTGCTTTTCATATGCATCTATTTTTGATTCCATTAAAGTATTTACTTCTGGTATAGTAAAGTATAATGTTCTTAAAGAAGATTTCATTATAGCTTCCTGAGTTGCATTATCCATACTGTCAGTTTTAGCTACTTTAACTACAGAGTTCATAACAGCATTGGCAACTTGAGAATAAGTAGCGTTAGGAGTTCCTCCTAATTGTTGTACTACATTTTCCATTAATGTGATATTACCTAATCCCATTTCACCAGATATACTTTCCATCATACCAAATAAACCAGAATCATTTCCTTGTTTAGCCTCTACTAAAGCAGTTTTACCTGTAGGTGTTGTAACTACCATTCGTGTTGGAGTATTGTGCATTAAACTAGGAGCTATAAGTTTATTAAACTTTAAAGCACCTTTAGCTTTTTTATTGTCTTTCCTATCTTTATCATCTTCATAAATATAACTATTATGTACGTCACTTCCCTCGGCAGCTCCTAGAACACGGAAATTATCCATAGTAACATTATGATGAGACATAATAGTATTAATATTGTTAGAAGCTGCTTTACCTTCTTTACTAAATGACATTGAATAAGAATTACCTTCAAATACATCTCCGTCATAATCATTAAATTTACCACTGATGGCATCCCCATTAAATTTATCACTAGTACCTTCTGCGTCTCCAACTTTATAATCGTAATATTGTTCTGTCATCAACTTCATTCTAGGTATATCTGCCTCTGTATAATTAGTATTTAAATGTTTATTTACAAATTCTATATCTTCCACTATCTTCAGTAATGATTTTTTCTCACCCCCCTTCGTCACCTTACCTACATCTCTTACATTTCCATAATCAAACATAGCGCTAAGACCTTGATAAGCTAAGTAACCTATTCCTGAACCAACTGCTATAGGCCAAGCTGTTCTCATTAAGCCTTTTCCAGCGCCTTTAACAAGACTCTTTGTAGCCCCTTTGAGCAATTGCTTTTTACCCTGTGTCCAAGGTACCTTTGCACTGCTTAACTTATCTAATCCCTTTCCCATCGTCCATCCGCCTGCTCCACCTCCAACAACATCCCCAGTTAATTCACCCCATTCTACATCTTTTTGTAGATAGAAATCTGGTAAAACACGGTCGTCTGTTAAATACTTTACAAATGTACCAAAAGCTTTATCATGACCTCCTTTATCTTTACCTCCTTTCCACATTTCTATTTCATAATGAGAAGCTAACTCAGCTTCTTCCGGGGTTAAAGCCCCATTCTTAACCATAGACATAATAGTATTGTCATATACCTCCATTAGATCTTTAGCTGTTTGTGTATCTCCGGCTTTATAAGCATTCATAGATTTAGTCTGTAAATCTAACAGTTTAGGTGTAGACCAATCTGATTCTAACATATCATTAATATTAACAGCAGTATAACCTACTTCCATAGCAGCTTTAGATATATTTTGATATTTTTGTAATAACGCAGTACTACTACTACCGCCTCCACCTTTACCTGTACTATGAATATATTGATTAGTGAAACCTTTTATTCTTTTTATAATATCTTTTTGGGCCATCTTATAACGTTCTTCTTCAGGTATACTTTGATCATATTCAAGCTCGATTAAACGTCTTAAATCCTGTTGCCCTTCATCACTTTGAGAATATGTATAATATAAACCTTTAGCTATACCATCTGCTTTACTACGAGAAATTCCAGACCCATCAGCTTTAATAGTTTTTAAAAGCTGTCCCATTTTTTCTTCATAATCTAGTCGTGTCTCAGCTCCTGCTTGATAAATATTATCTTCCCATTTACTAGTCTCTTCATTATAGGTATAAGACTGGTGCTGGGAAGCCTTAGTTTTTCCAAAATCTAAAACCTTTTTTCCTTCCATAGTTTGTTTCTTTACAAACTCTAATTCAGCTTGTCTATTCTCCATAGACTTCTTAGCAGCTGCAATTCCATCATCTGTTTGTACATCTACAATAGCCTCATCTATGATTATACCAGCATCTTCCCAGTTACCATTCTTTGCTATTTCTTTAAGACTATTTTGTACTTTATATTTAACTCTATCTACTAAATGTTGATCTCCTTGTAGAGACTCCATAGAGCCTAATGTTGTTTCAATTAAATCTTTTTTAGACTTATTTTTATCATATCTTTCTGATAGAATTCCACTTATTTCTTTTGCACCTGAATCTACATAGGTGTTCATAAAAGGTTTAAGTTCGTATTTACTATATTTATTAGCCATATTTTTATGTTATATATTTCTTCCATTCATCGGACCCTTCTTTAACTCCTTGTTTCTTAAGTAGTTCTCTAAGATGTTTATCTGCATCAGTATACTTAGGGTTAGAAGTTGTTGTTGTAGTTGTCTCTCCTTGATATCTTTCCCACGCATTTCTATTACCATCTGTTACATCTGCAATAGCTAAATCTGTATTATTCTTTTCTCTAGACATTTGCATTTGCATAGCTCCTTGTGTCATAGTATCTAAAGCTTGTAATTTTCTATCGAATGTAGCTGCATCTGCACCTTTATTAAACTCATTAACATACATCTTGTTTTTAGTGTTCAACTCATCTGCATTACCTTGTGCTTGTTGATTCTTAGAAGAAGCCTCTAAAGCTTTTGTTTGATTAGTAGCATCTGCATTTAATTTATTAGCAACATTCTCTCCTTCTATACCAACATTCTGCTTAGTTTCTTGAGCATTAACCGCCATTCTAGCTTTAAACTTAGAAGTTTGATTAGCCATCTTATTAGAAATATTACTCATTCCGCCTCCACTATTCTGTATAAATTGATCCATGTTAGCTCCATCCATATCTATTGCTGCACGCTCAGCATTAAAGTTTACCATACCTATCTTATCCGCTTTAATTCTTTCAGCTCTTACAGTTGCAGGAACTATCACATCTGGATTATCCATATAATCTGGTTTATCCGTCATAGCAACAGCAGCTGGTAAAAATTGTAACATAGATAAATCGACTCCATCCCCCCATTTCTTTCTACCTGTCTTCTTTTGGGTGGATGTTATATCTGTGTTAGTCTCTTCTATTATCTCTTCATTAATATTTGTATCTTCTTCGGTCGGTTTAGATTTTTTACCCATTGATGTTTTACTCCAAGTAAATTCTCCCATCTTACCGTCTATACCAGTAGCACCACTGCCGTGAAATCCAGATTGTTTTATATAATCTTCTTTACTAATACCTTGCTCTTCTAATTTTGCTTGTAAGTTTGCATCATTATCAAATGTTGAAGATAAATTACTATTAAATTTAGTTTGAAATTCTTTAGTATGTTTAGCAGGATCAAATTCGTCAGGAGAATTAATACCCATATCTTTCATAAGAGAAGAATTTCTATTATAAAAATCTGTCAGATTTGATTCATTAACCTCTCCATAATAACCTTTACCTGCACCTTTTTGTCTCCCAGCAATACCTTGCTCCCCTAGATCAGTAGCTCTATAAGAACCATCTTCTCCTCCTCCAGTATAACCAGATTGGGTATTAGCATCTTCTATCTTATTATAGTTCTCCCCAAAGGCATCAAATCTGTCTCCTCCTTTATGTGGGCTACTCTTCTTAGCTTCTTTCTTCTCTTCTACATGTGGTACATCTGGCTCTTTATCTATACCATTTGGAACTCCATCCCCATCTATATCGTCATCTTTAACATCAGGAATTCCATCACCATCAGTATCTTTAGTAAATTTATCTAAATCTAGATCCCAAGGGTTCTTCTGGCCTCCACCTGCGTACTTTTTAAATCCCCCCTCTTTAGCAACAACTTCTGGGTTTCTACCTGCTATGATTTCTTGCTCTCTTGCTAAGGCGTCTTTAGCTTGTTGACTATCTCCGTTCTTAACAATTTGTTTATGCCACTCTGCAATAGGAATTCCTCCTTTCTTCAAATGATTTGAAAAGAAATAATCTTTTTTAGCACCACCTTTTTTCATAGTTATTTGATCCTGTGTCTCTCCATTCTCTACCTCTGCATTATCTACTAAGATACCTGAATTCTCACCATTATTTTGTTCATGTGTTTGACCCGAATATTCAATTGCACTAGAACCTTCTGCTATAGGAGATGCATTACCACCTGGTAACGATACATTACCACCACTAGATACAGCTTCCTGCACATTCTCCATAGTTGGAGCTACACCACCACCTTTAAATTTTCTCATACCATCAGTATTTACGGAAGGGTTAGCTTCAATATAATTTTGCCTTACATCTTCTTGTTTATTTTCTTGATAATCCTCATATGCTCCTTTACCAAACCCATATGCACCTGCTCCAATAGTCCACCATTTTTTATTTCCATCCCAGAGATTTCTTTGCACAAAGTTTCTAGGTTTTACTGGTCCTGGAATTGTATTAGTAGGTATTGTAGCTACTCCCCTTTCTCTTGGGATATGAATTACTTCATTCTTTGGTTTTACTTTAGGTTTAACTACAACCTTTGGTTTTACTTTAGTGCCTTTAAATGCTTTTTTAGCTTTATTAATAATAGCCTTAGTACCTTTAACCAAAGGAGTTGCAGAGGTAGGTAATAAAGAAAATCCTGCATACATAGCTGCAGTCTCGAAATCCCCCTTATCCCAGTGTTGTTTAGCTTTTATAAAATCACCAGCAGGGCTAATTACAGTTGAAGCATCTAAAGCCAGCTCAGCTCCTTCATCACCAGCATACCCAAAGTGATTACCCACAGTCCCGCCAATCCCTTGGTCCATCCCAAACATTCTTTCAAAACCTTTAGCATCTACAAAATTTCCAACTTTAGAATCTTTAAATTTCTCCCAAGAACCCTTTTTATGTTTTTTTCCTTTATGCATAGTTTTATTGTTTTATGATGCTTTATTATATTGTGGTACTGCTTTAAATCCTCCTCGTTTAGCTGAAACATTATTTCCTAAGTCATACCCAGAGTAAGTTTTAGCCTCTACTTCTGCAGCTCTAGTTCTAGATAACTGACTTGTGAAACTCTTTGTTGTTTTAGTATTTTGCTCTTTTGCTTTCTCATTTGCTTTTGCTTCGGCTGCTGCTTTCTCTTTTCTAGCTTTCTTTCTACCTGTAAGACCTTGCCATGTTGCTACACCAGCTCCAATAACACCCCCAACAACCGCTCCAACTGCATTACCTACACCAGGTACAACAGAACCTATCATAGCTCCATAACCTGCATAAGATCCTGCTTTAGCAAGTATATCTCCAGTAGCCTCACCTGCATTCCAAGTAGTAGCATCTCCATCATCAGAACCCATACTAATTGCAGTACCTGCTAAGTTAGCAGCTGTTGCATATGGATTAGGATTAATAGAACTACCTACAGCTGATTTAGCTCCTTCTTTTACTGCTGTCTCACCTAATTTCTGAGCAGCTAGTTCAGCAGCTTTTTTTGTTGCGGTTTCTGTAACTTTCTCTGTAACTTTTTTAGTCACAACATCCTTCGCCTTATCAACTACTAAATCCTTACCTTTATTTAAAGCAACATCTTTAGCTTTATCAATTAGTATATCTTTACCTTGATCTAACGCAAACTTACTAGCTTGATCTGCTCCAAATCCAGCTGTATAATCCATAGCTTTATTTTGAGCTTGGTTAATAAGAACCTCTTGTCCTTTATGAGTAGCTTGGTCAGCTAATGCCTTACTAACTGCTTCAGAACTTTTTTGTCTAGCTACGTTTCCAAACCCTTCTCCTGCAATAGATGCAGCAGCTTTTTTCTTTGATGCTTCTATAGCTTTTCTTTGAAAGAGTTTCATACCAGTCTCTTTAATTCTTTGTCCGGCCTCCTTTACATCTCCTTTAAACTTATCAATAGCCCCTCCTTTACCATCATTAGTAATAGTCTTAACAGCTTTACCTGCAGTAGCATCTATAGATTGCTCCTTGGCTTTTGCCTCAGCAGCGTCTGTTTCAACCGCAGCTAGATCAGCATCTTTAGCTGCATTGATATCTGTCGCTGCAGTATTTGCATTTTGAGCTAAGGTTTCATTATTCTTTAGTTTAGCGTTTTTAGCAGCTTCCAATACTTGTGGATTAGCTTCTTCATAAACTATGGATTCAGTAGCCCCATTTCCCTGCTGTGCAGCAGTTATTGTATTAGACTCATACATTCCTCCTGGAGCGTATTTCTGTCTCTTCTTTATTGCGTATTTTGATTTATGTTTTTTCATGTTATCGTGTCATTATTCTTGACTCCACAGTAGTAGAGTACAAATTTAGTAAATTATTTGATATATTATCATAAATTAAACGAATTCCTATCCATTTATCTATGAATTTCTTCTGATCTGTCCAATTTTTAGCTAGATTTAGATAAGCTGGATTTGGATACTTAATAATCCCGGTATATATAAACATAGGATTTATAGCAGAAGTTGTTATAGTTCCTGTATTAAGTCCGCCTATAAGATTAATAGCTGTAGACATATAATATCCTCCAGCTGTATTGTCTAAAGCTATATCTGCCATATCTCTAAATCGATTTATCTTCCAGCTATTACCTATTCTTCGTGTATTAATTAAATACTCTAATGGCGTATCTACTAGGCCACTCAGTTGTAATGTATTATATAAAAAATACGATGTGAAACCATGTTCCAATACTCTTACACCCTCTTCATTATAAACATCTGCAGTATAAGCAAAACTAGAATGTAGTGATGTAACATTTCTTAACTCATTATGTATATATTCTATTTCAAATTGACGGTATATTATAGCATCTTCATAATTTGAATAATCATTTGGAAGTATAGTGGTAGGATCATCCTGATATATTATTCCTCTTCTATCAGAATTATGTTCCCATATTGTAGCATTTCCCAAGTAAGATCCTGCTATACCACTTGTAGAAACTGCTGTAAGACCTTGATCTAATATTGGATGATGATCACATAATGAATAGAAGTTTGTAGATGTATTAAAATATATATAAGGTAAATATGAATGTAAACCTACCCATACATTTAATTCAGGATAATAAGATATAGTCCATCCAGCTGGCTCCCACCAAGTAGGGTCTTGAATTTGACCTAGCAGATCACCACCAGGCAAGTCAGTCCAAGAATTAGGAGGCCACAAATTTTTCATTTGATATAGACCAGTATTATGATTGAACCTTACAGACATGAAACCAGCCGCAGCACTATCAGCATAATCTACATAGAGTAGTTTAAACACCGATGTTGGTACCAATTCTCTTTTAGTTAAGATTATTCTTCTATGTTTCGGATCCCATATAGAGTGCATACCCATCCCTATTATAGGATTATCATAATCAGTTATAGGAAATCCAAAATCCTCAGCCTCAAAATGTAAATTCTTTCGGAACCATTTCTTCAGACCTAAATCACTTAATTCTTGTAATTTATCTTTCATTAAGAAAACTTTTTTGGTAGCTGCGTCAACAAAGAAATGTCCAAATCTAGTAGTTAATACGGCCCACTGGGATTGTGTTCCTCCATACCCATCATCAGTTAAAACTATTTCTGCAGGCTCTTGTTTAAATATATCTCCACTACCTACGTATGCATCACTACCATCTTTCATTTGCATGGATTGTTTACCTTGAGACTTCAATAAACTTTCTTCCATATGGAAATATAAAAGATTATTAAAAGAAGCTAACTTCCATAACTCTCCTCTATTCTTAGGGAGATCCTTAAATTGATTAGATAACCAAACTCTATAGTTATCTATTAAACTAGTAGTATCATTCTTAGCTGATCTATGTACTCGTGTTGGGAAATCTAATTGTTTTGTTTCACTAAGAGGTAAAGGAAAAGCTACACGTAGATCATTTAACTCTGAATAATTTTTATTATATTTAATATTTTCTTGATCCGAAAAATCAGTTAGTCCTGCCATACGTAATAAATCCTTACTTGGAGTAGCAGGAAAATATAAATTTTTATCAGATTCTATATGTCTAAAGTTAATATTATCTGTAGATTCAACTATATGATAATGAACAGCTTTTAATGGATTTGAATTAGTAGTAATATCACTTGGTGTTACAGATGCAGTTATTCCATATCTACATATATAAGTATCTCCCCCATAGATACCAACATCTATTGGATCTACATTTTGCCAATTTACTCCTTGTAAAGTACCTACACTAAAATCTGCTGTTTCTCCATTATCAGCTGTTATAGGAGTACCAGTAGAATCATCAAATATAAAATTTTGGAAATCATCTCCTAATACTTCAAATCCAGTCCAAATTAATTCTTGTGAATCAATTGATTTATATACATCAGTTTTAAAAGCATCTAGATTACTTACCATATAAGTACTTCTATTTCCAACTGGTCCTCCTCCTGCATTATCTGAAGCATTAATCAGAAGAGGGGGAGAGATAAAAGTATTCTGACCAAAATTTCCCCAATTATTATCCCCTCCACCTGGAAATCCACTACAAGTTATCATAGGTTGATATACTGCTGCGGCAGTATTAAATGGTGTGAAACTCCCCATAGTATACATAGGACTATTTAAACAATTATTAAACCCTGGAGAATTTATATCAGAATTTGCATTAAATCCATGGTCATTTTTCAACTTAAAGATAAGAGAACTTTCTCCAAAAAGATTAATAATTTTACCCCCAAATCCTAGAGATTTACCATTAAATATACTATCTCCTTTTAAATATGATTTAGACTTTTGACCTAAAATTCTAGGCCATCTGTACGTACCATTAGTACTACCAGAAGACATCATTCTATATCCAGTTCTGTAAAGCATTCCTATATGAATAGAAGAATATATTTTTTGTGTATAACAATTATGAGGACCATCCCAGCCCCATTCTTCTCTAGGCATTAATATCTGTGGATCAGTATTTTTGTCTTTTACTAATTTAGTCTGCATCCTTTTATCTTGATCTAAAGATGCACCATTCCATACTAAATTCTTTACATGATATTGAGGAGTTATATGAGTAGCTCCTGAAATACTATTCTTTGTACGTAATAAATAAAAATCATGAAAACTAAAAGCCATGTAAGCATAATTATGAGATACTCCACTACTGTCTGTAGATGTACTTGTTGTACAAGCACCTCCATTCTCTACCATGGTATTAAGAACCTCTTCATAATTCCATCCATTACTAGCCCAAGGCATAGATGTATAAAATCGTTCTGGTTCTGTTTGAGTAGAAGCCATAATTTGCATAGCGTCGGTATCACCTGCAGCCTCCTTACATAGTCCTATAGGAGCGTTTTTAGGTATCATTGGAATTATAGGAGCTTGACCTAATATCGTTCTATCAGAATGTTTTCTTTTAGCATAGTATATTCTAAACCCCTGTGCTTTATCAGCTATAGTACTAGGTACCTGAATATCATCCAAGGTAAATCCTAGTCTACGAACAGTATGTGAAATTTTAGCGTCATTATAAATATCATCGGGTATAACAGCAGCACTTGCTACAACATTTATATTAAAGTGAGGTCTACAGCAATTAGTATTATAACAAAGAGAATTACTGGTAGCTTGATTTGTACATTTTTGTCCGGCATGATAAGTTGTAGCTCCACTAGTTGTATTTTTAAAACTTCTAACCCTTAATTGATCTCCTGGTACTAAAGATGTAGTATAACCAGATTTAGCATTCCAAGATACCCTATAATCTGCATAATTAGAAGTACAACCCCAATCAGCAAAATCAGTTGTATCCCCATTATGTGTAGATGTTCCTGCAACTGTAGTTTTATAAATATAACTTTTTACTACTGGATCTGAGTTACCAGTTTTATGAAAATGTACTCTATAACCAGCAGTAACAGTCATGTCTTGATCTGCTGTAAATGTATTTGCCCCATTCCATAAAGCCGCTTCCATAGCCGGGTTATTAGCACCATCAGAAGCATTATAATTATATGTTTGGGGATTTGATGATGTTGCCCCTAATTTTGGATTTTGATGATCCCAAGTAGTTTTCCTAAATATTAATGTTCCATTCCAAGGCAGAACAGAAGATTGATCAACTCCTTCACTTAAAGTAGTTAAACATCCATGATCTTGAACTATTGTTTTCTTACCATCATTTTCATTAGATGGAAAATGATGATGTCTAACATTTTTCTGTTGTAAGTTTAATGCTCCTAAATTTCCAGTCCTATCCCATGTTTGAAAATCAGGTGTACTAGGATAGAACTCTGTAGCATTCTGCCAATAATTCATATTTCGTGTAGTTAATCCTGTAAAAGGACCTCCTGTAAAACTATATTCAAAGAAATGAAAGTTTCTAGCATATCCTTCACTTAAAGCTCTAAAATCACCGGCTGTACAAAATCCTGTAGGCTGTGATAATTCTGGCATAGTTAATTGTGTACCATCATCACAAATATCTCTACCAGGTATATGATATGCATAAGACATACTACCATCATTCATAATAAAAGCAATATAAAATGCATAGACTTCACTACGCATATAACCTTTATATTTATAAATATTTGGGGCATATCTATAACTTCTACTGTGATCAACAGTTTGTTGAACTCCCCCAAATCTATCTACATCTTTACCTGCAAACCCTGTAGCAAGATTATCTACAGTAGCATAAAACTGATCAAAATCCTCAATATCATATGTTAATGACTGTACTTTAATATTATTTGCGTACTTCTGAAATCCAACATCCTTAGTACCAGTTACATTACCTACATATAATACTCCATCTAATTGATTTATAGTTTTTGCCGTATCATATCCAACAGTATCTATAATAACTTTTTCTAAATCTCCCGCAGCCGCTCCTTCAACCCCTGAGAATACAACTTCTAATCCTGAAGTTGCAGTTATTTCTACATCATTAAGTTTTATAGCTTTTATCTCATCCCCCATTTTACGTATAATTGTGGGCCTTAGTCGAGTATAATCAGTGTTCAAATTTGATACCAACCATTTAATAGCTTTAGATGTTTGTGTACCATCTTTGGCTCCATCTTTTTTTGTTGTAGGACGTGTGTGATCATATTCATCTACTATAGATACAGGATTAGAAACGGATAAATAATTTGTAGAAACTAAATCCTCATCTACATATGCTAAAGCAAGATAATATACAGCTGTTCGTAGGCCTCCTCCTTCTATAATAGATTTTTGATAATTAGGAGTTACTGTAATAACATTATCCATTTCAATTCGAGGCACAGGACCAGAACTAGGAAATAAATTCAATAGTCCTATATGATCCTTATGAGAAGTACCTGGATTGATGTTATATAATCTCCATCTATTTGCTTGTGATGGTACTGTTCTTTGTTGACGAGTAATATTTAATGCTCTTGGAGGATTACGATCATCCGTCCAATACACAACTAAATCTCCTTTAGAATCTACTTTAAAAGTACCCTCTATAGGATTAGTTACAGAAAAATTTAACAGAGAATTTGAAAAAGCAGTATTAGGATTATAAATAATTTCAAATATACCCGAGGTACCAGTCCATATAGCTATATGATCATTACCAAGACCAGTGTCATCAGCCAAAAATAACACTACCTTATCTCCAGTAACTTCTATAGCACCTATGACTTTAGATTCTTGACCTAAAGATGCTGCATTAGCCACATTCCTACCTAAGTGTCCTTTAGGGCTAGTGCCCCCTTCATTAGATAAGGATCCTTCTTTCTCATTCATAAACATATTTAAGGCATGTCTCCATGAACCTTTCATCTGATCGATGTGTCCAGAATCCTTAAATAAACCTTTTAAAAATCTTTTCTCTTCTGCCATTGTTAATCTCTATTTAAATTTTCTCTTGTATTTAAATCTTCAAAGAACGAATCATGTCTATTCATATTAGGAATTAATCTAACCCATTGATCCATGAAGCTAGCCATTCTATCTATATCTGGATAGTTAGCTGCGTTTCGAGCTTGAGTACAATAGTACTTCCATTTCTCTTCTGCAAAATTATAATCCATACCATTTTTAGTTATCTTAGGATTTGATAATAAAAGTTTTTTGTATACATACCAAAACATAGCTTCTTTAAAACTTATATCTGCAGGCACCATAGGATAACAATCATGATCTACAGCAAAAGCTGTATAACTTAAACAAAGTTTACCTGTTTGAAAAGATGTTTTAATGAAATTATTTTCAACTACATATGAATCTTTATATTGAGCTAACTCATTTACACAGTCTTCGCAATGCATACTCGCATGAAATGTACTAGCACTATATTGTAGGGGCATCATACTTGCATCACTCTTAAAGTAGGCCCCGTCCATTACAATTAATTGATTAGTAAGTACCTGTAACTGATGAGTAATTTGAGCATACTCTAAACCAGCTGCTTGAGCAGATGCAATCTGATCTTTTAAAGCTGTTATACCCGCTATTATAGAATCGTATATAGTAGAGTCCTTAGTAGACATAGCTGTATTAGTAGCTACTTGATTAATGTAATATAGATCGAAAGGTAAAGCTACCTTATGGTTGAGTACATTTAATACAGTTTGTTTATGTTCTAATTGAGCGCTAGCCCCTATATGCTCTAAAGCTTCGCCCATCCATTCAATTGCATCGTCAATCCAATTATCATCATCCAGCTTAAGATCTCTGAATAATTTACGTACTATCTCTTTACTTGATATTGTTTTATATATAGCCATTATCGTTTCTTAAATTTTAAATAAGCTAACTCATCTTCTTGTAGAAGTTTAATTAACTTTTCTTTATTTCCTTTTATTCCTCGTGTTGCATCAAATCTATATACTGATTTATTCTTAACTTTACATTTACCTTTGTTCCAGTGAAACTTACAATAGAAAGGATCTGTATGATAAATATGCCATTTAATCCCTACTCCAGTCTCAGAGTTATATAACTCCTTATTTTCACTTAGTAACTCTTGTTTATATAAGTTACTTTCTCCCCAATCTATTCTAGGAGAGCGTGGATCTCGTTCTCTTTTTAAGATATACAGAGAAGACAAATTCTGCCCCATATTAAACTCCTTCCCTTCAAGGATATAGTCCATGATCATAATATTAAAATCAGAACATATATCCCTGAATAGGAGTTTATCTATAGCACCTTCCTCTTCAACATAACTTTTATATATATCTCTAAGAGTATGCGACATTAGTACTTAGGCCCGTGCTGCATACCTAAAACATTAACACCAGTAATAGACTCTATACTTTTTTTATTAGTAGTTTTCTTATTAGAAGGTTTCTTTTTCTTTTTCTTATCTTCTTCGTCTTTAGTTCTAGTATTATATTTTTTACCTTTCCAAGAAAACTCTTTCTTACCAGCATCTTTATTTTGTCTAAATGCTCTACTAAAAGAAACAGGACCTCTGTTAGTACCTTTTTTCTTATCATCAGTCTTCACGATAGTATCAGCTTTCTTATCAGCAGCTTTCTTAACTGGTGTAGTATCACCTACTTTCTCATTAAGAGCTTTTACATTATTCTTTACTTTATTATCTCTAGAGACAGAATCCTCAGCTTTTTGTCTACCTTTTTCCCACTTAGCATCTTTTCTATCGTTCTTTTGTTTAGATAATAAAGCTCTTTTAGAATCTTTTCTTTCGCCTCTCTCTTCTTTCTTGAAAGCTCTAACTGTCTTACGTTTAACTTTTCTATTTTCTCTCTTCTCTTTTCTAGTCATAGAAATATCTTCTCCTGCATCATTTAATTTATCTTGACGTTTATTCTTCTCGCCTTTTTTATATTCTTTTACAGCAGCTTTTGTTACTTTTCTATCAGCTCTTCGAGACTTTCTCCCTTCTTTTCTTTCAGTTCGAGCTTCTTTAGAGAATCTTCCACCAAATAGGTACTTATTATCTTCATTCTCCATATCATCTAAGTTCTGAGTAGATGGAGGTAATAAGAAATCCTCTTCGAAATTAGCTAATCCATTAGGATTATTAATTCCGGCGGTCTTTTTTGTTTTTCTTGTTTTCATTTAATTTAATTTAATGTTTATTATCCTTGTTGTTGTTGTGGTTGTCCAGTACCAAATCTAGATTCTGGATCTTGCATACGATCATTTTCAGTATCACTTACTGTCCCTGCTATAACCTTTAATTCTCCACTAAGTATGCCTTGGTTAATTCTTTGTATCATATCCATAGGTATAGGAAAGTCTGCAGTCTCATCACCAGTATAACAATAACCAGTTCCTGCACAATCTCCAAACCTAGATACATCTCGAGGGTTTTCAAATACCCCTCTTATATTTATATTTTCTAATCCCTCAGCATTGTAAATATACATATGCTCATCAATCATAAAAGCTTTCATTCTAGTTTTTGTATACTTATCATACTTAAGCCATTTAACAGTATTTGAATTAACAAATGCTATTGTATCTAAACCCGACACACTACCTACATAAGTAATAGCCTCTGAGAAGTTAAATCTTACTGTTTTTGGTAAAGGCAGTTCTGTTTTATACACGTCACACTCTAATTCTACAGCGCAGCATTGGCTACCATCTGTTTTTATGAGTTTAACACACCCTAAGTCTTGTTCTATATGTCTGCTTGTAAATCCGTTTTGTGCGTAATCTCTTCTAATAAACATTGCTCTATAGTGCAATATATTAAATTTTAACTGCTCTAAAGATATAGATTCATCATGATGAGAGTTACCGCCCCGTACTAGGTTTAACAAGTTATATGCTATTTCGTTTAATGTCATTTAATATTTATATAATGTTCTACTTAATCCTATGTTGTGCGTCTTGTCTATTAGTCCATATCTATAGTAGTATGAGTTACCTTTCTTATTCGTCCAACCCACTATAGGTGCAACATTGAACGTTTTATCATTTCCTCCTAGATCTCCTCCTAACCAAATACGAGTATAAGGTTTCCTTTCTGTTATTCTTACTGTGTCTATCGTATGTATATACTGAGGAAACTTAGCTGTATACTGAAAATCTTGGTCAACTAAAACCCCATCTACATACGTTGTTATTGTTGCTTTAATGAGTTCATCTTCCACTTCATTTTCATAACACCCAAGAGTATCATTATTGATATAAACAGTATCGTAAGAAACACTGCGAGTAGTGAGGTAAATAGTATCCAGAACATATATGCTATCAATAGTCCTAGTAAAGACAGTATCAATGTCTTGATTAACTTCATTCCCTGTGTTATTTTGTTTCTCATTACACTCTTGTAAAAATATTATATATAGGACTAATATTATTATAGTCCATGTTTTTATTTTAAACTTCTTTAAGATATCTAATACAGCCATGATACCCTCTGATCTTTATCTTTATCACAGTCTACATGAATGAATGTTTTTCCTATACCTATTCGTGTAAATCCTGCAGCTATAAAAGCAGCAATCATTATAAATCTGTGTCTAGACTCTTTACAACTAACATCCGCTGCTAATCCAGCCATATGTGAAGAATTAGAAACGCCACCTACTACAGCATTGTGTATAATAGTTCTATATCCACTATTAATTTTAAAAGGAATACCTGCTATATCACGTGCTTTATCTAACATGATTAAAAATTTCTTAGACATAAACTCCCCAGAGCCTGGAGAATCAGGGCTATCAAATTCTTCTGTTTTAAAATACTCTAGTTCCATAGTTTTACCTTTTAGTAATGTACTTATCCAACAATTCATTTAAATATTTCTTTAGTGGTATCTCTCTACCTGTTATTCTTTCCATATTTTCTAGGATAGATATTATATACTCCCACATAATGTATCCTATAATAGTCTCATGAAACGCTGATGTGAACCATGCTATAACTTTACCTTGATCAGCGTAAGCGTTTGCAAATACATGTGTTATATAAATAAGAATAAGCCATGTTAATAGCTTAAATCCAAATCTAGATATTTTTTTAGAGACTATTTTTTTACCTTCTACAATAGAAGCAGTTACTCCTGAGCCAAGTTCAAATAATACCATAACAAAAAATGCCATAAACATAGTATGGTCAAATCCTAATATAGTTGAACAACCTGCGATTAATCCTCCCATTGGTATTGTTATTTTTAAAAGTTTAAAGTGTACCAAGGAAGTTGCATAGTCATGCATATTTTCAAATCCAAAATGATCTACTAGGTTATGTATAAAATTTTTCATAATTTAATCTCTTTCACAGCTACATGTCCCCGTATCCCAGTGGTAATCTCTAGGACATTCTTGTTCATTACAGAGACATTCGCACGCGCTAGCATCCCATGTAGAATCCACACTACATTCTTCTTCCTCGCAAGGTGCCTCTGAGGAAACACAATGTTCTATACCATCTGCTCTAGTAAGTCCTAATCCTATAATCATGATCCGTTTTTATAAAGAACTGCGGGTCCTCCTGTACTAATTGTCAAGTCTGTTATATCTAGATATAAAACACAGCCTTGTGGATATGTTCCTGTCATTACTCCAGTACACTCAGTTCCTCTAAAAAAAGTAACCACTGTCTGATTTATAAAATGCACAGCATAGTATGTTCCGGCCGGCACTACCGTCTCTGATGAGGCTGGTAACATGTCATATCCATATTTACCAAAAGATTTGGCAACATCGTCTACGTTTGCTGCTGCGTTATTTGCTGTATTAACATCATCTAATATTACATCACCACTTAAGGTAACCGTTTTGTCTATTATATTTTGTTGAAGTCTGTCTGCTGTTGTTCTTATTGCCATTGTAATTTATTTTTTATGTTATAATTTTTTCTAAGTTCATAATTTGTTGAGGAGTAATCTCTTCAGGTAGTGTTTCAGAATCTAATAAATGAAGTTCAACTTCTTGCTTCTCTTCCATTTTAACTTTCATAACTTCTATCTGCTCTTTTCTAAGAGCTACTAATTCTGGATAGTCGTTTTCTAATGAAGATATTTGTTCCGCAGAATCCTCTTCATTTCTATCAGCTATAGCTTGTACTTTCCCAGCTAGTTCTAAAAACTCTTCAGATGGTTTACCTAATTTTTCTAAAGGATCTAAAGCCTCTTTTAAAATATTTAAATTCTTACCTACTGGTAAACTAAAATCTTTACCTGCTAAATCTTTAACTGAAAATAATCCGTTAATAAGATCTAGTAATTCTCCGTTTGTTACATTAAATTTTGTCATTTTATATATTGGTTTTTGTTATTATGCACCCACCATTGGGTCTTCTTGAAATACATGTCTATCACTTCCATGAATGCAAGCATCACAATGCTTGTTTGCAAAGTTAATAAAATTATCTGTAATATGTGTAGATTCACCATTTATTTCTCCATTACAGTCTGGTAAACAAGTTAATCCCCCTGTACAATGTACTTTTGGGAGTAAATAACTAATGAATGTTAAGGTCCATAGATAGTCTGTAGAACAATTACCTAGTGTACCATTCTTAATCTTTTTTAGAATAGTATCTCCTTTTTCTGCAATACAGAGAGTTAAATTTTTTAATACGTTTGGGTGAATCATTGACATAATTTATATTTTTTAATGGTTAAGGTATACAACAAAATGGATCTGATAAACATGCTGCTTGTGATGTATTAGGACCTTCAATGGCAACTTGAGTACAATTACAACGGCCTGTACAACAAGTTACTATATTAATAGTATCTGAATTTATAGTAGGAGACCCTAGAGCTCCAGAAATAATAGTTGCAGTAGAAGGAGTTGATGAAACAGTACTACCTTCTATACTTACATTATAACCACTTATAGGTTCACACCCATCCGAAGCTGGAGCTAATATAAGACTTCCTGATGGAACTCCTGCTAATACAGCCGCATCTATATAAGCTTGCCAAGTAGTAAAGAATAATCCTGGCATTCCAGTATGTGTTATACTTGTTATTTTTTTCTTTACAAATCCATTGTCACAACAATCGGCCGGATAACTACCACAAGGTTGTGATGATTGATAATAGTAATTAGAGAAAGTTGCATTAATTCCATGTGTAAGTACTAAGGAAGTTAATGCCATGTCTGCGTTAGGGAACGTATTAATACCAGCTAATTCAGTTACATCATATGTATTTGTGAATAATAAAATACCCTGTGAATTAAGGAAAGTTACAGCTGGATTCCCCGTGCAAGAGTTATTAGATTCAGCTACTGTTGGAATACAATCCCAATATTCTGAATCACAGTAAATACAAGAGCCATCATCTATTGTTGCTCCTGAACTATAATTTGATGCAGTTGGATCAGTACAACCTTCTATTGGATATAGACAGCTTCCATCATCACATGTAGCAAGTGGATTATAATTTGCAGCTAATGGATCTGTACAACCCCAAATACAATAAATACAACAACAATTAGGACCAACCTGCATTACTCCAGCTGCATCCGGAACACATCCTGTAATACAATCCACAGTAGCAGCAGGGTCATAGTTAGTTGCTGTAACATCTGTACAACCACAAATAGGCATACCTGTTATAACTACAGGAGCCATTACTACAGTAGCACAAGAAGGATTAGTTGTTTCAGTATATGTTAATCTATACCAACAATCAACTAAAGTAGTTTCTACATGTATTTGTGTGTTAAAGCCAGCAGAAAAACCTGTTATAGCAGGTGCTATATTAGTCCAAGTTGCGCCTAAATCAAATGATTGTTCTAAGAAACCATTAATAGTTGTACCAGGATCACAATATAGACTCCATTTAGCTTCAGATGGTATACCACAAACTGTAGATATTACACTAGTAGCTGTTACACTACAAGCACAGAATCCCATAGGTACACATAATGTATTATCAACTATGTAGTATGGTGCTGGTACTGGAGTTGGATTATAATTAAATGCAGTTGCATCATCACATACAGGAGTTTGTATATCAAATGTAAATGTCTGATCACAAGTTTGTGATACACCATAAACTGGCGCTGATATATGACTAAGTACCATTGTATATCCTCCCCATCCTAACCCTAGAGTATTAAAAGTAGTACCTGGAGAAGATGATATAGATCCAGAATTTACTGTAGCCCCTGCTGAATCAAAGATTGTTATATATACTGTTGCACCAAATTGCGCATGTGGTGCAGTAGGTCCCATAGTTACAATAGCAGAACCTGTAAATGATCCTTCAGGATCTTCTATAGTAGTAACCAGTGAAGCCTCAAACCAGTTTGTAGCGGTAGGTGCTGATGCGGCATCTAGAACAAAAGCTTGTCCGGTACCAGAAAGAGCTGGGCCCATTACTGTAGTAAATCCACTACAATATAAACAACTACCATCATCATTATTAGCTGTTGGATCATAATTTAAAGCAGTAGCATCAGTACATCCATCTATAGGAGTTGTACAACAACACGGACATGTTGCAAGAGGATCAAAATTAACTGACCCAGGGCCCGACGAAGCCGTACCTGTTTGCGTTAAACATGTTATAGCAGTAGGGTTATTTATAGTATCATTTTCCCATATAGTACCACAATCCATACAACCATTCACACATATATCTATACAACAGTCATTATCTAATAAAGGATCTAAAGGTCCTACATATCCTTGAGCAGGATCACTACTATTACAATCACAGGTTGCTAAAGGATCATATTGAACATATAAAGGATCTGTACATCCATAATCACAATAATTACATGACCCATCATCTACTGTACAATATGAACAATAGTTATTAGCAGATGGATCAATACAACCTGAATAGAAACAAGTTCCATCATCTGAGGTAGCAAGGATATTATAATTATCCGCTTGTTGTGTTGGATATGTAACAGTAGAAAGAACTGTAGCATAATCATTTGGTGGTTGTGAATTTATACCATTCCATGTTTCTATACCATCCCAATAATTTTGAGTTTGTACCCCATCATCCATACATCCACTTACAGGATAAATACAACATCCATCACTTATGGTAGCTACTACAGGAGCAGCTGCACAATTAAAGTTCCAGTTAAGTGCAGAAGGATCTGTACAGCCCGGAACTAATAAACAAGTAGCACAATCTACTTCTATAGTAACAGTTGGAGATGAATCTATTAATTCATTTGCAAAAAATGGAGCTTGAGCAGTATTATATCCAGTGAACGTATAACAGTCGCCATTAGTTAATTTTATAACCGTTAATCCTATGGTTGGTCCCCATGTTGCAGTAGGCATTATTATAGCTGCATTACTATTAATCCCTACCCAAGCTATAGTGTTTGCAGCATTAACAGTAGCTCCTATATCTACGATATTATAAACATCTGATGTACCACACCTTGTCCATTCTAAGAAGAGATCTGGAGCTGCGGCACATAATGTACAATCAGCATATACATCTGAAGGACCAAAGAAGTAAAAGTCATTAGTTAATTCGAATAATCCTGTCATAGTAGTATAACCATAATGGGTAGCTGCATCATCCCCATGTTGTCCTAAATATGTAATACAATATTCTTCACCTCCTCCTGTATGTCTTATAGTAAATACATCACCTATAGTTATAGGACCTCCATTTTGAGCTTCTATATAATCAAAAAATATTGTATTATTTATAGCTGTATTTGTCATAGGGTATGTAGAAAAAGGATCTCCTACTATATTAACTCTATCTTCTGCACAGTCTCCCCACACTAAAGGATTAGTAGCCCAAGAACTAGGACATACACAGAATTGCCACTCATGATAATTTACCGCACAATTAGCACAAGAATAGAAAGAATAATCTAGAAGTTGATAATTTGCAATAGATACATTTATAATCGTACCAAGAGTATTAGTAGTACTTATTCCTATATATTCATAACATTCCGAATTATATTTAATAAAATGTGCATTTGGTATTAATGTTAAACCTGCAAGATCTAAAGCTACCCAATAATCATGACTTTCACTACCTGCACCGGTTTGAGCTATGTCTACAAATGTATATTCTACTCCAGTATCACAATTTTCCCATATATGAAATACATCAGGAAAATTACATGGACCTGGACATATAGCACAAGGATCATAATCATCAGCCATATACCCATTAGTACAAGGAAATGGACAAGGATCAACCAATGTAGGACTTGTAGTTGATATCGCACAATCATAAACTGCTAAATCACCATGACCATTTACATCTGGATAACCAATAGTAGGTGCACTTGTATTATCCATACAACCTCTAGGTCCTATAGGTGTATATATATAATCTAAGAATATTGTACAAGTATTACTTGCATAAGTAATTACTATTTCTGCTCTATATGTTTCTGATACTCCAACTCCCGTATGTAAAAAAGAATTATCTAATATTTCAATTACACTTGTACTAGCAACTACTACAGTAGCAGTACTAAGTAAAACCCAAACACCACCACTAGTATCCCACATATACCAATTAATTACATGACTTACTGTTATTGGGTTACATGTAGCTTCAAATATTAAATCAGGAGTACATGGATCAGTCATAGGATCTAAACCTAAAGAGTCTGGTGTACAACAAGCAACAGGAGCATACAAACATCCATCATCACATTGTGCAACTGGATCAAAATTCGTAGCTAACCATCCATTACCAGTACCACAACATCCCAATCCAACACAAGGAGCTCCAACATTACAATCACCATTTATATTTGGATTATCCCCTACAGTAACATCAGTACAACCACATGTACCAAAAGTAATAGTATCTTGAGCAGATATTAATTGACAAGTATTTCCCCCTACATAAGTTATATCAAATACTGCTCTATAATCACCAGTACCATAAGTTCCGAAAGTAGTAGTAGTACAATCATAGTTGTATGTTATAGCAACAGTTGTAATAGCATTCACACCAGGAGTAGGATTATAAGTATTTATATCAGCATCTTGCCAAATTAATAAAGTTGTGTCCCAAAATTGTAAAGTAGTTACTACAGTCTCTGCATTATCACCTGCAACAGTATTACAATTTAATGTAGCTTCCCATTCTCTATCACAAATTCCGACATCATTTCCAGTAGCTTGAAGAATAGGTGTATCACAACAAGGAGTAATACAAGAACCGTCATCACAT
>Ga0115000_10000289_pt1 | contig 46391 bp, 6 predicted proteins | sample ArcticOcean_MG_C_6_FD_89690 | JGI IMG/M metagenome (GOLD analysis project Ga0115000, IMG submission 89690) | Marine microbial communities from western Arctic Ocean - ArcticOcean_MG_CB8_128 | ecosystem: Environmental > Aquatic > Marine > Oceanic | place: Arctic Ocean: Canada Basin | collected...
CCCCCACCACCACTGTCCGTATTACTTCCAGCGCATCATTGCCCGCGCTGTCGCTCACATTATATCTCAACTGATACTCACCCACCTTCGACACATCCACCTCTCCCACCATCTTGACCTCCACATTCAAAAACCCCTCCACAGCATCCACCGTACTGACTCCCAAATCCGAATACGCCTGCCCTAACTCCACTGCCACCACTGGTTGTCCCAAAAGGGTAATTATCGGCGCCGTTGTGTCCTTTACCGATACCGACCTCACCACCTCCACCGCCGCATTTCCATTGGCGTCGCTCAGACTGAAGGTCACGCTATAACTTCCCACCTTACTTATGTCTACCGTGCTCACAACCTTCACATCTCCACTCAAATCTCCATCCAGCGCATCCACCGCACTTGCTCCCGAATCCTTGTAACGACTCCCCGCCTCTTGTGTCACCGACATATCTCCTATCAGCGTGATCATCGGACCCTTCGTGTCCTTCACCGTAACCGTCCGCTCTTTCTTCGCTGATACGTTACCCAACGAGTCCACCGCACTGTATACCAACGTGTAACTCCCGGGCTTGTTAGAGTTCACATCTCCACTGGTCTGAACCGATACCGCCCCGTCCACCACATCGGCCGCACTCGCACCTCCATCCTTGTAACTGCCTCCCGCTTCGTGCGTCACCACCTCATCACCATTCAGCGTTATCACCGGTCCCGTCGTATCCACCACCGACACCTTCCTAATTGTCGCTCTGGCTTTATTTCCCACTGAATCACTCACTCCATAACTTACCGTGTAAACCCCCGGCTTACCTATATTGACAGTGCTCAACATGTCGAGTTCTCCACTCAAATCTCCATCCGCCAAATCACTCGCACTCGCTCCCGCATCCGTGTAACTACCTCCAGCCTCATGCAAGACCAGCGCTTCCCCCTTAAGTTTGATTACCGGAGGCCTAGTATCAACAATCGTCACCGTCCTCAGCACCCCCTTGGCCTTGTTCCCCACTGCGTCACTCAATCCATAACTTACTGTGTAAACCCCCGGCTTGCTGACATCCACCGTGCTTACAACATCCACATTTCCACTCAAATCTCCATCCAGCGAATCAACCGCAATAGCTCCCCAATCTGTGAAACTCATTCCCGCTTCATGCGTTACTGTGCTGCTTCCACTCAGCGTGATCTGTGGAACAGTTGTGTCTACTACCTTAACCGTTCGCAAAACCTCCACCGCCGCGTTCCCGTTTGCGTCACTCACATTGTAGGTAACGCTGTAACTTCCCACCGTATCTGTATTTACCGTACTCTCACTTGTAACTGAATCGGTCAAATCTCCGTCCAGTGTATCTCTCGCACTCACTCCTCCGTCTACATAAGGCACTTTCGCCTCATGAGTCACTGTGCTGCTTCCACTCAGAGTGATTTTCGGTACGGTCGTGTCTACCACATTAACCGTCCTCAACGCCTCCACCGCCGCATTCCCGTTGGCATCACTCACACTGTGGGTCACGCTATAGCTTCCCACCGCATCCGTGTTCACCGTGCTCACACTCTTTACCTTTCCCGTTAGATTCCCATCAAGAGAATCACTTGCACTCACTCCTCCGTCTACATAAGGCACTTTCGCCTCATGAGTCACTGTGCTGCTTCCACTCAGAGTGATTTTCGGCACGGTCGTGTCTACTACCTTAACCGTTCGCACAACCTCCACCGCCGCGTTCCCGTTGGCGTCACTCACGCTGTAGCTCACGCTGTAATTCCCCACTTCATCCGTGTTCACCGTGCTCACACTCTTTACCGACAAACTATCGTCTACTGTATCGACTGCTGTAGCACCCTCATCCACATATGCACCCTTCGCCTCTTGCGTCACTGTATTGCTTCCAATTAAAGTAATTTGAGGCGCAGTCGTGTCTACCACCCTAACCGTCCTCACCACTCCCACCGCTGCGTTCCCGTTGGAGTCAATCACACTGTAGGTCACGCTGTAATCACCCACTTCATCCGTGTTCACCGTGCTCACACTCTTTACGGCCAATACCCCGTCTAATGTGTCGGCTGCTGTAGCTCCTTCGTCCACAAATGTTTTCTTTGCCTCTTGGATCACTAATACATCACCATTTAAACTAATTACTGGTGCTCCAGTATCTCCTATGGTTACCACCCTTTGAACTTCTATAGCGTTATTTCCCGCAGAATCTTTGGCATTATACTTCAATACATATGTACCTACGGTGTTTACATCAATAGTTCCAGTTATAGTCGGATCTAGGTTTCCATCAACTAAATCAACGACATTAACCCCTGGGTCGATAAACTCTGCCAAGGCCTCGTTCTGTATCGTTGCCCCCCCCAAAAGCGTGATCACCGGCGGGGTTGTATCCACTACGTTTACCACCCTAGCCACCTCAATCGCCGCATTACCATTGGCGTCGCTCACACTGTAGGTTACGCTGTAACTCCCCAAGGCATCCGTATTCACTGTGCTCACACTCTTCACCTTCCCCGTTAGATTACCGTCCAGCGTATCGCTCGCAATAGCTCCTCTGTCCACATATATTCCCTTCGCCTCTTGCGTTACTGTGCTACTTCCACTTAGCGTGATCAGAGGCAAGGTTGTATCTACCACTCCAACCGTCCTAGACATCTCTACAGCTGCATTCGCGCTGGAGTCACTTACACTGTAAGTCACACTGTAACTACCCACCGCATCCGTGTTCACCGTACTCAAAACTGTTACTGACTTGGTTAAATCGCCGTCTATTGAATCAATCGCTTTCACACCTCCGTCCACATAAGGATCCTTCGCCTCATGCGTCACCGAACTGCTTCCAAGCAGAGTGATCTTTGGCATTGTCCTATCTACCACCTTAACCGTCCTAACCACTTTCACCGCTGTATTTCCGTTTGAGTCACTCACACTGTAGGTCACACTGTAATCTCCCACTACATCCGTGTTTACCGTGCTCACACTCTTCATCGCTCCCGTTAGATTTCCATCCAGCGCATCACTCGCTTTAGCTCCACGGTCTACATATGTCCCCTTCGCTTCTTGGACCACTAATACATCACCATTTATACTTATTACTGGTATCCCTGTATCTCCTACAGTTACAGTTCTTTGAACTTCTACCGCTGAGTTACCAGATGAATCTTTGGCATTATACTTCAATACATATGTACCTACTGTGTTTACATCAATAGTTCCAGTTATAGTCGGATCTAGGTTTCCATCAACTAAATCAACCACATTAACCCCTGGGTCGATAAACTCTGCCAAGGCCTCTTTCTGTATCGTTGCTCCCCCCAAAAGCGTGATCACCGGCGGGGTTGTATCCACTACGTTTACCACCCTAGCAACCTCAATCGCCGCATTACCATTGGCGTCGCTCACACTGTAGGTTACGCTGTAACTCCCAACCTTACTGATATCTACTGTACTCAACACCTCCACAACTCCGCTCAAATCTCCGTCAACAACATCCACCGCACTGGCCCCTGAATCCTTGTAACTTACCCCCGCTTCATGCGTCAAAAATGCTTTGTGCTTCAACCTGATCACCGGTCCCATAGTATCCACCACATTAATCGACCTAGTCTCAGTGCTCTTATTTCCGACAGCATCAACGGCGTTAAATATTAGAGTGTAACTCCCTGTCTTATTTTGATTTACATCACCAATTGTCTTTACAGACACAGGCCCATCTACCGAATCATTAGCAATAGCGCCTTTATCAGCATAAACCTCACCCGCTTCATGCGTTACACTCGCTAACCCTCTGAGCGTGATCAGCGGCCCTGTTGTATCTTTAATTGACACCTTTCTAATCACTTCCTTCGCCTTGTTGCCAACTTTATCGGATGCCGAATATTTTAAAGTATAATCACCCGGGATATTGCTTTGCGCTAAACCCGTAATTGTGACCTCCACAGTCCCATCCACAGCATCTAAAGCACTTGCCCCTGAATCAGTGTAAACACTTCCAGCCTCATGCATGACATTCGGATCACCATTCAGAGTGATAACCGGAGGCGTTGCATCAAACCCAAGAGACACGGGATTGCCATATGACCCAATATTATTTTCAAGTGTATAACTATCAGCAACACCAAATACCACATTATTTCCATGATCAAATAACTTAAAGCTAACTATATCTAGCTTAGCCGGGGCACCTGCATTAATAACAAATATTGCATAATTCTTATTGTTAATTAGTGGATTTAACAATTGTTGCATCCCTCGCAGTTTACCACCAACGAATGCTCCCAGCAGAAGGTCAGAGCCAGCTGGCGTACCATCTACTGAAACTGTTGAATAAATTATTTTTGATTCTGACGGGAGGACATCTAATTGTCCCCAACTGTCAGGAACGGAAGCAACCTCTAATATACCAGAATAAGAACCATAATAATTTTCGCTATCAACGATTACCTTAACATCATATTTTCCAGCTTTGTCAGGGCCAAGTGTTTTGTAATAACCATCCCCTTCTGACACTTCCTTATATGATACGACATATTTATTTGCTACCTCTTCTGGAGTCACAACAAATCCAACTTCTTTTCTTTCATCATTAAGCAGATCAAACTGAACAAGATGATTAGAATTTGGCGTAATTACAGGCGTGGCCTTACCTATTATAAGTGTTTCAGTTTTAACACCTTCATAATCAGTATCAGACACATTCGCCAAAACAGAATAAACTCCAACATTAATTGGATCTACAGACGCACCAGCACTATCTTTATAGGTTAAATTAACATTTAGCTCTTGTGGATCAGTAGTTGCTAAAGCAGATTTTACAGACCCATCATATGTGTGCTGTAAATTTTTAATTTCTATTACTGCAGAAACTTTGTCTTTCTGATCTGCGAAGCTAAGAACATAAGGAAGTAAAAATGAAGGATCACCTATTGCCTGCGCGGCCATATGACTTGAACTGATGGTTACAGCAGAATCAACTCCATCTAACGTCCTCCTTAAGTTTGAATCGTATAACTTAAAACTTACACTATCACCTACCTTGACTCTAACCGTTATAAAACAGTAGCTTATATTGTTATAAATTATTACAGATTCCTCACCCCTTAACACATCTCCCACAAATGCCCCGACCTTATCACCATCAGAAGGTATACCACCATTAAGTTTAGGGGATGAATAAAATGTAACGCTTGTATTTAAAGTAGTATTAATACTACTTCCTGTTTCACCGTTGGATATACCAACCCTCCTCAAATCACCAGTCAGTTCCACAGCCCCTTTAACCGCATCAGCAGTCAACACTAATAACCCCCCTCCAGAAAATGTGATTTCTGTTCCTTTGGGAAAACGACTTAATGTCTTTACCACTGTAACGCTCACACCAGACCCTTCATTAACAGCACTTGATGATTCCACCTCCCAACTAGGACCACCAATTACAATATAAGGAATTGAAAATGCTAATAAAATAAATAAATTTTTAATTCTGTTTATAAAATTCACCATTTCACAAAAATTTAAGAATCATTAGGTTGTTAATCATATAAATTGATTTAAACAATTTTTATTAATATTTAAACTTGGTCAACCAAAGAAATAAATTAATTGATTTCACTAAATTGAACGAATGCTTCAACAAATATTAGATAACGTGACCTCGCATTATCTAATTAACAAAATTATATTTGTAATCTGATAAAACAATAATTGTGATTCAAGTATTTTCATAACTAACCAAGTAGAAAGGTCTCTAATTGCAGGCTTTAACTAATGTCACTACAAAGTATTATGCCCAAATAAAACCATTAGGAGATAATGAAGCGGGGTGAATCTCGTGCCTTTATTCGACCTGGCATTAACAAAAGAATTGAGTAAGGGGCGAGTAAAAACCCAATTCTCTACAAGTTTGAACAAACTACTCACTTCTAAAATTAGTTTTTTCTAAAAAACTTAGTTAGCAGAAGCAGTATCTTTAGATTTACAAATCAGAATCGTTTGGTGTTTCATTTTAAAAATTAGTCTAATTGAAATCCTATTAAAGTATAAGCTATTATGCCGGTATACAGATTAAATTAAAAAGTGAAATATAACTAATTAGATATTAAAATAAACTGGTCTCTGGATAACGTTATATTACTCAGACTTTACTTTTATTCTATAATACCCTCTTAAATTAATCTCTGGATTATTTAATTTAAACTCAATTGAATTAACGCCATGAAATACTTTAACAGGCATCCAATTATCGAGATTCGAAGAACTTTCCAGAACGTAAACTTTTTCCTTGTCCTGTGCTTTACTGCGAATATAAAGCGAGTCACCAATTAAGTTAATTGTGATTATTGGCTGTTCTTTTACTGGAATAGATTCAACGCCTGAACCATCTTTTACTGTATCGATTACACCAATCTCATTATCGCCTGTTTGCGATATATAAGGAGACGATTCTTCATCAAGCTTCTTAGATGAAAAGTTAAATTTTAACAAATTAGATAGGGATCCGTAGGTCTCTCCAATTGACGCGAAAATTTCACTACTCATCGCATACCCAATCGACTCACTTGAATCCCAATAATAGATTTTCAGGGACTCATTTCCTTTCATATTAACATTAAGTGTCACATAGGATTCACCTTCATGAAATTCAATATATTGCGCACCCCTCAATTCATTCTCTACAAATGCAGCAATGAAATCACCTTCTTCCTGAATAATGCCGTCTATATATGAGGTGCCAATTAAAGTTGAAGGTGTGTTTGGATAAATTATTATCTGACCAAAACCTCCGACTAGAGCTTCATCAGAAGCCATTTTCTGTATAGTTCTTAATCCGCTGTCACCATTTCCAAATTTTAGGTCAACTTCATTCTTCATTTTGACCCAATACCCTTTTCCAGCTTCCATTTGCTTAAGCGTGTTCAGGAATGAGGGAAGAGAAGGATCATACATTGAGAAAGTGCTTTTTACTGTTTCAACGTCATTTACAATTGATTTCATTACCTCAGAAGGAGCCTCAGCCTTACTGACAGGATAACCGATTAAGTTCCACCCACTTCGTAAATTAACAGTCACTTCTTTGGGCCTTGACCCTTGAATGGTCAAAAACTTCTCTTCCTTCATTTTAACCCAGTAACCTTTATCCAGTCGTGTCTTCTTTAGGGTATTCAAGAACTCAGGTATATCAGGGTTATAAATACTAGTAGTATCCTTTATTATCAATAATGAACTTTTAATTGATTCAAATAATTTAGCCGGGTTCATATCGTCAGCAATAATTGCAAATGATATTAAATTCCATCCTTTATTCAAATTGATTGTTTGCTCTACAAACCCTCCGAAGCTTAAAACATACAAGTTGTCCGGATATTCACCTATTTTTTGAGCCGGGCTGATTAAAAATTCTTCTTCATAATCTACCAACACATCTTTATCTCTTCTCCACAACTTAAGCGTCATCTTTTCACCTTCCTCAAGTACGCTGATGGTTACCGTTGCATATGCTACCCCATTATTTACAACGATCTGTTGCTTACCCCTCAATTCACTTCCCACAAAAGCTGCAATCACATCACCATCTGATGCGGGGACACCGAAAATATCAACAGATCCAAGAAGTTGCGCTGAAATTTGCGGATAAGTCACAGGTAATCCAAATGGATCCTTAGCATTAATTTTAAGTGTCTTAGTTGATTCCCCAAAATAATTGTTTTCTGTCACTGTTACCTTCACTTGGTAAACACCTACCGCTGAAGGAGCTGTTCCAAGTGTTTCACCTTCAGTATTTAAGTATTCAACAACTAAATTCAAACCATTTGGTATACTTGTGATGACTCCAGCTTTAGGGTTTCCGTCTACTATATTTATTAAATTAGCGAATTCGATTACTGCTTCTGCCTTTTCGATTGTAAGTGTTCCCGACCAGGAACCCTGATACCGACTATCATTTAAAGCCACTGTAACGTCATACTTTCCGGCAGAAACAGGCTGCAGATCAGTTCCGTTATATTTTATAATACTTGTCAATTCGGCCGGCGTTGTAGTTACTGAAATCAATTTTGCCTCGCCATCATATTTCTGGCTTATATTCCCTATATTTATCGTGGCAACCGACTTTGTGATAACCAGTTCTCCACTCGAACTTCCCTGGTAGGTGGTGTCATCAATTACTGCTTCGACACTATACTTACCAGGTTCAGTAGGGGGATCGCTGGAGCCGTTATAGGTAATATTATGCTTAAGACCTGCCGGCACAATCGTTATTCCTACAGGACTTACATTTCCATCATAAACTTTGGCTAGTCTAGTTAAAGTTATTGCAGCATCTGGCTTTTTAATGGTCAACGTCTTACTCAACTCAGCCGTATTATTTGAATCATTAATTACCACTTTAACAGAGTAAGTTCCGTAATCACTAGGAGCAGTACTCCCCCCATCGTATGTTACATTATAACCCAAGCCTGAAGGCACAGTTGTCACGCTTACTTGTTTAGGCTGACCTGAATAATCCTGCACGGTATTCGCCACTGCAATTTTTGCTTCACGCTTTCTTATAACAAGTGTCCCTGTAGCTGAACCCTTGTACTTGGGATTGCCAAAGACTGCAGTGACATAATATGAACCCGCATTTATTGGTACTTCATCAGACCCGTCATATTTAACTGAAACTGCCGCTCCATCCGGGATCGTTACTAATCTGGCAGGCTTATACGTTCCATCATATGTTTGAGTTAGATTATCTAATGTTATTGCCCCAACTATTCTTTTAATTGTTAAATCAGCGAATGCGCTACCCTGGTAGTTGTTTTCATCCAACTCGACCTTTACTCGGTATGTCCCCTCGTCGGATGGTGAACCCGCCAATTTGTTCTCCCCTGAATCCCGATACTCTGTCTTTAGATTTAAACCAGCAACTGAAATGGATACTTGGGGTTGCTTGGCATTACCATCTTTTATATGACTTAGATCCGTTAGACTAATTGTAACTGGAGCTTTTTCTATTTCCAGAAAAGTCTCCTTCTCTCCAGTATATTGCTTGTCATGAACCTTTACTTTTACAGTATACAACCCTGCATTAGTTGGGGGCGTCCTACTCTCTTCATAAATCGTATCGTCTGAGGACTTACCTTTATATGTCACTATAGTCTGATCAACTGTTACAGAAATACTTACACTGGCAGATTTGGGACTTCCATCATACACATGCTTAAGGTTTGTTATGTTTATTGTTGCCTTTGAATCTTCCGAACTGTCGATAGAAACTGAACCATTAATAGCGTTGAACTCAATAGAACCCTCATTTAATGATGTCGCACCTAGGGTGACAGGGGAAACCTTACCCGGTTCTCCAATCGCTTTAAACTCTATGTTAACCAAATTGCCCGTACCACTTACAGTACCAGATGGTGAAGCCGCTGAGAGTACAATCTTACCTTTTTCTCCTATATTCGAAGAAAAACTCCATTTAGACAATAAATCTCCTGTTGAAACTTTTATTGGAGTCAGATCATTTGCATTATAGTAAATGATAGAATCCATTGAAGCCATACCAGAGAATGCACCAACATCAAGTGGCACTACTACGTTTCTGCCCAAAGCCACTTTACGGTCGGAAATCACCAGGTTTACCTTAGGACTTGTATAACTAAACCCGTTGACCAACCGACTCATCTGCCTTGATTTATTCTCGATACGAACATCCACATAAGTAGGAAAATGTTTGGGGCTTGAACAGGTTAACTCAGTGACACTATTAATGACAATGTCGGTAGCCTTCTTTGTGCCAAAGTAAATATCCATCCCAGCCTCAAAATTCGTCCCGGTGACAGTAATCTTATTTCCTCCCTCCAACGAACCACTGCTTGGTTCCAAATAACTTAAGTACAAAGTGTTTTCTAATATAATCTTGTTTGGAGTGTCCGGTGTGGCATGACTATTTGTGCTCACACCATCATACACCTCTATATAATACTCCAATCCAGGTGCGAAAACCACTGCACCTGGCACGGTAGCCTGAAATTTCAAATACCCAGGCATATTTCCACTGATCTTGTTTGCAACTACTTTATTATATGTTTTTGCACCTATAAGCCTGTAATATACAGACACATCCTTGATATCGACGTTATCCGTTACCTCAGCTATTAATGTAATATCTTCTTGGACCTCCCCGGTTGTTATTCGATCATGTTTTATTAAAGGTAGTACCACCATTATTGGGGTTGCATCATCCAGGTTGGAAAAGGCCGACTCAGTCCCCTGAGTATCGACAACCTTATACTTATAGAAATACTTACTGCCAGGCGCTACTCCTGTATCAACGTAACTTCTTTTAATTTTAGGAATCAACGCACGATTAATTTTTTTATAGGTACCGTCCTTTGTTGTCGACTTGTACAGGTTAAAGCCAGCTAGCATATTAAAATCTTTCTGCACCCAAATTAGTTTGTTCGCTCCCTCCGCTGCGTTGACCTGCAGATTTAGGGACTCAATACTTACTGTATTAATTGTAAACCGGAATCTCCCTGTATCACGGCCAGATTCGAGCCAAGGGTCTGACTTTGCTACAGCCTTGTATGTTCTCACCATCTGGTACCCATCTCCTGTCACCGGGGTTATCTCAAATGTACCCAACCAAGTCCTTAAATCTTTTTGCCATCCGTTGTTCTCTCCATAGGGACGTATGGGATAATCTGTGAACGGAGCATCCGGACCAAAATTAGCCCTAATCGGTTCTGACGTATCCATATCCCGGTTAAATATAATTTCAAATATAGCAATTCCCATTCCAACATCAGGCACATTTGCAAGTGATGTCCGCTTAACATCAGCCGATGTAATTTTTATATCGACCACGAAAGGCCAAATCTTTTCCATCGACAAATAATCTTCATCCACGGTAGGGTCCAATCGTGGTTTATATAATATTTTCTGACCAGCACCATAATCTACACCATCTGTAATCATGGCATCAACCCTCTTATCAGCAATTGGACCCCAGTAGTTGTCAGTATAATTTATATCGCTCTCAGTCTGCCCTGAATGGTAATAATTATATATTCCACGGAAATCTTTTTCCCTTTTAACACTCATCAAGTTCCCAGTATTAGGATCCCAAGTTGAACTAAGCAGAGCGTTGTTCCTTACAGCATGATTCTGAGCACCTAGTGCTGCATACATCATATCATGATTATCATCCAGATACTGCTGTGACTTTTCCCCCGGCAATTCCAATATCACAGGTAATTCACCTCGAAAATAATAGTCTTCCTGTCTTGTATTAGTTCCATACCAACCAATATTGTTTTTATTAAAAGAAGGATGATACGTCGATTGCTGTCTATCTGCGCCTAGAGTTGAGGATTCTATATACGTTCGTAGAGTATAATCATAACTTCGACTGTTCTGCGATTTTATCCACTTTGTGTTAGTCCACGTACCCGCCCCGTTAATTTTAGTGAAAAAAGAACCATTAATATCTTCAGGAAAACCACTACCCCAATTAGTGAAATTTGAATCACCCTGATTGTACCACGTATATTTGCCGTCGTAATCAGCATCATTGAACGAAATGATTGCCTCCGTAATAGAATTACCTTCATAATTAGTGAGTGTATCTTTTATATAGTTGGAAATAAACGTGTTCTCATTAATATCATTTATTGCTAGGACATCTCCTCCAAAATAGCCGGCAACAAGACTTGCTGTTTTCATTGCGCTTTTGGAATAAATTGCCTCGAACCCATCCTTTCCTTCCATTGTTGAATTCCAGCCCCTAACAGATGTTAGTTCACCGGGCTTAGACAACCAGGTTCGTGGGTATACAGCCACATACGTTTTTCCGTCATAACTCCTGGGTTCAATAAAAGTATTATTTTTTATAAGTTCATTGGGCATATCTTCATATGCCTGAATTGTAGGTGCATATCTCGTGTCCATATCTACCATATGTCCTAAAACGACACTATTCCGCATTCCTGAACCATATCTTGACTCCTTGTTAGGATCGCGTGAGTCAGATTCGTTTATCCACAACCCTCCTGGCCTTAACGCAGGATCGCTTGTGTAATAACCTTTTAAGCCTACCCTACTCACAAGGCAAGTATCCATATCGACAACCTCCGGAACTATTAAGTCACACTCTGTGTAAGCTAATTCTGTAGCTCTAATATAAAGTGGATATTTGTTTTTAATATCATACCTGAACCTGACATGATCGAACCTATCCCCCTTAACTTCTGGATTCATCACGGAGGTGTAATTCATATTAAACACACCGTTCTCACGAACTTTAATTACTGAATTTTGACTCTTAGCACCATGAATGGGATCAGGCATCCAGAATGGAGCGGGGAAAATGGAAACTAGTTCGTCTGCTGTACCGTTTGTTACGAACTTTCCTTCAACCTGTATGAACGCCCTTCCGAACGGGTCCCGATATACCGTTTTTGGATCCGGCCCACCCAGTTGAATTTGAGTTCCTGCCTCAACTGTGACAGTAGCTCCCTTTTCAATCAAAATCGGTTTGATAGCTATCCAAAATTTATCCTTAGTTAGCGTTAAGTCACTAGAAACTATCGTTGGTATCTCGCTACCACTTTGTACTTGAATCTGAAACCTCTGCTCAGTTTTGTAAACATTGAGATCCTCCGGATCGTATCCATTTCTCGCTGAAAGCGTTACAAGAAACGGAATAAAGTGATCATTGGGTGTGTTTTTGTTGACCTTGAATTTAAATGGAAACTTTACGCCAGTTATTGCTCCCCCTGAATCATATAGTAATTTATTATCACCACGATTAAACGATCCCAAAGGATCGTATGAAACCTGGTCTGTAATCATTTCAATATAAGGGTCCAGTTGATAAGCTTTTTGGTCATTGAGTTTTGATCCTCCTTCTTCTATTTTTGCGAGCGGCTCTATCTTGACCTTTACATCAGTGGCTTTTCCCCATTGATTTCTTATAACAAGAGCCACATCAACGGTTTCGCCTGCATCGACTACCCCGTCGTTGTCATTTTCAGCATCTATTTCTTCGGTATCAAATAACCAAAATTCCTTCATGAATAATTTCGGTGTGGGCACTTCAGTAAGTGCGCTTAAGGCATCAGGTACACGGTCTCCTTCGCTACCAAGTTTACCTGAACTGCCCGTAATCTGGCCCATGATAAATCTTGATGAAAACTGGCTTTTTGGCCACTGAGTTCTTAACAGACCAGCCATTCCTGCGATTGTGGGTGCTGCCATTGAAGTGCCGTCAAGGCTTGCGTATGAACCCTCGCCGGGCCAAGTGCTGTAAATTGCAGCGCCTGGTGCCATGACTTCATACTCATATTTTGTATATGGTACACAGTCATAGTTTGAAAAATCTGCTCGCCATCTTTTGTCAAAGTATTTTTTTCTAGCCTCAACTCCTAAAACCCAGTTATGAGCTGCAGGATATGAGGGTGAAGCACCACCACATGGAATTTCATTCGCTCTACCACTATTACCTGCAGCTGCAATAAGCACAATATCCCCAAAGGCAACAGACAGTGCATCCCTGACAACCTCAGAATCTGGACCTCCAAGAGACATATTTATAATATCTGCTCCATTCTCAATTGCGTAATACACACCTTCGGCAATATCAGTTGTTGAAAAAATACCTGCATATTGACCTGCTTTTATCGCCATAATCCTACAACCATAGGCTACACCAACTATTCCCTTGTCATTTTTACCAGCCGCAGCTGCTATACCGGCACAATGTGTGCCGTGACCATTGAAATCCATAGGGTCTCCTGAATGAGCCTCTTTATTACTGACAACACTTACTCCGTTGACATCATCTATGAACCCGTTTTTATCATCATCAATATTATTCCCCGCTATCTCACCACCATTTACCCACATATTCGGCTTCAGATCCTCGTGGTTGTAATCAACACCGGTATCAAGTATTGCAATAATAACATCTGGACTACCGCCGGGTGTCTTTGAAGTGGCCTGCCTACTTTCGAGATACTTCCATGCTTTGGGTACATTCAATGCATCTATATGATACAAAGAATCACCCTTCCACTCCGGATCTGTGTTGGCTTCCTTGCTGGGCAACTCCTGTATCCTATGAACACCCTCATCCTCACTAGGAACAGGACCATTGGATGAGTATATATAAACTGGCTCTATGAATTCTATTTCGCGCCTTCCCCTTAAACCCTTAACTACATCCATTACGGTTCTTTCTGGAGATAAGCTTGCTTCCACCCATCTCCATAAATCTGGCTTCCTATGTCCGCCTTCCGGCAAAACAGCCGCCATTTTTTCAATTTTTCTATTTCCCTTTGCGTTGGGAAAGACTTGTTCCATGCTATCTATACCTGGAAAATCTAGTTGCTCCCAAAAATCCTTCGGCTTAGCCCAGTTTGCTTGAACCTTTATTAAAACCTTTCCTTTCTGATGCTTGAAATCAAAAATTTTATCTTTATCTTCAAGTTGCTCAAATGGCCTTATTGCGTGCGCTGGGTCTTCATTTGAATAATCAAGCTCGTAAGGACCGTATTGATTGCTCTTTGATGACCTTTTAACGTTTGGTATTTCACGGACTTTGATTTCGCTTAAATCATTAACGTTTTCGGCTCCGCAACATTGAGAGTCCTCCGCATTAATCGTGGACATAGTTAAGGCAAAAAACCCGACTACACTAAAGAGGCGGTCTATATTAAGCAGTCCAAGGAAACTGGTACGATCGCAATCTTTCATACTCTTGTTATTTTTATTAAATGTTGTTAAATTTAAAATCACTTTTATGTTCCTTATTCTTATTGCTCAACCCTCAGTCGGTAATACCTCTGTTTACCGTCAGTGATCTCCTCCAAAGGAATGGTAGTTTCTGATTCAATGTATTGATCGTCAATATTCCGATCAATCCATTTTCCTGATTGCAGTGACTCTGTGTATTCAATGTGGATTTTTGCATTTGCCGGAGAATTTATTATCAATGACCCTAATCCGTTCTGGTAAGATATTTGTAGTCTTAAGAATGAATCCTCATCTAACGGATCAGAGTAGGTTCTGAATTCGTCAAGGTCGGACACGCCATCTCCATCTGAATCTTTTGCCAGAATGTTGGTGCCCAATATTTCCTGCTCATCTACATCTAGTAATCCGTCCTCATCAGCGTCAAAACCCGTCAGATCCTTTTTCCTTCCCACAGAGAACTGATTTTCATTTATAACTGCGTGCGATACGACAGGCATCACGTTTCCGTCACCCGAAAACCTCAATGTTGCCAGGAGTGTATCTCCTGTAATACCGTGAGGATTGGCTATTCCAATCTGAAGTGTATCCTTAATTTGACTGTTAACTGCAACAGAATAATCTGAATTCGATTCAACAAGCTGAAGGTTGTCATCGTAATAATTAAGCCTCAAATCAATTCCATATATTGGATTATCATCGGCTTGAACAAAAAGCCTAGTGACGTATCCTCCATCAGAGGCGGTTCGTATTGTATTAGATCCAATTAATACATCCGGTGAAATACGTTTTGCGCTTGGGCTCGATATAGCACCTTCATCATTTTGCTTTTTATAAACCCAATCCCCTGACACATCTCCCATTAAAATCGCCTTGAAGTCCTGACCCAGCAGCGAGGCATTGAAAATTGTCAGGTTGATATCGTTAGGCGAAAAAGCCCAAACCTTTCCCACCCCAGGGAAGGGTAGTTTTCTGTTCCCAACTGAATGGTCAAGTATGTAAAACGCATCTAACGATGACAGAGTCCCGTTTCCGCTTACATCCGCAGCCATAAGAGCATGGGCATTAGTAATTGTGGAAACCCCAACCACGTGGCGCATTATCAGTGAGGCATCATATGCCGTTATCCCGTTTACACTGTCGTTCTTCTCCGGAGAAATCCTGTACTGCCCTGAATCCAGGTCTTGAAAGTTAATCCAACCGGACGTATCAGTGTCGTAGTCAACTGTATCCTGACCAGTCAAGTGTACTATAGTTTTTGGGACTTCCCTGTTGCTGTTCCAATGGACTATTTTACCGGATATAGAGAACCCACCTTCAATGATGATCAAACCATGCTTAATTGTCGGAGTCGTCGAACCATCATTCAGCATGCTTTTAGAAACTTTAACCGGAATTTTTTCACCTGCTTTTAGTTTATCGCGAAGCAACTCAAATTCGACATTAAATAATTCTCCACTTCCACTAAATTTTGTCACCGTTGATTGCAATGAGACTTCAATATTTCCAGCCGTGTCTTTTGTTGTTTCCAGTTGCCAAGCTGTAAGGTTTGGTCCTATTACTGGATTAATAAGAACCAGTTTGGTAGCGTCATACTCAAGCCCAATACTGGCACTATCCAAGTTAGAAAGATTAGAAGCAGTGACAGACACTGTGACACGATTGATGTCTGATGGAGCTTTCACATTATTTACGACCAACCTTGCGAGATCACTTTCAAAAATAAACCCATTAGGTGCGACAGCATGCCGACCGTCCGCAAGTTTTACATTTGTCACGTTTGGAGATTTGGATAAGTTATCTCCAGTAAGGCCTGCAATATAAATGGCATTTATTTGCGCCGGGGAAAGCGACCTGCTCCATATCCCAAGGTCATCGACACCCAACCCCTTGAACTCCGATGAATGAAGAGTTTGAACAATTTCTCCACCCTTAATTGTGCCAGACTCAAACGGGAGTGCAGTCCTACCTGTAGAATTGGAAGGTACCGTAGAGCCACTCCAGTTTATGAGATCGACCCAATCCTCATTCTCCGAATTAGGGTTGTGACCTGAATAATCTGCAACGGTTAACAACCCGCCATTGTCCAGCACCAACACACTCCACCTATCCAATTTCTCCGAACAATTTAACAACACCCTTTTTCTTGTTCCATGATCAAAAGATTCGCTCTGATTATTTAATCTTTTAATCGTAAACTGAAAGGTGTTTTCACTCTCATCCTTAACCACGGCCTTGGTCCCAGTGTGCCAAAACCTAAAGTCATTGCGATTGGTAGGCCCTACTTTTTGGCCGCCAATCAAGGCACCCTTCCTGCCTGAACTCCGATGATCGGAGGTCAACACAATCAAGTTACCATTATCCATGACGAGGGGCATCCCCTCCTTCAAATCACTCGTGGAGTAAACCTTACTATTACCCCCCGAACCCACCTGTATTTCGGTACTAAAAATAAGAGTATTATTATATCGATCATCAGACATAAGTTGAAACTTATCTACCCCCATATAATCCCCGTAGCCGGAATCCCCTATATTGGTGAATAACCCAGAATCTATTGAGCCCAGACTGGTGTTTATAATTTTCTCAGCTATTGGCGAGCCATCAACATACAAAGTAAAACTACTATCTCTATCCACCGTAAGAGCCAAATGATGCCAGTCGGCATCCTCAATTCCGGTTTTTTTACCCAAAACCGCATGGCCTTCGGTTCCATATAATTCAAAGAAAAGTTCTCCTTCTGGTTTTGTTCCCAACATCCAGCCAGGAGTCTGACCCATTTGTTCACGAGTATACTCCCCTTGAATATCCATGGATGATAGTAAAGGAAATCCAATCACAGAATCCGCAACGGAATTTGTGGACCAAGCGTTCTTTACCCACATTGAAATTGAAAAATCACGTTCTGAACCAAAGTCCAAATCAGATGGATCCATCAATGTGATTCTGTTTTCACCGTTAAAGTCAGTCATCAGATGGTGTGTGCCAATGTTTCCTGTCTTGAACTTCAAATCACCAATCTGGTAGCTGTCATTCTTTCTTCCACTTAATTCTTCAAGACTTCCATCCATAGGCAAATGCACTACAAGATTATCTCTTATTCCCACATTCTCTACTGCAACATTTTCTGAATAATCATTTATCACGGTAACATCATAGTGCCCCTCTCTCATTGGAGGTGAAAAAGCTTCAATTTTATTTGGGCTAATATATTTGATATTAGGGGATTTTTTGTCTCCAAAAAAGACGACAGAATCCGTTTTAAAATTTATGCCGTTTATAACGACTGGTGTTTCGCCCTTATCAGTTCCACTCAATGTATCTATAGTAAAGATTAGAGGTTTGTCCTGAACATCAATTGTTATAATTGAATTATCCTGTGTGGCAGGGGCCTGTTCACCAGTATCAGGATTCCATGGCTCTAGGTATTCACCGCTTATTGGTATGGCGCCATTTCGAGGAATTTCTCCCCCAGGCAACTGCCAAGCGACAGCAAGATTGTCTCCCCCTCCACCTTCTTTCGCAAATGCCTCAATATAATATCTCCTTCCTCCAACTAACGAGATAGATTTAGAAACTGATTCGTCCCTACCATTATCTGAGTAAAAACCGGGATAGTTACGAACACCCCTCCAACTGCTTTCATTTGCAATTCTAACTGCATTTGCTGGTGAGTGATCAGTGCTTAAATATAATTCCGAATTATCATCTGAGGCTAGAAAGAAGCGGTAATCGCCTGTTTCTGGTGGCAGTAAATAACCAAGTATTTGCCAGCCATACCGGTCCTTAACATCGGATCTGGGTCTCGCCTTTGGATTGTTGACAGGGTCTGGGCCTGCAGGCCACTCAAACGAATATGCTTCAGTCTCAAGGTCAGGAGTACCACCTTTATTAAAAACAGGAGAATTAAACTTATTTGAGTTTTTCAGGTAGCTTATATATTCACTACCTATATTGTGATATTCCCGAACTGTAATTTTACCTCCACGCTGCGCGTTGATGTTAGCAAAAGACTTATTTATTCCGTCGGACGCTTCAATATAATATTCAATACCCTTCGCTGAAACAGAAGACCCAGGAATATTTGCCCTGTACTGGTTCTCAGCTATTTTTTCCATAGGGATTTTTTTATAATCCGTGTCACCGTTTAACCTGAAGTAGAGATTACTCTCATAGACAATCTTATTATCTACAACTGTAGCCAAAACGGTTAATGGCAGGTTGGCAATGGTACTCTTAATTGGAACATGATAGACATTCGGCGCTATTGTGTCCTCGGTGGTAGCGATTGCAACATTCGAAAACTCAGACTCCTCTCCGCCTGTTTTCACAACCTTGAACTTATAATAGTAGTCTTTTCCCGGACCAACATCAGAATCAGTATAATTCAATTGCCCTTGAGCGTAGGGAACCACGAATGAATTAACCCTTTTATAATCTCCACCCCTGGTATCAGCTCGGTAGATATTATAACCTGTCAAAAGATCATAATCTGTTTGAGACAATGTAAGCTTTACTGATTCCTTGCTACCATCTGCCTGCAAATCAAGCGATTCTGCTGTCCCATAATCAACTCTGAACCTGAAACGGCCTGCATCATAACCTGTTTCTAGCCACTTGTCGTCTGCTGCTCTTGCCCCCCACACACCCACCATTTGATATCCGTTATTTAAACCGTAACTGATATACTCCGAACCTGTCCAGGTACGAGCGTCTTCCCATTTCCCGTCCAGAAGACCAACCTGAAAATCTGTAAGCGGAGCAGAAGGTCCAAACGAAACCAGTGGCAATGTAGTCGTGTCCATATCTCTGTTAAAAACTACATGCAAACGAATTGTCTCGACACCGATAGAAGGGTTTACCAAAAGGGATACCTTGTCATTTCCTGCACTTGTTAACTTAATATCGACTACATGAGGATAGGCATTTTCCGGAGAAGTAGTTTGTTTTGGTTTGTATACAATTTTACCTTTATTAAAATCCTCTTCAAAATCGGTAATCATCGCTTCTATTACATGATCCGAAATACCAGAACTCCCTCCGCCCCAATAGTTATTTGCTATTGACAGCCAATCACTTCTTATTGACCAGGGTCCTTGAAATTGCATTAAATGACGCACTTCTGGGTCCCAAGTGGGAATTAACAGTGCGTTATTTTTCAACTGTTGATTAGAAGCCTTGTGAGCTATTTCAGGGAGTATCAGATACTCTGCCTCATCAAGATTTTCCTGAGTGTAACTTCCAGGGAGTTCCAAAATCATCATACATTGTTCAGCATCATAACTCCTTACATAATCCCATGTGCCAAAATACCCATGTTTTGCACCACTATTACTTCTTTGTGCGCTAATTGCTGCCACATTCATGTCAGATCTATTATAAATATTGGGGCGCAATTTCAAGAAGTCAACCGCCTCCCCACTTGACCAAACCCATTTACCCTCCACCCTATAGTCATTAAGCCCTATTATTGCCCGGCCATTATAACTTTGACCTATATTGTAAGCATCAGTGCGTCCATATTCTTCGTCAAAGGCTACCCTTTGAGCGTACTTATCAACATAATCGACAAGAAAATCGTGTTCAGCCTGATTGTTTATACTTGCTACATGTCCCCGCTTTCCATCCTTATAAAAATGATTGGCAATGAACTCACCCATCTCGACAATATTTCTCTCCGAATCTGGGGATGTAAAAATGGACACGTATGTTTTCCCATTATAAACAACTGGAAAAAAGAAGTTCTTAGCTGCTGATGTAAATATTTTTTTCGCTGAAATGGAATCGTGAACAATAATGGTGCTGGAATGTGGGTAAATCCATCCATGAGCATTCAACACATCTGGCATAAAGACAGTATCCTGAATTTCCCCGATATATAGAGTCTTGTCCCAGTTCTTTATATTCCAACTTGTGCGCCTTGGTGCAGAATGATCCCTATCAAACAGACTCATTTTCACTTTATTAATTTTTGGCGGTTTATAGTAATACGGTTTGGCTGTATCCCAGTTGCTAAAATCAAATATACTGTGGGTAATCTCATTAGCACTCAGTTTACCCGTCCTATCATCCGTATCTGAATCAAAACGCATATGATCGAGCGTCCCTATTGATGACATTTGCGGGTTCATGACTTTTACATGGCTTAGATTCAACCTGCCACTAGTAGTTACAGTTCGCCACGCACCGTTATAAGAGTAACCAGAATAGAAGAATTCAATCGGCTTTTCCACAGTCCCAACTGCATCAACACGCCCGCTATCTTTTGTTATCAGTAAAGGGTTAGTGGCTCCGGGCAAGGGACTCATCGGAAACGGACTTCCCCATTGTACCTTTGTTCCTGCTTCTATTTTCAAAATAGCATTATCAAGCACCGTAACCTGTTCCTTAATAATATAATACTTGTCGTTCGTAAGTGTGAAAGTAGTGGGACTCGTTGTTGAAGTCCAATCAGCATCCTTCAATTTTAGTCCGGTACCATTACCTCCACTTGTTGACACTTCATATGCAGCAACATCCGTATAGCTTCCATCACTATTAACAAGTATCCCGGGAGCAGTAGTGTAGGCGCCAGCGTTAGTTACAGTGATTTTTTCCACTGCACCCGAAGCATTAACCTGACTTATAGTAATCCTAGACTGAGATTTCAAACTCGTGCGTCCTGCCACATTTTCTAAATTTCCCCCCGTGAACGAAATAGAGTCTCCCACTTCGTAACCTGAACCGCCATTGGCAATCATAGGCGTCAGTTCCTCAGTCAATTCCCAAACTTTATCTGCACTGTAAACCTTGGGAAGCTCCTCCCCGTTTTGCACAAACATATTGAACCTCATTGAGTTTTGTATCGAAATAATCTGTTTCCAAGGCATCGTGTACTTATCTATTTCTGGAAATGTATATACAGTGTCATCGACATCAAACCCTTGATCAGGTCCATACCCATTTTTACAGGTCAAAGTTAGCATGAATGGTATAATATGATCGTTTGGCGTATTGTCATTCAATTTGAACTTCAAAGGTTTTTTGATACCAGTAATGATACCGTCCTTGTAAATCAGGCCATTATCCTTCCAGCAATAGGTACCAATGGCGCCAATGTTTACTTCATCGTTTATCAACTCTACATACGGATCGTCTTGAAAAGCCTGTTGCCCCTCAGAGTCGGAGGAAATCAGTCCCTTTTCACCTTTGGATATGGCGTGAAGTTTGAGCACTACATCTGTCGCCTTGCCCCAGTGATTTCGAACTACCAGAGCCATTTCAATCGTTTCCCCAGTATCGATTCGACCATCATCATCATTTACATTTGAAATCGATTCCATATCAAAGATCCACTGTTCCTTTAATGATATGAATGGGGTAGGTGCCTTGGTTAAGGCTCCCAGCATATCGGGGACTTTTCTAAATGGAAAATCATAAAAACCCTTAGCCTTATAACCTTCAAGTAATGAAACCAATTTCCCTGTTGTATCAAGCTCGATTGCAGGACCCCACGTATCCCTATATGGAATTAATGGTTTTTCTTTTTCTCCAGGTATATCCTGAGGAGGTATATCATCAAGGCTTACATTATCCTTAAGATATGAACTTGAAACAATCTGACTCATGATGAACCTAGAATAAAAACCATCTTCTATGGTCCATTTGGCCTTTAATAAAGCCGCCATTCCTGAGGTAATACCACAAGCCATAGAAGTACCGTCCAGGCTAAAATATTTCTCTTCGCCAGGCCAAGTGCTATAGATATCACGACCCGGAACACTCACCTCATATTCAAGACGATCCCTGCGCGCAGGCCAAACACCAGTCATGGCATTGTCATAATTTGAAAACGTAGTCAACCATGCCGGGCGCACTGGACAAAAACAGGGAGCTGTGGAACGAGCTTCAACGCCAATAACCCAATCGTAAGCGGCAGGATAGTAAGGCAGTAGTTTACCCCCACAACACAAGATGGGCTTGCCGTAATTTCCCGCTGCTGAGACCAGTACAGATGTGCCAAAAGCCTCAGTCAAGGCATCCTTGACAAGCATTGACTCATAGGGAAGTGCAAATGACATGTTAATTACATCCGCCCCCTTCTGCCATGCATACATGATCGCTTCAGAAATGTCTGTTGAAGAAAGAGCACCAGAATATTGTGCCGCACGTATTGGCATTATTTTTGCATTGAATGCCACACCAACGCCTCCCACACCATTTCCGGCCTGTGCAGCTGCGGCACCAGCTATGTGTGTCCCGTGTCCGTTAACATCCGTTACATCAACAGTATGGAACCGCTTGTCACTGACCACATTCACTCCATTAATATCATCAATAAAACCATTTTGATCATCATCGATACCGTTCCCTGGAATCTCTCCTGCCCATGTGCGAAATTCAAACTGGTCACCAACAACAAAATTCTTATTTCCATCAAAAATCAAAAATGAAATTTCCTCACCATCACTGGTGTATTGCCCGTCACTTAATAAATAATCCTGGTGATCATTACTTTTGCTTCCATTCACTGAAAAGATAATGGATCCGCCAGCAGAACTTGTGCAGGTTATGACCCAATACTCTGTCAATGTAGACTCTGATGTTTGATCCAAAATGAGTGTCCCATTACCTGTGTTCTTCACAAAAGTAAGATCAACAATTTGCTGCTTCCTAATATTCTTATCCCCCTGATCCTTTTCGTCATATTCAATTTCTATCTTACCGACAAGAAGATCTCCGTGAGTCGCACGATTTACCCATATATTATCCTTTAGATCAGGATGATTTATGTCCACCCCAGTATCAATTACAGCAATAACCGTATTGGTACTACCACCAGTGGGAATATCGGCTGATTTCAAATAAAGCCATGCTGCAGGAATATTCAACACATCATGGTGCCATTGTTTTGACATTCCGGGGTCTGTATCTGCAGTTGGAATAAAATCCTTTGCTGGCCCACCCATCAAGCTGAAACCAGCGGGTTTACGAGAAATATCATTCTTATTGGAATCTGAGTTTAATTTCTTAGTTACAGTATTTCCATCGCCGGCCAATTGAAACAGGAAATCAGGTTCCGCATACTCCACCTCATCCATGTCATTAAGCTGGGTTATTATCTCCTTGATTGATGCCCCTTCTACAAGCCAAGCCTCCATCCATCTATTTAAATCAGGCTTTGGGGAACCTTCCTCTGGTCTTAAAGCGGACATCTTCCTTACCCTGACTTCTGGAAGTTCGAGCGGAAAAATTGGACTTAACTTTTCTATTCCATCAAATTTAAGTTTCTCCCAAAAATTAGGTTCAATTGAATATTCTTGTGCGATCTTTATCACAACTCTACCTTCAACTCGATTCACATCGAACATATCTAAGCCTTCAGGCTGATCGTCAGCAAGATTAGAATACAACTCATCTACTGGTAAATGAGAGTAAAAGTTCTCGTACGGCCCATATTGACTGGAACCGGGAGTTCTTGAGGTTTTAAAATTTAACGAATTAGGGTTTGGCGCCGCCGTTAAATCTTCGCAAAAGAAATCAGGGTCGTTTTGCGGTCCGAACGGTTGCTTCAAAACAAATTGAGCAATTGTCGTATTCGAAAATCCTATAAAGAATAAAACCAACAACAATGAGCATAGATATGCTGACAATCCCTGGACGAAACTTCGCTTAATAGATCTCACGTTAGGAAGCATATTTTTATTAATGTTATTTGAATATAAAATGTTTAAATTCATGATATCAATACTATTGATTTATCTTAACCCTGTAGAATGATTGATTAAGGTTTTCTGGGGGATCTATAGGAATAGCCATCTGTTTTCCAGTTGACCAGCGTGTGTCACCGAATTTAGTCCAAGTATTATTCAAATCAGTGGTCGTTTCCACAGTGTATCCAATTCCGAGAATTGACTCCCAGTTTAACAGATATATTCCATTTTCTTCTATTAGATTGATACTTAGAACAGATTCTGCATCCAATGGATCCGTCCCAGAAAAAACTTCATCACCATCGGGCATTGAATCTCCATCTGAATCCCTTAGTCCAGGGTCAGTGTGAAACACTTCAGTTTCATTAATATCCATCAAACCGTCAGAGTCAGCATCCAGTGAACCCATTGTTGCCCCGGATCCAGTTTGGTACATACCCTCATTTACAGTAATTGAATCAAGCCAAATATCCTCTTTCCCCATTCCTTTAGCCCTAATACTTAACAAAACATTATCTCCCTTCAAACCCTGTCCGTTTGCAATTCCAACAAGGATCACGCCAGGTATTGTCTCGTTCACAGCAATTGCGTAATCAGAATCAAATGTAAATTTCGTATGTTTTGATTCATCATAGCTTAATTGCATGTTCACTCCATAAACCTTTTTTTCACCTGACTGAATCATTAACCTGTGAATCTGCTCTTCTGTTTTCAGGTTATATATACTACTAAACCCTGTCTGCACTGTGGCCAAAGACACTGGTTGAAGCGTTGGGCCAAATATCCTACCGTCATTCCCTAGGCTTTCATTACCAATCCAATTTCCCGAAACGTCACCAATCAGAATTGCTTTGAAATCCTGACCAAGCTTTGCTGATAAAAATTCGTTTATTTGAATCTGGGATTCTTTAAAAACCCACACATTTCCAGCCCCGGGGAAGGGAACAGGTCTTAATCCAACAGAATGTTCCAGAATAAAGAATGCATCCTGAGATGTTATTTCACCATTATTTGTGACATCGGCAGCTAACTTCTCGTTCTGGTTAAGCCCTACCCTTAAGTTTCCTGTAATGTGGGCCTGCACAAGGGCGGCATCATAAGCGGATATTCCTATAGCTTGATCTGTTTTTTCTGGCCTTACAGTATAATATTTTTTGTATGGGTCACTTGGATCCAAAACAATAGATTCGAGATCAGCAAATGCGTAAGCACCGGTGTCTCCAGTATTCTTAATATCGACCAAACCCGTGGAATAACTTCCATCCTTGGTATCACTAAGATTAATTCTGACGGTTGTGTTACGAACCTGTGACAAGGTTTTCCAATGATATATTTTACCGGAAATCGAACTGCCCCCCTGAACCTGCAGAGAACCATCATTTATAACCACATTGATTCTTCCTTCATTAAGCTGAACTTTACTCAATTTTATGTTTGTACTTAATTCCTTGTCCTTAAGCTGCATCGGGGTAATTGGGTTGCCTTCTATATCCAGCGACCAAGGCGAAAGGTAAGTTCCTGAAATCGGTTTTGTCGTTTGATTGACAGGTTCTGGATCCCCTGGCATTTGCCATGTAACAGACAAGTTGTCTTTTCCTCCCCCCTCTTTCATTAGTGCTTCTATATAATAGGCCTTTCCTTGTTCCAAGAAAATGGGTGCTGACTGGTTGGAATTTCTCGTAGTCTCAGCAGAAAGATTAAATGTGTTCCAATTTTCTATTTCATTAGCATTAAATTGAAACGATCCATCGTCGGTAAAGGCAAGCATCCAACCTTGATTTGAACCTTCATCCCAGTCTTTGTTGCCTATTATTGCCGGATCATCCTGCCAACCATTGGTCTTGACCCAGAGCGAAACTGAAAAATCACCAGCAAAGTCAATACCGGTCCCATCACCGTCAAACTCCATATATTCTCCTGAATCAAAGTTTAACCCTTTTGAACCAATTTTACCTTCAACAAACTTTATCTCACCTTCAGCTCCCAGGAATTGGACTTCTCCAATCTGGAAGCTATTAGCGGATGACGCGTCCACGATAGTTGGGAAAGTTATTTTATAATATTTATAAAATTTAGATTTTTCTTCGAACCTGATTTCTCTTCTTTGAAATCTAGCAGAAAACTCAGGAACTTCACCCTCTGAAACAAGCTCAAAACCACTGTCAACCGGATCATTTGAACCTGTCAATTTATAGGTTGCCGGGTCCCTAACATACCTATCATTAGCTGAAGTTAAACCTAGCCCAGTCAGAGCAGTCGGATTAGCTAAAGTAATTGTAAAACCAGCATTTAATTTATCGTAATTTAAATACTTGGTTCTTGGGTTATCATCAATTGCATACTGTACAGTTTCCCCTGATGGACTGTTATCAGAGGTTGCAACGATTATGTCTCCGGGCATCGACACATCAACTGCGCTATTTGCCAAGATTCCAGAGTTCGCATTACCAGTGGAATCTTCAAGAATTTCGTCAAATCCTAGATGAGCCACAAGTGAACTACTTAAGCCTACAGCTTCGCTATTCAATGAGTTCCCTATTTGTCCATTAGTATAGAGCTTTTCAACATCCTGATCAGTTAATGCGCGGGTCCATATACCGAGGTCATCGTAAGATGCTACTGAATGTGCATAATATCCTCCTGTACCATCCTGATTTAATACCAGCTTAAAGTCGTTATTGCTAAGATCTACCAGGTTCTTTGCAGAACCAGTTCCCACCTTCTGGCCGTCAAAATAAAGTGACACGTTACCACCTTTGGTTCGTGAAATGGCGATTTGATGCCATTCATTATTATCAACCTTAGGGCCAACCTTGTATCTGTTATAGCTACTAATCCAATTACGCCTGTTATTCCAATTAGGCTCAGACGCAATCAACTTCTTGTTCTCTGTACTTTCATCAGTACTGAGATAGAGTTCACCATTATCATCAGAACTAATAAAAAATCTGTACTCACCTGTTGTTGGCGGATGAAGATAACCCAATAACTGTACTCCGTAGTTATCTTTGTAACTTTCTGGAGGAAGCCCACCAAGTGAATCACCTGGAGGCCATTCCATGTACAATGCCTTACCACTAAAATCAGGTTTGTCGGGGAACTTCGGACTAGATCCCAAGTCACGAATAGAGCCTCCAGTTATTCCTGTAAACTCTTTCACCGAAATTCCAGAGGCATACAATGGTGACTTCGTACCTGCCTTGCCGATCACGAGGAATTCAACGTTGACCAGGTTGCCGCTACCTGTAAAAGATCCGCCGTTTGAAGCAAGCGACACTGACAACGTCTTTGACTCCTTGTGCTGCATTGCACCCCCTGCACTTGAAATATCGTGCCCTGCAATCCCCGCGTTAAAAATAGTGGTTACTTCAGATGGATTAATGGCTCTTCTCCAAATTGCCAGATCATCAAAATGAACCTTAAGGTTGTTACTTTGGTTTCCTGATCCAATCTGACCCAAGTTGAAGGCTGAATCCAAGTGTGTTGTAATATCTAGTTTGTCAGGAACACTCCACTCACCAACCTTAACCCCGTCTACATAGGTAAACACCTTGTTTGTGCGGTCGTATATAAAAGCAATATGATGCCATTCATGGTCATCAATATCTGGCCCTTCCATCGTTTCGCCAGACGCACGGCCTCCACCCGCCCCGACCAAGACCCAATCCACGCTGGTAATTTCATCTTCTTTTTTGCTCTTGAGAGTTCTCAGCGTCAGATAATCATTGGAGAAAATTGCAGGAGCAGTTGATTCTAGGATTGTTCCTGTAGTTTTCATCCAAACAGACATTGAAAAATCAACATCGTTAGAAAGGTTTAGATCGTCAGGCCTTCCCAATGATACATAATCTGTTGTGCGGAAATTCCCGCCTATTGAATGACTACCAACTTTGCCTTCCACAAAATCAAGATTACCAAATGAGTACTTTTGACCTTCGATTTCCTTGGTAAATATCCCGCCTCTATCTGCTTGGAAATTCCAGTTATCATAGTTTATATCCCTAAACGCATGATTCCCACGCCCACTTGAATCCATGAACGTCTCGTCAAAAGTAAGATGATTAACGAGCTTGTACTTTAGATCTGATAGAGTGTCTATATTGCTTACCAAATTCCAATCAGAGAACTTTTCACCTGTTGATATGTCAACTGGGGTCAACACATAGGGGTCATAGTTTACATTAAAATCAGATGCAGTAAGACCGCTGATATTACTAGCCCTAATCGGGACGACAACACGTGCAAATTGAGGCGAAATTTGGTCCGGTATCCTTACCCTGGCCTCTGTGCTCTCAAACGTGAATGCCCTAGGAAGGCTGAATTGCTTTTGCCCTGGATTTTCCAAAAGAATATTTACGGTATCCGCAAAATGATTAGGTGTTGTACATGTGATTTTGGTTCTTCCCTCAACTACAACATCTAGGGCCAACTCATCCCCAAAATAAACCAATGTTTCAGTTACAAAGTTACCTCCTGTTATCGTTACCTTCGTCCCACCTGTACCAGGTCCGATAATTGGAGATGTGCTTGTTATAAAGGGGGCATCAACCGCCTCAACCCTGTAAGGCGACACTGCCAGACCGGAGGAACTGACTCCTATTCCATCACTCGCTTCTAAGTAATACTCCACACCAGGTAAAACAATATCTGAAGCAACAATTGATGCAGAATAACGCTGTCCAGTCGTGTTCTTCATTTGGATCGAGGTGAAATCAGTATTACCAATTCGCCTGTATAGAAGATTTACTGATTGAACAGATACATTATCACTGGCTTCAGCAAACAATGTTAAAGGCATGTTCGCAGTGGCCGTCTTCCTGGATTCATGCGTAATGACAGGGAGAATAGTGTCCTTTGATATTGCACTTGAGGAATTTGAGAAACTCGATTCCCTCTGGTCTGTTTGAACAACTGTGAATTTATAGTGGTATTCCCTGCCAGGCTCCACAGCGCTGTCGATAAAACGGTTGGATTTACTAGATATCAGGGAGTCATTTATTCTCTTGTATTCTCCCTCCTCAGAATTTGATCGATATAGATTGTAACCTGCAAGTGTCTCAAAATCATCTTGCAACCAATTCACGTCGTTATAGCCTTCATGGCCCACTACCTTAAGTGTCAGAGATGCAGCCCCAACACTTAGGATCTGGAACCTGAAACGGCCTTCATCACGTGCCGGGACAAGCCACGCATCATCTGCTGCAGCACCACCGTAAACATGCATCATCTGAAAACCGTCTCCAGTTCCTGGATTTATAGCAAATTCACCTGTCCACTCCTTGGAACTTTGCCAGCCACCATCAACTGCTAATATAGTATTATCAGTATAAGGCGGTGCGGGGCCAAAATGCACCGTCGGATCAATATTGGTATCCATGGCCCGGTTATATTTAATGCTGAACGTTACCCTCTCTGTACTAACCTGCTTGGGCGCACCTGATCTCAGGGATTGATCCGTGATACTGTCCGTTGAGATGGTTATATCTTCAACAAAAGGATACATCTTTGGGGAAGCAGTTTTTAGCACTGGCTCATAAAATATTGGTCCCCTGTTAAAGTCTTCATTAAAGTCATAAATCATAGCCTCAACTAATATGGGGGAATCAGTACCCCAGTAGTTATCGGAGAATGAAACAACTTCATCTCTACCTCCCATATTATAAAAACGCATATACCTTTCGAGATCCGTATCCCATATCCTCGTAAGAAAAGCATTATTCTTCATATTATTGAGATCGGATACGAATGATTTATAGACATCAGGTAATCCAGCCTCAAAAGTTTTCACATCAACTCCTGAAGGAAGCTCTAAAATGAATTTTTTAGAGGAATTACTAATAGCGTCAAAGCTTAAATTATGCCAGTAACCCGCTCCAATGCTTCCATGTTTTCCACTGGACCCCTGTATTGCGACCATATGAAAATCATCTATCTTATCGAAAGTATCATTGTTGAGAGGAGGTCTACCTGAAGGTTCAGCACCGCCAGAACCTTTTGTTACATCATCGGTAATTATTTCGAGTTCACCTATTTCAATATAATCCCTGGAGTCTTTAGCAGTGGGAAATCTAAACAAATAACTTGAGTAATTCTTCTCATTCGCAAAAGACATAGACTGCCATTCCAGGGTCCCTGAGAAATCCTCAACATCCCCCTTGGCGATTAGTGCATAGTAATCACCTTCCTTGTACTCTAGACCCATTCCTTTATAGGACTCGCCTGGTATTACCCTGATATTATCAATTGCCCAGAACTCATCATCATCTGCATCGAGATATGCGAAATGAATTTTCATTTTATCAGCTGATGATGGATTGTTTAATGGGAATGTAATAGTTTCGTCTACTGCGCTTTTTTTGTAGAATAATGATTCAGTATTCGACTCAAACCTTGCCACTTCAATCAAAGCGCCACCGTCATACGAAACATTAATTACTGCTTTTTGGCTGCCTGATGGAACCCATGCTTGATCAAATTTTAACCAAAGGCTGTTATCCTCACTAGAAGTTATATCAATATCCTTCGTAATTAAGAGAGTTTTCAACCCACCACTAGACGCCCCGCTGCCACTCATTTTAGCGATTGCCCGACCTTGGTCACTTGACTGTGATTCAATACCAGACACACTAAATTCAATCCAACTAAAGTCATCTGCGAGAGAACTTACTGTAATAACCAAATCCTCTACAATTTCACCTGCATCGGGGTTTTTGAGAGTAAACTCCTCATTTAAATTCAAGAATGCATCACTTAGTTCTCCGAATGCTCTATACATTGTATTACTGGCGCTAACTTCCGTTAAAGGCGTACCAGGATGAATGTCTAGAAGCACCGTTGACTGTAATGCCGAGCCATTATTGGAGTCAGGATAACTAGCATAAACAAGCAAACCTCTGCGATTTACTGTTTCCAGGCTGGTGTACGTATTGAGTTGTTCACTATCTTCAAGTTTGCTTTCAAGGATGGCATCAAATCCTGTTGCATCTCTATATTCTACAAACAAACGTTTTGTCTCAATTTTTTCACCTGACTTATTTGAGAATGTGTATGGAAATGGCAGTTCAATAACAGCTCCCTTGAAATCCGGAACACCATCAACACTTAGATTGATTGCTGATTCCAATGTGGAGATCCTATAATTCCCGTCCTTGTTAACCTGTGAGAATTCACCATCTTTCAACCAACCCAAAGATATTTTCATTCCCAAATCGGGGTGAACAGCCCAATGAGGTGAGCCCATAATTGAATAAGGATTGGCACCCTCTGGCAATGAATGAAGCACGAGTGCAGAATTTATATCTGAAGAATCAGGAAACAAAGCATCTGCCTTACCTTTGATCCCCATTTGAGTCAAAAACTCAATGGCCCAGTTTGCGGAAGGAAGAACCATGTCTGGACCGGAGGGAATATCACCATTGTCCAATTCCAAATCACCATTTTCAAAAAGTAGCCATTTTAATGATGAAACTTCAGGCAGGCCTGCTAATTTAATTTGGTCATCGACCTCAAGTGTAGAATGCGAAGATCTGTTGCCACTAATACTTTCCCTAGTATAAACAACAATAACGTCTAAAGCGGTTAGAGCATCTTCAAGATCAACTTGACCTTCAAGCAACTTGACTGCTGCTTGAACTTTCTTCTGCCCCTTAAGATTGTCAAATTGACTACCCTCAGTTTGCGATTCAATAATGCCCCAACCTATAACACTACCCTCAAGTGAAGTTCTACCGTAAGATGCTTCTTGCAGAAAACTATTTAAGCCGTTTTCACTTTTGAAAACCAGTTCGCCCAGTGCTTCGGGTGATATGTATTCATTGTAAGTTGAAGGCCTACCTGAGAACGAAGCGTTACCTCCCGTTGAATCAACCATTAAAACGCCCACCTTTAGTTTGTTTTCGGCAACAGAATCTGGGTTGACATGTTTAAATACTTCTCCAATAGCAGGTCGTGGCACCGTAATTGTGAAATTAAATTCTTTGCTGACTCTTATAGAGCCATCACTTATTTCCACTTTTATTGGTATGGTACCTGCTGAATTTTTAGCACTTGTTAATTCAAAAATACTACCGCTCGTTCTACCATCACCCAAAATATTAACACCCCATGTGGAGAACTGATTCCCTACAGTGGTGACTTTTATCGTATGAATATCCCTTTTATCTTCATCAGTGAAATCAACTGTGAACACAGCACCTCCACCTGCCTCGGCAGTGACATTCTCCAGATCTGCTAATACAGGAGGCTTGTTGCTACCCGTGCCACCGTCAGGGCCTTCTCCTGTACCTGAATCATGGAGTCTATCCAACTCGTTCCACTCATACCAAGCCCCGAATATATCACTAAAGGTTTGCCTATACAAAGTTGTAGAAAACGTACTCTTTTGACTGTTAGTAGCATTATCTGTAAATTGCGTCTCAGTACCCCATTTGCCCATGAGGTTAGACTCAAGATTACTGTGAGTATATGATAGATAATTTATTGGAGGAGCATTTAGCTTCTTGTATTCCTTAGATGCCCCTATGCCCCCCCCTGACACTTTCTCAAAACCAATCAAGTGTCCAACCTTCTGAATATGAACCATTTCATCTTCCTTCACATCGGCATTAAGCAGGACAACCGGACCATTTGTCCGGTAAAGTCGTTGGTCCAAAAATGTAATACCCCTATTGGCTTCTGGCAGGTTTAGAAAGAAAATGTTTATGGCACCGGATTCAGCAAATGGATGATCTGAAATTTCATACAACGCATCTGATTCGGAATCGAAAACAGCATTTTCAGAATGAAGCACAGAGTATTTAGATAGTTCGAATTTAGGGGCGACATACCCAGAAGTTAACGAACCAAATTCAGTATTTAAATCGTCAACAATACTACCTGGCCAATCTGACCAGTTAGATGTGTTTACGGGTATAGTTGCCAGTGTCTTATCATCCGTAATAACAACGACATTGATTTTTATAGGGTTAGGAACGCCCGTCTCATTTGATGAATCTGCAACCGTAGTCTTGAAAATCAATTCTGGCTTGCTAAGTGAGAGAGTATATTCACCACCTTTTGAGGAAACTGAACTACCTATGACAACCGTATAGATGCCAGATTTCTCAAGACCCTTAACCCTTATTATAGAATTTTTATTAAACCTACTTCTGTCGTCGTGTTGTTCAATCAAACTATTATTAGGATCGTAGAGCGTTAAGACGGTGTCCATGCCGGTTGAGGAAATAACTATGTTATCATTAACTGCAGCATCAAAAGTCCAGGTTGCAGTTTCATTTGGTAGTAACAGATCGCTTTTCACTTCGTCCATTAATATGGATCCCTTGACGATACCTGGTTGCTGAATCGGACTGGTCAGCAAACTATCTGGGTTTGACGAAAATAAGTACAACTCATAACCACCAAGACCATTATTCTTTGCAGAACACTCTACTTTATAAGTGCCATCCTCAGATAATTCCGTATGCGACATTGCAAGAAAATCTATAATTGTTGATTCAACAATTAATACTCCACTTGGGTCGAAGAGTTTAATGTGAGGATGGGAAATTGCATTACCACCCGTGACATCTATCCCCTCTGATTCACTGAAAAATTTACCCTCCATTGCAAGGAATACACTGTCTCCTTTTTTTCCTGTAAAATCCCATTCATTTGTACTTTGACTCTTTATGGAACCTAATTCAGTTGTCCCATTCTTGCCTCGTGAAAAATGCAGATCGTATTTATCGGAAGGTTTCGGGTTGTAAACAATTAAAGTGAACGTTCCTGTGATTGGAAGAATCGTATGAAGAGAATACTCCTCTTTTAACTCTTCGCCCATGTTTACTGATATTAATTCCATGGATGGACCCAGGATAACAATATCAGGTGCCCTTGGAAGGGTTACTTCATCACCCTCTGGAATTGATACCGAAGCTTTTACGAGTTCTCCCTGACTACCATAAAAAGTCCAAGAACTGCTACCGTACGTAGAGATTTTTTTGTTTTCGTCAAGATCTTCTTTTTTCGTAACTGCATTAGGACCTTCCTTTGCTACTGAAAAGCCATTATAAAGAACACCGTTTTTGTAAAAATTTCCACCATACTGATCAAAATGTTTCATATAAGAATCTCCATTACTCGCAACTGGCCATATATCACTAGTAGGTACGAGTTTTTTTGGATCAGAAACATCAGGAACACCGTAACTCCATTCTGCAATTGCTATCTCCCTTAGCGCAGACTCAGAAGTTCCCTTAAAAAGTCGGTCGGTAGATTTTTGAACCCACACCACTATCGGATTATTTTTATCATCTCCACTCCCGAAAGCGGTTGGGTGAAAAGCGTGCTCATCCTTCCGGGAAATCAGTTCAGGCATAGACCATGGAAGGAGCGTTGGCCAATACCAGTTAGCAGATTGGCCAGTACTAAGCAACATTCCACGCGCTGCAGCATCTTTTCTAGAGACCAACACTTGGGAAATACCTGTCGGAGCAACCTGCTGCCATGCAATGGTTGCAGTTCCATCAATATCAAGCGTAATTGACGGTAGTTGCGCATTTGAAAGTGAAAGAATATTACCCTCAGAATCAACATGTTGTGAAACAGTAACCGGAGTCGACCTCGATATGTTGCCTCCATTGTACGGAATTTGCCTGAAATCTAATGTCGATGTCTGGATCCGGTATAACCCATTATCGACCACGGTCCAGACGACCTGCGCATTGCCGGAAGAATCAAACGCAATTGCGCTTCCGCTTATCTCCCTCGTTGCGTGGTTCGCGTCCATACCCCTAGGGCTAATGCTTCTAGGGCTACTCCACGGTTCCGCTATTTGCGCATCAGAAATGGCAATTTTTGAACGATAACTTGCCATAATCTGATAATTTTCTCCATTAAACCAACGCCAAATGGCTAATGCATTCCCATTATTATCAACTTTAACTTGAGGGTAATGTGCACTTGCAGCCAATGAAAAATATCCTTCATCTTGCCAATTTTGGCTTTGAACCGTTTCAATACCCGCTCCAGCCGGCAAATAGTTTGCTACTATCTGCTCGTGACCATCGATCCACTTATTAATTCCACCTTCAAGCTTTAAACTTCTTTCCTTAAAGACCTGCCATGTTGAAATCGCATTACCAGAATCATCAACAACTATGGATGGATTCGCGGCTTTTACACCTTCAGGAGAAACTGTATTGATGTTCCAAATCTCAGTTGACGCTGATTTTGAGCCGAGCTTTATCTTACCGCCCTCATCCCATAACACCGCAATATTTCCTTTTCCATCAGTATCAATTTTAGGATTAGCCGCATCAGCATCAACCGATGAGATAGTGACAAATTCACTCCACTCGTAACTTGGAGCTGTTGCCATGGCGAACTGAAGAACAGCCTTTTTTGTATTTTCGTCACTTTTTATGCCAGCAAAAAAGGCTCCAGTTGTGTCCTGCGCAGTGGCATATTCTATGAATGACCCTATTGCTGCGCCCTGAAATTTCTGTTCTGTCATCGGGCTAGTCCAACTTCCTGCCGAAGTCCTGAAATTACCATTTACACCTGCATCAGACTGCCAGGTAACCATCACGTTGCCTTTGCTGTCAGCTTTTCCAATCGGAAAAGTTCCTGATGAAGCCTTGCCTACCGGCGTATTGGAGTTATTTGCAAATTTTGGATGAGCCCAATGCCATTTACGTGCCGTGGGAGTGACAATCTGACTTGGATCTGATTTTTCACCAACCCCAACCGAATTCGATGCGAGAACCTTAAAGACATAGTCCTTTCCATTTTGTAGACCTTCCAGTTGAATACTCAACTCTCCGTCACCATTGTTCCAAGTACCGGTTACTTCTTGACCACCATCAAATTGAGGTACGCCAACAACCGTATAACTACTTATCTCAGATCCACCGTCTGAAACAGGTGCTATCCACGTGACTGTTGCTCTTCCGTCTGAGGCATCGGCAATAATATTAGATGGAACTCCTGGCTTTATCGTAGATGCAGTAAAAATGTAATCACTTTCTGGGGTGCCTTCAAATGCAGTTCCCTCCAAATCCTGGATCACTCCATTTTCAATATGGATCGTGTTCTTCAAGCCCGGCTTTAATATGCCCGACTTTGGGGTGATTGTAATGCTATTACCTGTAATTAGTATCTGATCAGCATCTTCAATATTTATAGAAGTCGATTCCCCTTTTTCATCGATTCCTGTCAGGAAGTAATTCAAAACAATTAATCCTGAACCCTGTGAGATCTCCTTGTTAAAATTAATCTTGATGGGAGCAGTCAAATCCACGCCTGTGGCGTCCTTGGCCGGTTCATAACTTACGATAGCCAATTGAACTTTTTCTACTTTCTTTTCTTCAACTTTAACTGTTCGCGTTATTTGGTTTGCAGCATTTCCTGCTTTATCACTGACATTATATATTATGGTATAAACCCCAACACCATCAGAATTCACAGGGTTCACTGTCTGTATAAGTTGGCTCAAATCGCCGTCAACAGAATCAGTCGCGCTTGCGCCAGCATCTGAATATGACTGGCCTGATTCAATGGTGATATCAGCTTCACCCTTCAGCGTGATTGTAGGGCTAGTTGTATCCGAAACAGTCACCGTCCTCACAACCTGCAACGCCGCATTCCCGTTGGCGTCACTCACACTGTAAGTCACGCTGTAACTCCCCACTACATCCGTGTTCACCGTAGTCACGCTGCTTACGGTCAGTGTACCGTCGACAGTGTCCAGTGCTGTTGCCCCTTGATCTGTATAATTTGTCCCGGCCTCATGGGTTATCGTGCCCAAACCAATTAGCGATATCACAGGAGCCCCTGTGTCACCGACAATGACTGTTCGCGTCACAGTTGTAGCAGCATTTTCAGATGAGTCTTTTACATCATAAGAGATCACATATTCGCCAATTTTAGATGTATCTACTTCTCCGGTTTTTATTAACACCAGAGCACCTTCCAATGAGTCATTTGCGCTTGCTCCAGAATCGGTATATACATCCCCCAACTCAAGTTTGATAGTGGCATCACCTTCTAGTGTGATTGTTGGTGCTGTTGTGTCGACAACCTTTACGGTTCTTGTCACCTCGTCCGAGAAATTGCCTGCCGCATCCTGAACATTGTAGGTAACGGTATACTCACCCAGTTTCCCCGTGTCGACAGGGTTACTGACAACCACGCTAGCCGTTAAGACGCCGTCAGACTCATCCGACGCTATCGCACCCAGATCAACATAATCAGTCCCGGCTTCGTGTGTTATGACTTCACCGTCTTCGCCATTTGGAGTTCGAAGTGTTATCACAGGCGCTACTTTATCATTGGTCTTATTATCCCAAATCTCTAGATATTTCCCCGCAATAGGAGCGCTGCCATTGGCAGGGCCGCTTTGGTCACTGGGCATTTTCCATGCAACAGCCATATTGTCTCCGCCTCCACCTTCCTTGACGATGATCTCTATATAATAACGTTTACCTGATACAAGCTGTATGTCATTAGAATTTTCCCCCCGGTTATTATAATCTCGAACTCCAGACCAGGAAGGCTCATTAACGATTCGAACTGAATTCTCAGGCGACTCATCAGTGCTAAGGTACAATTCCGAATTATCATCCGTGGCAACATAAAACTTATAAGCTCCAGTCTCGGGAGGATGCAAATACCCGATAGCCTGCCATCCGTAATTATTCCTGACATCCCCCGGGGGCTTACTGTTTGGATCATCGGGGTCCGAACCGGGAGGCCACTCAAATTTGGTTGCAACCCCCTCAAAACTAGGCTCGCCTTTTTCTATTGCATTGGGAAAGTTTGGGTTGGGGGAGATCAGCTTGTTATAGTTCTTAATCTGCCCGATGGAGCTTCCGCTTATGTTGTGATATTCACGGATCGTGATAGTTCCAGTCGCAGGCCCTACCTTTACAATAAATTCTACGTTTACTGACCGATCACCCGTTCCGCCCCTGATTCCGATATTAGCAAAACCTAATGTCCCGGGCTTAAACTCCAAATTAAGATTGTCTCCAACCACGGTGGCTGTGACTAGGTCGGTATTGGAGTTGAGACTAATTGACTTAGCAATTGCCAGACCATCGGGACTTTTAAACACTTTGGATAAATCTATTGTCTGTGGAACTGAACTGGTATCAAATCTTTGGCCCTCAATTTGTTTCGCCACAAACGGGACCCCCCTTGAAATAGCCAAAGTATAATCAACACTTTTATTATTCGCTGTACCTCTTATCACCAAATCAGCAGCACCAAACACACCGTCTTTGTAGTTAATCTTAAGGGTGTTCCCATCAATTAAAGTACTCAGGAGTGACTCCCTGCTATTGGAAGCTACACTTAAAGTAATCGGGTCTCCTTCTGCATCAGAAAACAACCCGGTCAGGTCAACGCTTGAAACTGTACCTTCTGACTTGACGTTTAATGAGGGCAAACCTCTTACGGCTACTGGGGCAGTGTCGAGAACATAGAAACGTTGTGTAACATATGCACCCAGCCCATTTGCTGTTGCCTTGATTTGAACATAACCTTCGCCTGCTTCATTAGGCTGGTAATCCAATTTTAAATTAGTTCCTTCTATCGAAGCCTGTACAACTTTTTTGTTCGAATTACTGTGTATCGTTAGAACAATTGGATCATTTTCTCTATCCTTAAAAGCGTTGGACAAATCAATAATTGTGCTTATAGAACTATGGTTAACTGTTATGTTTGAAGGGTAAGCCGCAATATATGGCGCTCTGTCCTTAATCACAACTTTCACGGTTGCTACGGCAAACAAACCATCAGAAATACCCTTTATGGAGATTAACGACTCACCCCTGGCTGCATTCTGGAACTGAACCGTCAAGGCATTCCCAGCTACTGTAGCAGTTGCAATTGATTCGTCACTGATACTTAGAATCGATTTAATAATCGCGGTGTCGTTATCTTCCGGATCCTGGTCTGTGAAAACATTAGAAAGATCAACCACCACTGGTGCAGTATCATTCATATACCTCTCGATATTATTGATCTTTTTTGCTACAGGACCATGTTCTCGAGAAGTGTCATCAGCCCATGCATCACCATCTGCAACTGCTATATTATTAATACCCTTACTAAAACCACTCCTCAACCCTCCTCCGGCACCAGCCCAGAAGTCCTTGTTCGGGAAACTCCAACCCGCCCATTCGGTAACTCCGTCTTTGTCAGGATTTCCAGCACCAGGAACTGAGGTGTCATCGATACTCCACCCACTGGGCCCAGATTTGGTCCACACTTTTTCGCCTTCTTTATAAGCTACATATTTATCGAGCTTTTCAGTCATCGGTTGAAGGTATTTGCCAAGAATTGGAGACCCTCGATAACCCGGTTCATCACCCCCAGGGATCTTCCACGCAACAGCCATATAGTCTTGACTCCAATTATCCTTAGCTATTACCTCTAAATAATAGCGCTTCCCTTTCTCGAGCGTGATCAGGTCAGAAATTCCACTTGAATTGTGCGACTCACGAAACTCTCTTAGCGACGAGCGATTGGTTAATTCCGCTATTTTGATGGCATTTGAAGCTGAGTCATCAGTGCTTAGCCAAACTTCAGCGAATTCATCAGCCGCAAGATAAAACTTGTATTCACCGGTTATAGGCGGATGCAAATAGCCTATCGCCTGCCAACCTTGGTGGTCCCTACCTGAAGCATAATAACTGGGCACAGTACTAGGATTATCTGGATCACCAGCTGGCCACTCCAACATATTTGCAGCACCTTCAAAATCAGGCGTCCCTTCCAGAATTGCATTGGGGAAATTTGGATTAGGTGAAATCAGCATTCCGGAATCCTTGAAACTAGAAAGATCATAGCCAAAACGATTGCCTTCTTTGTTATACCAATATTCGCGGATGGTAATACTTCCCAGTGGTACAACGACTTCGTCAGCTGTATTTGGTTCATCTACACGGGCACCAAGTGTGAGGCCTTCGAAATCCTCAGAAAAAAGAGTGTTTTCATCACCAGGAATCTTGTAATCAGTTTTGCCATACAGTTCAAAACTGGTTGGATCCACATTTCTGTTTCCATTACTGGAAGAACTGATTTTAAATTGTTGCGTTTTAATCGGCCTCTTCAAATTCACTGTGAATTCAGCAAACCCCGCCTTCCCAGATCGATATCTGCTGTTCAAGCTATCATTAACTAAATTATTAATTTCACTAGAACCTGTGTAATCTATGATCGAATCAGTTTCCCCTATTGATATGTCCCATGGCCAGGGTGAAATTGCGTCATCTGTATATTTGATGTTTGCATCTCCAGGAAACCAATTCCTGTAAGTGGCACTCTCTTCGCTAGACCAGGAAAACGTTCCTTCGCTTAAAATGTCACTGAGCCCAATCCCAAGTTTTGTTCCAGGATAATTCTTATCGATGTAGTTCAGAATGAAATCATTCTCCGACTTGTCATTAATAGTAAGTACATTCCCCTTGTAATGAGCGGCAGCAGATTGAGCCACCTGCAACTGATAGAAACCGTTCAGTCCTGGATCACTCCACATCTTTGTATTTATGACGCCATACGTCTTGCCATCGTGTGAAACCAGGTTTTCGATTATAGGCGCAACGTTATTATTAAACTCTGTAGCCATTTCGCTATCAGTCACCAAAAGGTTCGAAAATTCACCCTTCTTGTAGGAATTTGCGTTGAACCAGTATATTGAACTTAACCCGAATTCATCCCTAATATGGTTTTGAAGGAAAACCGTATCCTCAACCTTGCTTGGTGGTCTTACTCCATAGGATACACCTCTACATGTATTTGCTGCATCGGTTCCGAACGGCCCTCTTCCGTGTTCAAACACTGAACCCTTGATATTCTGAGCCCAAAACCAATGCTTAAAAGCTTCATTATATCTCATGCCCAGTTTCAAACCTTGAGGAGCAATGAACTCGCCCAACTTGTAATCAATCAAAGTGTTGGAAATTGTCGGCATCTCAATCCAACGCCAGAAACAGATGTTATTTTCCCTAATTAAACCATGATCAATATATGAGTCACGCTCCGTTGGGAACCCCTTTGCCTTCGCCGTCTTTACATCCATTCCAGCCATGTAAGGATTTGTAATTTTGACATGCGACATCTGCAGGTTTCCATTCATCATGGTGTAGCACTCATGGAATTCGGAAGGGAAGAGTTCAACCGGCTCTTCGGCTGTGCCCTGGACGAGAAACGTTCCTTCAGCCTGAAGCTTCGCCCTGAAATCCCACTCGTAAACTTTTTTCACTGTTGGTGCTCCCCACTGGATTTGAGTTCCAGGACCCACCGTCAGGGTTTTGCCAGCTTCAATCAATGTAGGTTGATTTATAATCCAGAAAAAATCTTTGGTCAGTGTTGTGTCTCGAGAAATAACACGCGGCACTTCCTTGCCTCTTTGGACAAAAACACTAAACCTTTGAATATATGTGTAAGTATTCAGATCCTCAGTAAACCCATCCTTAGGACCCAATCCGTTTTTTGAAGTAATAGTGAGGGTAATTGGTATCAAGTGATCATTAGGACAATCGGGAGACACTTTGAACCTGACAGGATTTATTATACCTGTAATTTTTCCTTCCTTATCGTAAACAAGCCCATTATCAGAACGGCTAAAAGGCCCCATAGGGCTATAAGAAACTTCTTTTGTTATAATCTCCACATATGGGTCAGGTCCTGCGGCACCCTTGGCCTGGGCGGTCATGCTTAGCGTAATATCGGTTGCTTTTCCCCATGAGTTTTTCAGTTCAATAGCAAGATCAATCGTCTCACCAGAATCAACTCTGCCATCATCATCATTGATTGCACTCACATCCGGCTTATCAAAAATCCAGTAGTCCAGAAGATACAGATTTGGAACGGGTACTTTGGTCAGTGCCAAATGAGCATCCGGGACACCGTAATATGGCTGACCCTTAAGTCTATCCAACACTTCAGGGGTCTTGTCATAAACCTCGTCTCGAAGATGCGCGGTGGAGCTAATCTGTCCCATGATGAACCTAGAATTTATTCTAGCCTTGTCTGGCCAGGCGGTTCTTAACAGAGCTGCCATTCCCGAAATCATTGGGGCAGCCATAGATGTACCATCCCACGAGATGTATTGCTGTTTACCTGGAAACGTACTCCAAATATTATCCCCGGGTGCTCTCACCTCGTACTCATATTTAGAGTTTCTTGCGCAATCATGATTCGAAAAGCGAGTATGCCACTTGGGACGGCTTTTTCCGGGTTTGTAGCCCCATGACTTAACGGCTCTAGCCTCAACACCGATAACCCAATTGTAAGCTGCCGGGTAAAAAGCGTTCAAGTATCTATTATAATAGCCTCCATGTGCCTGGCATTTCCCAGGATCAAGCCCTTTGTCATAATTTCCTGCTGCAGCCACTAAAACTGCATTCCTAAAAGCTACCGAAAGAGCATCCTCAACCACTGGGGACCTAACTCTTTGGGCAAAAGACATATTGATGACATCCGCACCATTTTGAATCGCATAATACAACGCTTCAGCAATATCCGATGAGGTAAGATTACCTGAGTACTGAGCGGCTTTGATTGCCATTATCTTGGAACTGTAGGCCACTCCGACCACTCCAATTTTGTTGTGACCTGCAGCGGCTGCAATACCGGCAACATGAGTGCCATGACCGTGATCATCATCAGGATCGCCCGAGTGGAACCGCTCATCACTTACCACATTAACTCCGTGGACATCATCTACAAAACCGTTGGCATCATCATCAATTCCGTTTCCAGCGATTTCTCCGCCATTAATCCACATATTCTGCTTCAAATCTGGGTGGTTATAATCAACGCCAGTATCTATGATCGCGATCACGACATCCGGGCTCCCCCCCGGGGGCAAATCTCGGTTTTCAAGCTCCTGCCATAATTCCTTTATCTTGAGAGGTGCGCTGTATTCTGCCCAGGGAACTTCTTCCTGAATTTTCTCCAAATGCCACATTTCACTAAATTTCGCATCGGTTTCAGAAGTTGGAAGGTCTTGAATCTTCGCATCAACGTTAGGACCACCATCCGGAACTGCCAGCTTGTATTCATAATCAACTTGGGCAATTTGCACCTCCGGCAATGCATTTAGCTCCTTTACCAGTTCCTCAACATCGATAGGATGTTCAACAAATGCTTCCGTCCATCGCCACAAATCAATGTTTGGTTTCTCCCCTGGAATAGGCATTGCCATTTTCTCAACATCTCTTTTTTCAAACATGGGCTTAATTTCAGAAATTCCCTCATGTTTGAATTTGTCCCAAAATGCCCCTTTTGCATAACTTAACGAGAATTTGATTAATATTTTCGAATCATCGTAAGGAATTACAGGTGTGTCAGGCAAAGCACCCTTCAAGTATTGGGCGTCCTGGTCACTGTGAGGACTGTAGGCATGTGCTGGTTTTAAACTGGTGTTGGTATAAGGGCCGTATCTACCAGAATCCGGCACTTTTATCCCAATTAACGATTGATCTTCGCCTCCGCAGCATTCTTCATCTGACCATGAAGCGTTGTTAAACGCTAGAAACACAATCAAAAGACATAGAGTAGATTTAAAATTTAACATAACATTGCTAGACACCAACTCCGAAATCCTAGTAAAAATTACCCAATTGTAAACCATTTATTTAATTAAATAGGGTTTCTATTGATTATTTTAGAAAAACTAGAACAATGTATTTATTGATCTTCGACCCCGCAGCACTCTTAATGCTACTATTATCCAATTATAAAAAAAATAACCCTCATAAAGTTTCAAACTCAAAATACCTTTATCACCCTAAAACTAAAGCAATTGTAAGAAAAAATGACTCAAGGGCACTTTTCGGAGACAATTATTTGTCTAGTTGATTTTGCCCGTGTTTTTTAAAAAAATGTTAAGTAGTACTAGAGCCCCACCCATTCCAGCTGCTGATGACTATCCTCTGAAACAAATAAGTCTCGTTTTTGTCTCGTTGATCCAACTTTTTAAGCCATTCGGTTCTTTTTCCTTCTTCATTTCATGAAATATCATGCCGAACTGGTCGAAGTTACGATCTGGCCGAGGTCAATTAGCCGTGCATACAAAGTCATTTTCGGTTGGTTGATAGGGGAATAAAGCATTTTGTCCTGATGTTTTATAAAAGCAAAACGCAGAGCGAACTAAATCTGATGCGTTTATTGGTACAAATATGAAATGTTATCGATCAGTACAAATGGACTCATCCATGAACTCAACTGTTATGTAAAAAACTGTACTATCTTGACCGCAAATTTAAATCTTCTTTATCGCTAATAAAACTCGGCGAAGCTCAAAACAAGGTGTAAAGTGTTACATACAAATAGTTTACTTTGTTTCATCTGATAAATGGAGCAGGTTCTCTAACCTTATTTAAAACTAGTTAAACCTAGGATTATTGCATGGACCATGGTCTTGTGAATAAGACCTTCGAAATAGTTTCTACGTTCTCAGCTTCTTACAACTACTGCTTTAGAGTGACTCATCGAACTATCCAACCAAATCGACCGATATTGGAATGATACAAAATCGATCAATCAACAGCCTTAATCAAAGCGACCTTATTTTTTGGGGTATGGGTTAGTAGGCACACATCAAAAATAAGATTCGTAGAGTTAAGAGAGTCATTGTATGAAGCGACTGAAAGCGAAGCTGTAAATAGCTTACTTCTCAGCATCCTTATTGCCACCCTCTAATTTACCCTCAATTGCCTCTGCTTCCAAATGCTCTGATATTGTTGCAATCGAATCTAAGCCCTCTGCACTGATTAACCCTTCTCGCTCTTTGCCGGCCTTACGTTTGCCCTTCAATGCTGCCTTCATCGCTTTTGTCCCAATTGACTGAGAGCGCTGTAATGCTACCTCATCCAACTGCACAGATTCCCCAAAACTCCTATCACCGATAAATGCCTCAATTTGGAGGGTAGGTGTTAGTTCTGAAAGTTAAGCCATTTCAGCAACAAGACTTTGAGGCTATAGCACCTAAAACTATAAACTTCTTGCTAACTTTTTACCCTTCTCAGTGAGAATGAAAGCACCATCATCAAAGATAACTAATTCATCATTTACCAATCCTTCCATAACATCAGAAAATTCCTTATGTGCAACTTGATGGATTAATTTACTGTAACCATGTATGATTTTCATTGAAGCATTACCTCCCTTATTTTCTAAGGTCTTAAGTATGCCATTGCGTGTTTCTTCTATATTCATTTTATCAGTTCTTTCATCTATTAATTGGTTAATGAATTCTCTCTGCCGTATTTTAAAGTAAATTGTATGGGTCGATGTTTTTCGTTACCAAAATGTGAGAAACCCAAAGAGATAAGGGATAAACATACGGATCCAAAATATTATCGAAGGCTTTAAACATCTCAACGAACCACCTCAATGCCCACTACAAAACAACTAGGATTTCATTAGAAAATCACAATTTCTAATGTAGTTGATGGTTTTTTATTAACCTCAACCTCTTAATATAAACCGTTCAATCTGAAGTAGTTCTATCTAATTTGCTCGAATCGTAAAGAGGGTTCTCAAACCTTAATTTAAAACCAGTTAAGCCAAGGATCATTGCATGGACCATGGTCTTGTGAATAAGACCTTCGAAATAGCTTCTACGTTCTCAGCTTCTTCAACTATTGCTTTAAAGTGACTCATCGAACTATTCAACCAAATCGACCCATATTGTAATGATACAAAATCGATCAATCAACAGCCATAATTACAGCGACCTTATTTTTAAGGGTATGGGGTAGTAAGCACACACCAAAAATAAGGTTCGTTGAGTTTAGAGGATCAGCGTACGAAGCGACTGAAAGCGAAGCTGTAAGGAGCTTACTTTTCAGCGTCCTTATTGCTACCCTCTAACTCTCAATTGCCTCAGCTTCTGATTGCTCTGATATTGTTGCAATCGAATCTAAGCCCTCTGCATTGATTAACGCTTCTCGCTCTTTGTCTGCCTTACGTTTGCCCTTCAATGC
>Ga0115000_10000290_pt1 | contig 46367 bp, 44 predicted proteins | sample ArcticOcean_MG_C_6_FD_89690 | JGI IMG/M metagenome (GOLD analysis project Ga0115000, IMG submission 89690) | Marine microbial communities from western Arctic Ocean - ArcticOcean_MG_CB8_128 | ecosystem: Environmental > Aquatic > Marine > Oceanic | place: Arctic Ocean: Canada Basin | collected...
ATTTTTATAGCCTTAGATCCTGCTGCCTCAGAGTTTGAAAAAAATGGTAAATATAATTTATCAAAAGATGGAAAAATTTTATCGTCTGACGAAATGATAGATTACTATACAAAATTGATAAAAAAATATCCAATATATTCTATTGAAGACGGACTAGCAGAAAACGATTGGAATGGGTGGAACAATTTTACCAAAAAGCATGGCAAGCATCTACAAATAGTAGGAGATGACCTTTTTGTTACTCAAAAAAAATATCTTGAAGAAGGAATTGATAAAAGTTCAGCTAACTCAATCTTAATAAAATATAACCAAGTTGGTACAATTTCAGAAACTATTGAAACAATAAAAACAGCTAAAGATAATAATTTCAAATGTGTTATCAGTCATAGATCAGGAGAAACAGAAGATACAACTATAGCAGATTTAGCTGTTGGTACTGGTTCTAGCCAGATAAAAACAGGAGCACCAGCTAGATCAGATAGAGTTGCAAAATATAACCGATTGCTTAGAATTGAAGAAAAACTAAGTAAATCATCAATATATGCTGGAAACAAAATATTAAAATAATAAAACTCAATTATGGTAAAAAATATAGGAATAAATGGATTTGGAAGAATTGGAAGGCAAATCCTTAGAATTATTTTAGAAAATAATTTAGATATAAATATAGTAGCAATTAATGGTAGGTCAGATACAAAAACTTATGCTCATCTTCTTAAATATGATTCTTCTTATGGAAAACTAGATTTTGATATAACATACGATAAAAATTATTTATATGCTGGAAACAGAAAAATCAAATGCTTCAATGAAAACAATCCTGCTTTAATTCCTTGGGAAAAAGAAAATGTTAAAATAGTGATTGAATCTACAGGTAAATTTAATGATAAAAAAAATGCTTCTAAGCATCTAGGAGAAACAGTAAAAAAAGTCCTCTTGACAGCTCCAGGGAAAGATGAAGATATAACTATTGTAATGGGAGTAAATGAAAATAGTTATGATGATAAAAAACATCATATTATTTCAAATTCTTCTTGTACAACAAATTGTTTAGCGCCAATTATAAAAGTTCTTGAAGATAATTTTAAAATAAAAAGTGGTTTTATGACAACTATTCACTCATACACTAATGATCAAAATATATTAGATAATTCACACAAAGACTTAAGAAGAGCAAGAGCTGGAGCAACAAGTATTATACCTACAACAACAGGAGCGGCCAAATCAGTTTCTAAAGTTATACAATCAGTTGAAGGTAAAATTGATGGAATGGCATTTAGGGTCCCAACCCCAAGTTGTTCAGTTGTTGACCTAAATATAATTTTAGAAAAAAGCACATCAACTAAAGAAATAAATGAGATTTTTACTCATTATTCTCAAAATGATTTAAAAGGTATTCTCGATGTTAATGAAGAAGAATTGGTATCAATAGATTTTTTAGGTAATACTCACTCATCAATAATTGATTTAAATTCTACTCTAAAAATTGGTGAAAATATGTTTAAAATAGTAAGTTGGTATGATAATGAATGGGGATATTCTAATAGAACTTTAGATTTACTTCAAATATTATTATCAAAATTAGATTAAAAATCAATTAAAGACATATAATTAAATTGATATTAATTATACGGGTTCGGTGTCGTATAAAAAAAAACAAAAGCCGAGGAGAATAAAAAAATGAGTAATTTAAAAAATGAAAAATCTAAAACTTGGAAATCACAATCATTGCCTGAAGTAGGTGATTGGAGAGTTAAGGGCGGCCTAGCTCAAATGTTAAAAGGTGGAGTTATTATGGATGTAGTAACCCCAGATCAAGCTAAAATAGCTGAAGATGCTGGAGCAGTAGCTGTAATGGCCTTAGAAAGAGTTCCTTCAGATATTAGGAAAGACGGTGGCGTAGCAAGAGCTTCAGATCCTGAAATGATAACAGGAATAATAGAAGCAGTTTCTATACCAGTTATGGCCAAAGCAAGAATAGGTCATTTTGCTGAAGCTCAAGTATTAGAAGCATTAGGAGTAGATTATTGTGATGAATCAGAGGTTTTAACTCCTGCTGATAACGAATTTCATATTAATAAATGGGGTTATAAAATGCCTTTTGTATGTGGTGCTACAAATCTTGGTGAAGCACTTAGAAGAATAGGTGAAGGTGCATCAATGATAAGAACTAAGGGTGAAGCAGGTACTGGTGATGTAGTTCAAGCAGTAACTCATGCTAGAAAAATTTTATCTGATATTAAGAAAATACAAAGATTAAACGACGAAGAGCTTATGACAGAAGCTAAAAATTTAGGCGCCCCATATGAACTAGTTTGTGAAATAAAAAATACAGGAAAATTACCTGTTGTTAATTTTGCAGCAGGTGGTATTGCAACTCCAGCTGATGCAGCTTTAATGATGCAAATAGGAGTTGAAGGTGTCTTTGTTGGTTCTGGAATTTTTAAAAGTGGGAACCCTGCAAAAATGGCCGACGCAATAGTTCAAGCAACAACTCATTATGAAGATGCTGATTTAATTGCTAAAGTTTCTCAGAATCTTGGAGGAGCAATGAAGGGTGATGAAGTTTCTAAATTAGATCCATCAGAGAGATTAGAAAAAAGAGGTTGGTAAATAAAGTTCAAGTAGGTGTACTAGCTTTACAAGGAGATTTTGCAGAGCACATAGAAATGCTACGCAAATTTGATGTTGATGTTTACAAAATTAAAAAAAAGTCTCAACTTGAAAAACTAGATGGTCTTATAATACCAGGCGGAGAATCAACTACCATAAAAAAATTGATTGATCGCTATGATTTTGAAAATCCTATTAAAGAAAAAATCAATCAAGGTATGTCTCTGTGGGGTACTTGTGCTGGATTAATATGTATTGCAAATAAGCTTACAGAAAACGATCCTATTCCAATGGGTATTATAGATGTAGAGGTGTCAAGAAATTGGTTTGGGAGACAAGTCGATTCGTTTGAAACAAATATAAATTTTAAAGGCATTGAAGAAACTATTAAGGCTGTTTTTATTAGAGCCCCAATAGTTACAAAAGTTAGAAACAATGTTGAAATATTATCAAAACTAAAAGATGGAACTATTGTAGCAGTTAAGCAAAATAAAATTTTAGGTACATCTTTTCATCCAGAAATTTCTGGATCATCAAAAGTACATGAATTTTTTATAAATCTTACAAGATCTTAATTTAATCTTTCCCTAAAATACTTTTTTTAATTTCTTGCTATAAAATAATTTAATAACATGAAAGAATTAGAACCTATAGAGATTTTAGATGACTTAAATTTATTTCTAAGTATTTTACCGTCTAAAATAAAAAAATATATAGAAGTTCGTAAACACGAACTTATAGAAGTTGTAATGGATTTAGGGAGACCTCCTATTATCATTTATTCTTCACATCAAAATATAATTAAAGATGTAACCGTAAATTTATTAGATATTAATTCTGTTTTAGATAAAATTGGTCATGTAGGTGATGATAATAGAGCAGGTATAGAAAAAACTTTACATAGAATTTCCCTAATTAGAAATAGGTTTGATAAAACTGTGGGTTTAACATGTAGAGTAGGTAGGGCAGTCTTTGGAAGTATAAAAGTTATCGAAGATTTTATAGGAACTGATAAAAGTATATTAATCATGGGTAAACCAGGTATAGGTAAAACTACTATGTTGAGGGAAATCACAAGATTATTGGCTGATAAAGAAGAAAAAAGAGTTGTTGTTGTAGATACTTCTAATGAAATAGCTGGAGATGGAGATATTCCTCATCCAGCAATAGGTTCAGCTAGAAGAATGCAGGTTAAAAATACTGAATTACAACACGATGTCATGATTGAAGCTGTAGAGAATCATATGCCAGAAGTAATTGTTATTGATGAAATAAGTACAGAAAAAGAGGCAAATGCTTGTAGAACGATTGCAGAAAGAGGTGTTCAGCTTATAGCTACAGCTCATGGGAATACGTTAGATAACCTAATAATCAACCCAACTATCAGTGATTTAGTTGGAGGTACCAAGTCTGTAACTTTAGGAGATATTGAAGCAAGAAGAAGAAAGAGTCAAAAGACAGTCCTTGAAAGACAGCATGAACCAACTTTTAATATCGTTGTAGAAATAATTGGAAGAAATGAAGTTGCGGTTCATTTTGATGTAGCATTGGCAGTAGATAAAAAATTAAGAGGAATATCTTCAGCTTCTGAAGTAAGAAAATTATCAAATAACAAAGTAGAAAAAAACATTGAATTTGATGAAAAAACATCATTATCCCAAACTCCATTCAATCTTAGTAATTTAGTTAATACAAAGATAAATGTTCATGATTTAGAAATTAATAATAAAGAAAAAATAAACCCAAAAAAATTCAAAATATATCCTTTTGGGATACAAAAAATTAAATTAAAAAATTCTTCTAAAACTGTTTTTAATAATATAATTTTAGTTTCTAGTCCAGAAAAAGCAGAAGTAATAGTTACAACAAAATCTAATTATTCAAGAGAGCCAAAATCTAGAGTGTTGGAAACAGCAGAAAAACTAGGAATTCCAATACATATATTAAGAAAAGGATCTAGTGATGAAATTATTAGATTCTTAGGAAAAATTAAAGAGAAAAGTAAAATAATAAAGCCTGATTTCAATCTAGATTCAGAAAGCTCAGCTGCATTAAATGAAGTTAAGGTAGCTATGAAAAAAATTCAAAATGGAGAAAATGAAGTAGAATTAGCTCCAAGAGATGCAAATATAAGACGGAGACAACACTTTTTTGCAAGTAACAAAGGTATTGGAACTAAATCTATTGGAAAAGAATTAAACAGAAGATTGATTTTAAAAAAAAGAGATTAAATGACCTCAAAAAATAAACCTGAAAAAAATTTAAAGCTTTTTAATTTTCCTAAAGATGGGAAAGCATCTAAGAATGTTTTAAATAAAGGTTTACTTATTACGTTTGAAGGTGGAGAAGGATCAGGTAAATCTACTCAATGTAAAAGACTAGTTAACAAATTAGTTGATGATGGAGTCAATTCTATTCTTATTCATGAACCAGGAAATACTCCAATGGGAGAACAAGTTAGAAAATGGATTAAATCAAAGAATATAAAAAGCTCTATCGCTGAAACTTATTTATTTTGTGCTGCTAGGGCTGAGTTATGTAAATCTGTTATAGAACCTGCATTAGATAAAGGAATAACGGTTATAGTTGATAGATTTATTCATTCTACTGTTGCATATCAAGGTTATGGAAAAGGAGTTTCTATTGAAACTATTAATAATTTAAATAATATTGCAATTAATGGCCTTTCTCCAGACTTAACTATTTTATTAGATATTGATCCGAATCTTTCTACAAGCCGAATTAATAAAAATATCAATATTGAACTTTCAAATTTTTCTGATAAAAAAAATAAAACTAAACGAGAAAGTTTTGAAGGAAATAAATATGAAAATATGAGCTTGAATTTCCATAATAAAGTTAGAGATGGATATTTAGAAATGGCTAATAATGATAGATCTTCTTGGAGTATAGTTGGTGCTCATCAAACACAATCTAAGGTAGCTGATTCAATTTGGAAAAGAGTAAAAAGATTAATTGAATCGCACAAAATCAATTAAAACTTTTTGTTTTTTCTAGCCAATCTTTTATTATATTTTCATCATGATCAAAAGCTAAATTGGGTAAATTATCTAATTCAAAGAAATCAACTTCTAATGTTTCATCTAAAGGCTTAGGAATTCCTGAAATAAGTTTCAAATTCCAAACTAATAAAATAATTGGAGATTCTTTTTTAGAATATACTCCTGAAATCCATTCAGCTTTAACTTTGACTCCGCATTCTTCCATCAATTCTCTTTCAACAGCATTTTCTACTTTTTCAAATCTATTAATAAATCCTGACGGCATACTCCATTTACCATATCCTGGTTCTATAGCTCTTTTAACTAAAAGAATTTTATTATCTTTAACCAAAATCCCTATACCTACAACTTTGGGATCAATATATTTTTGATATTCTTTATTAATATAAATTCCTTAATATTACCTATTTATTACATAATAAATATTTAAATATAATATGGCTAGTAAAAATAATGGAAAATATAAAAGCAATTGATTATCTAATGAAATCTGATCCAAATCTAGGAAGATTCATTGAATTTTTTATTAAAAAAAATTTTAAATTAAACGACGATTATAAAAAAAAATCAGAGTTTTTATCTTTGATTAGAATAATAATTGGTCAGCAATTAAGCATTAGTGCTGCAAATAGTATTTTTTCTAAATTTACTATTAGATATGGAGAAAATATAGAGGTATTAAAAATAGAAAATAATCTATTTGAAGATTTATTATCCTTAGGTCTATCAAAAACAAAATCTAATACAATTATAGAAGTTTCATACTTAATTACTGAAAATACCATAAGCTTAAAAAACATCTCCCAGTTAGAAGAAAAAGAAGCAAAAGAAATATTATGTTCAATTAAGGGCATAGGGCCATGGACTGTTGAAAATTTTTTATTATTCTCTGGTAATAATAATGATATTTGTCCTGCTAATGATTTAGGTATAAAAAAGGGAATAAAACTTATTTATAATCTAACATATTTACCAAAAGATGAAGAAGTTTATCAAATTGCTGAAAAGTGGAAACCATTCAGATCTATAGCCTCAAGGTATATTTGGGAAATTATTGATCAAAAAATCAGTTTTGCCTAATATCTTTTCTACTAAACACAATAGTTAGTAGAATTAATGTTATACCTGCAAAAATAAAAGCAAAGTTCACCCCATATAAATCTGATATGATTCCCATTGGTATAGCTCCAAGTGGTATAAACCCAAAGCTCATAGAATAAAAACCCATTACTCTTCCTCTAAATGCCCTTGGAGTTTTTTCTATAATCATTGAAGGATTCAAGGATCTTCTCCCTGCATCACCTATTCCTAAAAAGAAACATAATATTAAAGAAAATATTAAAAATGAAGAAAAACCTAATAACAAAATAGATAATCCTGAAATTACAGATGTAATTAGTATATATTTTCCCTTTTTAGTTTTTTGTGGAAGAGAGGCTGCTGTTAATGTACCTATTAATGCCCCAGTACCAATTGCAGCTAACATCAATCCTACTTCAAGGGGACCTCCAGATAAAATCTCTGAAGAATATGGTGCCAGTAGAGCTCTTGTAGGCATAGATAGTAAAGTAGTTATAAGAGCTATCGCTAGTAAATATTTTAGTAATGAATGTTTATAAATAATATCTAAAGCTTCTTTTATTTGAGTAATAACTTTAGCATTGCTTTTTATCTTTATTTCTCCTTTAGGTAACAAAGAAGTACTAATAGAGGCAACTAAACAAAATAGAGCAATTAATAAATAAGTAATTCCTGCACCAAAGTAATGATAAACCATGCCTCCTATAGCTGGAGATATCATAGTTGTTAAAGCCATACCTGCAGCATTTAATGAAATAGCATTATTAAGTTGGTTTTCACTAACTAATTCAGCTATTATTGACTGTCTAGCAGGCATCATAAATGCCCAAAAAGTACCTTGAAGAATAGATACAAAGAATAAATGGTAAATAGTAATAGTTTCAGTAAAAATAGATATTGCGATAAATAGACATATTAATATAACTCCGAATTGACCTATTTGTATTATATTTTTGTTATCAAATCTATCAGAAACAACTCCGCCATATAAAGAAAATAGTAACATTGGAGGAGCAAATCCAACTCCAATCATAGTAACTGCAAATGAAGAAGATGTAAGATCCCAACCTAGCTGTGCTCTAGCTAGCATCTGAATATTCATTCCTCCAATCATAGTAATCATCCCAAAAACAAGAAGTCGAAAATTTTTATTTTTTAGAGATTCGAAAGTATTAATCAAACAAAAAGCCTATTTCTAATTTATTGTGTTATATTTAACAAGCTTATACATTTAACAACACTTATTATAATACTACGGTATAAAAATGGAATCTTTTTATGAATTTGGTGCATTAATAAGTGCCATGACTTGGGCTTTATCAGGTTCTATATTAAAAACTATAAAATTGAAAAAGATTTTTAGTTTTCCATTTTTTGAATCTGTAATTTCATTCATAATTATAACTGCTATTATTTTCGTATTCAGGGAATGGAATGCTATCATAAATGAAAATATAAATACTTTATTATTATTTTTAATAGCATCATTAGTTAGTTGTATTGGATCTGTATTCTACATAATTTCAATACAAAGAACTTCAATTAGTATAGTTTTTACAATTTGCGCTAGTAGCAATGTATTAATGTCATTAATTCTTGATTATATTTTTAATTCTGTTACTCATTCAAATATCGTTATATTTGGATGTTTATTAATACTTTCAAGTATATTAATTATAAATTTAAAAAATTTAAAAACGAAAGAAAAAAACTTAATTGTTGGTATTTTAGGTGGAATAATGGCAGGATCTTTATGGGGGTTTGCAACAATTTTTAACGACAAAGCATTAATTGAAGGATCTATATTAAGTGGTTCTCTTATAAGAGCAATTATTGGCATAACTACATTATTTTTAGCTAGTATTATTTTCTCTCAAAAAATAGAAATTATAAATAATACAATTCATCAATCTAAAATTATTATTGCTGGGGCTTTAATAACGTTTTCAAGTTTAATTTGGTTTGTATCATTAGATAATACATCAGGTTCACTAACTGCAATGTTTGGGAGTACGGCTCCAATATGGGCTATTATACTTGGGTACCTTTTTTTAAGAGAAAGACTATTGCGGAATGAAATAATAGGTATAGGTTTAGCTTTTATAGGAATTGTAATTATTATTATATTTAAAAATTAATTACACTTAGTTAATCCAACCCAAATTAGAACAAAGGGCGCTAAGAACATAATAATACTTATCCATCTACTAAATTTTTTCATTTTGAACTATTAGAATTTTGTGATATTACCTAATTACTTAAATATTTTATCAGTATAGATTATTGACCGTAGGAGCTTTTCAATACAGAAATAAAAAGTTATTTTTTCATAAAAACTTCTTTCATTTTATTAATTCTTCTCTCATTTTCAATTTCTTGAGGAGTCATACCTCTTTTTGAAGCCTCTTCTAAGACTTCAATCATTTCAATTGTCATATCAGTATTCTTTTTTGTCCCCCATTCAATATATTGCTCAGATCTATTTTTAGCTGTGCTCATTATAGAATTTACAGGAACTAAATAAGAATCGATTTTAGGGATATCTACGTTGGAATTAGGATATATAGCCAAAACTCTTCTTATATAACTAAAGAAAATTTCTTTAACTTTTTCACTAGCTCTACCATTAAGAGACAGTACATATTTTGACTTTTGACCAAATCCTGTTTTTTCTAAGTAATTAGAATTAGTAAGACTTTTAATTCTATTATCTAAATAGATTTTAAATTTACTCATCCTTTTGTCTGAATTATTCATAAAGATTTTATATTCAATCAGCCAAGAATGATTATGAAATTGTAAAGATTCCATTAGTGATTTAACATACCAGAAAATTTCATTCTTATCATAAGATGATTCAAATATAGCATTATCAAATCTTAATAAAATAAGGCTATCTAATAATTCTTTTTTAGGTTTTTGAGATTCTGATATATGAGTATCAAGAGGGTTAGAAATTCCCAATAATTTTTCCACTGCTCTTTTAGGACTTGTATCAACATTTTTCAACTTATAATAAGCTTTAAGGGATATCCTAATATTTCTGTCTTTAGATTTCATTTATGAAGTTTAAGTATTTTAGATTTTTAGATAAAATAATTATACAACAAATTTAAAATTAAGCACGCAATTACATCTTTCAATCTACTACTTTGATTTAAATAAAAATAGTGAGCCATAAAGTACTCACTATTTTTATTTAATTAACCTGTAATAACTAATTATTTTTCATTAATTAAAGCTATTCCTCTAGATAATGACCAGATTACAATTAGTATAAAAGAAATGCCAGAAATTTGACTTGCAACTTCTACACTGACAACTGAAGTAATTATTATATTTGAAACAATTAAAAGCAATCCCATAATAATTGCGAGCCATCCCAAAGGAATAAAAGATAAAGCTCCTTTAACATCGGTAGTTCTGTAAGCAATACCAATAAAAAGCCACCCAATTCCAGCTAGTAATCCACCTAAAGTACTAGCTCCTACACTGAAAGCTTGAGTAAAACCAGCAGCAGTACCTATAATGCCTGCACTAGCAGCAGCAGCAGCATCACCAGCACCAGCACCAGCCATTGCAGCAACAAATTTATCACCCATTTCTACCATAGCTACGCCTGTAGCCATATTTGCAATCCAAATTACAATTGCGCTAATTATACAAAAAATTCCAAGACTTTCACTAGTAGATGACGCAGTACCTTTTGTACTCCACAAACCAGCTGCATGAACTACTAATCCTACTACAATTAATATTGAAGCAATTGAGATAATAGTTCCTCCATTAGAACTATTAGTTAAAATAGTCGCTATGTCGTCAGATTTAGTATCAATTCCAATTGTTATTTGAAACAAAATATATCCTATAAACCCTGCAACTATTCCAAGCGCTAGAGTTAAGCCAGTTCCTTTTGAATTCATATGTCCCTCTCAAAATAATGTTTTATATTATTATAGACTATACATTATCCCACTAGGATATTTATATGTATTTATGGATAAATGAATAAACAACTCATATACATATATAGTTAGTATGCAAATAGTAGAAAAATTTATAAAATTCTAGATATTTTTATGTATTTATGGATAAAAAAAGATATCACTAAATCCAACATTTATGATTGGTAGGCCTGCGAGAGAAGGACCAAATACTTTACTTAGAGATGCACCCGATGCATTTGAAATAATTGGCTTTGAAGCAAAACCAAGCGCAATTAGAGTATGTATGTCTTATGAAGGAAACTCAGATTTTAACCCAAATTACCCGTATACAACGGAGTAAAGAATTAAGCAGTTTTTAAATATTATCTATCCCCATTAAATTTACAGATCCTGATTTAAATAGATGTAAAAAAATTGAAAATACTCAGGTCAAACTATTTAGAGAATTTAATTTCATACAATGAATCAACGAAATCAAGAATTCTGGTGAAAAAAAGGTGAAAAAGCTAATTAATAGAATTAATAAAAGGGCGGTAATTTATAAATAATTGAACTTAGAAAAAAATGGTGGGCCCGGGATGACTCGAACATCCGACCTCTACTTTATCAGAGTAGCGCTCTAACCAACTGAGCTACGGGCCCAAATAAATAAATATACAGATGTAATTTTATATGAAGATATATTTTTTATTATAAAAAAAAATATTAAATAGAAGAATTTTATATGAATTAGAGTTCAGTTTTCAGATTTGACTTTGAAAACTGAACAGTGAATGAAAAACCGCCAAAATTTGTTCAGTTTGTACTAATAATAAGTACTTATAACATTAGTGCATTTTATACGTATTCAAAAAGTTTATTACGAGCCCCTTCTACATTTAAAGAATCTCGCTCAAGTAACAAAAATTTTCAATACATACACTAACCGACCATAATAACAACCTAATTAAAGGTTTTATTTATCCTTAGAAAGGAGGTGATCCAGCCGCACCTTCCGGTACAGCTACCTTGTTACGACTTCATCCCAGTCATCAGTCCCACTCTCGGCGTCTGCCTCCCAAAGGGTTAGCGCAACGACTTCAAGTGTTACCAACTTCCATGATGTGACGGGCGGTGTGTACAAGGACCGGGAACGTATTCAACGCAGTGTGCTGACCTGCGTTTACTAGCAACTCCACGTTCATGCAGGCGAATTTCAGCCTGCAATCCCAACTGAGACAAGTTTTATCGGATTAGCTCCCCCTCGCGGGTTGGCGACCGTCTGTACTTGCCATTGTAGCGTGTGTGTAGCCCAGGGTGTAAGAGCCATGATGATTTGACGTCATCCCCACCTTCCTCCCTTTTAGGGGCAGTATCGTTAGAGAGTGCAACTAACAAAGAGGGTTGCGCTCGTTGCGGGACTTAACCCAACACCTCACGGCACGAGCTGACGACAACCATGCAACACCTGTGTAAGCTCCCTTGCGGGTCCTTCCCCTTTCGGTTCAGTACTACTTACATGTCAAACCCTGGTAAGGTTCTTCGCTTACCATCGAATTAAACCACACGCTCCGCTGCTTGTGCGGTCCCCCGTCAATTCCTTTGAGTTTTAACCTTGCGGTCGTACTACTCAGGCGGATTGCTTAACGCGTTAACTTCGGCTCACGAGGGGTCGATGCCCCGAAAACCTAGCAATCATCGTTTACAGCGTGGACTACCCGGGTATCTAATCCGGTTCGCTCCCCACGCTTTCGTCCCTTAGCGTCAGAACTGTCCCAGTAAGTCGCTTTCGCCACTGGTGTTCCTCCAGATATCTACGCATTTCACCACTACACCTGGAATTCCACTTACCTCTAACAGTCTCGAGTCTAACAGTATCTCACAACATCTCCAAGTTGAGCTTGAAGCTTTCATATGAGACTTGTTAAACCGCCTACGGACCCTTTACGCCCAGTGATTCCGGACAACGTTCGCAACCTACGTATTACCGCGGCTGCTGGCACGTAGTTAGCCGTTGCTTATTCATCAGGTACCTTCCTTGCTATTCCCCGATAAAAGAAGTTTACGACCCTAGGGCCTTCATCCTTCACGCGGTGTCGCTGCATCAGACTTTCGTCCATTGTGCAATATTCTTAGCTGCTGCCTCCCGTAGGAGTGGGGGCCGTGTCTCAGTCCCCCTCTGGCTGGTCGTGCTCTCACACCAGCTACCCGTCTTAGGCTTGGTGGGCCATTACCCCGCCAACTACCTGATAGGACGCAAGCCCATCCAAGAGCGATAAATCTTTCATTTATAAAAATTATTAATAAATCGTATGCGGTATTAGCACAAATTTCTTTGTGTTATTCCCCACTCGAGGGTAAGTTACTTACGCGTTACTCAGCCGTCTGCCACTGAATATATGCTTTCCGAAGAAAGCGATTCCGTTCGACTTGCATGCCTTAGACACACCGCCAACGTTCGTCCTGAGCCAGGATCAAACTCTTCAAAAAAAACGGTTTTTCATTCACTGTTCAATTTTCAAAGTGCGATATCATTATTAATCTAAAGAGATTAAAATAACTTTAGAAAAAAAATGATAACAAAGGCTTAGCTAAATAACAATAATAAAAATAAAACATTAGAATTGTTATATAAATAAGCGATAGTTAACATTGTAGCAAACTTTTAGGAGGAAAAACCATGGTAAAAATAAATCCAGGAGAACCTTACTCAAGAATTTCATCGGAAGAAGCCTATGAAATGCAAAGTAATGGTGATTCATTAATAATTGATGTAAGAAATGAAGATGAATATGAAGGCGGGCATGTTAAAGATGCAAAATGGATTCCTGTAGATGAAATTGTAAAAAGAGTTGATGAATTACCAAAATCAGGAAACATATTATTTATATGTGCGGTAGGTGCTAGAAGTGGGTTAGCTGCAGAATATGCAAGCTCATTGGGAATAGAATCAGAAAGATTATTTAATATTGAAGACGGTACTCCTACTTGGATAAACAAAGGATTGCCATCAGAAACTGGAAAAGTTAAATGAGTTACATAGACCCAAGTGTCTATGTAATTGGATCAATAGCATATGATGATTTAGAAACACCATCAGGTTCAAGAAATGATTTATTAGGAGGATCAGCTATCTATTTTTCAATAGCTGGTTCAATATTTTCTAAAATAGGAATAATAGGAACTGTTGGAAATGACTTTAATGAAAAAGAAATATTTCTACTAAATCAAAAAAATATTGATACATCAAAAATTGAGAAGAAAAAAGAGGGGTCTACTTTTAGATGGAAAGGAAATTATTCTAAAGACTTTGAGGATCCAATAACTATTTCAACTAGCCTAGGCGTTTTTGAAGAATTTTCACCAAAAATAGATAAGCAAGTTGAAGATTCAAGTTATATTTTTTTGGCTAATATATCTCCAGATATTCAACATGATATTGCAAATAATTTAACTAATATCAACAAAATTGTTGGCCTAGATACTATGAATCATTGGATTATAGAAATGAAAGAATCATTGTTAAGAGTTATGAACAACGTTGATATTTTTTTTATCAATAAAGGTGAAGCTTTTTTGCTTTCAAACAAAAAAAGTATTCAAGAATCAGCTAAATATATCATTGAGAATGGCCCAAAATTATGTATCATTAAAGACGGTAAGAATGGTTCGTATTTATATTCGATTAAAGGGGAAGAGTTTTATTGCCCCACATACGATATTGATAAAGTAGTTGATCCTACTGGAGCAGGAGATTCTTTTGCTGGTGGTTTTTTTGGATATATTTCAAAAATAGAAAGACCAACCATAGAGGATTTTAAAAATGCAATGCTCTACGGTTCAGCAATAGCATCATTCACTATTGAAGGTTTTGGAACTGAAAGTTTATTTAATATGAACTTTGAAAGTTTAAGTGATAGGTTTGAAAAAATAAAATCAAAAAAAGATTTGGGGAAAAAATGAAATATGATATCAAAGATATTAATTTAGCTAGTCAAGGAAAGAAAAAAGCTGAATGGGCTGCTAGGGAAATGCCAGTTTTAGCATCAATAAAAGATAGATTTCAAAAGGAAAAACCTCTTCAAGGAACAAAAATTGCTGGGTGTTTACATGTAACATCTGAAACAGCCAACCTCGCTCTAACCTTAAAAGCAGCAGGAGCTGACTTTTCATTATGTGCTTCTAATCCTCTGTCAACCCAAGATGATATAGCTGCGTATTTAGTTACTGAAGGAATACCAGTTTATGCTATAAATGGAGAGGATAACGACTCTTACTACAGTCATATTAATGCTGTTGTAGAAGATAAGCCTAATATAACTATAGATGATGGAGCTGATTTAGTAGCTTTTCTTCACCAAGATAAACCAGAATTAATGTCTGAAATTATTGGAGGTATGGAAGAAACTACTACAGGAGTAATAAGGCTGAAAGCTTTAGCAAATGAAAAAAAACTCAAATACCCTATAATTGCAGCAAATGATTCTCAGACAAAGCATATGTTTGATAACAGATATGGAACTGGGCAAAGTACCCTTGATGGAATAATAAGATCTACTAATATGCTAATAGCAGGAAAAATATTTGTAATTATTGGATATGGTTGGTGTGGTAGAGGATTAGCTTCAAGAGCAAAAGGAATGGGAGCACAGACAATTGTTTGTGAAGTTGATCCAATAAAAGCATTAGAAGCAGTTATGGATGGGCACCAAGTAATGAAAATTGAAGATGCCGCAAAAGAAGGAGATATTTTTGTCACTCTTACAGGAGGACTGCATGCAATTGGGAAAAGTCATATGGAGAGTATGAAAGATGGAGCCATAATGGCTAATTCTGGTCACTTTAACGTTGAAATTGATTTGGAATCTTTGGAAGAAATGTCAGAAACAAAAAGTAAACTCAGACCTTTTGTTGATGAATATGTTTTAGAAAATGGAAAGAAAATCTGTCTTTTAGGTGAAGGAAGATTAATAAATTTAGCCGCAGCTGAAGGACACCCACCATCAGTAATGGATATGAGTTTTGCAAATCAAGCTCTTGGATGCGAATTCCTAAAGAAAAATTCATTAGACTTAGGTGTTCATGTTCTATCTAAAGAAATAGATAACCAAATTGCTTCTTTGAAATTAAATGCAATGAAAATGAATTATGACAATTTGACTACCCAGCAGGAAAAATACTTAAACTCTTGGAACATGGGAACATAAATATGAATAATAATTATCTTTTTACATCTGAATCCGTTTCAGAAGGTCACCCAGATAAAATATGTGATCAGATTTCCGATGCAGTTCTAGATGAATGTTTAAAGCAGGACAAGCTAAGTAGAGTAGCTTGCGAAACTGCTGTTGGAACTGGGTTTGCTATGGTGTTTGGAGAAATTACTACAAATGCAAAAATCGACTATGAAAGAATTATTAAAGAAACTATTTCTGAAATAGGTTATACAAAAAAAGAATATGGTTACACTCCTGAAAACATAAAAATCCTAAATTACCTTGGTAAACAATCACAAGATATTAAGCAAGGGGTCGACGTTTCTCTAGAAAATAGAGATTCAAGTTCAGAAAATGAATCTAATCAAGAAGGTGCTGGCGATCAAGGTATGATGTTTGGTTATGCATGCGACGAAACACCAGAAAAAATGCCCTTAGCAATAACCTTAGCTCACAATTTATTAAAGGAATTAAGAGATATAAGAAAATCTAATAAATTAGACTACCTGAGACCAGACTCAAAAAGTCAAGTAACTCTAGAGTATGATGAAAATAACAAAATAGTCAGAGTAGATACTGTTCTTATTTCTACTCAACATGATCCTGGTGTAAGTAACGAACAAATAAAAGCTGATTTGTACAAAAATGTAATTCAAAATGTTATTCCTTCAAACTTATTAGATGAAAAAACCAATATATATGTTAATCCTTCAGGTAGGTTTGTTATCGGAGGTCCTGTTGGTGACGCAGGATTGACTGGTAGAAAAATAATTGTAGACACTTATGGTGGAGCAGCCAAGCACGGTGGTGGTGCATTTTCTGGAAAAGACCCTACAAAAGTTGATAGATCAGCTGCATATGCTGCAAGACAGATTGCAAAAAATATAGTTGAAACTAAAATTGCTTCACAAGCAGAAGTACAGTTATCATATGCAATTGGAAAAGCTGAACCTGTTTCAATTATGATAAATACTTTTGGAACTGGAGAAATTAGTGATTCATTAATTGAAAAAGCTGTAGGAAAAGTTTTCGACTTAAGACCATCAGCCATCATTTCAAGATTAGGATTAAGAAACCCTATTTTTAAACAAACTTCAACATATGGACATTTTGGAAGGTCGGATTTAAATCTACCTTGGGAGAATGTAAGTTACGCTAAAGAGCTTGAAAGCTTATTTTAGTTTATAAATATTTTTAGATGAAAAATATAATAAAATTTGGAACTGACGGTTGGAGAGCAACTCCAAAAACTGGGCTTTCTCCTGAAAATATAATGATATGCGCTCAGTCATTTTCAGATTATATAAACTTAAAATACTCTGGTAAAAAAACTATTCTAATTGGATATGACACAAGGAAAGATTCATTAAAATTTGCTCTAATTACAGCCAAAGTATTAATCTCAAATAATATAGAAGCTAAAGTTACTCTAAATCCTACAGCAACACCAGTTTGTAGCCTATATATAAAAAATTCTTCATTTCAAGGAGGAGTGATAATTACAGCTTCGCATAATTCAAAAGAATGGAATGGATTTAAAGTTAGATCTGAAAATGGTACAGGGTTCAATAATTATGAAATTGAAAAAATTGAAAATAATGTAAGTTTTTATGAGAAAGTAAATTCAGCTATAAAATATAACTCACAAATTGATATAGATTATATAGATATCAATAATGAATATATCAATTCATTAAAAGAAATTATTGATGTAGAAAAGATAATAAATTCAAATATTAATATTTCAGCTGATTATATGCATGGAGCTTCATCAGGGTTGTTAGAAAAAATATTAGAAGGAAAAGAAATTAATAATATTAGAAAAAATCATGATTCTAATTTCCCTGGTATGATTCAGCCAGAGCCTATTGAAAAAAATCTAGAATTATTAATAAAAGATATTAAGGATAATAATAGATCTATAGGGATTGCTTTTGACGGTGACGGAGACAGGCTAGGAATAATTGACGAAAAAGGGAATCTTCAATCTGCATCAGAAGTTTTTGCAATATTAAGCAGCCATATTCTTAATAAAAACAAAGGCAAATCTATAGCAACTACTATCTCTATGTCATCAATAATAGATGATGTGTGTAAAGAATATAAGTCAAAAGTTATTCGTACAAAAGTTGGTTTTAAATATTTAGCACCACTTTTAGAAAACAATCAGGTTATTTTTGCAGGTGAAGAAAGTGGTGGGTATTCTTTATCTAATCACGTAGCTGACAAAGATGGAGTTCTATCTGCACTATTGTACCTTGAATGTATGGTTTTAAATAAAGTTTCTCCAAAAATTTTACTAGATAAGCTATATCAAAAATATAATCAAAGGTTTTTCAATAGAATAGATATTGAATTTTTAGCATCCAATAAAATTATAATTGAAAATAAAATAAATAATATGGAAGTCTTTTTTTCTAATTATTCAAAAATCATCAAGGTAGATAAAAGTGATGGGAAAAAAATTTTCTTCGATAATGGTTCATGGATATTAACAAGATTATCAGGTACAGAGCCTCTTATAAGAATATATAACGAAGCAAACTCTAAAGTTGAATTAGAAAAAATAAACAATTTAAGCCAAAAGGTTTTTAATAATTATCCATAATAATAATATTTTTATAAAATTATTATTATTTCAACGTTTAGTAAGTCTATGTTTCAGTATAATAAATAGATAATCCTCAATATGCCGGGGTGGCGGAATGGTAGACGCGCCAGACTTAAAATCTGTTGTCCGTATAGGGCGTGGGAGTTCGAGTCTCCCCCTCGGCACCACTTGGTTTGTTTTTAAGATTATAAATTAGATCCAAAAAATCTTAAAAAGCTATTCTATTACCAGTAAAACATAATTTTTTTATTTATCATTTAGTTTTAAATAAGATGTACTCGGTGGAGGAATTTTTGAAAGATAAAAAAGATAAATCATTGGTAGTTATACAACTTTCTGGTGGAAATGATGCTATGAATACCATCGTTCCGTATAACAATGGTATTTATCATGATTCTAGATCTGCAATACATCTTACTGAAAAAGAAATTATAGATATAGATGGTTCTTTAGGATTCCACCCTGAAATGGGCGGTATTAAAAAACTATGGGATCAAAATAAAGTTGCGGTAATTAATGGTATAGGATACCCCGTCCCAAATCGATCGCACTTTCGTTCAATGGATATATGGCATACAGCTGAATCAGAAAGTATAGCTCCTGATGGTTGGTTAGGGAGAACTATTAGAGAAATCGATCCAAATCATAATAATGTTGTAACAGCAGTTAATTTTGGAAGAGGTTTGCCAAGAGCATTAGTTTGCAAGGATGTTCCTGTAGCTTCAGTAGGAGATTTAGAAACATATGGTTTAATGCCTAATATTAAAGGAAAAGCACAAAGACAAAATGCTTTAAGTTATTTTTCTAGAATGTATGGTCCAAATCAAGGACGTGATGCAATTTTAGAAGCACTTGGAGAAAATGGTGTGAGTGCTATGAATGGAGCTGATATTTTAAGTGGAGCTAATTCCAAATATTCATCCTCTGTTGAGTATGCAGATAATCCAATTTCCAATAACTTAAAAGATATTGCCAAAGTAATCTTTGCTGATGTAGGAACTAAGATTTATTATGCTCAGCACGGAAGTTTTGACACACATGCTGGAGAACTATTTAATCATGCAAAACTTTGGAAAGATATTTCTGATGCATTAGGGGATTTTTTTGAAGATTTAAAAGAACATAATAGACAAGATGATGTTACAGTTTTACTTTTTTCTGAATTTGGTAGAAGAATTGAAGATAATGGTTCAGGAACAGACCATGGTTCAGGAGGAGTAGCTTTTGTTTTAGGAGGATCTGTTAATGGTGGATTTTATGGAGAACACCCTTCTTTAGAACTTTCTGAACAAATAGAGGGAGATATGAAATATAATAACGACTTCAGATCTACTTATGCCACTTTATTAGATAACTGGATGGGAATAGATTCTGTACCTATACTAGGAAAAAATTACGAGAAATTTAATTTTATAAATAAAGGAACATAATATATGTCAAATAAAGATATAATGCTTATGGCTCATTTAATGAGAAGAGTAGGATTTGGTTCCAACAAAGATGAATTAGAGAAATATGTAAAGAATGGTTATGATAATCATGTGGATCTTATTTTAGATTCAGAACCTAATTATGAGATTTCAAAGCATTTAATAAACAGATATCAACCAGACTATGGATCACCTATGGGAAATTCATCTAATGGTGCATCTTGGCTTTATAAAATGATTTGGAGTGATTCTCCGTTTAAAGAAAAAATTTCTCTTTTTTGGCATGGTATTTTTGCCACAGGTTACGCTAAATTAGCTAATGGAATTGTATTACATGACCAGATAAAAATGTTTTCTAAATTTGGACTAGGTAACTACAAAGATTTACTTATTCAATTATCTAAAGATCCTGCAATGATTATATGGCTTGATAATTGTGAAAGTCGTAAAGGAGCAGTGAATGAAAATTATGGAAGAGAATTACTTGAATTATTCTCTATGGGAACAGGAAATTATACAGAGAATGATATTAAGGAAGCATCAAGAGCTTTTACAGGATGGACGATTGCTAATAAGGAATATATGACCACCAAATCACAAAGAGATTCAGTTTGGCCTTATGGTAGATTAGCAATGCATTTTGAGTATAAAGATGATGACCATGATGGAGATGAAAAAATATTTCTAGGTGAAAAAGGTTTTTTTAATGGTGAAGACATAATTGAAATAATATGTAAACAAAAAGCAACTGCAAAATTTATATCTAGACATATGTATAGCTTTTTTGTAGAAGATGAACCTCCTGTTCCAGAATGGCCTTATAAAGAGCCAAATAATCCTAAGGCTATTGAAGATCTATCAAAAATTTACTTTGATACAGGATATAACATAAAAGAAATGTTGAGATTTTTATTTAAATCAGATTTCTTTAAATCTGAGAAGGTATGGAATAAGAGAGTCAAGAGTCCTATAGAGTTAGTTGCCGGTACATTACGTATAACAAAAGAATTTGAAAGACCCGATAAGCAACAATCTTTAGCCAATTCACATACTTCTTACATGGGGCAACATGCTATGAACCCTCCTTCTGTTGAAGGATGGCATTGGGGTACAGAGTGGCTAGACTCAGGAACTGTAGTTGAAAGAGTCAACTTTGCTTCTTTAAAATTGGGGAATGTGAATAATTATGGTATTAGAAAAATTATCAATAATGTTAAATCAAATATTTCAAATCAATATTCTGCTGATTTCTTGATAGAAAATATTTTAGAAGAATTGGGCTCAATTATTGTGTCAAAAATAACTAAAGATACTCTTAAAGATTTTGTTAATTCAAAAATTGATTCTGAAAAATCATTAAATGATGAAAATATATCAGAATTACTACAGTTAATAGGTGCAATGCCTGAATTCCAAAGAGCATAAATATGACTACTTCATTTGAAATTAAAAATAAAAAAACAATGGGTCTAGCTGCCATGCAAGGTAGAGGCTTCTATTATCCTTTTGATTTAGATTTTGATAGTAATGACAAGATTTATGTTCTTGGCAGGGGACATGATTATGATCCTAGAGGAGCAAGGATTACAGTAATGGACATGGAAGAGAAATATTATGGAACCTTTGGTTCTTTTGGAGATAAAGAAGGACAATTTATTTGGCCATCTTCAATTGCAATCAATAGAAAAGATAAAATTTATATTTCAGATGAATATTTAAATAAAATAACAATAATGACTACAGAAGGTGATTTTATTTCTTCATTTGGAAAGTTTGGAGATTCTGAAGGAGAATTTGATGGACCTAACGGTTTAGTTTTTGATAATGATAATCAATTATATGTAGTTGATCATAGGAATGGAAGAATTCAAATATTTGATGAAGATGGTAATTATATTCGTCAATTTTCATCTGAAGGAGAATCGGAAGGCGAATTGAATTTGCCCTGGGGAATAACTCTTCATTCTAATAATAATTTATATATTTCTGATTGGGGGAATCACAGAATTCAAGAATTTTCAACAAATGGTGAATTTATCAGAACTATAGGAACTAAAGGTAATAATGAGAATAACCTTCTTCATCCATCAGCTTGTGCTGTTGATGAAGAAGGTTATATATATGTTTCTGATTGGGGAAATCATAAATTAAAAGTTTTTGATAAACAAGGAAAATTCTTATGCTCAAATAGAGGAGAAGCAACTTTATCTAAATGGGCTCAAGATTTCTTAGACACTAATGTCCAAGAAAAAGAAGCAAGATTAAAAGCAAATTTAGTTTTTGAATTAGAAAGTTTTAAAAATGATCCTTTTGCAGAATCTTCTCATGTAGAAAAATTATTTTGGTGTCCAACTTCTATATCTTTTCATAAACAAAAATTACTCGTCGTTGATAGTAGCAGGCATAGAATTCAGGTTTTCAACACGGTAGATAAAATATAAGATTTTTTGGAGGCGACGATGGGATTCGAACCCATGAATGGAGGTTTTGCAAACCACTGCGTTAGCCACTTCGCCACGTCGCCAAAAAAACTATATATTAAATTATTTTACCAAAAAAAAACAAAATAATGGTGCCGAGAGGGAGAGTCGAACTCCCACGCCCATAAGGGCACTACGCCCTCAACGTAGCCTGTCTACCATTTCAGCACCCCGGCATTATGGCAGGAGCGGGAGGAGTCGAACCCCCGACCTCTGGTTTTGGAGACCAGCGCTCTAGCCAACTGAGCTACGCTCCTATGTTATATGAAATTTAATTCTATCAAAATAATTTGATTACACAGTAATAAAGTTATCTATAAAAGTATGTATAAAAAAATTATTTTTAATAATTGAAAAAAAATATAGACATAATAAAAATAATAATAATATGCCTATAAATTATTAACTAAATTGCATTTTCCCCTGTCTCACCAGTTCTTACTCTTACTACTTCCGTTATTTCAGAAATGAATATTTTTCCATCTCCTATATCACCAGATTCGTTTGTTTTAGCAGAAGATATTATTGAATCAATTACCTGCTTTTGCTTTGATTTCTCAGTCACAGTAGTAATTAAAACTTTAGGTAAGGAAACTCTATTTGCAGTAGAACTTCCTCTTCCTGTAAATACTTCAACACCTTCTTGAGTTCCTCTACCGCTTACGTTGCTATAAGTAAAACCTGTACATCCAGCTTCAGACATAGCTTCTAAAACAAGATTTACTCTTTCTGGTCGTATTACTGCGTCTATTCTTATCATTTTTACTTCCTTTTTTTAAAATTACAAAAATTTAATTTGCTCCATCATTAATGGTAGCTTGTTCACCATGTTCAGTTAGATCTAAGCCTTGATTTTCAGATGATTCTGAAACTCTCAAACCTAATCCTGGTATTTTATCTAAAACGAATAAAATAACAAATGAAACAACAAAAGAATAAATTAGAGTTCCACCAGCTGTATAAATTTGTATCCAAACTTGTGAAGCATTGCCTTCAACTAATCCTTTAACACCAGCTATGCTTTCAATAGCAAATATTCCAGTAGCTATACAACCCCATAAACCTCCAACGCCATGAACAGCAAAAACATCTAAAGCATCATCCATTTTAGTTTTATGTAATAATTCAACTGCATAATAACAAATTAAACCTGCTCCAAGTCCTATTGCTAAAGCTCCTAAAGAATTAACTGCTCCTGCTGCAGGAGTTATTGCAACCAAGCCAGCTACCGCTCCTGTTGCAACTCCTACTCCGCTAATTTTTCCAGTAGTAAATAAACCAATTAATCCCCACACTGTTGCTGCTGTAGCTGCAGCTATTTGTGTAACAAGCATTGCATTTACCGCATAACTGTCTGCAGCTAATGCTGATCCACCATTAAATCCAAACCATCCAAACCATAGGATAGATGCTCCAAGAAGAACATAAGGTACATTGTTGGGTTGAAGTCCAGGATTCCTTCTTCTACCAACTAAAATAGCTGCGGCTACAGCTGCAGCACCTGCATTAATATGAATAACTGTTCCTCCTGCAAAATCTAAAGCACCAGCATCTCCTATCCATCCACCACCCCATACCCAATGAGCAACTGGGGCATACACTAATGTGACCCATATTACTGTAAAAAGTAAATAAGTTGTAAACTTAAATCTCTCAACAAAAGCTCCTGTTATTATAGCTGGAGTAATAATGGCAAACATCATTTGAAATAGTACATCATATAAAGGAGTTATTGCATCACCTTCTGATGCAAATGTATTTATTCCAACCAATCCTAACAAAGAAAAATCTCCTATAAAATTAGGTATTAATTCTCCGTTCCCATAAGCAAGGCTATAGCCCCATAGGGTCCAAACTATAGTTACTACACCAATAGTTAGAAAACTAAGCATAATTGTGTTAACTAAACTCTTAGCTCTTACTAATCCTCCATAAAAAAAAGCCAAACCTGGTGTCATAAAAAACACTAGAGCTGATGCCGTTAGCATCCATGCGGTATGTCCAGAATCCATAATTCCCTCCTTTTAAGTAATATTTAATATTATTTACTTAAACTAAGAGGTTTATATTTTATTTATGTTACATCTATGCGTCACTTGTTAAATCTATGTGTCTAATATGTAACATTTTTTTATTTATAGTAATTTACCGTAACTTTTTAGCCAAAACATGAATAATAAAGGCAAAAAAAGCAATAAATTATTAGAAGTACAAGAATTAGGATCAGAAATTTTTAGCTCAATTACAGAATTTTCTCTAGATTTATACGGCCCGGCACCTATACTTTCTCTCCAATTTAAATCTAATGTACTAAGATCAAATCCATAGGCATCCATTAATGCTTCATCTAAAGTCATTTGTAAAGATAAGTTATTTAATAAAATATACATTTTTTCTTGACCATAATTATCTATCATATATTTAACTACACTTCTTGATTGTCCGTAAGAAACTAGTGTTAATTTAGGATCTCCAGGAAAAGTTCGTAATTGGCTTAAGGGTTTTAATTGATTAGTACCAATGCCCCATTCTAAGTACAAATCATAACTTACTGTCTTATCTCTATTTGCATATTCAGCCAAACCTTCATTCAACCACAAAGGTAAATTTATTGATCCATCAGTAGCTCTACCTACTAAAATATGCATTATTTCGTGAGTTGCAGTTCCAATATCACTTCTTCCTGCTAATACTAAAACAACACTTGATTCGTCAAAAGCTTGTCCTGCAGTAATTAGTTCCCTATCTGAAGTTTTAGATTTAGATCTAACTGCTTCAATCATTTCAGCATAATTATTATATAAAGTAAGGGCTATTTTATCATCTGTTTTGCCTACAATAGCTTCCATGTCATTTAATAATAATTCACACTCTTCAAGTAAAGTTTTTGCTCTACTTTTAGAATACCTATAATAAATAGTAATATATTTACCTTCTATGAAATCCCAATCATCAAATCTAGTATCTAGCATTACAAATTCATTGTTTATAGTTGAAATTTGAGTACCGTCTTCAAAATAAATAATTATATTCCAAGTAATAGTCGAACCTGGAGGTATATAACCACCAGAAGTACTAATTCTAAAATCCATAACTCCTGAAACTTTATTATTCTCATCAAATTTAAGATCCATGTATCCATATTGTAATGTTTTTCTATCTCCAGTTTTAAAATTAACTTTAATATCATCAATTTTCTTTTTGCTTGTACCAGAAAATAAAAAAGAGATTTTTTCAGGAAAATCTACTAAATAATCTATGCTTTGAATTTTGAAATCATCATTAGTTTCTGCCTTTAAAACAAAACTACTTTGGGAAAAAAATATAAAAAAAGCCAAAATAAAAAAACTAAACTTTCGCATTTTTCAAACCTACAATAAGTCTCCATATTGAACCTGTAAACGTACCAAAAGCTAAAATATATAATGCAATAATAGGTTGTGAAAAAAGTAAGAAGATTATTAAAATAACAGATCTTTCAACTCGTGTAAAAAATCCTGCTCTATTTTCTATTTGAAGACTTTCACTTTTAGCTCTAATATAGCTAATTAATTGAGAGCAGAGTAGAGAAATAACACATAATAAAACAGCCGTTTTATCAAGATCATTGAATAAATAATATCCTAATAATCCAAGAAATATTGTTGCTTCTCCATATCTATCAATCACTGAATCTAATAGATTTCCAAATACAGATTCATTGCCTGAAAGCCTAGCCATCGCGCCATCGATAGAATCTAATATAGTACCAAATGCTACAATTATTCCACCTATAAAAAACTCTCCATTATAAATAAATAAAGATCCAAAAATAGTAATAAATAAACCTAACATTGTAACTAAGTTAGGAGTAAATCCTAATTTAATAAAAATCTTTGATATAGGATTTTCATACAAATCTCTTGTATAGGTCCTAATTATTGTTCTTATTTTTTCCAAAATTTTATAATTATAATTTGTTATATATATTTATTATTTCAGAAACTAATTTTTCCCAAGAGTAATTTTGAACATTTTTTAAACCATTATTGACATTTTCTTCTGTTGAAAGTTCATTTAGAAGAATTTTTTCAATTAAAGTACCTAGTTCTTCATCTGAATTTGCATTATACATAAAACCATAATTATTTTTGACTAACAAATATTTATAGCTTTCTATTGAGGATGCAATCAAAATTGAGCCTGAAGCCATTGCTTCTAATAAAACAATACCAAAAGATTCATTCCCTGTTGAAGGAACACAAACTAAATCAACATTTTTATAATAATCTGGAAGTTTTTCTTGAGTAATATTACCTAAAAATTCTATATCTTTATCGTGATTTGGAGGAATAAAATATTTTTTTAATTTATCTTTATTTCCAGGCCCTACAACAATTAAATTTAAATCAGTAAACTTTTTTTTAAGATTATAGAATGTTTTTAAAAGAATTTTAAATCCTTTTCTTTCCTCATCAAACCTACCTACAAACAATATTTTCTTAAAATTGTTATCAAGTATTTTTGGAGTATTAGTAGATTTAGAAAAATTATTAATATTTATTCCGTTTGGAATAATGATTGAATCAAAAGAAAAATATTGTTTTATATAAAGTTGAGAAAATTTGGACACACAAATTTTAATAGATAGTCTTTTAATAAAATACGATAATATTTTATTAAAATATATATATACATAGTTATTTTTATCACCATAGGAATGGAAAGTTCCTATTAACTTTTTTTTACTTATAAATAAATTTATTATAATTTGAGAAGGAATTAATGGCTCATGTAAATGAACAATATCAAACTTATTTTTTTTTATAAATTTGATACAAGAAATCATCTTAAATACATTTAAAGTAATTCTTGGTTTTGAACCTAAAAAAGAAAATGCTAAAGTTTTACCTAAATTATAAAAATTTACATATTTTGCCTCATGTATATTTTTATTAGATAAAGGAGCAAAAATAGTTACCTCATGTCCTTTAATAATTAATTCTTTAGAAAATTCTAAAATATGAGATTGCACACCTCCAGGAAAAGAAAAATCATATGGTGAGCAGATAGCGATTTTCAATTTACTATTATTCTATAGCTGAAAAATCCTCTACAGCTTTCCTAGCATCATCATCTCTCATTTGATTTGGAGGAGACTTCATAAAATAAGCACTAGGAGCATCAATAGCACCTGAAATACCTTTATCTATTGCAATTTTTGCACATCTAATTGCATCGATAGCAACACCTGCAGAGTTAGGGCTATCTTCTACTTCTAATTTAAGCTCTACATTTAAAGGTACATCTCCCCAAGAAGTTCCTTCTAATCTAATATATGCCCATTTTCTATCTTCTAACCAAGGAACATGATCAGATGGTCCAATGTGAACATCATCTGTAGGTAATTCTTTTTCAAGCTGTGATTGAACAGCATTAGTTTTAGAGATTTTTTTACTTTTAAGCCTTGATCTTTCAAGCATATTTAAAAAATCAGTATTTCCGCCAAAATTAAGTTGATAAGTTCTATCCAGTCTTACTCCCCTGTCTTCAAAAAGCCTTGCTAAAACTCTATGAATAATAGTAGCACCTACTTGGCTTTTAATATCATCTCCAACAATTGGTAAGCCTTTATCAGAAAATCTTTTTTGCCAGTATTCTTCTTTAGCTATGAATACTGGAATGCAGTTAACAAAACCACAACCTGCAGCAAGAACTTGCTCCACATACCATTTTGTTGCTTGCTCAGATCCTACAGGAAGATAATTTATAACAACATCAACTTTTCTATCCCTAAGTATTTGAACTATATCAGCAGTTTGAGAACCTATATTTTCTTTATCTTTTTCAATTTCAATAATATCTGACAAGTACTCTCCAATACCATCATGAGTCATTCCTCTATCAACAGTGACTCCACTTTTTGGAACTTCATGAAATTTCAAGGCATTGTTATTATTTGTAAAAATTGCTTCTGATAAATCTTTACCTACTTTATCTTTATCTACGTCAAATGCAGCTACTATATTTACATCTCCAATTGAATAACCACCCAAAACATTATGCATTAAACCTGGAACTTTGATTTCGTTACTGTCTATTTCAGAATATTTATTTATTCCTTGAACTAAAGAAGATGCACAGTTTCCAACTCCAATTATTGCTACATTGATTTGACCCATAAAAATACTCCCAAATATTATTTTCTACTCGACTCTAAAGTATAACTTAATAAGCTAGTGCAGATCCATCTTTTCTAGGCTCTGTACCAAGTGATATTACCCCGGTTTTAGAATTATATAATGCAATTTGAGCTCCACCAAATTTAATTCTTTCATTACCTTTTACAATTTCAATTTTATGACCCTTGCTCTCCAAATCTTTAACAATCGATAGGTCTAAGTCTTCCTCTAATGAAATTGTTTTCATATCATCAACATCTAATGAAAATCTCAATGCATCTAAAGACTCTTGGGCACCAAGTCCATAATCTACAATATTAGATATTACCTGCAAGTGGCCTTGTGGCTGTTGAAATCCTCCCATTACTCCAAAAGATGAAAATAATTTATTATCCTTTGTAACCATGCAAGGAATAATAGTATGAAAAGGTCTCATGTTTGGTTCTAAAAAGTTAGGATGTGATTTATCTAAACTAAATAACGCTCCTCTATTTTGTAAAGCTATTCCTGTACCAGGAACAACTAATCCTGAACCGAATGATTGAAAAGTAGAATTTATTAGAGAACACCCCATTCCATTCCCATCAATAGCAGTAATATAAACAGTGTCACCATTTGTATCAAAAGTATTATGTGAAACTTGGTTCATTATATTTTTAGGTTTGATAAGATCAAATCTTTCTTTTGAATATTGTTTTGATAATAATTTATCAATTGGAATATCATTCTTTTCTGGATCAGTAACATGCCATAGTGCATCTGAAAAACCTAACTTCATTGATTCAATTAAGTAATGATAGAATTCACTACTTCCATGTTTTATTTTTTTAAAATCTATGTTTTCAATAATGTTTAATGCAATTAAAGCTGCTAATCCATCTCCATTAGGAGGACATTCAAAAACATCATAACCTCTATAATTAGTTTTTATTGGATCTGTCCAAAAAGATTTATAATGTGACAAATCTTTTTCATCAAGCCAACCACCTTCTGTTTGGATAAAATCTGAAATCTTCTTAGAAATAGATCCATCATAAATAACTTTTGAACCATATTTAGAAATCTCATTCATAGACTCAGCTAATGTAGATAATTGAATTACTTCTCCTTCTTCTGGAGCTTTTTGATTTTTCAATAATTCAGCTCCTGATTTTCTATACATTAATTTTTCTACATTCTCTTTCCATTGCCAAGATATTAGTTTGCTTACAGGATACCCTTCTTCAGCCAACTTGATCCCTGGAGATAAAGAGTCAGATAAAGAAATTGTTCCAAATTTTCTTAAAATTTCTTCCCATCCATTTGCTGAACCTGGAACAGATACAGAATAAGGTGCATACTTCCCTTCAGTAGGAATTGATAGTAAACCTTTATCAATTAATTCTTGAGGATTAGAGTTTCTAGAAGATGTTCCAGAACCATTAAATGAACTTATTTTTTCAGTTTTTGGATCCCAAATTAAAGCAAATATATCTCCGCCTATTCCGGTAGACATAGGTTCAACAACTCCTAATGTAGAAGCCATAGTAACGGCAGCATCAACAGCATTTCCTCCTGCTTTTAATACATCAATACCTACTTGTGATGCTATTGGTTGACTAGTAGCTACTCCACCATTTATTCCATGTACAGTAGATCTTCTAGATGAAAAAAATGTCATTTTATACTCCTTACACGTTTCAGTGTACACGTTGTAGTTTATCTAAAACGTGTAGTTTTAATTCTTCCTTGGATTTAATATATCAGTTAATGCGTCTCCTATGATATTCCAACAAAATATCATAATCCAAATAATAATGATTGGTGATAATAATTGTTCAGGGTGACTTGTTAATACAGAAACACTTGAACCTCCTCTGCCAGAAACATCTGAAAGCATTGCTCCTAAGCTAGGCCTTGGAGGCTGAACTCCTAGTCCAAAGAAAGAAAGGATAACCTCTGATAATGCGACTGCGCCTAAGCCAAAGGTTGCAGTAACTATTAATGGAGCAATAACATTAGGCAGTACATGCCTTGTGACAATTCTGAATGTACTTGCTCCAGACGTTCTAGCTGACTGGACATAATCTACATTTCTTATACTAAAAACTTGAGCTCTAATTAATCGCATTGTTCCAAACCAGCTCAAAGGCAAGAGTGCTATTCCTATAACTAAATAATCAATAATTCCACTACTGACTAAACCTGAAATATTTAGATTATCTTCAATAGAATAAAAAATATTAGTTATCCTTGGGCGTAAAGTTGCAGCTAATAAAATGATTAATAGAATATCAGGAAAAGAAGAGACTAATTCTCCTGTTCTCATGACTATAAAATCAAATATTCCTCTGTAATATCCAGCTAGCAATCCTAAAAATAGACCTAAAAATAAAGAGCCCGTAAGTAATCCTGTAATAGTAACAATTACCGTAGTTTGTATTCCCCAAATAACTCTAGATAAAATATCTCTACCAAGTCTATCTGTTCCCAATAAATTTTCTAAATCAGGACCAGCTTGGGTTTTTAATAAATTGGTCTCAGAATAGTCATATGGGGCTAATAATGGTGCAAAAATTCCTACTAAATATATACTCAAAACAAGAATTACACATATAACTCCAAGTTTTTTTCTACTAAAATTAATAAGAAATAATTGAGTAGAAGATAAATTTTTAGGATTATTATTAATCATTCCATGCCTATCCTAGGGTCTATAAGTGTATAAACAAAATCAATAATTAGATTTGCAACTACTAAAGCACTGGACCCTATAAGAACAATAGCCATAATAACAGGGTAATCTCTTGAATATACTGAATCTAGAGAAATCCTACCAATGCCTGGGATTCCAAATAGTAATTCAACTATTAATGAGCCTCCAAATAAACCCGCCAATGAAAAACCCATAATAGTTACTACAGGAAGAAGAGCATTTCTAAATGCATGCTTCCATAAAACTTTATTTTCACTCACCCCTTTTGCTCGAGCTAATTTAATATAGTCGGCATCAAGCACTTCAATCATTGAAGATCTAATTAATCTTACAAAAACTGCTGCACCAGGAATTCCAATAGTAAAAGCTGGTAATATGATTCTTTTGTCAAAAATCCCCCCCCAACCTGAAACTGGAACTAAATCAAGTTGAAGAGCAAAAATTAAAATTAAAAAAGGAGCAGTAAAAAATACTGGCATTGCATAAAAAAATAAAGCAAAAATAACAACTAATGGATCTTTGGAGTTTCCATAGTTTATTGCAGCATAAAAACCCAAAGGTATTCCAATTGATAATGCTATAACAAAAGAAATTATATTTAATTTTGCAGAAACTAGTAATTTTGGTAGTAATAACTCAGATACAGATCTATTTTTAAAAACATAAGATTCACCAAAATCTCCAGTTATTGCATTTCCTATATAATTAGCCCATTGTATGAAGAATGGGTCATTTAAACCCATTCTTTCACGAATTCTATTAGCAGATTGCTCGTCAAAATTATTACCTAGTTGAACTTCTACCGGGTCTCCAGGGCCATAAACTCCAAGAAAAAAAACAATTAAAGATACCAATAAAAGTAAAATTGGCATCCAAAAAATTCTTCGTAAAATATAATTTAACATAACTTGTTAATAATAAATTTATATTTTCAAATGAAAAAGTAAATTGTTATTCGATATATAAATCTTTATATTTTGGAACTGTTATAGAAGTAAACTCATATCCTTTCACCCAAGGCTTTACCAAAGCATAGCCATCGGTATCAAACCATAAAGGTAAAATTGCAGCATCGTCAACAATTTTTTGTTCTGCTTCATTATATAAAAGGAATCTTCTGTTTTCATCTATTTCAGTTCTTGCATCTAAAATTAGGCTATCTACTTTAGGATTAATATAATTTCCATGATTTACGTCTGAGTCACTATAAAAAAGTACATCAATAAAATCTTGTGGGTCAGGATAATCTGCTTGCCATCCCGAACCAGCCCATACCTGCAATCTTTTTCTATTCATGTCTTGTAAGTATGTAGCCCATTCAACTTGTTGAATTTCAACTTCTACTCCAAGTGTTTCTTTCCACATATCAGAAATAACTTCAGTATCTAATCCAGGAGAACCTCCTGTACCAGGTATAGTTATTATAATTCTAGGCCTGGAAGAAGGATCTGAATATTTTGATTTTTCTAAATATTCTTTTGCCAATTCAGCATCAAATTGTAGACCTTTAATTGACGGGCTATATCCAGGAAAACCAGGAGGAATTATGGTATATGCAGGTTTAGTTAATCCTGAATAAATTTTTTCAGCAATTAACTCCTTATCGACTGCATGAGTTAATGCTTTTCTAAAATTCAAGTCATCAAATGGAGGTGTATTTACATTAAATCCAATATATGAAATTTGAAATTGAGGCGGTACATCAACTAAATCTTTACTTAGCGGATCATTAGGATCTTTAACTCTTTCTAAATCAGCAAGACCTACTCCTGTAATATCTATCTCATCATTTTCATACATTGCCATAGATACACCACCAGCTAAATTCATCACGACTCCATCAATTTTAGATTTTTCACTCCAATAAAGATCATTTCTTTTTAATTTTAAAATTTGACCTATCTGATATTCTTGTAATATAAATGGACCTGTTCCAACTGGATTATCAATCCAATCTTCTCCACGTGATTCTAAATATTTTTTACTAAGAACAAAAGCTGTTGGATAAGTTAGTTTAGCTAAAAAATATGCTTTAGGTGCATCAATTTTTATCTCTAACGTTTTTTTATCAATAACAGATACTCCATAAACTTCTTCAACTGTACCTGAGCTTTCAATTACTTCTTTTACTCCAATAATATCTCCTAAATAAACATCTGCATTATATGAGCCAGTATCCGGATTAGCAGCCCTTTCAATAGACCATTTAAAATCTTCTGCTGTAACTTCATCTCCATTAGAAAATTTAATTTCATCTCGTAGTTTAAATGTATAAGTTTTTCCATCATCTGAGATTTCCCAAGATTTTGCTAAATCAGGAACAATTTCTAGTTCTTTATTAAGAGTCACTAATCCTGAAAAAATTTCTACAATTATTGAAGCTGAAGTTGTATCTGTAACTAAATGAGGATCAAATGTAGGGGGGTCTGAAAAATTTATTCTAAAAATATTTTCAGTAGGTTTAGAATAATCTTTTTCACCTTGAATTAGACCTGGTGCAACACTAGAACTTTTCCCCACTGATACATCCTCTTCATTCACTTCATCTGAACTACATGAAAAAATAAATAAAATTAATAATGTAAATATAAAAAACTTTAATTTTGAAATCATTTTTATTTCCTACTTATAATTTTTATTAATATAATTTTATATTATAAATATAAATATTTTATGAAGAAAAATTATCACTATAAGTTAATTCACTAAGATTGAATGTTTTTTATAAGAAATCCTTCTATAAACATATCAATATTTCCATCAAGCACTGAGTCAATATCACTTGTTTCAATTAGTGTTCTATGATCTTTAACAATTTTGTATGGGTGCATTACATAAGATCTTATTTGAGAGCCAAAGTCAGGAGAAACATGTTCTCCTTTAATTTTTGATTCTTTTTCTTTATTTTTGATTATTTGTAATTCTATTAATCTTGATTGTAAAATTTTCATAGCTAAATCCTTATTATGTAATTGTGATCTCTCATTTTGCACAGATACATTTATTCCAGATGGTAAATGATTTATTCTAACAGCAGTAGAATTTTTTTGAACACTTTGCCCTCCTGCTCCACCTGCTCTGAAAACATCAATTCTTAAATCTTTAGGATCAATTTTTAATTCTTCTTCTGCCTCAAGTTCAGGCATAATTTCTACTAATGAAAATGAAGTATGCCTTCTATTTCCTGTATCAAAAGGAGAAATCCTAACTAATCTATGAGTACCTTTTTCAGATTGAAGCATTCCGTATGCATTTTCACCTTCTATTCTTATTACAGCAGATTTAATTCCAGCTTCCTCACCTTGTGAATAATCGATTATTTCAAAGTTAAAATTTTTGGAATCACACCATCTTTTATACATTCTAAAAAGTATTTCTGTCCAATCTTGTGAATCAACACCACCTGCACCCTGCTTTATACCAATTATTGCATTACGTTGATCATATTTTCCATTCAATTTTAATTTTAGGGAAACTTGATTGAAAATTTTATCTAAATCATTTAAACTTTCAAAAATTGGTTTTATACTACTTTGATCGTTAAGATCTACAGATAATTGACATAATTCTAAAACTTCAATTGAATCATGCTCTAATTTTTTAAACATTTCATAGGAATTTTTTTTAGATTTCAATATTTGCAAAAATTTTTTTGCTCGTACATTATCTTTCCATAAATTTTCATCTGAGCTTTTTTTTTCAAGCTTTTCAATTTCATCTAATAGTTTATCTAAGTCAAAGATTCCTCAAAATTTCGATTATTTTTTCTCGTAATCTTGAGGCATTTTCCATAAGTTCGTTTATTTGCATATTTTTATAAAGAGAAACATTTTTTTATATATTATAATCTAACTATTATTATAATATATAAAAAAATACGGGGCATGGCGTAGCTTGGTAGCGCGTCCGGCTGGGGGCCGGGAGGTCGTAGGTTCAAATCCTGCTGCCCCGACCATGGTAAAGGAGAATTGTTTTGAAAAAAAAGATTTTAGTTATATTGTTTTGCTCTTTTTTTAGTTTGATTTCATGCGAATCAGATACCATATCGATTTATCAACCAAACTTTACTGAGGATAAAATAGACTTTCCTTTTACAGAAATTGATGATGGAAGATTTGTAACAATTTATAGAAATAACACAGAAGATAATATTTCATATAGTCTCATTATGGTGTCACAAGGAAATCTAATTGCACAATCTCAAGATCAAGATTATTGTGAAGGTGTTACAGCATTACGAAACAGTAAAGATGTTAAGGAATGGATACCTATTAATTTTAATTACTCAGCTATATCTGAAAATTCTATATTAAATAAAAATGATCATCCAAATCAAATAAGTTATAGCCTTCCAAAGGGAACTTATTTACTTATGCTCCAAGATAGTAAAATTTGTAATAGAGATAATCATGTTATATTTGATGTAAAGAGAAACAAAGCTTTTGAAACTTCAAAATAATATAGGAGATTAATTATGATTTATGAATTAAGAATTTATGAATGTTTTTCAGGTAGATTAGAGAATCTTAATTCTAGGTTTAGAAACCATACACTTAAACTTTTTGAAAAACATGGAATAAAAAACATAGGATATTGGACTACGGATATAGGTCCTAGTAATAATACATTAACTTACCTATTAGCTTATGAAAACGAAGAAGCTAGGGTAAAATCATGGAAAAATTTTAGAAATGATCCTGAGTGGGGAAAAGTAGTAGAAGATTCGCATAAAGATGGACTGATTGTAAAAAATGTAATGAATCAATTATTGAATCCTACTGATTATTCTCCTCTAAAGTAGATTTATTTTAATCCAGTGTTATTATTAGATGAAATATTTTGATTTATAAAATCTAATCTTATGGAAGGAATCATAATAATTATGAATAAATTAAGAAAATCTCTTTCTGGGAAAGCAGCTATTGTTGGTGTAGCTGAATCAGATAAGATAGGTAAAGTCCCTGATATATCTCCATTAGGTCATCATGCTCAAGCTGCTCATAATGCTTTAGATGATGCAGGTTTAAAAATTTCAGATGTAGATGGATTGTTTACTGCAGGATACTCAACATATGATTTAGGTGAATATTTAGGTATAGAACCAAACTTTACAGATTCAACTACTGTTGGAGGTTCTTCTTTTGTAATCCATTTAGCACATGCACTAGCTGCAATTAATGCTGGATACTGTGAAGTTGCATTAATTACTCATGGTCAAAGTGGTAGAAGTGACAGGGCAAGAGCAAAAAGTGGAGGAGGAATGCCAGCAGATCAATATACATCTCCTTACGGTATTATGGGCCCTCCAATAAACTATGCAATGGCAGCAAGAAAATATATGGAAATGTATGGTGAAGATAGAACAAGGCAAGCACTTGCTGAAATAGCTGTTTCAACTAGGAAATGGGCTAATATGAATGAAAAAGCTTACTTTTATGACAAACCAATGACATTTGATGATTATCATGATTCAAGATGGATTTCTTGGCCATTCCATTTACTTGATTGTTGTTTAGTAACAGATGCAGGAGCTGCAATAGTTGTAACTTCATTAGAAAAAGCTAAAGATACAAAAAAAGGTCCTATTAAAATTTTAGGTGTCGGTGAAGGTCACGATCACGGATCTTTAATCTCACAAATGCCAGATTTAACAAGAACATATGGAAGAAATACTGGACCTAGGGCATTAGAAATGGCCGGATTAGATCATAAGGATATTGATTTAGCAATGATTTATGATTCTTTCACATATACAGTTCTAGCTACATTAGAAAGTTTAGGTTTTTGTGGACCAGGTGAAGGTCCTGATTTTCTAGCAAACCAAGTAACTGCTCCAGGTGGAACATTTCCTTTAAACACTAATGGAGGAGGATTATCTTATACTCATCCAGGAATGTACGGAATATTTACAGTCATAGAAGCTGTAAGACAACTGAGAGGTGAAACAGGCAAAAGACAACTAGATAATTGTGACATAGCTTTAGCGCATGGTACAGGTGGCTTATTATCAAGCACAGGAACAGTGCTACTAACATCTAACTAATAATTAAATCTTCAATTTTGTGAAGGAGAAAAAATGAGTGATAAAATAAAACCAATTCCACAACCAGAATCTGATAAATACTGGGAAGCAGCAAACAAAAAAAAATTAATAATCCAAAAGTTTGGAGATCACATACAGTTCTATCCAAGAGCTGTATCAACAAAAGATGGAAGTAGAGATGTAGAATGGATAGAAGCTTCAGGAAAAGCTAAGCTTTATACATTCACTATAGTCCATGTTGCTCCACACCCAAGTTTTGTAGAAGAAGTTCCGTATATTGCAGCTATTGTAACTCTTGAAGAAGGTGTAAATATGCCAACAAGAATAATAGGTGTAGAACCTGAACCAGAAAATTTAAATATAGGAATGGACTTAATCGTAGATTTTATAGATGCTGATGGTCAGAACCTACCTGTATTTAGACCAGCTTAATGTTTAAAAATCTTTTAAAAATTAGCGATTGTAACTATGATGATTTAAACAACATCATTATTTCTGGTATCGAATTTAAGAAAGGTAAAAAATCTAATATATTAAATAATAAAACTGGTGTTTTATTATTTGATAAACCTTCTTTAAGAACTAAGTTATCATTTATGGTTGGTATTGAAAAATTAGGAGGAAAATCATTGTATTTTTCTCCAGAAGAAATAGGTATGGGTACTAGAGAGCCTGTTCCGGACGTATCTAGTGTAGTGAGTAGAATGGCAGACTTAGCAATAATACGTACTTTTGAACAAAGTAAAATAGAATCATTTTCTAAATTTTCAAGTATTCCTGTTATCAATGCTCTTACAGATGATGAGCATCCATGCCAAGCCTTAGCCGACATAATGACCATTTATGAAATCTACGGAGAATTAAAAAGTAAAAATATTGCTTTTATTGGAGACAGCAATAATGTTGCTAAAAGTTTAGGATATGCAGTTTTAACCTTGGGAGGAAAGTTTTCAGTAGCTTCACCTCCTGGATATTCATTCGATAAAGAAACTATAGACTTGTTTTCTAATTTGGGAAACAAAAATTTTATATATTCTGAAAATCCAGAAGATATTATTGTAAATAAAGATATAGTTTATACTGATGTTTGGACAAGTATGGGACAAGAATCAGAAAAAAAACAAAGGCTAATTGACTTTAAAGGTTTTCAAATAACTACAGAATTATTAGATAAGGCTAATGTAAATGTTAAATTTATGCATGATTTACCAGCACATCCAGGAGAAGAGATTGAAGATGGTTTATTATATAATCCAAAATCTATAGTGTTTGATCAAGCTGAAAATCGATTATGGGCGCAAACAGCGCTTATAGAATACATTTTTAGAAGTCTGTAAAATAAGAAAAAAGAGACTTAAATATGATTATTTCCATAATAGGTAGACCCAATGTAGGTAAATCTACTTTATTTAATAGAATAGCTGGAGAAAGAATTTCTATCGTATCTAATATTTCAGGTACTACTAGAGATAGAATCTCTACAAATACAAATTGGAATGGCACTAACTTTATATTAATTGATACCGGTGGTATTGATGAAAGATCTTCAGAATCTTTTCAAACTTCTATAACAGAGCAAGCGCTAATAGCCATTAGAGAGAGTGATAAATTAATTTTTATGGTTGATGGTAAAGAAGGGTTAAATCCTTTAGATAACGAGGTCTTAAATTTAATAAGAAAAAATCATAAAAAAGCAATCATTGCAATAAACAAGTTAGATCTAGCAAATAGCGAACATTATTCATTAGATTTTAGTGTAATGTCAGAATTTGAAAGTGTCAAAATAAGTGCTTATCACAACAGGGGAATAACTGAATTATTAGAAAAAGTTATGTCTAATTCTAAAAGTATAGCTCCTCAGGGTACAGAAATAAAACTATCAATTGTAGGTCATCCAAATGTAGGAAAATCTAGTGTTTTTAATTTATTAACAGAGTCAGATAGATCTATTGTAAGTGATATACCTGGTACAACTAGAGATAGTATAGATTACAGTATAGATTATTTAGATAAAAAAATTAAATTTATTGATACTGCAGGATTAAGAAAAAGAGGTCAAATTGAAAGAGGAATTGAAAAATATTCTTCAATAAGGACTTTGAAATCTGTTGAAAATGCAGATGTTTGTATTTTGATTATAAATTCAGAAGAAATGATAACAGCACAAGATTTACATATTTCTGGATTTATTAAAGACTTAATGCGACCTTGTATAATATTACTTAATAAAATTGATCTTTTAGAAAAATTTGATAGAGATAATTTGGTTACAGAAATTAAGAAAAAATTTAACCATATACCTGATATTCCTGTACTATTCACATCAGCTCTAACAAAATTAAATATTGAAAAAATAGTTCCTGAAGCTATAAAAGTATATGAAAATTCTATAAAAAGAATTAATAAAAAAGAGCTTAATAGCTGCTTTTTAGATGCAATAAGCAGGAAGCAACCATCATCAAAAGGGAATAAAAGTCCAGAAATTTATTCTATAAATCAATACAAAATAGGACCTCCTGGATTTAAATTTGAATCGACTAACTATGATTTAATTCATTTTAGTTATAAGAGATATTTAGAAAACCAAATCAGGAAGAATTTTGATTTTTCAGGTTGCCCAATAAGTTTAAAATTTGTAAAAGGTAGAAAATTTTGAGTGAATATATAACTATTTTAATATTAGGTATTATTTGCTACCTTTTAGGATCAATACAAAGTGGAATACTTCTAGGAAAAATTTTCTATAAATTAGACATAAGAAAATTTGGTTCTAAAAGCACAGGAGCAACTAATGTAAATAGAGTCTTAGGTGTAAAACCTGGAATAATAGTATTAATAATAGATATATTTAAAGGCTTTATTCCAATACTAATTATAAAGTTGTTTTTTGATGATAATCTTTTAGGAATAATTGGATCTTGCTCTATAGTAATTGGGCACTGCTATCCTTTATTTCATAAATTTAGAGGAGGTAAAGGAGTAGCTGCTGGTTTTGGATGCGTTATCATACATATTCCTGTAATTGCTTTGGTTTTGCTTATCTCTCTACCTATTATTATTTTTACAAAATTTGTTTCTTTAGGTGCAATCATAGGTGCATTTTTATCTATAATTTTAATATTTTTCTTAGTAATAATTAGTCTTCTTGAAAATGAATACTTAATTTTAGGATTTATTATTCCTACAATAATAATTATTAAACATTATCCAAATTTCATAAGATTAATAAATAAGACAGAAACTAAAATTTCCTTTAATCATGAAACAAAATAAAATAGCCATATTAGGCATAACATCTTGGGGTATAACTCTAGGAAATCTATTATCTGAAAACTCAAATAATGTAACTTTACTATCAAGAAATTCTGATGAAACTAATTTTATTAGAAAAAAAAGACAAATACAAAGAAGTATAATTTATAAAATAAATAAAGAAATTTCTATCTCAAATGATTATCAAAAAGAAATATCTGAAGCTAATATAATTATATTGGTGGTTCCCAGTTATAGCATTAAAGCAAATATGCTAAAAATTTCTAATTTTCTTTCTAATGATCAAATCATAATAAGTGCTACTAAAGGATTTGAATATAATTCAAAAAAAACTATATCCCAATATATTTTAGAAAGTACTAAGATAAATAAGATAAATATTGGTGTTATATCTGGTCCAAATATTTCATCAGAAATTTATAAAGGACTTCCTTCATCTACAGTAATAGGAATAGATAAAAAACATGCAAGTTACGTAAGAAATATTTTTAATTCAAATAAATTTCGAGCGTATAGCTCTAATGATGTCATTGGAATTGAGATGGGTGGTATTCTAAAAAATATATTTGCTATAGGAGCTGGAATAATTCATGAGTATAATTTAGGTACTAATGCAATGGCATCTTATATAACTAGATCTTTATATGAAATAACGAAATTATCACATTTATTTAGTACAAATAAAAGTACTTTTTACGGTAATTCAGGATTAGGAGATTTAATTACTACTTGTTTTAATATAAATAGTAGAAACCATAAATTAGGAAATCTTTTAGCAAGAGGTATGAATTTTGAAATAGCAACACAGAATATTCAAGGTGTCGTTGAAGGAATTCAAACAACAAAAATAATTCAAGAATTATTATCGAATGATATTTACAAATACCCCATAACTAATGAGGTATATAAAGTGTTATTTCAAAATAAAAATCCATTAAATGGTATTAATGATTTAATGAGTCGTGAAGCTACTACTGAGTAATATGTAAAAAATAATTAATATTGTTTACAGCACAAATAGCTGCTGTTTCTGCTCTTAAAATATTTTTACCTAAGCTTTGAACTCTATAATTATTAATCTTTAATTTCATATACTCATCTTTAGTAAATCCACCTTCAGGTCCTATTATCAACAAAATTTTCTTGAAATTATAAATTTTCTCTTTAATTAAATCTGTAATATTTGAATCTTCATAAAACATTATTTTCAAAATATCAGGATCATTGTATTGATCAATTAAATTATTTAGTAAAATGGGATTATTGATTTGAGGTACAAAATTAGTACCACATTGCTCTGCCGCAGAAATTGAAATGTTTTTAAGTCTTTCTAATCTAGAGCTATTAAATCTTTTTACTAAAGTTTTATTGGTATGTTCTGTAATTAATGGAAGTATTTTGTTGATTCCAATTTCAGTAGTTTTCTCAACAGCAATTTCAAATCTTGAGGGCTTAATAATAGAAAATGCTAAGTGGATTTCAGGTGATTTATTATTTGATTCAATATGAGATTTAGATATATTTTCTAAAATTACTTTTTCTTTAGAAATAGATATAATTTTGGTAATAAAACTTAGTCCATTTCCATCAAAAAGTTCTATTTTTTCGCCTTCACTCATTCTTAAAACTTTAGAAATTTTATGAAATCTAGAATTATTAATTTCAATTATATTTTTTATTTCATCTTGATAATATATTCTTAGCATAATTTATTTTAATACAATGCAAACCCATTCTTTTTCTATTTTTTCATCTATTAGTTTAAATCCTGCTGAATTTAATTTATTAATAGTTTCTAATTTATTTTTTAATAATATTCCAGAGCAAATAATCATACCTTTATTAGATAATTTATTTTTTAAAATTTCTGCAAATTTCTGGATAATAGTAGAAGAAATATTAGCAAAAATATAATCAAATTTTAAATCTTCACATAAGTCTTCTATTGATCCCACTCTAAGGTCTATGTTTTCTAATTTTGAACGAGAAATATTTTCTTTAGAAGATTTAATTGCATATTCATCTATATCAATAGCTATAATATTTTTTGAATTCATTTTTTTTGCTGCAATACTTAAAATTCCTGAACCACATCCAAAATCTAAAACTTTTTTATTACTAAAATCTAATTCTTCTATCTTCTCCAACATCATCTTAGTCGTAGGGTGATGTCCAGTTCCAAATCCTAAACCAGGATTAATATTTATTATAATTTTTGAATCATCTTTATTATCATCACAAAAATCAGAGCTTATAATAAATTTTTTACCTATCTCTATAGAAGGAAATTTTTGATCAGTCCATTCGCTTTTAAGGATTTTTTTTATACTAATTTCAGGAACTTCAGCAACTAATCTTATTAACGAAACACCGCCTTCTATATAAGCAATTTTGTCCTTTTGGGAATCGTTATCATTAATATAACCTTTTATAGTAACTTCTGAAACAAATGGCTTAGTTTCATTTTCATCAGGATTAAATTGTACATTTTCTTCGATAACAAAATCATAGTCACAATATTTCTTAAAAACATAAGAAATAGGTTCAACAAATTCATTTTTAATATCTAAACTTATTTCTATAAGAGATTTATCTTCCATTAAGATTCTGTTGATAAAGATTTTTTCAATTCTTCAAATAGTTTTTTTTGCTCTTTTGAAATTTGAGAAGGAATAATAATATTAATTGTTATTATATGGCTTCCTCTTCTATTATTTCGTCCAATAGAAACTATTCCTTTATCAGATAATCTTAACTTCTTTCCAGACTGAATACCAGAAGGAATTTTTAATTCAATATCACCATCTAATGTTTGAGCAAGAATTTTGTCTCCTAAAACAGCTTGTGCTATATTAATATTTTCAATGGAATATACATCTGAAGCAACTCTTTCAAATTTTTCATGTCTGCTGACATGAACGTTAACATAAAGGTCTCCAGCTTGACTTTTTTTAACTCCTGAATCACCTTGACTTCTTATTCTGATTTTTGAATTATCTTCTATTCCAGCAGGTATAGTTATTGCAAGTTGTCTTTTATTTCTTTTCTTACCATTTCCACTACAAGATTTACATTTTTTTGATATATTTACGCCTTCTCCATCACATGATCCACAAGAAGAAACTTGTTGAAATTGTCCAAAAAAGGTTTTTTGTAATCTTGTTACTTTACCTGAACCATTACACGAAGAACATGTACTTTTATCAGAATCGGATTCTGCTTTAGAGCCTTTGCAGGTATCGCAGATTTCAAATCTATCGATAATAATATTTTTTTCAGTTCCAAATGCAGATTCTTCAAATGTAATACTAACAGGAATTTCTAAGTCATTTCCTCTAGAAGAATTCTGCTCTGAAGATCCCCCTCCTCCAAAAAAAGTATCAAAAATACTTCCAAAGCCTCCTAAATCTTCAAATCCTGAAGATCCTGCTCTTCCGTTTCCAGAGTTTTTAAGACCTTCATAACCATATTGGTCATAAACTTTTCTTTTCTCGGGATCACTTAATACTTGGTATGCTTCATTAATTTCTTTAAATTTTTGATCAGCTCCAGGTTCTTGATTTCTGTCAGGATGATATTTTAAAGCTTGTTGCCTAAACGCTTTCTTGATATCTTCTTCACTAGCATCTCTAGAAACACCTAATATTTGATAGTATTCTTTTTGTTGAGTCATAATTTTAAATAATAATAAATTATATTATATACTTCTTACATTGAATCTATAGAAAACTAAAGTCGAAATTATTAATTTTCTAAAATAATTATTTCTTGAACATCACCCAAATTACTAAGAGTTACAGAAACTTTATTTTTAGGCTCAAAATCTTTTATACCTAAAACTTTAATTATACTTTCTAAGCTTTTTGATGGGGTTGTAGTATTTTTATCATACCCTGATATTATAATTTTTTTTGTATCAAGTGATCTTATAGTATTTGCTAGCATTTCAGAGTCAATAATTGTATTATCAGGTGAAAAAATTACAATATTAGATGAGCTAAGCACTGATAGGGCCTCTGAATCAAAAGAAGATCCAATCATACCAATTACCGCAACAGAAAGGCCTCTAGATTCAAGCTTATAGCACGTAGAAATTCTTTTGCTTTGATCATTAACTATAGCATTAGCAACACCAAATATTGATAAGTTATTTACTTCATATTCACCAGGAGAATCAACTACAGTTAAAGAAGATTGAAACTCTCTATTTGCATCTGTAGATATTAAAACTGTGTTTTCAGTAAAAGTAGATGAATCAATATCATTATTATCAGGATTGATAATAACATCAACTAATTCATCAGAAATTCTAAAAGATTTTTTTCCTAACCAAGCAATATCCATAATATCTATTTTACAATTTTTCTTTTTCTATTAAGTAAGTAAACAGGAGCCAAAGATAATAATATTAGTCCAACACTAGCAGGTCCACCACCTCTTGAATTACAACCACCAGAAGAATCTTCACTAAGAATATCATCCATTGTGCTGACTACAATTGCAGTGGGTGTAGGAGTTGTTGTATATGTAGGGGTAGGTTCTGGTACTGGCGTCGCAGTACGAGTAGCTTCCGGAGTAGGAGTTGGAGTAGGAATAGGAGTTGGAGGTACTGAAGTAGGAATAACTGGGATAGGAGTCGGAGCTATATACTCAGGAAAAAATAGTTTATAGTCAATTTGAAAATCATCAGATAAAAAGGAGTAAGTGGTTTTAGAGGAAAAACCAGCTATTTTAAAAAATATAGGCTTACCAACATAAGTAACATCACCAGGATCAATAGTAATACTAAAAGTACCACCATTAACAATACCTTTACCAACAATTTCATCACCAGAATATGCAATTATTTCATCAAAACCTTCAGGAGATTCTAATATTGAACCAAAAATTAGTGTTCCAGTTAAGAATGAAGGTTCAGCTGTATCTGGAGCCGGTGTAGGAGTAGGTTGAGGAACAGTATTAAAATTTAGATTTTGAACTCTAGATTCAGGTAAAGACCAAGTACAACCTTTACAGTAAGTACCAGAGACAGTTAATTTTCCAAAAATCATTGTGTTTACAGCCTTTTGATTTCCAATCCAAAACTCTATTAGTCCTCCTTCAGCTGATGAATTAGGACCAAGTTCAAGACCGCTATACCTACCAGATAAATTCTGTCCAATAGTTACAGTTCCAATTATTGATCCATTAACTTTAGCTTCTAAAAGAAGACCATCTAATTCTGAAGCATTACCTTGGTCCAAAATAGCAATATTTCCTTGAAGTATAAGCATGTGAAGTTCAGGAATATCTTGAGCTTGAACAATATTAGTTGATGACTCCAATTCAGAAGAGACTACAAAAACTAATACAAGCAATAATATGATCCGATTAAAAAATTTCATAATAACTTTATTTATATATATATATACATTATAGGGTTTTAACAATAAAAAAAGCAGTCATATTTCAGACTGCTTTTTTTATTTTAGTCACTTATTTTACTAAGGAACAATTGGAGTCAATAGACCACCAGTTCCAGGTTTAGCAAATACCCAGTAAGCTTCACCAATATTGGCAGCAGCTACATCAGTATCAGCGTCACCTGCTATATTGATCTCAACCCATGTTAGAGAAGTTGTGTCATACTCATAAGCTTTAGAAACGGATGATCCGTTACCAGCACCTAGGTAATCAACAAATTGCTTGTACTGTGAACCTTCATTAGCTTGAGTTAGAGCTTTAGTGGCGTCAACAACACCAATTAGGTTCCACCCAGAAGCTAATCCAATAGATTCAATTGACGGAGGAGCAGAAGCACTTGGGCCTTCAGGTCC
>Ga0115000_10000291_pt1 | contig 46352 bp, 52 predicted proteins | sample ArcticOcean_MG_C_6_FD_89690 | JGI IMG/M metagenome (GOLD analysis project Ga0115000, IMG submission 89690) | Marine microbial communities from western Arctic Ocean - ArcticOcean_MG_CB8_128 | ecosystem: Environmental > Aquatic > Marine > Oceanic | place: Arctic Ocean: Canada Basin | collected...
AGTCTCGGCACTAAAAAATCTGACACTTTTTACTATTCAGGGTTTGCCAGAAATAACCTAGGAAGATATAAAGAGGCCATACCTTACTTTGAAAAAGCCATCAGTTTGAAACCTTTTAAGGCTGATTATTATTTCGACCTTGGGAACTCATATAATCATCTACAATTATTTGATGATGCCCTGTATCAGTTCCGAAAAACTCTAGAAATCGATCCAAACCATTATAAAGCCCACAATAATATGGGCACTATCTTCTGGGCTTTAGGGACCCTGGATCATGCAAAAGATGCTTTCGAGAAGGTATTAAGCATTAAACCTGATATTCCCGCAATACATAATAACTTGGCAGCTATTCATGTAAAAAAAGGGGCTTATAAGAAAGCCATTCCACATTTAGAAAAACTGATAAGCCTGCAACCAGAAAATATAAATGCCCAAAAATTACTGCAATTCTCACTTGGACAAATTAAATAAGGAATTTCATGGTCTCTAAATTTATAGGTCCTCCCTCCACACATGCCCAAAAAATATATTGCAGCATAGCCTTGGCCTTAATTGGCATTCTTGTCTATGGAAATCATTTACAAAACACCTTTCAGTTTGATAGCGTTTCCTACATAAAAAATAGTCTGAGCTTGAAGAATCCAGAGTCCATGCTGACCCTGCAATTCTGGATGTCGCATTTTTTTTCCAGAGGGCTCCTGTCAGTTTCCATGGCACTTAACGCCCATCTTGATGAGTTGCAGCCCTTTGGCTATCACATGCTCAACCTCGCACTTCACATTTTTAATGCGATTCTAATTTTTTTTATTTTCAAAAAGGCATTACTTCATTTCAAAAATCAAATTGGCGAAAACAATGCTGCTATTTCTTTTTTCGCTGCAACTATCTTTCTAGTTCACCCCATTCAAACAGAATCTGTCATATATATTGTCAGTCGGTCTGAAGTTTTAGCAGCGACTTTTTATTTGTTTGCATTTTTATTATTCCAAATCTGCCTGAATCTACACAAGCGCGATTCACTACTAAAAAAACTTATACTACCTTTGGCCATACTGCTCTTACCCGTTATCGGTTTCAGTGCTAAACAAACGCTTGCGACATTTCCGTTGATTATATTTTTGTACTATATATCTGTCTGCTCCTTAGATTCTCCTGTTATAAAATTTTTTCTCAATTGGAAATGGAAAATTCTAACCGCAGTACTATTATTTTTAAGCCTCCTTTTACACAAACTTCTCTCCGATGAGGCTTTCCTGATCGGGCCTTCGCAACCCAATGAAATGGTAGGCAGAGCATCGTATATGCTCAGCCAACCTGCTGTGGTTGTTTTCTACTACCTTAAAAAAATACTGTTCCCCATAAATTTAAATATCGATCCTGAGATTGAAGTAGTCACCCATCTTTTTTCTTTTAGTTTTATTGCAAGTATAATGGTGATCACTTTCATTGCTTATTATTTGTGGAAACAGAAAGCATGGCGGTTTTACATATTCTTCCTAGGCTGGTTTTTTATAATTCTCTCACCCTCTTCATCTATTGTTACCTTGCATGACCTTGCGGCAGAACATCGGGTATACCTGGCTTTACCCGGTATAATTTTTATTTTGGCCTACGGATTATTCAAAATTTTAAAAAATAAAAAAATAAGTATCTTAATTTTATGCGGACTAACTCTTTTCCTGGGAACATTAAGTATCAAAAGGAATATGATCTGGAAAACCGAATTATCTTTATGGCAAGACACCTATAAAAAATCGCCGGACAAGCTTCGCCCTTTAATCAATCTAGCTAGGGCTAATAGTATAGAAGGGAATAGTGAAGATGCAGTCCGGTATTATGAGGAAGCTCTTTCCAAAGGACCCGGTGTTTTTGTTATTCAATATAATTTGGGTGAGCTATATCTTAAGGAAGGTCGAGTTGAAGAGGCGATCCTGCGTTTCCAATCTGCCCTTAAGCTAAAGCCAGAAATTCCCGAAACTTATGCCAATTTGGGAAAGATATATTTATCCCTAAAAAAATGGAAATTAGCTGATATTTATTTTAAAAAATGTATCGAGATTGATTCCCGATTTTCGCATGTTTTTAAAAACCTAGGCGTACTTCATTTTTACCATTTAAAAAATCTGAAAGAGAGTCTGTTTTATTTTTCCCGATCTCTGGCCTTAGACCCTAAGCAGGCAGAAGCCAACGAAATCAGGAAACTTCTCCAGCATTACCCCACTCCCTAAATCAACCTACTTCCTGCGTTAGCTCATCAGGGCTATTTGTGTTCTGCGTCGTCGAGAGCCGACTCTGCTTTTACTTCTGCATTCATCAAGGAACTCAAAGATATATGGTCGCTGAGGATGAAGTAAAACCCGCCTGCGAATACTACTAAAAACGAAGACGCCCACACCACCATGCCGAAACTGACGGCGGTCACTTCTGCTTCGCCCATTATTTTGTGCAAGGCTATCAGTACCCCTGCGTTGTAAGAACCAAGAAAGGCCGGGGTGGGTAACACGGTAATGAAGATACAAACCATCACGGTCAAAATTAGGAGAGAGTCCACCGACCGGTTTTGCAGATCAAAAGCAAAGTAAAAGGGATAATACAACGCTACGATCAGCGTCCATGTCAAAACCGAGAACAGGGTGATCTGCATTAAAGCTTTTTTATCTTTGATGATCTGGCATCCCAGAGCAAACTCACCCACCATGTAAATTATTTTTTCTTTCCATTTTTCAGTTAGGGGGCGAATGAACCATCCTATCCACGATTTTACTTTTTCTTCCCGCCAGACAAGCAGAAACATGAACCCCAACAAACCAAAAACTAGAATAAAGCAAACGCGGCCAAACCCTATCGCCATGCTCTGCACGGAAACCCCTGAAAAGGTCAGGTTGGCATCGAACATTTCTGCATTGAACACAAAGACCCAGACGAACATGGCCATCAGGCAAATAAGGTCAAACAGCCGTTCAACGATGATCGTTGAAAACGCACCGGAAAAGGTAATGTTATGTTTTTTTCCTACCACATAAGCTCGTATTATTTCACCTGCTCTGGCCGGAAGGATGCTCCCCATAAACCCAATCATCAAGGGTGAATAAATCTCTTTCACGGGGATCTGCTTAAAAGGCCGCAACAGAATCTGCCAACGATAAGCGCGGGTAACGTAACTGAGACAAATGAGTGCCAGACCCGGCAGCATGTATATGAGCTCTGCATTTTTTAATGAGGTTGCCAACTCTTCAAAGGAAACGTTTCGCAGGGTGTAATAAAGTGCTCCGAATGCTATGACAAACCCTATTAACGATTGTCGGATTTTTTTCAATTTGATTCCTCAAGCAAGATTTTGGCTTTTTCAATATCTTTATTGATCTGTACGACCAATTCTTCTTTCGACTTGAACTCTACTTCGCTACGGATACGGGAGATAAACTCCACTTCGATTTCTTTGCCGTAAATCACTTGGTTGAAATCGAAGATATGGACTTCTACGCTCAACCTGTCGCGGTGGAAGGTAGGGTTGAATCCGATATTCGCTACTGCATCGTAGGATTTTTTTTTATAGATCATACGCACGGCATAAACGCCTGTTCCCGGAATTTGAACTTTGCTGGTGTCGATATTAGCGGTGGGAAACCCGATAGCCTGTCCTGTTTTATACCCGGCAACAACCGGTCCCACTATAGAGTAATAGCGACCCAGAAATTTTCGCGCCGACTCCATATTTCCCGATTCGATTGCTTCACGTACATGGGAACTGCTAACGGTTAACCCATCGAGTTGGAACGGTTCGACCACATGAACGATGAAACCAAATTCTTCTCCCATTTTTTTCAGATAGGGAATGGTGCCTTCGCGACCACGGCCGAAGGCGTAGTCGAACCCGACCACCATTTCTTTAACGCCAATTTTTTCGCTGAGAATATTTTTCGAAAAGTCGCGCGGTCGTTGGTCGGCAAACTGACGTGTGAAATCGGCGCAAATGACGCTATCAATATTACAGGCTTCGATGAGTTCCATTTTTTTGTGAAAATGGGTCAACAGGGGCGGAACTTTTTCGGGAGCAATGATTTTTAATGGATGTGGCTCGAACGTGAACGCAATGGAGATGCCACCTTTTTCAAGTGCAATCTCAGCCGCTTTGCGAAAAAGAATCTGGTGACCTACATGCACCCCGTCAAAATTGCCCAAAGTCACCACAGGGTAGGGAAGGGGACCGCTTATATTTTTAGTTCCGCGTACTATTTTCATAAATCTGACTTCAGTTTACCTCAATGGCCTGATTTTTCAAGCCCCCGGCCTATAGAACTGTAAAATAGTTTCCCCTGAACAGATGAAAATTGGCTCTAATTCTGCTAATATAACCCTACCCGAATAATAAGGAGCATTTGAATGTTTGATATCGGATTTTTTGAGCTGATGGTAATCATGGGAATCGCCGTTGTGGTGATTGGCCCACAGAACCTTCCTAAACTCGCAAAAGCAATCGGCAAAGGCTGGGGGGAGTTTCAACATACTTTTAGCGGACTGAAACAGGACGTTATGGACGAAGCCGAAGGCCTCAAACAAACTGTTAATATAGATGCTCTGGAACAAGATATTGGAGCCGCTACCAAAATCGATGTCGATGTCAACCTTGCCGAAATGGAACTGGATATCGCTGGCGATATCAAAAAAGACCTCTAGGCAGGGCAAATCCTACAACAAAAGGTCTATTCTTTTTTATCGATACCGTTCCCATCAAGCTTCTAGATGGAGTTTTTTTAACCCGTCTCCCTAAACCTCCCTCACTAGAATAATATCTTGTTACTATGCCGATAGCGTTCTGACCTTTTGAGCCCAGTGTCACGCTGGTGCGGAGCAGTATGATTAGTTCTGTTACATTTCATCCATTTATTTCGCATTTTCCACCCGCTTTATTTGTTGCGGGACTGGCCCTGCTTTATCTGTCCAAAAAGAGAAACGATCCGAAACTCGGTTCCGCCGCGAGTTTTAATTTCAGTCTTGGATTGATGGCTGCTGTTGTCGCCAGCTTTTCAGGAATGGTTTCGGTCGATATCAATTTGCGCACAACTATAGATGTCGAAGGGCACCAAGGTTATTCTTTCCTGTTCACTGTCCTATACGGTTTTGTTACCGGTTATTCCTACACCAGTTCTTTTTCTAAAACAGCTCAAGGCTTTTACGTTGTCGGATTGTTGACCATGTGCATTTGCCTTTTTTCGGGTTATCAGCTTGTTCACTCGGCGTGGGGCCCATAGGTCAGGGCTCGAACTGCTAGCAAAACTATTCAGGCCTAACAATATGTCTGCCTTATGGGGTATAGGCCTATTGCCTCCATCCACTGGCTGGAAGTTCGAAACGATGGACTAGTTCGCCCCCGTAGTAACCGGTTCGGAGCAAACAGACGAGACCCGCGGCAAGAGCTAGAAAGTAAACCAATCGACCGAGTGGGCTACGGAAGTAGCGGGAAACAACCATAGCAATAAGGAAAGTACCTGCAGTGAGAAAAGCAAAACACAGGTGACCGGAAAGAAAGTCTTTAAATTTTTCCGTATTACCCAGACTCAACATCCCCAGAAAACCCACCAACAAAACTGGAAAAATACACCAGAACCCTAAACGCGTGTTGAACCGACCTGCCGTTGCAACCACCTCATCTTTTCTTAAACTGCCATATATTTCAAACACCACACCGCTGGTTAATAATGCAACGGGAAAATGAACAATTAAGGGATGCAGCTTTGCAAAAAATATCATTTAGATTTTGTTGATTTTTTACTGCTACTTCTTCGCCGATCAAGGTCTGCCAACATTATACCCGCCGCTACGGAAACGTTTAAGGATTGCATATCACCTTTGCCGGGAATGGTAACAAGAGTATCGCAACGGCTTTTTACACGGTCTGAAAGACCTTCATGTTCATTGCCAAGTACTAGCACAGCAGGAAAACGAACCTTTGCTGAACTTAGGGAATCCTTTGCATTTGGGTCGGCGCCAATTACACACCAGCCTTGCTCGCGACAATCTCTCAGCGAGGAAGATAGATCGCTGCTGTTATAAACTGGGACAGACTCCCATCCGCCTTCTGCCAATCTTGCGGCTGAGGGGGTAATACCTGTCACCTTTCCCGTGCCGGGTACTACCAAACCGTGCACTCCGAAATAAGCGCAGCTTCGTATGATCGCGCCCTGGTTATGAGGGTTGTCGATACCATCGAGAGCCACCACCATTCCGTTCTCAGGAATGCTGCCACGAATTAATTTATGCACCGATCCGCAATTGCGGGGACGCACCACCATGACAATCCCTTCGTGATGCATTGCCGACGCTACTTTGTTTAATGATTCTTGATCCAGCTGGCGAAAAGGAAGCTTCTTCTCCGCACACCACGCTTTTGCTTCTTTCAATTCTGTTGCTCGGGCACGACTGAAAAACAAGCGTAGCAAACTTTCAGGGCGTTTTTTAAACGCACTCATGCAAGCGTTCCAACCATAAAGAGTAAACTCTTCCTGTTTTTTATGTTTTGCCCTATCGCCATCGGAATGGGTCTTCTGAAATATATTTGGTTCTTTATCAATCACAATTATTAACTCACAAAAAAATTTAAATCAAAAATTTAGGGGCTAGCCTAGCTCTCTAAGTATCAACCCCCTATGCCCACTTATCTGGGGGAATTATTAATAAACCATTAGCCAGAAGTGGAACAGTCAAAGTTCGCCCAACCCAGCCTTGACCTATTTCCTCGACGGCGAATGGCCCGGTTAGCCGTGGCCGCCCATCATAAATTCTTCGTTATCGTCAAAACGGAGAGGTCGCTCGTTTTGAAAGAATTCTTCCACCTTTTCCATTACCTCGCCGGTGGTCATGCACTCGAACATACTCCTGCGGAATTTTGCAGCTCCCGGGTTTCCGAACGCAAGCCAAGCCGAAAATTTGCGTAACAAAATGAGTATAAACCGCGTGTCGTAATGCTCATCTAAACTTTTTCGGTAGCGATGGATTATTTTCAAGCAAGAGCTATCGTTATTCAACCCGACGCATTCATTAAATATTCCGGGATTACGCAAAGCACCTCTACCTATCATAACCGCATCGACTTTTGATTCCTCCAGTCTTCTCTTTGCTTGTTCAGCACTGCGAATATCTCCATTACCGATGATAGGAAGTTTAGCCTTCTCTTTAACTTCTGCCATTAAGTTCCAATTGGCTTTACCTTCATAGCCTTGAGCGCGAGTGCGCCCGTGTATTGCCACCCATTCGCAGCCTGAATTATAGGCTGCCTTGACGCATTCGTGTACCGTCAGTTCTTCTTCATTCCACCCGGTACGCATTTTCACTGTAAGGGGTAGCCGAATGCCTTTTTTTACAGTAGAAAGAAATTTTTCCAGATAGGCCGGGTCGCGTAGCAATGCGGCCCCACAACCTTTTTTAACTACCTTTTTGACCGGACAGCCAAGGTTGATATCAATAAAATGCGCGCCGGTAGACTCTACAAACTCAGAGGCTCGCACAATATCTTCTGCTGATTCACCAAATAGCTGGATGCCGACAATAGATTTAGAATTTGCATGAACCCGCATCATTTTTTGGGTTTTCTCGGAGTTGTACAAAAGTCCTTTAGCAGAAACCAGCTCTGAGATTAAAACACCCGCATTCATTTCATCCATCAGCTGTCGAAAACAAACATCGGTGATACCCGCCATAGGTGCAAGCCAGAATGGATTGCGCGCCTTGGCAAACAGACCTTCAGTTTCTTGCGCAAAATTTTCGCGAGCAGGATGTGGTGGGGTAAAGGTGTTCATTGAGTTTATATTTTTGCTAATTTTAATAAGGATTCAAAATGTGCAGGTGGCTTAACTCTAAATTCCATTAACCGGTCAAAGCACTGAAACTCGAGACTCCACGCATGCAAACCGTATTGATAGTTTTCTTTGCTTCCTTGCCCATAAACCAGGTCATTATAAATGGGCAGTCCATAGCTTGAAAGATGAACCCGAATCTGGTTTGTTCTTCCTGAAAGAGGAGAAACTTTTAAAAGCGATTGTCCATTTTTGGATGCAAGCCATTGAACTTCGGTTTTTGCTGATTTCGCATTTTTTATTTGATCACCGACACCTCTATGTGATCCCTTTAAAACCCCAATGGGTGCATCAATACAAAATTTTTCCGTCTTAGGTTCACCTTCTACTAAAGCAAGGTATTCCTTTTTTATTCGGTGGCTCTTGAATTCGTTCATCAGGGCGCCTGCTGCTTCGCGTGTTCGGGCGAATACGATCACACCTGTGGTCGTCGCATCCAGTCTTTGTACTGGCCTGGGAATTTCTTCTGGATACCACTGCTTCAAAATTTCCGTCATGCTGTTTTGAAAATAACGCCCGCTGGGATGAACCGGGATAGGAGCCGGTTTATTGAATACCCGTATATGTGAATCCTGATAAATAACTTTCAACTTGCGATTTGCAGGCGGTTCCTGCCGCACACCGGCACGTGTAATAATTCGATCCCCTTCTTTCAGAATATAACCTATCTGCGCGGTCACGCCATTTACCGAAATATCCCCATTTTCTATTTGAGAGATCCATTCTTGTCCGGATTGGTATGTAAAACGTGAAGAAAAATATTCTTCAATGGACAATCCGCAATATTGCGGCGAAGGAGAAGATTTATATATTTGCTGGCTTGCTGCGGGTTGATACAACGAGTCCAGCTTCACGCTGGCTAGTTCCATTGGGGATTTACAGGGGCTTGCACGAGATATTCGTATTCTTTACCGAGCGAGCGCACCACATTTGCCCAAACTCCGTCTTCATTATCCTGAAAAACAAATTCACCGCAGGCTGCAGATGTTAACCAACTAAGCCGGGTCATTTCCTCTGCCAATTGTCCGGCACCCCAACCTGAGTACCCTAGATAAAAGCGGATATTCTTTTCCGGATTTTTAACGCGAGTCATTAAATTATCCAGTAACTCCCAACTCATTCCCAGGTAGACGCCATCGCAAATGGATTCCAGTTCAGGTAAAGGTTCTTCGGAATGACACAAGTAAAATACTTGTGAAGGGGAGACTGGACCGCCCAAATATATTTTTCCGGAAGGGAACTTGGACATCCCCATTTCCGCAAATACTTCTTTGGAATCTATGGGGTCAGATCGATTGATCACCAGTCCAAAAGAACCTTCGTCATCATGGTTGCATAACAGAACAACCGTGCGCGAAAAGTTGGGGTCGGGCAATACCGGATTGGCAATCAGGAAATATCCCTTGCCATATTCTTCATTGTATGGTTCTGGCATGAGGCGATTACAAGTTTAAAGATTGAAGTTTTTTGAAATTGGGTTCTACCTTAGCTTCCTCTTTTCCTTCGGAGGAAGCGAAGTTGTTGTCCAAAGCGATACTTACCAGCTCGGGAAACTTTGTTGAGAGGGCTAATGCCATAATTCCTTCATCGCCGATTTCGTTCTGCGCCAGATCCAAATCTTCTAACTTTTCTAATCCGTTATCCCTTGCCATTATTTTTGCACCCTCATCCTTAATAGCATTCCGGTACAGGTTGAGCGACTTCACCTTTTGTAAAACTTTGGATCGGATAAGATGGCGAATTCCTTCCGGACCAATATCGTTACCGCCTAATTCTATCCAATTGACCTTGGAAAACAATTCAGCTTCTGCTAGCAGTTGTACGCCTACATCACCTATACGGTTTCCCCCCAAATTCAGTCGGCGCACTTTTGCTACACGCTCATCGCGAGTAATAATGGTCATTCCATTCTGGCCGACACAATAGCCTTTCAGGCTAAGTTCTTTTCCGTCCTGACTCAGGGTTTCCCCAACGACTTTTTTCATGGCCTCTTGCAGTCTATCTCCTGTCAAGGTGCAAGGTTCTGCTGGTTTGTAAATTTCAAAATGTGAAATGGAAGGCATTTAGACCCCTTATATTTTTGGAATAGCGTTAGCCTTTAATAAATATGAAATTAACAGGCCTAACGCTTAAAATGATTAACAAAGCTAACAAAAAGAACTAATTCGATTATAAACAGGCTATTATAAGGTTGACAGAAAATCAATTATATTTTAAATTTCCAAGCTTCACTCAAAGCTTTGGGACGTCCACCAATCCGTTTGACTGGCAACCGCGATAAGTGGCAATATTCTATTAATTTGTGAGTAAATTTAGCAGAGGGCAATGGTATGAAACTTGATTTTGATAAAATGGGCGGTCTGGTTCCGGCGATTATTCAAGACGCAGAAACCGGGAAAGTCTTAATGCTCGCCTATATGAACACCATTGCCTGGGAAAAGACCCTGGAAACGGGAAAAGCATGGTTCTACAGCCGCTCACGAGACAAGCAATGGATGAAGGGGGAAGAAAGCGGCAACGTCCAAATTGTGAAGGAAGTGTTTGTCGATTGCGATGACGATACCGTGCTTTTAAAAGTAGAACAGGTAGGTAAAGCCGCCTGTCATAAGGGTTATACCAGTTGCTTTTTTAGAAAAGTTGACGGGGATGTAAAAATAGTAGAAGAAAAAGTATTCGACCCGGAAAAAGTTTATAAAAAATAAATTGCACCTATAACCATTGAGAAAGAGATCAATCCATGAGCGGTAAAGTATTAAAACTAGGTATTCCCAAAGGCAGTCTCGAAGAAGCAACGGTAAAACTTTTTGCCCGGGCGGGTTACAACATAAGAATTAAAAATCGTTCTTATTTCCCCAGTATCGATGACGATGAAATTGAGTGCATGTTAATTCGCGCCCAGGAAATTGCGCGCTATGTAGCGGATGGTGTTCTAGACGCGGGCCTGACCGGTAAAGACTGGATTATGGAAAACCGCGCTGATGTGGAAGAAATAGCACCCCTGGTTTATTCCAAAGTCTCAGCCCGACCGGTTCGCTGGGTTCTGGCTGTTCCTAACGATTCCTCCATCCAAACGGTTCAAGACCTGCAAGGAAAACGGATTGCTACAGAAGTCATCAACCTGACAACAGATTGGTTGAAAGGCCATGGGGTAACTGCCAACGTTGAGTTTTCCTGGGGTGCAACAGAAGTCAAAGCTCCCAAGCTGGTCGATGCGATTGTTGAAGTAACAGAGACCGGGTCGTCTCTCAAAGCAAACAATCTGAGGATTGTCGATACCTTAATGGAATCCACAACGCGCTTTATTATGAACAAGACGGCAAACCAGGATGCCTGGAAACGCAATAAAGTCGATCGTCTGGTTATGATGTTGCAAGGTGCTATGGCAGCAAACGGCAAGATAGGGCTTATGCTCAACGCCCCGAAAGATAAACTGGATGAAATTGTTAAGATTTTTCCGCCTGGTAAAAAACCAACGGTCTCTGAGTTGAGCGATTCAAAATGGGTAGCTATCAATGTAATTCTCGAAGAAAAACTGGTGCGGGATTTCGTTCCTGATCTTAAAAAAGTCGGCGCGCAAGATATCGTCGAATATCCATTAAACAAAATCATCCACTAGGCGTGGGGCCAATAGGTCGATACCCGAATAGAAAATGTAGAGTTCAATGTCCTTTACTATAGGGTATTGCCTCTCACGTAGTGAGCGGCGAGGCATTTTCATTTTTGGGCAAACAAATACCATTTTGCTTCTTGATTTATTTTTTCAAAAGGGTCTTTTCGCCCTGCATTTGCTATGCAAGAAAACACTGAATCAGAAAAATCAGACACTCCGGAAAAAGAGGAAAACTCTTCTGATGTCGAAGAAACCTCTGAAATCCCTGAATCATCTGAAGATGAATCTCCGTTTGAAGAACACGAGGAAGAAGTCCTTTCTCCTGAAACGAAAAGTAATAGCGGTTGCGGATTCCTTATCTTCATCCTTTTACTTTTAACGGGCGGCGGCGGCTACCTTTATTACACCCATCAGATTCCACCGCAAATCATGCAGTGGATTAAACCCCTGATTGGATCGCAGCCAAAACAAAACGATCAAATCGCAAGGCCCCCAGTTGCCAGTCCCCCTGAGAAAAGTCCGGTTACATTAGAAGAGAAACCCATTTTTGAAGAACCCCTCAGTGTCGAGGAAGAGCCACTCATTAAAATAGTCTCTCCCCATTCAGAAGAATTGGAACATATCAGTGGTTCTCCAACAGAGTTCTCCTCTGAGCCGATAGACACCCATTTTTCCGCTAAAATTTCTGGCAATACCATATTATTAGTGAAACCCGGTGTTGAAGTCGTAGTGGAAAAGCCTGAAGGTCAGGAAGGATTTGTGGAGCGAGTATCTGTATTTTCTCCTCCGGCACCAAAACCTGCGGAGCCTGATCAACCGGAAAAGGGTGAAAGGAATGAAGCCGTGAAGGCTTATCTCGATTTCTTTGAATCGGCTCTGGTTAAAATAGGCAAGTTGATTAAAACAGGATTTGCTAAAGGAAAAGATTTCTTAATGCTATTTTTTCGTTGAGGGTAAAATCAAATAGTTTCTTCATCGAAAGCAAATTCGAAAGGAGTTTTTTTCTCAATCAGTCCGGCCTTTTTGCAAAGAGACTGGAAATGGCTCAATCCGTCTAACTCTTCACCTCCTAAATTGTAGCGAATTTTATTTTGCAGATAATCGAGTAACAAGGGTTCAGGAAAATTCATAAGGCGCGACTGACTACGCACCGTGCTGGCAATTTTCATCAATCCTTCTTGCTTTGCAACGCGAAAAATTTCTACAATTCGTTCGTCAATTTCGACTCCTTCTTTGACTGCAATCACCGCGTGCACAAAAGTCTTTCCTGTTCTCTGATACCACTCTTCGCTAAGATCGTATATTGTTGTGCCTTCTTTTTTAAATCCCAGAGCGGGATCGCCGATAATGAGGGCCGCATCATGTTCTTCCAGCATTTTTTCGGGGTTGGGATCACAGTCAACCCATTTCAAATCAGACCGCATTTCATTTTTAAACAGCAATTTCAATAACGCCACCGAAGTGCGGGACCGGTTATCAATAGCCAAAGATTCGATAGTCTTCAGCGGATATTTGGATACCAGCAAAACTGTTCCGACTTGATTCCTCGATGCAATGGATACCCCTGGTAGCAATCGTAAGCTATCTACGTGTTTCAAATATTCGATGGCGGGGATCATGGCCAGATCAAGCTCACCCCGATTAAGCTGATCGGCAAGGTGAGCAGGGGTTTCTGTATGGACCTCTATCTTTGTCCAGTCACCCATAGTTTCTAGGGCATCGCGTAACGGCTGTGCATTGATGAAATCGTGAATGCCAAATTTTAACAAATTAAATCTCCTGAAAAACAAAAAGGGATGGGGGAAACCCCCATCCCTTTAAAGTAAAACTAAAAACTACTAAACGAAGAAAGGTGCCATCACCAGCGACACAATGGACATCAATTTAATGAGGATGTTCATTGCCGGACCAGCGGTATCTTTCAGAGGATCAACCACTGTGTCTCCAACAACTACAGCGTGGTGAGCGTCAGAACCTTTACCACTCAATGCGCCAGCTTCCACATATTTTTTGGCATTATCCCAAGCACCACCGCCGTTAGACATGAACAACGCCAGCAATACACCGGTAAGGGTTGCTCCCATCAGCATTCCACCCAAGGCTTCTGCACCAAGCATCCAACCAACTATGATAGGTGTTAAGAAAGCCACTAAACCGGGAGCAATCATTTCTTTCAAAGCTGCCTGGGTACTTATATCGATACAACGTGCACTATCGGGTTTGCTAGTGCCTTCCATTAGTCCTGAAATTTCGCGGAACTGCCGGCGAATTTCTTCAACCATTTCCATCGCCGCGTTGCCAACCGAAGTCATGGTCAGTGCCGCAACATAAAATGGCACCACACCGCCCAAGAACATACCAATAATCACATGGGTTTTGGTGATATCAATGACATCGATATTCGCTGCTTGCGTGAATGCCGCAAACAGGGCTAACGCGGTCAAAGCTGCGGAGCCAATGGCGAATCCTTTACCGATAGCGGCTGTGGTGTTGCCCACTTGGTCGAGTCCATCCGTAGTTTTACGGGTTTCTTCTCCCAGTCCTGCCTTCTCTGAAATTTTGCCTGCGTTATCCGCAATCGGACCATACGCATCCACCGACATGGTAATTCCTACGGTTGCCAGCATACCCACTGCTGCCAGTGCGACTCCATAAAGACCAGCTGATTCAGCACTCACAGAAATGGTCAAGACCAAAATCAGGATAGGAATAATACAACTTTCCATTGCTACTGCAAGACCTGTGATCATTACCGTTGCAACACCGTTACTTCTCGATTTTGCAATACGAATAACCGGTTTGCCGGCTGTATAATATTCGGTGATTAATCCGATAGCAATTCCTGCAAGACAACCGAAAAGGAGAGCAATAAATACGCCTGAAGGAAGGCCCATGACTTTAATAAGAAAAAATGCCACGAACAACATGGCACCAGCACTGACAAACGTGCAGTTTCTAAGTGCCGCTGAAGGATCCATGTTTCCAAAGGATGTCATGGCATGAATACCGATTACTGAGGCAAGCAAACCCACCATGGCTATCATGATTGGCAAAGCCATATACTCGAAACGTAAGGTTGCCATGCTCGCGCCAATAACAATGGCAGCTATCATGGAACCACAATAAGACTCAAAAATATCTGCTCCCAGCCCTGCTGTGTCTCCTACGCATTTACCTATGTTATCGGCGATAACGCCTGGGTTGCGTGGATCGTCTTCCTTTATATCCGCTTCTACCTTACCAACGAGGTTAGAGCCAACGGCTGCGGTTTTGGCATAAATACCGCCACCTACGCGTGCGAACAATGCAATGGAACTCGCGCCCATGGCAAACCCACTGATGACTATAAAAGAATCTCCACGTCCGAATAGAAGAAATAATCCTCCGACACCAATAAGGCCGAGGCTTGCAACACAAAGCCCCATAACCGCGCCACCATTAAATGCAATAAGAAGTGCATTGGACTGCCCACCGTCAACTGCGGCCTGGGAAGTGCGAACACCGGCTGTTGTTGCTGCATTCATACCAAAAAAACCAGCCAGCATAGAACAACCTGTACCGATGGCATATGAAATCGCTGTCCAGAGTCCAATCCATATTCCTTTTTGTGTGGAAATCAGAACAAGCAGGAGTAAAAAAATTCCTGCGATAAAGTAGCCGAGGATTTTGTATTCCCTTGAAAGAAAGACCATGGCGCCTTCATGGATAGAGTCGCCGATTTCTGTCATTTTTTCATTTCCAGCTGGTGCGTCATCGACACCTTCAAAAAGTTTCCAAGCAATTATGAGTCCGAAGAGACCAAAAATGACAGCGAAATACACATAGTTTTGCGATACGTCAAAAGCGGCCATCACCAGGTATGCCACCATGGCAAAACCCATGAAGCCAATTTCTCCTTTGCGTTCCGATAACATTATTTTAATCCTCCGTAGGGTTGTTCTGTTTATTCAGTTCCGTGAGCGCCGCTTCTATCGTTTGCACCGCTTTATTCATGACATCATTTAACAGCCCTGACTCTTCTTCAGTAAATGGGGACAAGACATAATCTACAATGTCCTCTCTATCTTCAGGGCGGCCGACCCCAATGCGCACCCGATAAAACTCCCTAGTTCGCAAAATTTCTATAGTCGATCTAACTCCCAATTGACCGCCATCACCCCCCTTAAGCTTGGTCTTTATTTTTCCAAGTGGAAGGTCAATGTCATCATGTGTTACCAGAATCTGTTCGGGGGACAGATTAAAAGCGGAAAGAAGCGCTTTGACAGCTTTTCCACTCTCGTTCATGTAGGTCATCGGTTTTGCGAGAATAACCGGAAGTCCTTCAATTTCCCCTTTTCCATATAGGGAACGATATTTATGTTGAGTCAGCTTGATTTTATATCTATCAGCCAGGTTATCTAAAGCAAGAAATCCCGCATTATGGCGTGTCAGATCATAACGCGGCCCGGGATTGCCCAAACCTAAAATCAAAAACACAATTAATTTTTACCGTCCTCTTTCTTCCCGGCATCATCTTTAGAATCTGCGGAAGCAGCGGCATCGCCTTCTGCTTCTTCCCCTTCAGGTTTTTCTTCTTTTACTTTTTCGAGATGAACATTCACCACGACATCGTTGGGGTTATTTATTATCGATACAGACTCACCCAACTTCAGGTCGGAGACATGAACCGTCTGATTTAGTTCTATCTCACCCATTTCCACTTCTATTTTTTCGGGAATATCTTTCGGCAGACTCTCAATTTCCAAAGCACGGATAATATGGTTTACATGCCCGCCCTGCTTCTCTCCAGGAGAAACACCAATCAGAACAACAGGAATTTTCGCTTTGATTTTTTTGGTCACATCGATTTCAAGAAAATCAATATGTACCCAGCCCGGTTTAAGAGGATGAGTTTGAAATTCTTGTAGTACGACGTTTCTGTTTTCTGCTTTATCGCCGTCGACCCTCAACTCAATAAGTACATTGCGTCCTTTGGCTTCAATCAATTTGTTTAGTTCTTTTGGATTGACGGACAAGCTGACGTTATCATTAAGGCCATACACAACTGCCGGGATGCACTCGTCTGTCCGCAATTTTCGTGCGGCTGATTTACCATTTGCTTCTCTTATTTTTCCTGTTAAAACTGACATTCTAAACTCCAATCAATGTGAAAAAATTTCTGGCAGGGAGACCTGTGCTTTAATCCTTGGTTGAATCGAACAAGGAACTGACAGAAGTCTCCTGATGAATTCTTAAAATTGCTTCTCCTAAAAGAGACGCAACAGATAACACTTTTATCTTAGGGTTTTTTTGTAGATCATCATTCAAGGGAATCGTATTGGTTGTCACCACTGATTTAATAGGTGAATTTGCAATACGCTCTCCCGCCGGGCCCGATAAAACCGGATGAGAACAACAGGCATGTACTTCCTTTGCCCCTGCACCCAAAAGCGCATCGGTCGCTTCCATCAGCGTTCCCGCAGTGTCAATCATGTCGTCTACGATAAAAGTTGTTTTCCCTTTTACATCACCGATGATATTCATTGCTTTAGCTTCATTTGGAGCATCTCGGCGTTTGTCAATAATCGCAAGGGAGGAGTTTAATCGTTTTGCATAAGCGCGAGCCCTTTCCACGCCACCTGCATCCGGAGAAATAACGATCATGTTCTCGAAGTTTTGCTCTTTGATATACTCGATCAAAACATTTATTGCGAAGAGATGATCCACCGGAACATTAAAAAACCCTTGAATTTGTCCGGCGTGTAAATCAACTGTCAAAACGCGATCTGCCCCTGCTGTTACAACTAAATCGGCAACCAGCTTGGATGTGATAGGAACCCGAGGTTCGTTTTTCCTGTCCTGCCGAGCATACCCGTAATAAGGGATCACGGCAGTTATCCTTTTTGCTGAAGCACGACGCAGAGCATCGATCATAATCAGCAGTTCCATCAAATTGGTATTGCCCGGAAAACATGTTGATTGAACAACGAAAACGTCTCCGCCGCGAACATTTTCTTCGATTCGCACATAGATATCTTTATCAGAGAAATCGCGAATTACGGTCTTCCCAGATGGGACTTTCATGTACCCACAGATTTCTTCCGTTAGTTTTTGGTTCGCTCTACCGGAAAAAACCAGCACACGCCCATTATCACTGGAAAACATTTTTCATCCTCAAAAAAATTGGCTGGGGCGGGAGGACTCGAACCTCCGAATGCAGGTATCAAAAACCTGTGTCTTAACCGCTTGACGACGCCCCAATACGGTAAACCGTACCGTTTAAATTTGTGCCCACAAGGGGGCTTAAGGGGTAAAAACGAAAAGACTTCTCACAATGACAAATGTATTGTTAAAAAGCCGATATCATTTCTTTTGGAAAAAATTCAGAAAAGCGAGTGATGCTTTTAGCCAGAAACACCCTGTATTTCCCCCCTGTAAATCTGGCTAACGCTTTTTTAGCAATTTCGGGATTATCGAAAATTCCAAAGACAGTTGAACCACTTCCCGACAAGAGCGCACCTTCTGCCCCTGAATTCAACAGCTCATTTTTCAACCTCAAGATCTCCGGATACCTTTTAAATACAACGGGTTCCAAGTCGTTGCAAAGGGCCGCCCCCAATTGGGCAAACTCCGATCGCATAATAAAATTTTTCAAAATGCTAATATTATTTTCGGACTTTGTCAACTTCAATTTTAGATTGCCGTAAACCCATGGGGTCGATATGGGAAATCCGGGATAAATCATTAAAATATAAAAACTAATCGGGCTTTCAATCGGTTGAAGAATTTCACCTTTGCCAGCTCCAATAGCGCATGGCGACATCAAAAAAAAAGGCACATCGGAACCCAGCTCGGAGGACATAGAAATCAAATCGTCACGCGGTATTTTTAAATTCCACAATAGATTAAGGGCCAGCAAAACTCCAGCAGCATTTCCACTACCTCCTCCTAATCCGGCCCCCGAAGGAATATTTTTCTTCAGTTTAATTTTTACTCCGCCACATTTACCTGGAAAACGATTTTGCAGAAGCCTGGCAGCCTTGACAACAAGATTGGTCTCATCATTTGGAATACCCGGAGTATCGCAAAACAACTCAACATTCCCCTGAGTTTCTTCCAGCTCCACCTCATCAAACCAAGCCACCATTTGAAACAAGGTCTCCAACTCGTGAAACCCGTCATCTCTTTTTTTATGGATATGGAGACCCAAGTTTATTTTTGCGGGAGTTTTAAATTTCAGTTTTTTAGATGGAGTCATTTTTTATTTTACAGAAGCTGTGGGCATGAGTTGAAAAGTGTTCTGAAAAATTTTTTCATTCAGAGTCGGGTCCTTATACTTGACCCGTATGATTTCCTGCTTTGAGGGAAACTCTAGAGTGATCAAATGCGGCCAATCAATATTGCTGACTTTTTCATAATCCTGCCATTGAATAAAATATCGTTTTTGACCCATTTCGATTCGAGTCATCTCAAGCGGCAACAAGGTTACAGCATCTATATGGAGGCGAACTTCCCCACTGCGCTTTAAGTCTTTAGCCTGCAGGATGTATTCCGTCCGGTCCGAACTTAATTGAGACTTCTCTACCTTGAGGAACTCAAAGTTCGGGATATGACCGAGAAAAATTCTTAAGTGTTCGCGAAAATCGATTTGCGTTCCAAGCAGTTTTCTCAACATGTTCTTTACATCCGAACCCGAATAGAGCCTACCTTTTGCAGGATCTAGAAACTGCATCTTCCCGGCATCACTGATGAAAACCCCCATCGCCTGACCAAACAACCCATAGGTATCAACCCGAATAGAACGGCTTTCCTTTATCAACAAAGTCTGACGAAAGGATTGCTTAAATTCTTTGCCAATAAAAGTGGTCCGCGCAAATGATTTAACACTATGGATTTTATTCGCGCGAGCTTGCAGTTGATTGAATATATAACCGGAAGAGATTTTGTCTTTTGAAAAATGCGGGGGTGCTTTTTCAACCGAGGCCTGGCAACCGACCAACAGAAGCAAAACAAATAAAAACCTCTGCGGAGCGCGGCAAACTACCGCAGATAATAGGTCCGTCAATCCTTTTACTATAGTCACCCAATATTTCCTCAAGGCGCTGCCTTATTAATAACTTTGCTGGATGAGTTTTTTTGCTTTTTCAATTTTATTCTGCAGGATTTGTGGGTTAGGCATTTCTCCGCCCAGATCATCTTTATTATGGAGTGTCAGGGAATGGCTGTTTTTCCAAGCTCCTGTTGCTTCATTATAATTTTTCAAAGAAAACAGGATGTCCCCAAGGTGATCATAAAGCACGGGATCCGGATCGGTATAAATCAATGCTTTCTGGATTTGCGCAAGGGCTTTTTCTGAGTCACCCTTCTTGAAATAGATCCACCCCAGGCTGTCTAGAAAATAACCGTTACGAGGTTGAATGGTGAGAGCTTTTTTCAAATGCTCTAAAGCTCGGTCGAGGTCGCGTCCTTCCAAGGCGTAAATATACCCTAAAAAGTTGTGAGCGTTTGAATGTAGAGGATTAATTTCAATAGCCTGTCGCATATTTTCAATCGCGCCCTTAAAGTCTCCGGCTTTTTCCATCAACGCACCCAATTCAAAATAATAAGAATCTTTTTGGGGGTTGAGGGCCAAAGCTTTTTTCATGCTTTCCACAGCCTTGCCATTTTCTTGATTTGACATATAGGCCAGAGCCAAAGAATGATAAATCTGATCGTTCTCAGGCTCCATTTCAATGGCGTTTTCCAAAAGCTTAATGGCGACACCCATTTTTTCATCCAGACTGTATAACCGCGCGGAATAAAGCAGGATTTCCATTGACTTAGGCTCAAGATTTCTGAGTATCTCAAATTCCACAATGGCCTTGTCTAATCGTCCCTGGGTTTCATAGATACGTGCCATGAGCACATGTGGGTCTTTATGGTCATTTGCGGCCACGACCAGTTGAAATTCGTCCAATGCCCTTAGGTAAAGGGTTTCCTCAAAATAAATAGCAGCGATTCTCATGTGAACATTAGGCTGCTTTGCCAATTCGGCGGGGATTCCTTTGTGACTGGACATTTCGTTTATATACGCAGGGTCTGAGGGGTTCTGAATTTTTGCAACACGCTCATCAATAAAAGAATTTTTTAGTTTGAGCTTTAACAGAAGATTGTATTCCTTAAGAGCTTCTTCATGTTTCCCCAACCGCTCGTAAACCCATGCAAGGTATTTTCGCGCCTGCAATAAATTGGGTTTCAAAATAACCGACATCTGAAACCTTTTTTCTGCTTCTTTTAATTCATTGTTATGCAATAAAGCTCTGCCCAGATAGAATTGCCCTAACGGATTATTGTGTTCCATTTTGGCGGCCTGCCAATACATATCCTTTGCCTGACCCCATCTTCCCTGTTCTTCCAGTACGGTTCCCTTTAAGAAAATGGCGCGGGAGCTTTTAGGGTCAATCTGGTGGACTCTTTCATAATGATAAATAGAAGCATCTGTTTTCCCCTGACTCGCGAGGATATCGGCCAGATCCATATGGATTTTTTTATTCTTAGGGAACCGCTCTAAAGCGTCCTGCCCTGCTTTAATCGCATCATCTAACTGGCCGGTGCGTAACAGCAGCCGCACATGTTTTTCAAAAAATCTTTCAGTTTCCCGGTCATATTTTACAATTTCCTTGTATTGCGAAGCCGCTTGTTCAAACTGGAATTTTTTTTCGGCTTCCAGAGACATGAGAAAATGGAAGTAGGCACGCGGATCTTTGCTGTCCAGAGGTTGGGCTTGTTGCCTTTTTTGTTCATACATTTTCGCAGCATAGGAGTTGGAAAGATCGAAGTCTTGTGATTGCGTCTCAATCTGATTTCCAACAGTCGTACAGTTGGATAGAGATAAAAATAGCAGTCCGGAGATAAGAATTTTTGTCACTGACCATCTGCTCATTATTCGGTTTTTTTGTGTCGTCATTTTTTTATTCAACAAGAGATTTTTGAAGGAACTATATTCTTAACTTAATATTTTCCACTAGGTTTTTTCCTGCTCGACTGTTTATTTCTTTAATGATTTTTTTCTTCAAGCTTTCCAGCGCTGACAACCATTCTTTACCTTGAACTCGGATATGAAGTGTGCTTTTGGTTATTTTATCAATGCTAGATATATCTGCTATTTCTTTTCCAACCACAAGATTCCAATGGTAAGAAAGCCATTCTAGCTGATCGTCCTGTAAACTTTCTGGCAGCGATTCAAAAAGAACCGAACTTAGGTCCGACCAATTTTTATTTAGATCCTGCTTTCTTATCATAGCTCAATAACCTGATTGGTTTGATCCCATTTTTTATTTTAGCTATGTTAACGCATAAGTTAAAGGAATAACTTGTGATCCTTTAAATTCGTTCCTTTCGTAGAAAACTATGACAAAACTGACTTCTGATAGTAAACGACTTATACAACTTGAGGAAGGGGTTGACCAGTTGGAAACCTGCTACAAAACTACCTCTCTCCTAAACTCTGAGCTGAACCTCAGTAACCTGCTCGGCACCATTATGAACGTCGCCAAAAAGGTAATGAGCGCCGATACCTGCAGTCTTCTACTAGTCGATGATAACAATGAAGAGTTGGTATTTTAGATCGCTCTCAGCGATGTGGGTGAAAAGATAAAGACTATGACACGGCTCAAAATTGGCGAAGGCATAGCCGGTAGCGTTGCCAAAACGGGAGAACCGTTGATCATCAAAGATGCTTCCCAGCATCCTAAGTTTCATTCTGATTACGATAAGAAGACTGGATATAAAGTCAGCTCTATTTTATGTTCGCCACTAAAAGTAAAGGGCCTCGTGTTTCAGGAAAGCGACCTGGAGCTATTTTTGTTGCTTTGCGATAGTCCGGCGTTGGCTATTCATAATGCCCGGTTACATCTGGTGCTTATGGAAAACCAACGTATGGGAAAAGATATGGAGTTTGCGCAATCGGTGTAAGAAAGTTTTCTGCCCACTTCTACTCCGCAACACGAAAATTTTGTTTTTGCTTCCGGCACACATGCCGCGTAGTTTGTGGGCGGCGATTACTACGACTTCATTCCGTTTGGAAATGATGTTTTCGGAAAAGGCGTTTCCGCGGATTTGCAAATAGCACGGTTGATGAGTGACTTTCGATACATATCCCAGTTTAACCCCGAACCAAAAAAAGTTTTAAAGCAGATCAATAACATTCTTTGCGAACGTTCCTACCGGGGCATGTTTACCACGGCGGTTTTTTGTTTATTGGATACGAATAAAAGAACGCTGACCGTTGCCAACGGTGGGCACCTTTCTTTATTATTTAAAAATGAAAAAAACATCGAAGAAATTGGGCATGCGGGAGGCACTCCCTTAGGCATCTTGCCTAATGTTGAATACACTCAAAACAAGTATTCATTGAAAAAGGGGAATCAGATACTGATTTATACCGATGGCATCACCGAACCCAAAAACAAACAACAGGAAGAATTTGGAGTTACTCAATTGAAAGAATTGTTCACCAACCACGATGGCTCCCCTCAGGAATTTATCCAGTTACTTAAAATATCTATTAAAAACTTCATCGGCGATTTACCGCAATTCGATGATCTAATCTCACTTGCATTTAAAGTTATTTAGCCGACAAGCTTGCCCCCCATTCTAGCGGGTGATATTGTTGAAATAATGGGGTTTAAAGGTATACTGTTCGAATCAATAATAAAAAAATCAATAACCGTATGTCCCAACCCATAAAACTTTCCATACCAAGCCACCCGAAGTATCTGGGTTTGATACGTAAAGTTCTTCAGGAACTTCTGGACTACCATAAAACCCCTGAAGAAACAGAGAGGCATCTCATTCTTTGTGTGGATGAAGCCTGCTCAAATGTTATTAAACACGGTTATGGCGGTCCCTGTGAGGAACCCATTGAGGCAACATTCCATATCGATAGCGATGACTTCAAAGTGCAGATAAGGGATTACGGTAAGCAATGTGATAGCAGCCAGATCAAGCCACGTTGCGTTAACGAGATAAAACCAGGCGGACTGGGAACACATTTTATAAACGAGATTATGGATGATGTCAGCTATTGCACCGAACGCGTAAAGGGCACCTTGTTCACCATGGCAAAAAAATTAAAAAGGGAACTAACTTCAGCTCAGGAGAAGAATAAAGAATGAGTATTGAATTAAAATTAGATCGCCCTACGGAAAACACGGTGATGGTATCTGTCAAGCCGATATTGACATGAGTTCATCGACAAAAGTTCGCGATATTCTCGCCCCATTATTTCAGGAATACAATAAAGCGATCATTGTGGATTTATCCGGAGTCTCCTATATCGACAGTTCGGGTATCGTGACACTGGTCGAAGAATTGCAGTGGAGCCACAGTAGCCAGAACAAGTTTCGACTGGTTTCCCTGACTCCCGGAGTCAAAGATGTGTTCGAGATAACACGTCTGTTAACCGTTTTCGATACAAAAGAAGAAGCCCTAGTCGGGTAGTCCCCAACAGGTAGTTGGTCAAGGCTTTATTGGGCGAACGATAACCGTTACGCTTCTAGATAAGGCTCCTTCGCACAAACTCATTAGACTCCTATGCGCTCCCGTATCCAGGTAATCATCCTGGGAATTATCAGCCTGCTCCTCTATTTATTCCTAACTAAAATTTCAACCGAGTTCAATTGGGGAGAAGGTTATGCCGATCGCCCCATTCTCACTTATTTGGGAATTTATTTTTCGCTGTCGCTGCTCTTCTTTGCCGCCTGTTCTATTCTTTCAAAGCAACCCAATGACCGATTTATCTTTTGGGCAATGATTGCCTTCGGCCTGTTATTCAGGTTTTCTATTTTACCTGCACAGCAGATTCAAGAAGACGATGTCTATCGTTACCTTTGGGATGGAAAGGTTTATGCCAACAACATTAATCCTTTCGAGTACTCTCCCTCTGAAGTTCATGAGTTTAAAGAATTGCGAATTCAGAATCCCGAAACTTATTACGAAGTTTATAACGAAAGAAATGAACGCGAATTGGAGCAACTGGCGGAATTGAAATGGGCAACACCGACATCTCTCAAATATCTGGAAAGAGTAAATCATCCCAGCGTCCCCACCATTTATCCACCCATGGCTCAATATGTGTTCCGAGCGGTGCATTTTTTTCAGCCAGATAGCATTCTTGCTATGCGGATAGCTTTTCTAGTTTTTGATGTACTAGCTTTGTTCTTCATCTTAGGGATTCTTAGCAAGCTTGAATTGAATAAAAATATGAGCGGGGTCTACTTTTGGTGCCCACTGATGATAAAAGAAACTTTCAACTCAACACATCTAGATATCATTGGTATTTCATTTCTATGCGGTTCGATTTATTTTCTGGTTCATAATCGCCATACCTTGGCGACATTTTTTCTGGCGTTAGGTTTTCTGGGAAAGTTGTACCCAGCTATCTTGTTTCCACTTTATATTCAGGCTTGTTTTCAGCATTGTAGGAAGTCAGAGGGGAATCCCTGGCGGACTACAATCCTAAATTCCTTGTTTTTTGTCGGAATAATTATTTTAGGATATGTCCCCTTTATGGAAATCGGACTTCATATGTTTGATGGCCTCAAAGCATATTCTCTTTATTGGCAAAGTAATGACAGCATTTTTGCCTGTCTGCTTTTTCTTTTCAAGAACCTGCCGGGAGATTTAAGCAGCATCACTTTTCTATCAAACTCCCTACCAGTTTTTTTGAGCAAGCTAACTGTAGTTTGCATTTTGATGGGAGTCTTAATCTGGCTTTTGTTAAAAAATACTTCACTCATTAAAGACCCTCAAATATTTTTGAAGCAGTTTTTTATTTTGATGGCATTGGTATTTTTGCTTAGCCCTATTCAAAACCCCTGGTACCTGTGTTGGGTCGTGCCTTTTTTATGTCTGTTTCCCAATCGTTCATGGATTCTTTTGACAGTACTGGTGGGACTCTATTACCTGGACTTCTATTTTGATTACCAGGAAATTCAATCTTGGAGCCAATGGATTCCTTGGATTGAATACCTGCCTTTTTATCTATTATTGGCTTGGGATTTTCGTTATAAAAATAAGACGCTGGAGACGAAAAAAAACAATGAAATGTCGTAACAAATTTCACTTATTAAGAAGGGTGGTAATAGTTATAGTCAAAAATATTAAAGCCCGCCCCAATCGGATTAAACTTCAATGGCAAATATAACAGTAGAAGAAGTCAGAAGGTTACTCATCACCAAGAGTATCACCCACTCCAATAATATGGATCTTTCGGGGTTGGGTTTTAGTGGATTGACTCTTGCCGTGGCGAACTTCAGCGGTAGGAGATTGATTAAAACTAAATTTGTTAAGACTTTTCTGTCCAAATATAATTTTCAAGGGGCAAACTTGACGGATGCAGATTTTACCACCGCGAATCTTAAAGAAGCAGATTTGAGCCGCGCCACTCTTGAGAATATCACCTTAAGCAGGGTGAATTTGACGAAAGCTAATTTGACCTCTGCTACAACCAGTAAAACAAACTTCAAAAATGAAAAATTCATTGGCACCATTGGCTACAAACCTTCCTAATCAAACCAGCTCTAAAAAAGATTTAACCTTGGGTTGAATAGAATCATCGAACCGGTTATCACGGTCAAGTAGAATTCCGTGAATCCCTACATTTCGCGCGCCAACGATATCTGTTTTAACTTCATCCCCAATATGGCAAGCCTCGTGAGGTTTAACACCGCTTAGTCGCAAAGCTTCTTCGAATATTTTTTTATCCGGTTTAGCAGAACCCACCATTGCCGAAGGAAGAATGAATTTAAAATGATCTGCAAGTTCTAAATTCTTCAGTGTCGATATCAGTCGAGAATCCCAATTCGAAATAACACCTAGAATAATTCCTCGCTCTTTTAGTTTTTCAAAAATTCTAGACTCGATCACATCTTCGTGGATCTTCCAATTGGAACCATCACGGAATACTTCAAAGATCAGTTCAAAATATTCATCGAAACGGTCGAGTCCTCCAAGAGGTTGAAAAACTTCAAACACCATATCTTTCCAGAATTTTTCTTCCACCTTTGGCCCAGACTTATTTCCTAAAGATTCGATGCCCCCCACTTTTTTCCACTCCGAACGGAACCCTTTATTGAGCTCATCAGGCGTCCCGGAAAATCCAAAATCACGGGCATGCTTGGCATATACATCACCCACCGAAGGATGAGCACGAATCAAAGTTCCCCCAACATCGAAGAACACAGCTTTAAAAGAAGTAAGAGGCACGTCTTATTTTCCTTAATTTTTATAAAATAGGTTTCTTAAAGTAACAGAAAATATTTTAGACGCCGAATGTAAATTTTTAAGAGATATAAGCGGATATATTTCTCGTCATTGCAAAGAGTCGGAGGCGATGTGGCGATGTGGCGATCTAGCATAAACAAAAGAACGTCTTTGACAAAACAACTTACCGATAAAGTGGAATATTATTCAGTCTGGATCGCCGCACTCCCTCTGGTCTTTCGTGATGACATGCGGAGGGGGGGGTATCCTATTTTTTCTTATTTTTTAGGGGAGGTATATCACACCGGTCCTCTTTGAGAAAGAGGGGGATCAATTAGAGTAACCCCTTCCCTTTTCAGGGGGATGGCTATCAATCTACGTCAACGCAAGCCGCGAAGTGGTGTGGCGATCTAATTTTTTATGAATTGGTTCGTCACCTTTGGTTCCTCACAATGAGGCTCAATGTAACCGTTTCTAGAAACTTGAGGGTAATTGTCTCGCAGTAAAAGAATAGACCTATTGGGCTGCGGGGCCTATCCCGCAAACTTTTTTACTATTAAGACGGAGTTGATGCCAAACATGCCGAAGGAGTTATTCATGATGTAGTTTACAGAGGGGAGTTTTTCTGGAGCGTTGGCAACGAGATTATTCACTGCACATTCCGGGTCGAGGTCGTCGAGATTGATGGTGGGGTGAACCATATTATCTTCAAAGGCGGGTAAGTTACCGGACAATTCCAAAGTGCCTGCTGCGCCCATAGTGTGACCTATAAAACTTTTTGTATTATTAACGCGGGTTTTGCTTTCGTTGCCGAACACATCGCGAATGGCTTTGGTTTCTTGAATGTCTCCCATTTGCGTTGCGGTTGCGTGAGCGTTGAGGATATCTATGTCGTTGGGTTTGAGTCCGGCTCGGTCGAGAGCCAGGCGCATACATTGAGTCTGCCTGCCGGGATCGGGCAAAATATAATCTACTGCATCTGAATTTGTTGCATGGCCTACAATTTCTCCATAAATTTTTGCGCCGCGTTTTTCGGCATCTTCCAAACGTTCAAGAGTGTAGACGCAACCGCCTTCAGAACAAACAATTCCATTTCGGTTTTTATCGAACGGGCGACTGGCTTTTGTTGGGTCTTCGTGCTCTGCAAGCGCGCCTTCACTTTTGAAGCTGGCAAAAATTCCAAAGGTATGGATGCTTTCGGAAACGCCCCCGGCTAATGCCAGATCGACTTCCCCTAGTCGCAACATTTGTACTCCCTGAATGACGCCCATATTTCCAGCGGCACAGGCCGCGCCAATGGTGTAATGCGGACCAGTGATTTTCATATTCAAGGTAACTTCACCGGCGGGATTGTTAGATACGGTTCTAGGGTTATGATGATGCGACCAGTACTTCACATCGTAATCGTATTTGCTAATATTGTAGACTTCGTTTTCTGTTTCTACATTTCCGTGTTCTGTTGTTCCCAGATAAACACCCACTCTTGAACGGTCAATTGCTTCAAGGTCTATATTTGCATCGGCAAACGCTTCTCGTGAACAGTAAATGGAAACCGAACCCACTCGGGTTCCTCGACGTCGTTCCTTTTTTTTCTGGTATTTGAGTTCGTCAAAATCACAAACTCCGGCTAGCACTTTACCCATATAACGGGTTTCGTATTCCTGCACTCCCGATACTCCATTGAGCAGATTGTGTCGAAACTCTTTCGGGTTGTTGCCGTTAGGGGCTGTCAGCCCGATACCTGTTATGACTATGCGTGAGTTAATCATTCTTAATTGACCGTCTTCGTTAACAATGCAACTGCGTATGCAGCAATGCCTTCTTCCTTGCCTGCGAATCCTAATTTTTCTGTTGTTGTGGCTTTTATATTTATTTGACCTATGTCTATTGCCATGGCCTGTGAAATATTCTTTTTCATGTCAGGTAAAAACGGAGCCAGTTTTGGTTTTTGCGCAACGATGATGGTATCGATATTGGAAACTTCAAACCCTTTATCTCTGCAAGTTGCGGTAACTTTCTCCAATAAAATTAGACTGGAGATGCCTTTCCACTGTGAGTCGGTATCCGGGAAATGGGCACCAATATCACCTGCACCAACGGCTCCCAGAAGAGCATCGCATAATGCGTGTAGCAGAACATCGGCATCGGAATGCCCATCGAGTCCGGTCGAATGTGGGATATCAATACCGCCGAGTATCAGCTTTCTTCCTGCAACCAGGCGGTGCACATCGTAACCATTACCAATACGAATTATAGGTGAGTTCATCTTAGGAAATTTTATTGAAAATTTCTATCCAGAAGCTTTAATATTATAGTATCTCGAACACTAGCCCCGACCTATTGCGCACGCTAGTGAGTTACGGTGATTAGTTTTGTAGTTTCTTCGCGTGCCCATCGATCGGCTTCCAATACATCCTGTAAATCGTTTAAAGGAGATGGACGGTGGTTATGCATAACCATACGAATGATTTCTGCGATATCTTTATATGGGATGAGTTCATCGAGGAATGCCTGCACCGCAATTTCATTTGCAGCATTGAGTATGGCAGGCATGGTTTGCCCCATTTCCAGTGCGTCAATTGCCAACTGCAAGCAGGGGAATCGTTCAAAATCGGGTGCTTCAAAGGTCAGGGCACCCATTGTTGCCAAGTCCAGCGATGGCAAATTACATTCAAATCGATCCGGATGGGTTAATGCGTAGGCAATCGGTACGCGCATATCAGGGAGACCTAACTGTGCCATGATGGAGGTATCTACAAATTCTATCATTGAGTGGATGATACTTTGTGCATGCACAATGATTTCGACTGGAGTGTCGAGACCAAACAACCACTTGGCTTCTATATATTCTAACCCCTTATTCATCATGGTGGATGAATCGATTGTTATTTTTGCACCCATATCCCAGTTCGGGTGCTTGAGCGCATCTTTCACTGTTACGGTTTCCATTTGTTCGAGACTGAAGGTGCGGAAGGGCCCGCCTGATGCAGTCAGAATAATTTTTTTGATGCGTTCTTTTTTCTCGCCATTCAATGCCTGAAAAATAGCACTGTGTTCACTGTCGATAGGAATGATTTGCGAGTTTGTTTTCTCCGCTTCTTTGAGAACAAGTTCCCCCGCAATAACTAGAGTTTCTTTATTTGCCAGAGCAAGATTTTTTCCTGCTTTCAGAGCTTCAATTGCGGGTATGAGACCGGCACTACCTACAACACCGGAAACAACTACGTCGACTTCTGAAAGGGTTGCGACTGCAATAGAACCTTCTTCCCGTGGAATTATTTCTACATCTAGATCAGCAACGCGTTCTTTCAGAGTTGCAATTTTTGTTGTATCGAATAAAGAGGCTACTTTAGGTTTGAACTTTCGCACTTGTTCGGCGAACAAATCGACATTGCTTCCTGCCGACATAGCCAGAACTTGGAAACTTTCGGGATTACGCTCAACCACATCCAGTGTGTTTACCCCAATCGAACCTGTAGAACCAAGAAGAGAGATTTTTTTCATATATTTTTAGGCTGTAAGGAAAATCTGGTAATAACAATAAAAACCCGGGCCGACAAACAAAAGACTGTCGATGCGATCCAAAACCCCTCCATGTCCCGGAATCAGGGTTCCGGAATCTTTGACCTGACAATTGCGTTTTATTAGCGATTCTGCTAAATCGCCAAACTGACCGATAATACCGCAAATAAACGCTACAATCAAACAATGGATTAGGGGAATCTCATTGAAGAACAAGCTACTTGCCAAAAGGGCAGCTATTAAAGTCCCCATTACATTGGCGATGGCTCCTGCAATTGTTTTATTGGGACTAACCACTTCAAGCAGTTTGCGATCTCCCAGTTTACGACCGACGTAAAATGCTGCTGTATCTCCCGCCCAGACAAACAATAATATAAATACGATCATTTGCCGGCCTCCTTCCAGATTGCTAATTAAAAGGAAGTATCCGCCTAGTCCCGCCGTATAAAGAATTCCAAACAGCGTGTAGGAAATGGAGTCGAGTGCTACGCGCACATTTTTTTCTCTGAGACACCAAACTATAAACAATGTGAGAGGAATGAAAACGCCAAACAGCGATAAAAATTTCGGGATAAAAAACACGACGCCAAGGAGAAAAGAACTCAAAACCAAACCTTGAATTGGGAACCCACACACCCCGGCATTGGCAATCATGGAAAAATATTCGTGCGTGGCAATTAGAACTATGGATGCAATCAAGAAAAAAAATAAACTGGGATGGCCATATAATATTATCCCAAGCACTATGGGGATTGCTATGACTCCGCTAATAACGCGTTCCAAAGTTTTCTCCTAAACGGATTTAAAATTTATTTTGTTGAGAAATTAGACGGGGTGGTCATTAAAATTTTCAATCAGGCTTTTGCGATTTGTTCTTGGGTCATTCCAAACCGGCGGTCTCGACCTTGATAATCGACGATAGCATTTATAAAATCCTCTTCTGTAAAATCGGGCCACAAAACATCATTATAATGCAATTCTGTGTAGGCACTTTGATAAAGAAGAAAATTGCTGATTCTTCTTTCTCCGCTGGTTCTTATTAATAGGTCCGGATCAGGAATTGGGTGAGTGGAAAGAAAGGACTCAAACAGTGAAGGGTCGATATCCTCTGGTAAAATTTGTCCTTCTTTTACCATTTGTGCCACTTTTCTCACCGCATCCATAATTTCCTGTCTGCCACCATAGCTCAAGGCGAGGGTGAGAATCATTCCGCTATTGTTTCGTGTCTCATCAATGGAGTATTGAATCAATTTTTGTATAGATGCTGGTAGCTCTTCGATATGCCCAATGGTATTGAACTTAATATTTTCTTCTTTCATTCTATTCAATTCTTTTTTGAGGAAATGCTCCAGGATTTTCATCAGGGTGCCGATTTCGGTAGAGGGGCGGTTCCAGTTTTCATCGGAGAAGGAGTACAGAGTCAATGCTTCGAGATTGAGTTTACAACCCAGGGAAACAATACGATCTACGACTTTTACGCCTGCCCAATGACCTTCAACTCGGGGGCGAGAATTCTTTTGTGCCCACCGACCATTGCCATCCATAATAACGGCAATATGTTTGGGCAATCGATGTGGATCAATTTTTTCCTGCGACTGTGATTCAACCAAGAAGAGAACTCCTGAATAAACCCGGTAGATATCAAAAAAATTGATAATGGATGAGCGGTTAAACTTCTAGAATGTCTTTCTCTTTTGCCTGGACGATTTTATCTACTTCTGCCACAAATTTGTCGGTAATTTTCTGGGTTTCATCCTGGCCCTTATGGCTTTCGTCCTCAGAGATATCATTTTTCTTTTCAGATTGCTTGAGTTTTTCGTTGATATCCCTCCGAACATTTCGGATAGACACCTTACATTCCTCAGATTGCTTTTTTACTAGCTTGACCAGTTGCTGCCTTCTTTCGCTGGTAAGCGGCGGAATAGACAATCGTATTACCTTGCCATCATTGTTAGGAGTCAAACCCAGGTCGGAAGCTTGAATTGCTTTTTCGATATCCTTGAGGATCGTTGCCTCCCAAGGTTGCACCGTTAAGGTCGAGCTGTCAGGGGATCCCAGAGTGGCGACTTGTTTTAACGGAGTGGGATTGCCGTAATAATCAACCATCAGATCATCAAGTAATGCCACCGATGCCTGTCCAGTTCTTAATTTCCCCAACTCATGAAACAAGTGATCGATTGCGCTTTTCATCTTCTGGTCAGCTTCTTGAATTATTTCTGTCACCATTTTTACGCCCCCACGGTTGTGCCAAGTTTTTCACCCAACAATACTCTTTTAATACTATACCTTTGATTCACGTTGAATATCACCATTGGCAACTTGTTATCCATGCATAGAGAAACGGAAGTCGAATCCATGACTTTCAGTCCTTTTTTTAACACTTCAATATATGTCAATTCTTCATATTTGACTGCAGACTTGTCTATCCTAGGGTCGGAACTATAAATCCCGTCTACTTTAGTCGCTTTAAAAATCACATCGGCACCGATTTCCATCGCCCTCAAGGAAGCTGCGGTATCGGTGGTGAAATAAGGGTTGCCAGTTCCCCCCGCAAAAATAACGACTCGGCCTTTTTCCAGGTGCCGGACTGCCTTGCGGCGAACATAAGCTTCGGCCACAGCTTGAATTTCGATTGCGGTCTGAACTCGAGTAGGAATACCAGCCTGCTCCAGTGCAGCTTGAAGAGCCAACGCGTTGATAACCGTTGCCAGCATACCCATATAGTCGCCTGTCGTCCGCTCAATACCAATATCACTTAAAGAAGCGCCACGAAGTATGTTTCCTCCGCCTATTACAATGGCAATTTCAACCCCCAGGTCTTTGGCTGCTTTGATCTCTTCAGTAATATTTTTCAGAGCATGTCCGTGAAGACCAAAATCCCCTTCTTCATCAACCAGACTTTCACCGCCCAGTTTCAGGAGCACTCTTTTATAAACGGCTTCTGACATTAAATTTCAAACCTTGAAAATCTTCTGAGGACAATGTTTTCACCTAACAGTGCAATTTTCTGCTTGATTAACTCTTGGACAGTAACATTGGTGTCCTTAACAAAAGGTTGCTCGAGCACACAATTTTCTTCGTAAAATTTTTCCATTTTTCCAGTAACAATTTTTTCAATGATGTTATCTGGCTTGCCAGATTCTTTTGCCATATGTATAGCGATTTCTTTTTCTTTGTCGAGAATTTCCTGTGTCACTTCATCTCGTGTTGCAAATCGGGGTTTAGCGGCGGCAATATGCATGGCAATATCACGAACCAATTCTTGGAAGTCCGGCGTGTTGGCAACGAAATCGGTTTCGCAATTCAGCTCCACCATTACCCCCAGTTTGTTACCAGCGTGAATATAGGTGCCGACTGAACCATCACCGGTTTGTCTGTCTGATTTTTTATCTGCCTTTGCCAATCCCTTTTTACGCAAAAAAGTAATCGCAGTTTCCACATCGCCACTTGTTTCTTTTAACGCAGACTTGCATTCCATAATTCCCGAGCCAGTTTGAGAGCGCAGCTCCTTAACCATCGCAGCAGTTATTTCCATTCCCTTTACATCCTTACAAAAAAGTTGATCGTGAAAACAATAGAACAAGGCAAATTGCTTTGCTTGCAAATTTATTTTGAGTTACTCCGGTTGGCTATTCCGCAGAGGCAAGACTCTGTCAGAATAGTTCCAGCCTGATGTTTTAAGCTCAGATTTAATTCGGGTCAGGCAGGCACTACAGTTTCGCTTTTGCCCTTATCGTCTGGAGCTCCAGGTTTTTCTGTAGCCTTACTGGGGCTTGGTTTTGCTTCAGCCTTTTCTTTTTCCTGGTTGACTTTTCTCATCTCTTGACCTTCCAGATAGACATCGGCGATTCTTTGGGCGAACAGTTTGATTGATCGCATAGCATCGTCATTTGCTGGAATCGGGAAGTCAATACCATCCGGATCAGAATTCGTATCGACCATGGCGATAATTTTAATACCTAATTTTTTTCCTTCCGCCAAGGCAATCTTTTCTTTTTTGGTATCAACGATAAACAGAACATCGGGTAAATCTTTCATCGTTTTAATGCCACCAAAAAATTTATTCAGCTTGACAATTTCTTTGCGTAAATCCAGCGCTTCCTTTTTATGCAAGCGATCAAACTGATTGTCCGCGTCCATTTTTTCCAATTCGAGCAATCGTGCGATGCTTTTCTTAATTGTGGCGAAATTAGTAAGAGTTCCCCCCAACCATCTCTGGTTGATATAATACATTCCGCATCGCGATGCTTCGTCGGCAATCAATTCCTGCGCTTGTTTTTTCGTTGCGACGAAAAGGATTTTTTTACCCGAACGGGCGCTGTCTCTGATATACTTTTCAGCTGCTTGAAAACCGGTGAGGGTTTTTTGTAAATCGATAATATAAATCCCGCTACGCGCTCCATATATATAAGGTTTCATTTTGGGGTTCCACCGGTTAGTCTGATGACCAAAATGTACACCGGACTCAAGTAAGCTTTTCATTGTAATTTCAGACATTCTATCTCCTTAAATTTGAATGGGTTATACCACCGCCCCCATCGACTCGCATCAGGAACCCGCAGGCCACCCCTGATTTGATCCGGAAACGTGCGTTATTGAATTTTCTGGAATTCTTCCCCTAAAGGAAGCCAAATTGTGGCTTAGACTAACATATTCAAGCTGGGGTGACAATATGCAACCTGCCAAATATGAGCATAAATGCAGGTTTTTCGTTGTTTTTTAGCTTTGCAACAGCTGTTGCCTTTAAATTGGATAGAAGGCACTCGCTTTTTTTAAGTTTCTAAATCTGCTACCTTTTGTGCCAGATTATAATCCATTCGATTTTTCAATTGGTTTTTTAATTTTTATGGCCTTTCAAAATATTTTAATAGTCAGTACAACAGGGATGGGAGATTGCCTGTGGGGAACTCCTGGGATCAGAGAATTAAAAAAAGCCTTTCCTGATGCTGAAATCGATTTGATCGTTAAAAAAGATTGGCTGGATCTTTTTAAGCACAATCCTCATTTGAAAAATGTTTACCCCTATCAGAGCAGATGGTATGCGCAAATTCTTTTAGGCCTCAAACTCCTGTTTAAACCGAAGTATTCCCACATTTATGTTTTCCATGCGAATAACGATTTTGGCAGAATAAAATTTTTCCTCAAATCATCACCCCTTTGGAATCATCAGGGCCATAAATGGTGTCCCGATCAATTCAATGTTAAATTGGTGAGCTGTCCTTCTAATGAAAAAAATCTCCATGCCATCGAACGCAGACTTTTGATGCTGAAGGAGATGAATGTTGAACTTGAGAATCCTCAGATGGAATTATTTTTCAGCGATTCGGAAATCAGTGCGTTTGCAAATTACACCGATAAGAATGGATTAAAACCCCCTTTCGTGGTTTGCCATATAGGTGCTAGTTCAGCAGATCGACTATGGGAATCGAAAAATTTTTGCAAATTGGCAAACTTGATATTGAAAGAAACTTCTTTAAATATTGTTTTTGGTGGAAATAAAAAAGAATTGGGAATATTAAAAGCACTCGACCTTCCAGACAGCAATAGAATATTTTTTGCTTTTGACATGTCTATCATTAATTACGCTTATCTGTTGAGTCAGGCGATCTTACTGGTTTCAAATAATACAGGCCCCATGCATATTGGCTATGCAGTCAATACACCTACTATCGGAATTTTTCAGCATGTGGGTAACGGCCGTCCCGATCTAGTCGGTCCTTTTAAGCTCGACAAAACATTTTACCCCGTCGTAAGTTATTTAGATGGTGCTACAAGTGTTGAAGAAGTCTGGGGGAAGTTTCAAGCTATCTATCAGGCAACAGAGTAAGGCAGAAAACCTGAAGCTCTAGTCAATTAATAGAGAGCACGAGAAGAGAATTTTCAAAAATCCTTCCAGAAGTTTGAGAGTCTTTGTTTTGTAGAATACGAGATTGACCTATCTATAGATAACTCGCGGCGGAGCTAGCGGCCCAAACAAACGCCTATCGATTCTGCGGTGCGAATCAATTGAGAATCGAGTGGAACCTTACGTACAATTCCCGCCAAAGACTTTAGGGGCAAGAGAATAATTTCACGGCCCTGCAATGCCACCATGTTTCCGAATTTTTCTTCGGCTGCGGCTTGTACCGCTTCCGTCCCAAGCCGGGTTCCCAAAACACGGTCAAACGCTAACGGAGTTCCGCCTCTTTGGGTATGCCCTAAAACCGTGCACCTCACCTCCAGACCGATTCGATCCCCAATTTCACGAGCAACGTAATAGCCCACCCCACCTAGCTGGGCTACACCTTGTAGGCGATCGGAAGCTATTTCGCTAGTTATGGCATCTTTGCCAGTTTCTTTAGCTCCTTCAGCTACCACTATTATGCTGAAAGGACTTCCTCCTTCTATTCGCAAATGAATTTTTTCCAGAACTTTTTCGAGCTGGTAAGGGATTTCTGGAATCAGGATGGTGTGCGCTCTCCCGGCAAGTCCTGCTTCTAGTGCAATCCACCCCGCATCCCGGCCCATTACTTCCAAGATCATCACTCGCTGATGGCTTTCTCCTGTGGTATGCAACCGATCTAAAGCATCGCAGGCAACTTGCACCGCGGTTTGATAACCGAACGTGTAATCGGTTCCTACCAGATCGTTGTCAATGGTTTTGGGAATGCCGATGACAGGAAAACCCAACTCACAAAACCGATGTGCAAGTTGCAGAGTACCGTCTCCCCCCACAACAAAAAGGCAATCTAACTTTAGATTATTAAAGTTTTCTATAGTTTGTTTGGAGTAATCTCGGGTGGTGACACGACCTTCTTTGTCAAACTCTCGGTATTTGAAGGGATGCCCTTTGTTGGTCGTCCCGAGAATGGTACCGCCTAAAGGCAAGATTCCTTTTGTGTCCTCTATGCCGAGCATCCGATGACGATCAAAAATTAATCCATCAAAGCCATCTTCAATACCTATTACTTCGGCTTCATGTTCGATGATTGCTGATCGTGTAACAGCGCGAATGACAGCATTAAGACCGGAACAATCGCCTCCGCCTGTAAGTATGCCGACACGTTTTAATCCCATAAGTGGTTTATTCGGTCAATTCAATGGGTTGCGAAATGGGTTCGGCAACCAGATCGTAATCTGCCGCTGCATTGATACGAACGGGAATTATCTCACCTGGTTCGGCTTCGCATTTTTCCAGAATAACCTGACCGTCTATATCGGGAGCCTGAGAGGCTAACCTACCCGTCATTATATAATTTTCCTGAGCATCGAACCCTTCAACAAGCACCGATTTAATTTGCCCGACTTTTTCCTGATTTTTTCGTAACGCAATTTCTTTTTGAAATTCCATCAGAATATTTTTTCTTTCTTTTTTAACTTCCTCAGGAACACGACCGGGATAATCGAAAGCAGTGGTTCCTTCTTCATCGGAGTAAGTAAAAATACCTACATGATCAAATTGCATTTCGCAAATAAAGCGCAGCATATGTTTGAAATGCTCATCTGTTTCTCCGGGGAAGCCAGTGATGAAAGTGGTGCGCAAAGCAACTTCAGGAATTTTTAAACGCAGTTCATCAATCATTTTACGGACACCGCCTTCGGTTTCCTGACGTTTCATGCTTTTCAACATTTCATCATGCGTATGCTGTAGAGGAACATCAATATAGCGACACACTTTTTCCTCTGAGGCGATGTAGTCAATGACATCTGAGTTGAGAAAGGTCGGGTAACAATATAAAAGCCGCATCCATTCAACACCATCAATCTTAGCCATGCCCTTTAACAATCTCGCCAAACCATCTTTCATGGCCAGATCGAAACCATACATTGTTGTGTCTTGAGAAATTATGTTGAACTCTTTGACTCCCCTTTGGGCTAGATTTGCTGCTTCTGCCAAAATGGATTCGGGTGACCGACTACGCATCGGGCCGCGCATTTTAGGGATGATGCAGAACGCACAACGGTTGGAACAACCCTCTGCAATCTTTAAATAAGCCGTGTAAAAAGCGGTGGTCAGCAACCGATCGGTATAAGACTCATAGTATTCAGCAGGCGTCGCCACATGGTTACGGTTATCAAAATCACCCTCTTCAAGAATATTTTTTAGAAGCGGGTATTGCCCAACCCCCAGCATATGATCGATTTCGGGAATTTCATCAAGCAGTTCTTGGGTATGACGCTCTGCCAGACAACCTGTCACAATCAGCTTTTGACATTTTCCATCGATTTTTTTCCGAGCCATCTCAAGAATCGCATCGATCGATTCTTTTTTTGCGGATTCAATGAATCCACAGGTATTAACAATTATTATCTCAGCATCATCTTCATCGGGGGTAAGGTCATACCCTGAAGTAACGAGATCACCCAATACTCGTTCGGAATCAACAGTATTTTTTGGGCACCCCAAACTAACCATTCCAACTTTTTTCATAATTTTTCGTTTCTCATAAAATAAATTTAAGATCGATAATCAATCCGTTTCTTTTAATTTTTTTTCCATTCGTCGGACCAAGTCTTTAAAATCTTTTTTCTTTAGGATCTTATAAAATTGGCTCCGCAAATTATTGCGCATACTGACACCATCAAGAATAACATCCACAACCTGCCAGTTTTCTGCAGACTGTTTCATTCTAAAATCTATGTCTACTTCACCTTCTTTTTCATGTATGACGGTCAAGGGTATCAGCATCATATCTTTTTTTCTTTTTGGATTCCCATAAACCATATCCAAGTTCGCAAAAAACTTTGCAGAGCTTGGAAAAGCGACATGGACAAACAAATTCCCCAGCAATGTTTGAAATTGCTTCTGTTGTTCCTCGCTATGTTTTGACCAATATTTTCCCAGAGCCTTCTCGCTGATTTCTGGCACCATTAAGACGCTCAATGCGATATCAGAATGCTTTTCGTTTTCCGCTTTTTCAAAATCTGACAAACTTTCTTTTTTAACAATTTGTTTGATTTCGCCTAAAAGCTTTTTAACGGCAAACTCTGGACTCTTATTATTCGAATCAGCTGAAGCCGAGACCGTTAAAACAAAGAGTGCGATAGTAAAAGCAATTGTAATTAGATTACTCATTTATATGATACATTTTAAAGGTATTAAAATATTGTCTTCCCTGCTGTGGAAATCAATTTTTTTCTAAAATCGTATTTCCTAATTATAACGTAATTCCGCGATGTATTTAATTGCCTTTTTCCTGATTTTGATTTTTGGTGGTCCCGTTGCCTCGGCGCAAAATTCAACAACATTGGCTGAAATTGATACCCAGCACGAAAAGAGCCAATTGCAAACCGAGTATCAGAATATTGCTTCGCAGATAGAAAACGTCTTAGCGGACAATCCCAATCAGTATCAATGGCATTGGCGGCAAGCCCGAACCCAATATTCTTTAGCCAAAAAAGCGGGCGAATCGAAAAGTAATCACTATGACTTATGTATTTTTCATAGTTCCCGGGCTATTGAATTGCATCCCGATTCTGCCATCAGCTATTTTTATAGAGGCCTTTGTCGTGGCAAACAGGCGGAACTGAAGGGTATCTGGGCCAGCTTGGGGATTATTGAGCCTTTTCAGGAAGACATGAAAAAAGCCGTGGAATTGGACCCAAAAGTCAATCATGCCGGGCCTCATCGGGCTTTAGGGAAATTATATCTTGAACTGCCGTTTTTTCTGGGTGGGGATTCCAATAAATCGATATTTCATTTTAAAGAGGCCGTTCGATTGGCGCCAGACTACGCAGAAAATCATTTGGGACTGGCACAGGTTCTTGTCAAAAAAAATAATTCCACTCCAGCTCGAGAATCTCTTCACAAACTGATACAACTTACAGATAGTACGCAGGATGAAAAACTTCTTTCTCTCAGAAAAGAGGGAATGGAATTATTGGAAAACTTATCTCCTTAGAAAAACCACTATGCTAAAAGAAATTAGAATTCAGAATTTCGCAATTATTGAAACCCTTGTGGTGAATTTTGAAAAAGGACTGAATGTTCTGACCGGTGAAACTGGAGCGGGAAAGTCCATTATTATCGACGCACTAAATTTATTAGTGGGCGGCAGGGCCGATACAGATTCTATTCGTACCGGCGAAGCCACCGCGTTGGTCGAAGGTATTTTCCAAGTATCCGATGTAGAAACTCTGGCAATGGTACAGGAGATTGGGATTGAATCGGATGACGGCGAGATCCATATAAAAAGACAGGTATCCAATTCAGGGAAAAACCGCTGTTTCCTTAACGACAGTCAGATCACCGTTAACACCCTAGCAAAACTAGGCGATCGGTTGGTGGACCTGCATGGGCAACACGACCATCAGGCACTTCTGCATCCAGAAATTCATGTTGAATTGCTCGATTTGTTTGGCAAATCCAAACAAAGCCTCGATAAATTTGCCAAAGAGTTTGCAGATTACCAAGGGCAGGTAAAAAAACTAAAATCCTTAAATATCGATGAGCAGGAGCGTTTGCAAAGGGAAGAGTTTTTTGGGTTCCAAATCTCAGAGATCAATGCCGCAAACCTTTCGAAAGATGAGGAAGAGGAAATCAAGGCGGAAAAGAATAAACTCCGTCACGCCGAAAAAATTCGCTCGGCTCTACAGCAGAGCCAGATTTTATTGTCAGAGCAAAGCGGTTCCATTTTGGAAAACCTGCGGCAGATATTAAAAGATCTCGAACCTTTAATTGAGCTTGATAAAGACCTGCAAGCACCTTTTGAACGGTCGCAGTCTGCTTTTTATGAGTTGGAAGAGGTAGAAGATGCCTTGAGGTCGCATGACCGTACCCTGGAGTTTAACCCGGGTCGACTGGAAGAAATAGAAGATCGATTGGCTGAGATCACGGGACTCAAAAGAAAATATGGCAACGATGTTTCAGAGATACTTAAAAAACGCGACCAGTTCGCCGCCGAGCTGGAACAATTGGCGGGCAATGAAGAAAATATGAAATCCCTTGTCGCGGAAATAAAGAAGAAAGAAACAGCTGTTGCAACACTTGCTGTCGCTTTAGCCGACAAACGTGAGGCTGGAGCAAAATCTCTCAAGGCAGGTGTCGAAAAAGAATTAAAAGAATTGCATATGAATGGCGTACGTTTTGGAGTTCGATTTAATTACCTGCCAGACCCTAAAGGGTTTGTTGAGTACCGCAAAGAAAAAATAAAACCCACATCTCTGGGTCTAGGCACTCTGGAGTTTTTATTCTCCCCGAATCCGGGAGAAGACCTGCGTCCTCTCGCGAAGATAGCTTCTGGCGGAGAGCTATCGCGCATCATGCTTGCTTTAAAATCTATTCTTAATGAGCAAGATACGATTCCTGTGATGATTTTCGATGAAGTAGATGCAGGAATCGGTGGTCGCGTTGCAGAAAAGGTCGGTGAAAAACTTAAAAAGGTTGCCAAAACCAAGCAGGTATTTTGCATTACTCACCTTCCACAAATTGCTGGGATGGCATCCTCTCATTACCGTGTCGAAAAACAGGTTCAAGGAAAACGCACTCGGTCTGGAATCCGGCAACTTGAATTTGAAGAACGTGTGGAAGAGTTGGCTAGAATGTCGAGCGGAGAAAAAATTACCGAAGCGTCGTTAAAACACGCTCGGGAATTAATTTTGGGAGACTAACCTGTGAAAAAAAACCGATAAAGGGAAACGTAATAATATGAAACAGGCAGAATTTCAGTTTTCTGTTTCAACAAAAAGCCGAGGTATCTATGCCATCAGCAAGGAGGTGGAAAACTGGATACAGCATCAGAACATCCGTTCCGGATTATTAACACTATTTATTCCCCACACTTCTGCATCACTTATCATTCAGGAAAATGCTTATCCTGATGTGTTGACAGATTTGAACCAGTTTTTTAATCGGTTGGTTCCCGATGGCGATCCTTTGTATGACCATCAGGCAGAAGGCCCCGATGACATGCCAGCTCATATTCGATCTGTTTTGACGCAAACACAATTATCCATTCCCGTGCGAGAAAACAGAATGGCTTTAGGCGTCTGGCAGGGAATCTAACTTTTTGAGCACCGAGTTTACCCGCATAATCGAAATGTGTTACTACATTTGTTGGGTGAATAATGAGAGTTATAGGTTCTAAAATTGACAGAACTTTTTTTAATTTAGATTGATCAGAGATATTGTATTCCCCATGTTTAACAGCCTTGAGATAATGAACCCCCTTCATATACTCAACCTCATTAAATTATCAGTTTTTATTTTCTTTGCTCTATTTGCGATTTCTTATGGTGAAAACGAGTTTGGTAGTTGTGGAGCAACGCCAGTGTTTAGTTATGAAATTGATATAGACAAAGTAACACCTGATTCTCTCGATTCTGTCATAGCTTATAATAAGTCCCTTGCGTCTACAAATTCCGCCACCCCGACGACCTTTTTTTCCAATGGCTTAACCAGTTTTACTTGGTAGTCTTATAGGCGATACTATAAGTTTTACTATAAGTCTCTTGCCCTATTCTGTTATATTTTTATGCGCCCAAATGGGCATATACTGCAAATTTGCAGGGTTTGCAGAATTGACATAAATAAACAAAAAATACAGGGGCATAATGAAGTATCAACTACTGATATTCCAATTAATTTTAATAGTGTTTTTGACGGGTTGTGCAGTTGGTGCAGGTGGTGCGGCAGGAGGTGCTATTCTTTGTAAGAATTGCAAAGGAGTTGCCAAAGTCGCATCAATTGGTGGTGGTGCATTACTGGGAATTTTTTTAGGTAGTAGTGCAGGAGAATTCCTTGATAATAAAGATAAGGCAAGGCAGGTGAAGTTGATTGAGGATGTTTTACAGAATAACCGAGACAATGAGACAAGCACAACCACCTACAAGAAAACATGGAGAAACCCAAACGGACAGCAACAAACGGGTGTAGTAAGTCAGAGTGCCACTCCGTTAAAAACATATCAAAAATCAAACCAACCACGACAATCAACACCTCAAAACTGGGAGCAATATTATTACACTCAACCAAATAGAAATAACCAATATGCTAATTCAGGTGTATGGCGTGATATGGAAATAACATTTACCGTATCTGCTGATAATGCACCACCGTCAACACAACAATATTACAAAATGTGCAAAACAGAGCAAGGTTGGAGGAGCATTCAACAATCCCATTTTATATACGATATAGTGCAGGTGTCTTTATAGGCATCTTCACTTTTTTTATATCCTTTGATACCAAATGAAACCAACTACCCAATTTACCCATTAAAAAGGGTTGTGGTTTTAGTAAATATTATCGAATGAGCCCATCAGTATTTTCGTTCAAACGCGGTTCCCAGGAAGAATAAGAATAAAAAAAGCATATATTGGCCTACATGGTTTGAGCTATATCCTGGTCTCCAGAGAACTCCAGTCCGTTGTCATAGGTAATAGTGTGGATCTGGCTTCGATAATGGATCAGTCCTTGTACGATACTTTGACACACTGACTTGGAGTGTTTGGTGTTTGATCTGGTCAAAACCGTTTATTTGGTTTTACGCTCTATATGAGTAGTGACCAAACCTTTGTGGTCTTTGCTAATAATCTTATCGCCCTTTCATGCGAGCTCCTCTTACTTTTTTCGGTGAGATAAGCCGCAAGGTTACTGCAGTTTAGTCTGTTACCGACAGTCAGAGTTGCACTTACTAATTGTATTTATGTAGGACAAAGTTAGACTGATTTTCAGATCATCACCTTTCTTTGCATTTGGTTGTGGGTTAGATAAACGCAGTAGCGCCATTCTCCCTGTTTGATCTTTACCTCGAAATATTAAAACCGATCCGTCGCTGAGTCTTGCATGTCTCAAAAGCCCATCTTCCTGATATTGTTTCTTAAAAAAATGGTTCCCGAGTAAATTCCCGGAATCAACTATCTGCTCCGGCTTTGATTCGGTATCCACCGGATGACCCATAAGTATATTCACCTGGCTCAGCCTTTTGGTTTTATAATCAAATACGTACATTACTCGCGATTTACCGAAAGTAGGAAGAAGCTTTTCAACTGTAACCGCCAGACTATAGGTCTGTTCTGTCGGATCCTTTATAGAGTCGATTTTTTCATCACTTAATCTAAAATCCTGGTAGATGGCTTCTTTAACCTGATCCATACTCATATTAAACTTAGCCGAGCGGAATCCTTCGATTTTTGCCAACGGTTTTGTATTTTTTACATTCTTGTCCGTTGCTAGTTCCTCGCTATTTTCAGAAAATAAACCCGCCCCGGAAATAAAAAGGCTAACTAGGCCAATCAAAATTAATTTTAAAGGCCCTACAGTAAAACGATTTATTGCCATATGGTATTCCCCATTACAAATAAACTGTTTTATAATTCAGATTGTCCTAAAAATCGAAATTTTTGAGTTTCTTGAACTTATAGATATCAGGCCGACCAGGTTTTTCTATATAAGACAAGTTAAGAGTGATTTGGAGGTCTTTGGCATTGTCATTGGCTGGCACATGTAAAAGCACCATACGCCCTTCTTGATCTTTGCCCCGAAACATTAAAATCGATCCGTCGCTGAGCTTGCTATTTACAACCAGACCTTCTTCCTGATAACGTTTCTTCAAAAAATGGTTCCCGAGAAAATTCCCAGAGTTCATCAATTGCTTTAGTGTTGCATTGGTATCCAGCGGATGACCTGTCAAGATGTTGACCTGGATCAGCCGTTTACTTTTATAACCGAACACATAAACTACCCGCGATTTGCTAGATTCTGAGAGGAGCTTATCAACGGTAACAGCAAGGCTTTTCGTCCGCTCTGTCGGTTGGTTTATGGTCGTGATTTCTCGATCCGGCATCGAAAAATCATTCTGGATTGCTTTCTTTACATTCTTCATTGTCATACCAAACTTTGCCAAACGAAATCCATCAATCCTGGCCCACGGCTTTGTCTTTTTTAGCGTTTTATCCGGTGCTCGGTCATTGCCCCCTGTATTCTCAGGCCGTGCGGTCAACTTTTTGTTAGATTTTTTAATTTTCCTAGAGTAGTTTTTAGAAACCCAACCGATTCTCCCCTTTTCAATCTCAACTCGATACCAGTTCCCATCCGCCCCTCCATCACCATTCATACCAATCAAGGGAACTTCTGAACCTTTTAATACTTTGCCTACTACACGACTGGAAGCGGAAGGATCTTTACGGACATTTAATGAGTTATTTTTAGTCTCGATTAAAATGAAATTTTTTTCACCGGCCGTAGGGCGGCTCGAGAAGTTTGAATTTTGGGCAAATACCAAAGTACTGAATGCAGAAAACAGGTAAATCAAAACAAATTTTAAAACCGCTACGTTAAAATTAATATGTGATCGAATTCTCATAATTCTTTATTTTCGTCCTCTTCTTCATTTTCGTCCTCTTCTTTATTTTCGTCCTCTTCAATAAGACTCTCTTTTTTATTGCTAATTATGGGTTCATTGGAGAGAAATTTTTTGATTGCCTTAAATATTTTTGTTGGCTTAGGCATAGACGTTTGAAACGATTCATACATCGAAAATATATTATGTTCGTTATATCCTCCATAGATAGTTTTTGTATTTTCGTCTAGTCCCGATATAAGTTCAATGAAGTTAACCTGTCGGGCCAAGTCGATATCCAAATTCGGAATATCAACCTGGAGGAACTCCTCGCCAGAACGCAGGGTGATCCCTCCGGAGAATAAATTGTTCGCGGTATCAAGTGTGATTGTGAAACCATTAAGATCGGTTGCCGACGTTACGCCGGATACGGATATACTCGGGTTGGTGCCAAGTGAGATTATAGTGACGCCTGTTACTGTAAGGGTACCGCTGTCTGAGATATTTAACGTGGTCGCAGTTGCCTTTAGATCACCGCCGACCGTCGAGGTCGCAAAGTCCAATCCTGCATCATTGACCACCGTCGCGTTACCCGTTCCATCTGTCGTAAGAGAAATCGAACCGTCCACTGCAAGGTTGACCATATTAATAACACCGTTATTTGCATCCGTCGTCGCAGAAAGGTTGCCGCCCACGGTCACCGTGTCGCTGTCGGTGATGCCCAATGCGTTACCGGTGGTCAAGGTCAGGTTACCTCCCACACTAGAAGCTGCTAAATCAATAACCGTGGCATTAGTGACCGCCGCGTTACCGCCCGACTCTTGTGTGGCAAGGGTAATCGATCCAGTCACAGCAAGAGTATCCATATTAATATCACCGTTA
>Ga0115000_10000294_pt1 | contig 46049 bp, 40 predicted proteins | sample ArcticOcean_MG_C_6_FD_89690 | JGI IMG/M metagenome (GOLD analysis project Ga0115000, IMG submission 89690) | Marine microbial communities from western Arctic Ocean - ArcticOcean_MG_CB8_128 | ecosystem: Environmental > Aquatic > Marine > Oceanic | place: Arctic Ocean: Canada Basin | collected...
CTGATATTCTTTTGTTTAATTTTTTTAATTAACGGACCAAGATGTTTAATAAAATCTTTAGCATAACCAGAGTTACTATTCTTTAGTTTTGACCCGGCCAGAATAGACATTGAAACTTCTGCTAGATAATCAAAAACCAGATAATCAATATTTCCATTATTTACTAATTGAGGAGCAGCAATATCAGTATCACCCCAGAACCCTGAAGCACAACCTATTTTAACTTTTTTTATCAAATGTTATATCCCTCCAAACATTAATTGATTAATTATACTAAAAACTTAAGCACTCAAACATGATAATAATAAAAATTGCTAAACAGCTATTATTACTACTTACTAAAAAAATAACTATAACATATACTATCTAAAAAAAAACTAATTAATTATTCAAGAAAATAGCTCATTGATACTTTTTACTTTATTAAAAAAAGAAGGTACTGAGAAACGATTACCAAAAGATTTTAATAAGTGATTAGATTTATTTTTAAAATTGTCTATACCATAATTTTCAATGTACGAAAAAACACCCGGACTAGGAAACCCCCAGCCATAGACACTACCCACATTAGCCTCAGCTAAAGAATTAAGAACGCCCTGATCATAACACTTTAGAGCTTCAATTATTTGCGAAAATATCAAACGTTCGCTCATTTGATTTTCAGAAATTTTATTACGTATTGATGTAATTTTTCCTCCGAGGCCAGGCCATAATTTTTTCACATTCCTTTCAGGATAATCATAGAACCCTTTTCTGTTAATTCTTCCTAATCGGCCATAATCATTGACCATCAAGCTAAGTACTTCATCCCACGGTTCATTTAAAGGTTTTGTTACATTTTTATTAGTGTTTTTTCTATCTTGATTTCGAATATTAAGAGCAACTTTTAGGCTAATTTCATCAAGCACAGCTAGCGGCCCAACAGGAAACCCTGCTGCTTTACCTGCGGACTCTATGGCATGAGCATCATTACCTTCATGAAGTAAAGCCAGTCCTTCCATTGCATACTTCATAAAAACCCGTGTTGTAAAAAAACCTGGACTATCATTAACAACAATCGGTATTTTTTTAATTGCAGTAATAAAATCTAATGCTCTAGCCAAAGTTTTAGAACTTGTGCTATCACTTTTAATGATTTCAACAAGTTTCATCTTATGCACTGGAGAGAAAAAATGAAGTCCAATAAAGTTTTCAGGGCGAACTGATACTTCTGCAAGTTTAGCAATAGGAATTGTCGATGTATTCGAGGAAAAGACCCCGCTTTTTTCCATTATGTTTTCAGCAGAGAGAGTTATATTTGATTTTAAACCTATATCTTCATAAACTGCTTCAATTACTAATTCGCAACCTTTTAAATCAGCGATATCAATAGAAACTTTGATTTTGCCTAAACTCTGTTCCATTTTTTTATTTGAAATAAAATTTTGTTTAACTTGAACTTTAAACATTTTTTCAATTTTTAAAAAAGCATTTAATACATTTTTCTTAGATTTATCAATTAAAACTACTTCAAACCCATAATAAGATGAAACATAAGCAATTCCATGCCCCATGAGTCCAGACCCGACAATTCCTATTTTTTTAAATTTTGATTTAGAAAAACCTGCCGGCCTAGAAGACTCACTATTAATTTCTTTTAAGAAATTTGAAAAGATATCTTTTGTCATAAAATATTTAAACCATAAATAGAGTTCATTTAATTTATCCGTGCTTTATAACAACCCTGCCGATTTGCTTTCCATTAAGGATCTTGTCTACTTCAGCAAATATTTCCTCAATTACAACTATTTTATGCAAAGAATCAAGATTACTCAATTTCCAATCTGATCCAAATAATTCCCATATTTTTGATTTTTTATCTATTGAGGCCTCTGCAGAATCAATACCAACCAATTGGTTAGCTCTTAGAATAAAAGGATACACGTTTGCTTCAAATTTTGCACTACCAACATTCCCACAACATGCAATAATCCCGCCATATTTCATGCTTATAATTAAAGCTGATAAAATAGGACCACCAACTACATCAATTGCAAAATCCCAAGTGCTTTTATTTAGAGGCTTTTTAATTGAATCAAGGAATTCACTTACAGAGATAACTTCACTAGCTCCAATCATCATTAAATACTCCTTCGAATCTAGATTACTTGTGATTGCAGTTACATCAACTCCCATCTTTGTAAGAAGTTTAATTGCAATAGTACCTACGCCGCCAGTAGCCCCTGAAACAATAGCTTTTTTTCCTTCTATACTATTATTTTTTATAAATAAGTCAACACATAACCCCGCTGTTAGACCAGCAGTTCCAATAATCATTGATTCCAAGCTCTGGAGCCCTTTGGGCAGATGGCAAACCCATTCCTTTGGAACTCGAATATATTCTCCAAAGCCACCTGAAGTATTCATTCCGAGATCATATCCTGATACAATGACCCTGTCTCCAATATCAAATTGAGAAACAGATGTTTTTTCAATGATACCCACAGCATCAATTCCAGGAGTATGGGGGTAGTTTTTTGAAACACCTTTATTTCCAGAAAAAGAAAGTGCATCTTTATAATTTAGAGAGCTATAGGAAACTTTTATTAATAAATCATTTAAAGGAAGATCAACGACTTTTTTATTTTTAATACTTTGACTAAATAAGCCCGCAACATCTTCTTCAACTATTACAGCTCTAAATATTTTTTTGTTTATCAATTTTCGTATAATCCTTAAAAGGTTAATTAATTTAATAATTTATTGATGGACTTCTCATGACCTCTAATTTTTAAATTAATATACTTGTCTCCATATTCAGTATCTAAAATTTCTGCCTGATCTTGAATTTGAGACAAGATTTTCCCTTGCTCATAAGTGACACGTACATTAAAAATTTTAAAATCACTTTCTATTTTTTCTATTAAATGAGATTTTATGTCAGAAAGTTTTAAATGATGTAATGCTGAAATAAAAAGGCCATCATTGTAGTCTGACTTCAGGTTTTTTAAAGTTAATTCATCACTAACCAAATCTATTTTATTCAAAATAAAACTCTTTGAAATATCATCCGCACCAAGTTCTGATAAAACTTCCATAATCGTCACAATGTGTTCCTTAATCATGTTTGAACTTGCATCTAATACTATCAAAATATGATCTGCTTCTAGCAATTCTTTTAGTGTGCTTTTAAATGAGGCGATAAGATTATGAGGCAGTTTTCGAACAAATCCAACAGTATCACTTAACAATACTTGATGCTTTTTATTCAATTTTAATTTACGCACGGTTGTGTCCAAGGTAGCAAACAATTGATCTTCGACATATACTTTGTTTCCAGTTAAAGAGTTAAATAAAGTAGACTTTCCAGCATTTGTATATCCTACTAGAGCAACTCTATACTCATTTTCTCTTTTTTGACCCTGAGTTTTTCTTTCTGATTCAATTTTAATTAAATCTAATTTCAATTTTGAAATTTTATCTCTAATTAACCTTCGATCTATTTCAATCTGTGTTTCTCCCATACCAGCACGAGTTCCAACTCCGCCTCGTTGCCTTTCAAGATGAGTCCATTGTCCTGTTAATCTAGGCAATAAGTATTGACATAATGCTAATTCCACTTGAGTTTTGGCTTCACGTGTTTTTGCACGCATTTTAAATATATCAAGTATCAATGCACTTCTATCTATTACATTTATTATTTTTGAAAGCTTACGATAATTTTTAATTTGGGCTGGACTTAGTTCATCATCAAAGATAATTAAATTTGCATCAATTAGTTTAGCCTGTTCCATAATCTGCAATGCTTTGCCTTTTCCAATATAGAAGGCAGGATTTACTTTTTGAAGCTTTTGAGTAACAACACCTAATGTCTTAACGCTTGCAGTTTTAGCAAGCATTTTCAATTCGTCTAAATGATTATTTACATCAACACCATTTATGCCAGGTAGTACTATTCCAATTAAAAGAGCTTTATCCAAATTTAAAGTTATTTTCTTGTATTATCTAGAGTGGGTCTACCAACCCAAGTTTCTAATAAAAACAAAGCTATCGCTAAAATTAAAAAAAATTTCCAAAGCGCCTTACCATGCCTTATTTCATTAAAAATAGTTATTAGATCATCGCTCGGGTTTAGCCATCTGTATTTAAGTTCTGGAAACAAAACAGCTATTTCATTTTGAGTGACTTGATTAGAAATGATTTCATTAGGATTAAGTTCAGTTGAAAAAGAAGTGTATAATGTTTTATCTTTATAAACATTATAGACACCCAATTCATTAGTATCTTTAATTTTAAGACTCTCTTTAATAAAATCAGGGACAATTAAGTGTTTTACCCCGGAAGGTGCTTCTACTTCCCAATTACTCCTTACCTCGTTACCATCAAGAACAACCCATTTCGTTTTACCTAATTTGATAGGCATAGAATTAACCTCATCTGTTCCACCAAGAATTAACAACTTATACATGAGAGGTACCAATAGTCCTCTAAGTGGCATATCATTCCAATCTAAATCTAGAAGTGATGAAAAATAAAAAACTTGGCCATTACCTCTTTTGAAATCAATAAGTAAAGGGTCTCCATTATTTAACTTGAGATGAACTTTCTGTTTAGCCTTAATGATATGCTTCACATACTGGAAAACTTCAGGAAGCTCATCACTTAATTTTCTTACATTTAAATCAGTTAAAGCATGATCTTCAATTTTAGCTACACTGACATTAAATATACCGAAGTCGGGCTTTATAATTCCTTGTGCCATTGGAAAATTAAGATTTGAAAAATATTTTCCATATGAGGGGTCTGCCTCCATACCACCTGAAAACCAAATTAGGCCACCCCCATTTTTTAAAAAGACATCCAATTCATTAAAAGCTGATTCTGTAAAAGTTCCGGGGTTGTGAATCACCAAGATGTCGACATCGTCAATAAAAAGCCTGTTAATGATTGGCTGTTTTCTAAATTCAACATTAATCAGTTGTTTTTCTGGATCTATAGAATTGACAATCAAGTTAAAAACCTCTTTCTCTATATCAGTATTACAAACTATAAGACAATTGATTTTGTTTAGTATTGGAGTACTCATATACCAAATATTATCATTAAGATAATCATCTTTTGGTAGACGAACGCTACCCTTTAAAATTCCTTTTTTGCTTGGGTAGGCCTGGAAAAAAAAATCCTTATTTGACTTTTTTTCAAAGTTTGAGATGACTTGCCCAACTCTATTTTCTTCAAAAAGTAAATCTATAGGAATATTCTTCTTACTTTCAGAATTAGAATTATTTATGGTCGTTTTAATTTTTATAAGCTGATCAGGCACCTTTATTCTACTTACTATATCAAGATTACTAATTGACATGTTATTATCAATTGAGCCAGAATTAATAAAATAATATTTCCAATCATCTGATAGCGAATCAATAGACACGTCCCGAGTCTGAAAATCACTTATTATGATACACTCTTTGATGGTTTCATTGACTTTCATGGTTTTGGTTAATGAGTCAACCAAAAACCATATATTATCAAAGGTTTTTGAAGCAGAAACTTGATTAATAATTTTTTTATATTTTGAATCAATAGCTTTACCAGAAAATAAAATTTGAGGAGGACAAGTTTGAACAATATTTATAGAAGTATTCTTACCATAGACTGCTATTAATTCAATAGCAGTTCTTTTTGCATTTTCTAATAAAGAAAACATCCCTTTTTGTGCATCCATACTTGATGAATTATCTATAACTAATAATAATCTAGAATCAATTTCGGCTGATAACCATCCGGGCATAAATCCTTTTGTTACAGGTCTAGCTAACATTAGCGCTAAAGCAGAAATAATGCCTATTCGAAGAAGTAATAAAATCAATTTTTTAAATTTTATACTTCTCATAGTATTTTTTTTCATACTCTTTAGATATCTAATTGAGCTGAATTCGACTTTCTTAACATTAAGTTTATTTAAAAAATGAATAATAATAGGTATACTAATTCCAAGCAGAAATAACATAGCAGTAGGTGCAAGAAAAGTCATATCATAATACTAAATACATACATTGAATAACCCGAAATAATTGGTATTGAGACATTATCATTAATTTTAAATGAACTTAATTCTACTATTGAAGCAACTAAAGCACCAAAAATTAAAATTTCAATATTTATTTCTTTGTAAGATATTAAACCTATTGTTACGCTAGCAATAAAACAGGCCAATGAACCAGATAAAGTTTTTTTGCCAATCTTGATATAAGGATATTTAATTCCAATTATTGCAGCGAGAGTATCACCGAAAGACAAGAAAAATAAAGCCAGTATACAAAATGGGCTAGGAACTAAAATTATCGTAAACAATGATCCAACAAAAACCCAAGTTGCTCCTGTTAAAGCTCCTTTCTTTTCAAAATCTCTCATCATAAAGAATAAATATTTTTTAAACATTTTGATAATTGCCTGATTACTTCTGGCAATTTCAATAAAAAAACAAAAAATTAACATCACTGAGAGAATAAGAATCATCTCGATTTTTTCATTGAATACATATATGTAAAATAACGGAATAGTAGCACTTAAAACATGGATAGCTTTCCTAGAAATTTCACTATTTCCAATATTTCCCATTAATCAATAATGTTATTGAAGATATCTTGTAAATCAAGTACGCTTATTGTTAAATCAATTGCAGCAGATTTTTCAAGAACCGTTCCGGGTTTTAATGATTGATCTAAAACTGTGTAAGGAATCAAATCTTCATTCTGCCTATAATATAATTTACCTAGAGAGAATCCGGACTTTTCAATTTGAATAATTGCTTTTTTTTTACTTAGACCAAAGATGTTAGGAGCTTGAAAAAAATTTGGAGGGACGCCTAAACTAAGGGTTAAATGAACACCCATACCTCTACTTAACATATCACCACCTTTGGGGTATTGCCATGTGACGTTTCCAGCTGGAACATCAGAATTATATTCTTTATAAACAGTATCTATTGCAAGTCCTATTTGACTTATATCTAATTCGGCACTTCTTTCAGACCTACCTATAAGATCTGGAACCATGACGGAGCGTTCAGCATTCACTATTGTTAAACGTACTGTTCTTCCATCTTTTACTTTCATATTAGTAGAAGGGTATTGATCAATAATGACTCCGGGTTTAAAGGCTGATGAGAAGAGAGTATCTGAGACTAACCCTCTATGCCCCTCTGAAGATAATATATTTAAAGCATATTCTAGTTGTTTACCCTTTACATTTACCATATAACTGCCTTGTCCATGCCTAACATAAAATGGCATTATAAGTAAGTCGAAAAGAAAAACAGATAAGATAACAATCAAACCTAAACACGTAATATAATATTTAATATTTATTTTCAAACTTGTTTCTGCAAAACGGCGGCAAAAAGACCATCCGTTTTCGTTTTATACGGGACTGCGAACATAAATCCATTTGAATTTACCCATTGATCAGGCAATAATGAATGAGTTACTGATAATTTAAAATCTGGTCTTTTTTTTAAAAAGGCATTCACCACATCTTCATTCTCTTCCCTTTCCAAAGAGCAAGTCGAATATACTAATTTACCTCTTGGTGATAAAAATTTAGCCATATGATCTAGGATATGCATTTGCAATTCTGACATCCTTTTTATATCTTGAACTCTTAACCGCCATTTTATATCTGGTCTTCTACCAATTGCTCCTGTTCCGGTACAAGGAACGTCAATAAGAATTTTCTTATAAGTAGGAAAATTATCTTTTGTCGCATCTAATATAGACCATTGAATGTTCTCATAATTATGTCTCTCTAGATCTAATTTTGCTCTGTCTACTCGTTTTATATTTTTATCAGATGCATGAATTTGACCATCTATTCCAATTTTTTGAGCCATATATAAAGATTTTGTGCCCGGTGCAGCACAAGCATCTAAAATAATATCACCATTCTTGGGCTCAATTAAATTAACTACTGCCCCAGATGCTGGGTCTTGAATAGATATCGCTCCATTTTTGAAAATCTCGGTTTCGAATATTTTTTCTTTACCACGAGTAACCTTAAAAAAATTTTTAAAATTACTATGCTGAGATACCTCTAAATTAATTTTAGAAATATAAGAGAGCATGCTTTTTCCAGTAAGCCTGCTTTCATCAAGCCTGATGTAAGTGGGCGCTTTTTTTATAAAAAATAAACACAGTTTTTTTGTATTGTGTTCGCCAAATTGTTTTTGCCACTTTTTTATTAACCAATTGGGATATGCTAATTCTATGTTATTTTGGATTAGAGAATTTTTCCAGCCATCATGCTTTTCATGATACCTTTGTATGTTTCGCATGACTGCATTAACCATGGATCCTGATTTTTTATTGACAACTTTTTTTGCAAGTTCAACACTCGAATGTATAGCCGCAAAATCAGGTATTAATTCATCGAATAGAAGCTCATAGAAACCTAATCTAAATATATTTTTTAGCTTAGGTTGTATGAATTTAATTTTTTTTTTAGATCCCTTTTCAATAACAAAATCTAGTATCCCCCGGTAACGAACGACCTGATTTACACTAACCTTTATTCTATTTTCTTCATTTTTTGACAGCTTAATATTTTTAAAAGACTGTTTTATCAGAACGGGGATTTTTTCTTTTCTAGAATCAAAATTATTCAGGATTCCTAAGGCTATTTTACGTGTATATATCATTTGAAAAACAATCGCCAACTTTTATGTTTGTACCTTTTAAAAATTCTTCTATAGTTAATCGTTTTTTACCTTCTTGCTGTAATTCAAGTATTGAAATCAAACCATCTCTTGAGCTAACCTCTAAAGCCGAACTACTTATGCTTTTTATAATACCAGCATTTTCAAAATTAGTAGTTTTAATCAGTTTTACTTTAAATATTTTTAATTTTCTTTTATCATGTATAGTATACATCCCAGGCCAAGGGGATAGGCCTCTAATCCAGTTATTTATTTTATCACATGACCAAGACCAATCAATTAGCAGCATATCTTTCGTAATCTTTGGCGCTTTGGTAGACTTTGAATTATCTTGTATCAATAAGTCTGCATTCCCGAGCTCTAAGTTGCTTAGTGCTTTTAATAATGAATCTCCGCCTAAAATAGATAATTTATGTGAAAGCGTTTCAAAATTATCTTCATTGGAAATATCAATTTTATCTTGAAGAATAATATTCCCAGTATCTACTTTTCGCTCTATTTGGAAAATACTTATACCTGTACTTTTATCCCCGTTCATCAATGACCATTGTATCGGAGCTGCACCTCTATAGCTTGGTAATATTGAAGCATGAATATTAATTGCTCCAAACTTTGGTATGTTGATATATCTCCGAGGTAATATTCTAAAAGCGACGACGATAAATATATCCACTTTTAACGAAATAATTTCTTCATAAGTATCATTATTATTAAAAGAACCTAACTCTATCAATCTAATTTTATTATCAATTGCGAATTGACCAACGACTGTGTGTTGAAGTGTTTTTTTTCTTCCCATTGGTTTGGGGGAATTCGATATAATAGCACAAACTTCATGATTACTTTGTAGAAGTTTTTGTAACGGGTCAATAGCAAATTGAGGGTTACCCATAAATGCTACTTTCAATTTTGGAATCCCTGGTTTTTCAAAAACGAATGAGTAGTTCTATAAAACGAACCTTTTATCGGAAATATTGCTTTTGATTTTTGAAATAGACTCATTTTTTATTTTTTTGACCTCAGACTGGACTTTAGACATCTGTAAATCACTAACAATGTCTATAATCAAAATGCCATTAAGATGATCCATCTCATGTTGAATAGCACGAGCTAACAATCCGTCAAATTTTTCTTGGTGCCATTGTTTTTTTAAATCTTGAAATTTATAAGTAATTGTTTCTGGCCTTGTGACCTCTAAAGAAACTTGAGGAATTGATAAACAACCTTCAGAAAATACGCTTTCACCTTCGTTCGAAATTATTTCACCGTTAATAAAAACCCTTGGGAATTCATTGTCATCTGTATGCGCAATGTCAATTATAAAAAGATTCATATCCACACCAACTTGATTGGCTGCAAGGCCTAATCCTTCTTCTTCATACATTGTATCAAACATATCATCAACAAAACTGGGTAAGGTTGTAAAATCTTCAACTGAAGAACATTTTTTTCTCAAAATAGGATCACCATAATTTACGATGTCAAGCACTGACATTATTTCAAGTCCTCTTCGCTCGTTTTTCCAAAAAGCCCGGCAACAGAAGACTTATTAAAAGTAAGCATTGTATTGCTATCAACTTTTATGATAACTAGTTTTCCTTTTTCTTTAAAACTACTTATAGTACCGACTATGCCACCAATCGTTATGACTTTATCACCTTTTCCTAAATTAGTAATCATTAATTCTTTTTCTTTTTGTTTCTTAGCTTGAGGCCTCAACATAAAAAAATATAAAATTACCATTATAAGTAAAAAGGGTAAGAAACTTAAAATTCCTCCACCTTGAATAGATTGAGATTGTGCAAAAATAAAATCCATATGTATTAATCTTTTTGTTGTATATAATTTAAGATACAATTATCGTTATTAAATAATAGAAATCGAATAAAACTATTTCTTTGGAATTATTAATTCAATTACTGTACCAATATTAATCTTTGATTCTAGAACGTATACTTTTCCTCCATGGACTTCATTAATTATTCTCTGGCACAATGACAAACCTAAACCCCAACCAGATTTTTTAGTACTAAAACCCGGTCGGAATATATTTTTCCAATCTTTTTTAGGTATTCCACAACCATCATCTGAAATTCGTATTTTTATTTGCAAAGAATCTTGTTCCATATCAATAATGATTTTACCACTTGAATTATCAATTGAGTCAATTCCATTTCTTATCAAATTTTCAATTGCCCAAGAAATAAGGGTTCCATTTGCAATAATATGGACACCGTCATTTATATTATTTATTAAATTGACATTACCGCCAAAAGAGGGAATCCTTTTCTGAAGGTATGCTAATGTTATTTTTACTCTTTTTGATAAATCAAATGTTTCCATTTCCGGGTCTGAACCCATTTTACTAAAGCGCCTACTCACTTGTTGCAATCTATCTATATCTGATTCGAGTTCTGGTAATATTTTATCTATATCCTCACCACTTTTAAGATAATCTAGCCAGCCCATTAGTGCAGAAACAGGCGTACCCAACTGGTGTGCCGTCTCTCGGGATAATCCAATCCAAATATGTTGTTTTTCATTATTTCTAATAAATGAAAATCCAAAAAAACCGACGAAAACAAAAATCGCTATTGAAAAAATCTCTATATAAGTCCAAATTTTAATTTTTTGAATTAAAAAAGAATCGCCATAATGTAAAAAGCCAAAAACAACTGGTTCGGAATTTTGACTATTGTAGATTAATGGTATTGGCTCGTTTATTTCATCCATTGATTTAATCATCTCAGATCTCTGAGTTGAGCTACGAACATTTTTTGGTAAGTTTGTCCACATTTGAGGATTCTTATCTTTATCAGTCTGAATAATTGGAAATTTTACTTTCTTTATTACATTATCAAAAATAAAATTAATACTTGATTCAGATTCATCATTGACGGCATTAGCAATTATCTCCGCATAAATTTTTACGACAGCTCTATTATCTTCCCTCAATGCTCTTGACAAATAATTAGTGTAAGAAAATATTCCAATAGTTAAAAAAACACCTATAAGAAATATACCTCCTTTGATATTTCCGATATGGCGGTAATTAGCAATCATAATTCTTTGAAAAGAATTTTTCTATCCTTATATATAAGAATGCAAACAAGAAAAATTGCAGCAACAAATGTAATCCTTGAAGTCATTTTTGCGACAATCCAATTCGAGTCATCATAATAGAATACAACTTCATGAATCCCGTCCGGAACGACAACAGAACGTAATATATGATTTGTTTGATAGATTTTTGATGAATTACCATCAATTTTACATTTCCAACCTGGGCCATAATAAACTTCAGACAAAACCAAAAGTGCACCACCAAATGTTTCGCAATTTATTTTGATTTGATTTGGTTTTAAATCAATTTCATTTACCTCGGCATCTTTATAATTATTAAAACTGGGACCATTATAATTGACTACAACGGCTTTTGTTTTAGGTCTAAATGACAAATCCATTATTCTACTAAGAGATGATTTTTGATCGAGAACATCTTCAACGCTACCAACAAACCAAGCTCTTGGTAACGCATCTAGATTCTGATAGATTCCGTTTATCCCATCTACTTTTTTGTATGTACTGTTTTTTATAGCTTTATTAGTAATTAAATATTTCACATTTAACATATTTAAAATTTTTGGCCTTCGAAAGCCGCCTATATCCATTAAATCTTGATAATTCCTAAGCTTCACTGCTCGATACCCACCAATTGACTGGATACCCCAGTACCCATAAGCGTTAGAACCAATATCATCAGCAGGGAAAATTCTAAAGTTACTACTGTCATTGATCATGTACTCAATTTTAGCATTTTGCGAGAACTGTTTATCAAAAATTTTCTTTTTTGATAAACTTAAAAACTCTCGATCTAAAATCCATAAATCAAGAATCAGAAGGCCTAAGACTAAATACAAGAAGGTGTTTTTTTTTAAACGTTTGGTGACGAAACCCCAGACTAAAGCTAATAGACCGATTGATAATACCAAGGCTAGCCACAATCCTTTATTAAAATAATTAATCCTTATTTCTTGGACAAAACTAATGTAATTAGGAAAACGATTATCACCAACGGAACTAAAACTGAATAAATTTTCTCCAAATAAAAACATAAGTAAGAAAAGAATAGAGAATGAACCTAATACAGTTTTTGAACCATTAAGGAGGTACTTTGTTTTTGCTTTAACAATATAATCCAGTGAGCTCGCAGATAAGTATGAAAAAGAAAAGATTAAAATTAAATATATCATAGAAGGAATTCTAAACTTCGAAAAAAATGGAGCATAATCAAACAACATCTGATAAAAAAGAGGTAAATATTTTCCAAAGCCGATGAAGATAAAGAGTAAACTAATTAACCAAAGAAAGTTTTCAAAAAAATCAAAATCTTTCATCTTAAACCTTATGAGTAAAGCAACTAAGGGTAAAAATAGAACTATAAGGCCCATATAGTGTGTGGACTGAGTAAAAGGCATATATCCCCAATATGAGGCCTGCTTCATGAACTCAGAAGGGTTTGTTCTATTCTTCACACTAAAGTTTTGTAATCCAAAATGATAAGGAAGAACAAAAGAAATTAATTCTGCAGGATGAAAAGACCACTGTGTAGCGTAATCCCACTTTGTACCAGACTCCGTTTCATTTGTTTCATCTAATACTGATGGCGCTCCTCTGTTTGAATGCTTTTGAAATGTAAATATATCTAAGTATGGATCAATTACCATTAACGATGTGATAAAAATTGAAATAAGAAGAAGTAGTAATAATTTGATTGAAACAGCATTGTTCTTTTTATCAAAATTCAGAAGAGAGTTATAAATCCACCAGATAATTACAAACATCCAAGTATAGTATACAATTTGCGGATGATTCATCCACAACTGCAGCGCAGAAACAAGGCTTAAAAACAAAATTGATTTAAACGATTTCGACTGGAATAAATAGGAAACCGCAAAAAATATCCAAGGTATAAATGCTACCGCCATAATCTTGTTATTATGTCCAGCATTAATCAGGCCAAATGTATGAGGCGTTAACGAATAAGCAATTCCTCCAAATAATGCACTAATCGAACTAATGTTTTTGAACTTTAGAAAATAATATAAACCGATACCGCTAAAAGATAACCAGAACCAAATTCTTATACCTATATGATCAAAAAAAAATTTTTGAGATTGAATGCCTGTCGGGTCACCGCTAGTATTTATATAGCCGCCATACGCCGGCATACCAGAAAAAAGGTTTGGAAACCATTGCGGAAAATAATCATAGTTATTCTCCATTTTTTCGTTCCATTTTTGTATAGGGACATGAGCAATTGAATCATTTGCCAAAGGGACTTTATCATTTAATACGATGTCCCCAACAAAAACAAGACAAAGAAACGGAATGATCAATACTTTTTTATCAAATTTCATATTATTTAGCAAAGTTATTTTTCATATCCATGAGCTACATCTAACCAGGTCGTTTAAATTAGTTAAAATAAAAAAAATAAAATTACTAAAGAAACGACTTTTAATTATTTAAATAACGTTTAGTATTTTTATGATATGATAGTAAACTATTAAAGTTATAACGTTAATTTACATCAAAATTAAACTCTATTATATAATCATCACCACCATTGATTATCATAAATAGCTCTATTAAAAAAAAACTTACGAAAAGTAAAATAACAATTTGTAATAAAGATTGAAAAAATATTTTCAAAGCTTTTAAGATTTTCTCTTCATAATTTTTATTTACTATTTAAATTTTTTACCCTGTCCAATTGAAGCAAGTAGTAACTTCTTTAAACCTTCATCTGAGTATATTGTATACGTACCATACAGTAAGGATAAAAAAAATGAAATGATCAACCTCTGAACAGAGGAAATATCTAGAAGAAACATAGAGGCTATCAACGGTAAACTAAACACAACTGATATTAGTAAATACTTTATAAAATCCTGAAAAATAAATTCCAAAGAGCACTTTGTTATATTTAATAGCCATCTTAAAAACAACATATTTGATATAAAGCCCGCGCAAGAAAAATATATTAATGTCAACATTATATCCATATCAGATATCAAACAATAACTTAGAGTCCCTAATCTAGCAAAAAGTCGTCCTAGACTTATTATCAAAGCTTCCTTCTGTTTTTCAAAAACATAAATTAATTGACTCAAAGGGTGTACAAGGAAAGCAGAGAACCCCAACCAGGAAAGAATTTGTAAATATTTACCAGATTCAGTCCAATTATTTCCAAAAACTACCGAAAATAAATCTTCACCTACCAATGTGATAATAATTAATGGGAATATTGATAACATCAATAATCTTCTTAAGGTTTTTATTATTAACCTATTGACTTCAAAAAATGATTTGTTATCTGACGCATTTTTTAGAAACACTTGACTGACACCGGTATTAAATAAAGTGTTTGGCATTAGAAGAATTCTATTGGCTAAAGCAAACGAGCCTACAACAACAGTAGGCTGAAAATTAGAAATTAGGATAATTGGGAATTGAATCATTAAAGAATTGATTAATACTTCCCAAGTACCAAACAATGGGAATCTTTTATACCTTTTCAACAAATAGATTATATGAGAAATAGAACTATTTTTAAAAAATTTTTCTTTGTAATGATGCACGCTACTTAATACAATAAATATTACACCAGCCAAGGTTCCAAGCAAATCGCCAATAAATAATCCAAAGTAGGATACTTTAAAAACGAAACCATATCCGATTGTAACAGATGCGGTAACCAGAGGTCTTATAAATTTTAAAGTGCCAATATTTGAAAATCTTTCCGACCTTGTTTCTGAGGCATTAAATACATGAATTAAACCCCAAAAAAATATTCCAAGACAAATTATCTCTTTATATAAAAAAGCTAAATCAGATACAGTATCAAAAAAATTAAAAAAATTAAAAACAGTTAAGGCTAAGTAAGTAACCAAAGAAATAATAAATACAGATAAAACAGATATTATGAAAAGAGAATTGGCATCATGATCATTTTTTGTGATCATTAATGCCAATTCATAACGCAAAGGAGAGATAGCGCTGATTAAGCGTACAATTGCACTATAGATAGCAAAATAACCAAAAATTTCCGGATCATATATCCTAGTAATAATTGGAGTAGTTAAGGCAAAAATAAACTGACCAAAAAAACTGCCAGATGTAATCTTCATTACATTATTCACAAAATTAACAGAATTAATCATTAATTTTCTCTAACTTTTTTTGAGCTTTAAAAACTAAGGCAGAATTGATGCTATTTACGTTAAAATATTTAAAATAAAAAATTAAAGCCATTGATCTCAATAGCTTCCAAACGTTGCATTTTGTAAGACTTTTGAAAGTAGTTTTGTTGAATTCTCCCTACTGTATTTTTCAAAATTTGAATTTTTAGAGACTCCATTAAATTTTAAATATTTTACGATATCATCTTGATTATCATGCTCAAAACATTTTCCGGCACTAGTTTCATTAATGATTTTAGCAGCATCACTTTTTTTGGGCCCGATCATTACAATTTTTGACATAGATCTAATATATTCAAATAATTTTCCTGTAATGATTCCTTCATTCTTTTTTGTATTTGGAATGACTAATAATAAAAAATCTGAGTTGCACATCTCTTGAATCGCTACTTTATGTTCCTTATATGATTTAAAGTTAACAAAATCATCAAAGTTTTGTTTAATTATATAGTTTTTTATATCATGATGTATACTACCGATTAAATTAATTTCAAAAATATTTCTATCTTTATTCAACTTTGAAACAGCATGAAAAAAATTTATAGGGTTTTGTGATTTGGTCATAGTGCCTATATAACTAATTTTAATTTTTTTTGATTTATGTCTATCCAGTTTTTTAAAATCTTCTTCATCATATCCATTATGTATAACATGAAATGGCTTTTTAAAATATTCTGAAATAGAGTTGCTGACTGTAATACGAGCACTAGCACTATTAATTACACTGTTCTCTAAAAATCTGTCAATCTTTTCTGTAATCCAAAGTCTTTTATTTTCAAAATTATAAAATCTATCGGTCCAAGGATCTCGAAAATCTGCAACCCATGGGATTCCATTTGATAAAGATAAATTTTTCGCAATTAAATGAGCAGTATATGGTGGTGCAGAACTAAATATAGCTTCAATATTATTATCATTTATAATTTGATTGCCTTTCCTAACGGCATCAGGGTACCAGCCTATCCGGCCATCTGGCACAATAAAATTAACCCTGACCCATCTTGCTAATTTAATAAAAATGCCATCTTCATTTGAGCTACTTAATTGATGGGTTGGCGTGTTCTTTTTTCTATTTAACAGATTAAAAATCTTATGAAAAGAAAAGGAAGCGGATTTAACTACTTTAAGGTTTAGGACTTCCTTTGAAAGAGACTTATCTAAGACCGGGAAATCGCCATTTAAAACAGTTAAAATAATAGGCTCCCATCCATACTTAGGTAAATACTTACAGTACTTTAGCACTCGCTGTACGCCAGGCCCTCCGCTTGGTGGCCAGTAATACGTCACTACTAATACTTTTTTCAAATTAGTAATATTTTTTTTGAAATCCAGTAAATACATTACGACCTAAGATATAACGTATCGTAAATGCTATGATAAAACCAGAGCCATAACCAAAAACCTGAAAGGGGATTACTGCAAATAAATAAAACGACACAAGGATACTCTTTGACTTTACGCCACCATACAAACAGAGGATAAATAAAAGCATAAAACTCATAAGTATTAATGGAACAAATAACTTGGAAGCTATAAAACTACCACATATTAAACCCAAAAAAGCCAAAGTTGCAATCGAAGGAAGAACATGTACAAATTGCAACATTTTATTATCGATTTTCGCCAAGTTTATTCTAGCAACCCCCCAATTAAATACTTGCCTAAAAAATTTTATTAGAGTAGTGCGACGCCGATGATAAACGATTACATCTTCTAGAAGAATTACTACAGCCTTCTTATTGATTATTCTATTACTTAATTCAATATCTTGACCATGCCTAAGAGGACCAAATCCACCTATTTTATCAAATATTGATTTTTTAACACCCATATTATGACTTCTCGGGTAAAATTTCCCTACCATTTTATTATTATGACCTCTTATGCCACCAGTGGTAAGAAATGAGGTCATTGAAAAATTTATAGCTCGTTGAACAGGCAAAAAATCATCTTTTGCGTAATCAGGCCCTCCAAATGCATCAAATTCATTTTTTAAAAAAGAACTGTAAATATTTTTCAACCAATCTTTATCTGCTTCACAATCTGAATCTATAAATACAATTAATTCACCTCGAGATACCTTAACGCCATTATTTCTTGCAACACCCGGCCCAAGATTTTTTTGAAAAACATAAACCAGTTTAAACAAAACTTCTTTTTGCCAATTTTTAATTTGTTCTCTTGTTCCGTCAGATGAGCCATCATCAGAAATAATCATTTCAAAGTGCTTATAATCTAAAGTTTGATGTTTTATTGACTTAATCAAATGAGCTAACTCATCTAATCTATTAAAAGTCGGAGTTACTATACTTATTATAGGTTTTGAAGAAGACATATAATATTGGACTATATAATAGTTTACTTAATTTCCTTTATGCGGTCTTCTTTACCCTGGCTAAAACGAGCCATTATTTCGCCAAGCAAACCGATTGAGAAGAATTGGATCCCGATTATTATTAAGATAACACCAAGGAGCAACAACGCAATATGTTTAGAGAACGGCTCAAAGATAATGAATTTATAATAAAGCACTATTAATTCTGTAATAATACCTCCTGAGAATGCTACCATACCAATAGCACCAAAAAAATGAAGAGGTTGCTGAGTATATTTATTTAAAAATAAAATAGTAAGTAGATCAAAAAACCCATGAAATACTCTTGAACCACCATATTTAGTTTCCCCGTGAATTCTTGGCCTGTGATTGACTACTATTTCAGAGACTGGAAAGCCCAATTGACCTGCTAAGGCAGGTATATAACGATGCCTTCCACCAAAAATCTCAATTGACTTAACTACGGAACTACGATAAGCCTTTAAGCCACAATTAAAATCATGTATTTTAACACCCGTTAAGAGCCTAGTAACAAAATTAAAAATTTTAGATGGGAAAGTTTTTGTCCACGGGTCATGTCTTTTCTTTTTCCAACCAGATACGAGGTCATAGCCTTCATCTAACTTTTTTAAAAGATTTGGGATTTCATCTGGATCATCTTGTAAATCTGCATCCATCGTTATAATGACATCTCCTTTCGCATACTTAAAGCCTTCAGACAAAGCAGCTGATTTCCCGAAATTCCTAAAAAAACGTATTAGCTTAACTCGACTATCCTCAATCGATAAATCAATTATTATTTTATTAGATTTATCTGAAGAACCATCGTCAATAAATATAATTTCATATGTTTTTTGATCTTTAAGAGCTTTGGAAATTTGATTATATAGCTCTTTAATTGACTCTTCTTCATTGAATACTGGTATTACTATAGAAATATTCATGTTTAACTCTATATTATTTTCCAAAATTTTCCTAGATCTATAAGATCTTTGCTGGGTATTCTTGATTTGATTATAATTGATAACTTTTGGTTATTTTTTCCGTCTGAAAAGATAGCTTTATTTATTATCAGTTCATCAGGATTACTTTTTTCTAATAAAATCGTGGCATTATCAAACCCTGAAAAATCAAAAGCACTATTTGATATATCCTCACCCCACAAAAAATCAATTAGATAACGGGGCTGTATGACAGATAAGATTGGGACTAAATCGCTAATTTTTGAATGACTATATTTTTTATTTTCTATAAGATTCCAAGCCTCCGCAGAACTAGATGTCAGCCATAGAATTAATACCTTTCTGCCTAAAAAATCTTGAAACTGAAAAAAAGAGCTATCATTTTGCGCTAAAAAATCAAATGATAATTGACCACTAAAATTACCTATACTGGAAATAGTTCCCCTGCCGCTACATGAAGTGAATTCACTTATTTTTTTTTCATGATTTAGTTTAATTATTGATTGGTTTTGCTTTCCGAAACAACTAGCTATAAACACCATAAAGGATATTAAAAGTACAATCTTCATTCTACTCTAATTTTTTGCTGTATGGAAAGGCTATCGCCTCCAATGTCGATTGCTTGCATATAAATTAAATTAGCCTTTGAAAATTGGTCTGTAGCTTTTAAAATATCTGCTAGATGCTCAACAATCACAGGATTATCAGAGTCTATGCTATATGATTTTTGAACATGTTCTAGCGCCTTTTCATATTGTTCTAAATTATAGTAAATCCAACCTAAAGTATCTAAATAAGGAGCTGAGCCAGGTTCAAGCCGCGTTGCTATCAATGACATTTCTAAAGCCAGTTCTAAATTTGCCCCTCTTTCTACTAAACTATATGCAAAATTATTATAAGCTTGGGCATCAGTTGAATCAGAATTAATAAGGTCAAAGTACAAACTGTCTGACTTAATCCAAATACCCGTTTGATCATAAATCATTGCTAAAGTATGCTTACTGGTCCTAGATTGAGGAAAAACATTTAAAGATTGTTTTAAATATCTTTCTGCATTCGTCAAATCTTTTATTTGGAGATATGAAGTGCCAAGCAAATATAAAGCAGAATAATTGTTGCTATGTTTATCTATTACTGGCTCAATATATTTAATTGCTTCTTCCGGCATATCATTATTTAATGATATAATTGCAGCATTTATGTATCCTGATGGAGCATCAGAGAACTCATTCAATAATATTTTATTGAAAATATTGGCATCTGTAAAATTTTCAATTTCTAGATACATTGAGACTAGCCGTTTAACTATATTAATATTAGCACTATCTGGATTGTGTGCTTCGACTAGAAGCGCAATCGCTTCATCAACTTCATTAAGCTCCTGCAGTATAGCGCTTTTTTCTAAATTAAGTTTTATAGATTTCCCATTGATTCTTTCTAATTCAAAGATTGAATTCAATGTACTCTTATAATTTTTATTATATGCTGTTATTTGCTTATAAGTGAGCCAGTAACTACTATTATTTGGTTCAAATTGCGCTAATAATTTGCATACACTTTCAGCTTTTTCAAATAATTCAGCAGAAAGACAAACTTGCATAGCACTTTCTAAAACTTTAAAATTTTGAGGGTTTATTTTGTTAGCTTCTAAAAAAAAATCAATAGATTTATTCCACTGTTGTTGCAGTTTGGCTATATCACCTAATATAGATAAGTAATCATCATTATATTGATCAAGGTGGTTCAAAACTAAAAATTGATTTTCTGCAGCAATATAATTTCTATTTAACAAATATAATTGCCCTAACATTTCTCTGCTACTTAGATCCTTAGGATCAAGGTCAATCGCAATTTTTAGATGGTCTTCTGCATGTTTTGCTCTTCCAAGCCTTCTGTATGCATCAGCTATAGATATATGAATGGTTGATGCATTTGGATCGATGCTTAAAGCATCTTGAAACTCTAAAACAGCTAAAGCATAATTCCCTTGATTTAGTAAGAACTCGCCTTGCATAAAATGATGAATTGCGAGACCTTTGCTATTCACATCATTGCTTCTTAAATAAGAACTAAAGAGAATATTTATTAGCACTATTATAACTAAAAATTTATATATGTTATAAAACATTGCTTAGTTTACTATACTGCTGTATATCGTAACATCATTTCCACCATTATCTTTTGTTTTATAAAGACCTTCATCAGCAAACTGTATCAAATCTTTTAATTTATCTGAATCACTTGGATATTCAGATAGTCCACAACTTATAGTCATGTTTACATTATTATCGTTCATAGTAAAATTATATTCTTCAATATTTTTAACAATTCTTTTTGCAACCGCTAATGCTGCATCTGTATTTGTATTAACTAATACTACGGCAAACTCCTCACCGCCATATCTAGCGACTAGATCAATACTACGAACATTTTTCTTTATGATATTAGAAGTCGTTTTAATAACATAATCGCCATAGGGGTGTCCGAATGTGTCATTAATTCTTTTAAACTTATCAAGATCAAAAATTAAAAATACCAACCGGTGTTGGAAACGCCTACCTCTTTCAATCTCTTCTCTCGCTCTATCAATATAGGTTTTATGATTGAGTAACCCCGTAAGGCCATCTTTAATTGCATTTTCATACATATCTTGGTATTCAATATGCCAGAGCATATTAGTTTGAAGCGCTCTACAAATTAATGATAATAATTTTTCATCATTTTTATTAAAAAATTTATTATTGAAACGTTCAATCATAACGGCGCCCCAAAGATTATCATCGAGCATAATTGAGATGCCTAGAAAATTGTTCTCAACCTCATTATTTTTCTCAGAAGATGAGTACCTGAATAAATTAAACTTTTCATAAGAACTGTTAATTTTGCTGCTTTTAACATAAGGTAACCCATTTATTGTTCCATTAATGTAAAAATGATTATCTAGAGGCAAATATTTTTTAATACCATCAATCAATTTAATATTCGCTCTATTTGGATTCTCATCAAGCATCGAGATGGTTAAACAATCATAATTGAAAAAATAATGAATAATATTTCTATATTTATTCAATATATCAGATTCTGAATGCTTAATGTCTATTTGTGTCAATAAATCAAAAACTCTAGATTGATTTTCTATTTTATTAATTGTTTTTTCTAGAAGATCTAAGTCAAAGACACCTAAAGATATTATTTCTGCTAAATGCGTTATTAATAATTGATCATTCGGATTTAAATCACTGAAGTGTTTCATGTGGACAGCCAACATGCCAGTAAGATGACCATTTAAAAAAAGAGGCTGAATAATAATGCACTCACTTCCCCTATGTGAGTTATCTTTTAATAACCCTTCCCATATTTGATTATCATCTTTTTGATAAATAATAGTTGATTTTTTTTTGTGAGCAATGATTTTTAAAACTGGACTATTAATAGGTATCCTTTCTACAAAGTTATTCGACATAGCGTTTTTTATTAAAAAGCAATCTGAATCAGGTTGAAGAAAAAATATAGATGCATCAAAATTTCTATTTAAGTCTTTTAGAAGCAAAAAACTTGAATTGATTAGATTTAAAAATTGAGAATCTGGATTTTTATCTAGTTCAAATTTTCGGTTACCAAGTATCTTTTCGGATTGATTTCTGTCATTGGATGAACCAAGCGATTCATAGTAAAGATACATAACCCAAGCAAGCCCAGGAAAAGCTAATAATCTTAGAATAAGATCTAAAACATCATTAGAACCTTTTAAAAAAACTAGAAATATTATGTTTAAACAAAAAACAAGTACAATAAAAGTATTTATAGATTTTTTTTTCATCATGTATATTGTTTTCTATGAAGAGCATAAGAATCTACCAAGTATTTAAGAAATTTAAAAACAGCTATAAATTATTTCTGATTATTTATAAATTTTATTTTATTGTTTTTGTCCACCTTATAGTTTTTATGACTTTCCTTCAAAGAATCAATTAGTACTTCAGAAGCAAAGTTGTTATCGTCGATAGTAAGTTTTGAGTTTATAGAATTTTGGTTTTCCTCATTTATAACGTTGGCGCTTTCACTTCTGCTTGGGGAAAAAACATTTCTAGGTACTATTAATGAATAACTGAAAAATATTATAGCCATAAAAAGAGTTGAAAAAATAGCTGCATTTAGCGGCGAAAAACCGTAAATATTTTTTTTATAATCAATATTAATTTGATTTGTATATTTTAATTTTGATAACAATTTTTCGTTAAACCCATTTGAAACAACAATTCTATCTAATCTATTCAAATCTGATATTGAGTTCCTCACATTGTTAACTAGCAATCTAGATTCTTCATTATTTTCTATAAATGACTCGAACTCTCTTCTCTTTTTAAAAGTCATTTTTCCTTCTAAGTAATCAGATATTAAGTCTTCAAATTCATAACGGTTCATATCGATAAGTGCTCCTATTCTCTTAAATGTTTTAGTTCAACTTGCAGCTGCAATCTAGCACGATTAATTCTTGATTTAACAGTACCTATTGGGACACCAATTATTTCGCTTATTTCTTCGTAAGAGATTTCTTGAATATCTCTCAAGATTATAACAGTTTTAAATTTTTCAGATAATTGATTAACAGCATCCTTAATAATTTTATTTACAATATCAGTTTGAACTTGTTGCCCAATTCCTAAATCATCACTAGGTATTTCAAAAGTCTTATCATCTGTACTAAATCGACTTAAAAGGGTAGTTTTTCTATTCTTTCTTTTCCTTAATTCGGTATTGGCTAAGTTTTTCGCAATTGTATATAGCCAAGTCGAGAATTTCGCTATTTCTTTATAATAATGTTTTTTTTGATAAAGCTTTATCAAAGTATCCTGGACAACATCTTCTGCCGATTCGGAGTCTTTTAAGTAGTGAAAAATAAAATTTATCAATTTGTCTTTGTATCTATTTACTAGTGCAATGTAAGCATTTTCATCGCCAGCTTGGAACAAAGACATTAACTGTTCATCGGTATAACTATATTTATTGTTTTTGTTATCCAATGGCATTGTAAATAAAACTGATGAGCTCTGACTCATCGTTAGTGTTTGTAGTTTTTTGTCTGATTTCAATTTTTTTCAACTCTCTTATTGCTACTTCAATATCATCCAAAGAATAATTTTTTGCATAATTTGTTATATTGTTTTTTAATAGCGTTGATAATGGTATATAACTAGAGGGTTTAATAAAAGTTCCATTATTCATCTTTACAAATAACAGTTCCTGAAATAATGCCATAATTGGAAAAATCAATGAAATCATTGTTTCTGAACTATCGATGATAGATTTTCCTAATATTATTGACTTTTTTAAATCCCTTGATCCTATTGAAGACATTAGCTCCCATCTTTTTCTGCTTCTTGAAAATGAACTTTCAAAATTAATGTGCTCTATTTTTATGTTTTTCTCTTCAGTCATCAGGCAGATTTTATCAATTTCATTTTTTAAGTTATAAAGAGAGTCTCCGCAAGTATCTATTAACTCCTTAAGCACCTCTGGTGAAATGTTCTTTTTATTTTCTTTTACAAAAAAGTTAGCCCATTTAGTCATCTGGCTTTGAAATGGTGTCGATACATTTATTAAAGGGATCGTGGAATATAAATTTTTAAAAAAAGAACTTTTATCTAGATAATTATCGCAGATGAGGACTAAGCAGTGATTAAGTAAAGGTTGATGGCAATAGCTAATAAGTTCTTTTGAAACTTTTCCTTTAATTTGTTGTGGGTCTCTCAATATAAATAACTTTTTTGAGTTGAATAGGTCTGCCGAGAGAAGCTTATTTAATATTTCTTTGCCTGATAATTCATTCGGAGTTAAAAATTCTTTTGACCCCAATGATTCAAGAGACAGTTTATCGAAGAGCTTTTCTATGAAAAAATTCTGAAGAAATAGATCTTCGCCCTTCAAAACATATACATTATTTAGCTTGCCAGCTTTTATTTTTGATAAAATCTGTTTCAAATCATTCATATTATTTTATTAGATATTTTAAAGTAAATTAATATAGAATAGCAATTATTCCAGCGACTAAACAATAAATACCAAAAAAATGGAACCTTCCAATCTCTAATATTTTTAGCAACATTTTCAATGATAAGGTTCCAACAGCAAATGATGTCAAAATCGCTACAATTATCACTTCTATTGTGAATGAATCATTCGAGTGTAATTCTATAAACCCTAAAACGCCAGCGCCAACAATAACAGGAATCGAAAGTAAAAAAGAAAACCTCGCCGCCTCTTTTGGTGGAATCCCTAAAAGCATTGATATCGATATAGTTGTACCTGATCTTGATATTCCCGGTATTATGGCCATAGCCTGAGACAGACCAATTAATATTGAATATAAATATGACAATGATTTATTTTTATTCTTAAAATTGATTGATAATATTAATACTGCTCCTGTAAATAATAAAGCATAACCAACAGGCACTATGCTACTAAAAACACTATTTATGTAATCTTTGAATGTGAGACCTATAATTACTGCGGGAACCGTAGCCGTTATTATGTGCATGACAAGTACTTGGGAAGGCTTTTTATTTAAAGACATAACTATCAATTTTATATCTTTATAAAAGACAAAAATCACGCTAAATAACGTCCCTATATGAAATAATATTTCTAACGCATTCCCTGGCGATTCAATCCCAAGCATATATTGTACGATAACTAAATGCCCTGAGCTACTAACTGGTAAAAACTCTGTAATGCCTTGCAAAATTCCAAGAATGACGATATCTATAATAGTCATTATTTTAGCCAGCCTAATAGTGCATACATTCTTCCAGAAGTAGCACCATCTCTCCTAAAAGAGTCATAGCTCTCTTTATTACAGTAGGTACATTTGTCACTAACAAATATCTTATTTTTTTCTATATTAAGATTCATGATTTGATTAACCGCCCACTTCTGAAGATCTACTTGGTAGTGTTTATCACTAATTTTTGAGTAAAATTTAGGATCAAAATTATTAATCACATCTTTTTGAATTCTAAAACAACACTTCTGTATCGATGGACCAATTAAAACATAGTTATCTGATGCACTTTCATTATTTATTATTATTTTTTCAATGTATTCTTTAATTATACCTAAAGATAGACCCCGCCATCCAGCATGCACAAGACCTATTGTTCTTGAAATATTATTTATAAAATATATAGGCAAACAATCTGCAACTTTAATAGAGCATACCAGACCCCCTCCATAATTAATTATTCCATCAGAAGAACTATAATGTCCTGATTGTTTAGCTGAAACAACTTTTGATGAATGAACCTGATTTATAGATATTAAATTTTTAGACTCGAGTCCAACATTTTCACAAAGACTGATTAAATTACCATGCGATTTAATATTAGCCCTCTTACTTGAAAATATAATCTTAATTTTTGGAATTGGTATCTTGGAACTAAAGTCATCCCATTGCTTCTGTACTATTTCGCTAATGGCTGATTTTCTATTAAATTTTTTCCATTAAAATACCCAATGGTCCTCATCTTACTTTTATTGTATTCTAAGACTCTTACAATTTGATTTTCATTTTTATTTAGCCCACCTAGTTCAATTAGTGAAGACGTTCCAACGAACATATCACCTTCTTCAAGTAGATTCTTGTACTGGCGTCTTGATTTTTTACTGATTTTTATGAGTGAATTTATAAAGTAGCCATGATCATATCCCATTGAAAACACCCTGTCCAAATCAGAAGAGTTCGCCATCCCAAATTTAGGATATTCTGAACTCAAAACGGTGAGGCCTTGTAGATGTGGACCAATTATATCTTGAGCTAAAATATCTATGTCCATCCAAGATTCATTACCTATGATTTTTGTTTTTAAGTTATACATTGGTAATTGAGTACCTATAAAAGATAAATCCTGCTTATTTATTGGCATATAAATTGCTTCAATAGTACTAAGATTAACTTTCAAAGAATCTCTTTTTGACATTTGATTTAGTTCACTAATATTTTCGACTGTTTCCATAAAATCTGCAACATCTACATCAAAAAGAGCATCCAGACTGTCTATTTCTAAATCGAGATATTTTAGATTCGGGTTTTCCTTGGGAACGAGGGACCATGCTGTTTTTCTTATGGCTGAAAATTGCCTGTTCAAATTTTCTGGACGCCCATAATACCACTCAACTGCTACGGGATCGAGACCTAGTTGATTTAATTCCTCAATGAAGTAATTAGCATAATTTTTATTTAAATCATCAGCTGGGGAGAGCACGGCTATATGTTGATATCCCAATACCTTTACTAAGTATTGCGCAGATAACTTTGCTTGAATTTCACTACTTGTAGATAACAAGTATATATTTTCTGATAAAATCGTTAATTCACTGTAATTGCTCTTAGAAAGCATAATCGGAATTGACCCAGAAAAACTAGTTGCTGCTAAATTTGATACTTCAGATAAATAACCAAGTATGGAAACCACACTTTTGTCTAAGCTAATTAGATTTAGTAGTTTAAGAGTATTTATATCTTCACTTTGGTTATCATATATTTTAAAATTTGTTACTAAATCATGCTGATAATCCATAGCCATTCTCGATAGGCCCAACAGAAAAGTGAGACCTTTCTCCCTCTCCTTTCCGGATAAAGGTAAAATAACAGCAATTGTGCCATGCGCAGTAACTTCAACTCCAAGAAAAAGAGACAAACTCTCATAAAAATCAAAATAATATGGAGGCAATAATTTAGAATTAATCACGCTTAAAGATAAATCCATATCATTGATATTGCCGTCTAACAATGAGCGGTATGATCTAGCTAAGTTCAAAATAGATCTGGAAACTTTATTTTCACTTAAAAACAATAGCTGCTCTATCTTACTCGAATTAACACCCATCACTATACTATTTAGTAAACGATAATCTATTTTCTGAAGCTGCGTAGAATCAATTAAAGATTCTCTTAAATGGAGCAACTGTTCAACCACGTAGGAATATTTCTCTTTCGAGATAAGGATATCACTTAACATAATCTTAATGTTAAAAGCATATTTACTATCTGGATATTTATTCAGATACGAATCGCCTGCTCTTTTAGAATCCAGCATTTTATCTTGATGAAATAGAGACTTTGCCAACATGAAATGTGATACCGGGTCTGCAAAATTTCGTTTTTCAATTAAAATAGTCTTGAACTCATTTTCAGCTAATTGGTATCTTTTATTTTTGTAATGCTTAATAGCTAATTCAAAATGTTCCTTATACGAACTAGAGCTGTCGCTTAACTGCCCCTGTAGAGAATACAGCAAGACAAAATTAATTAGTGCAAAAGTTTTTTTCATGATCTAATTTCTTTAACCTATGTATCTACATAGTTACAAGCTTACCATTTTTAAAAAGTAAATATTTCTTTTCATCTATATGCTTACCATAAACCCATTGCTGACTAACACCATGGATACTAGACGTATTATTTATAATTATGGGGTTCCCAATGGATATCCTTACTTGTTCACAACTCATACCGTAATCGATTCCCCCTCTTTTTAAACTTTCGATAATAGTTTTTGGCCATTTTTTTTTAAAGGGATCTTCATAATAATAATTATTTTGTCGTAATTCAGTTTTAAATTTACCATTATATCTAATAAATGCGTTATTATCAGAATTAGTATTTATTTCTAACCATATAGGCATATCAATTTTACTATTTTGAAAGACTTTGGTTCCAAGCACCATGACTTTATCAAATTTTTTAAATCTTTTTTCACTATTGTTTATAAAAATACTGTCTGAATAAATTTCATTTAACCAAATATTTTTACCAATGTTAAACCTTGCCTCTATTATATCAGCGGACATGGCAACGTAACTAGGTAATGTTTTATCATTCGCTGAATTGTATTTCCACTTATATAATCTGCCATTATTGAGCTGAACTGCTAGATAGCATTCAGAATTCTTAATAAAATCACCTTTAATTAATCCCAAACTATTTTTTAACCTAAAATAAGGTGTAATTTTTTCACTATTTATCCGGGACCAATTTTGATTTATGTTCTTTGTCTTTAATAAGCTGTTGCTGACATCAGCGAACACGAGACGCTCTCCAGACAATTGTGTTTCAATTATTAATGATTTATTATTAAAAGAATTATATTTAATACACGACGAAAGATTGAAAAATATTATAAATAATAAAAATTTTAATATTTTTGACATATATTAATTTTTTAGGTTAATTAATTTAAAAAAGGTTTGGACCAGTTTTTCAATTTCCCATTTTTATCAAATTTTAAGGTATAATTTTGAAATCCCCAGAATTCATCACCATTTGAAAATTTACCTTTCCTATCTGGATGACCAAAATTAGTTTGGATTTTTACCTTACTTAAACCGAGCTTTAAATCCTTCCAATTTATAGTATTTAATTTTTCACCAATCTTTATTTTTAATTCTGCGACCTGTCTTTCAAGAATTTTAACTCTTTTTTCAAGTTCCAGGTGCGCTGGATCCTCTGCCATAATTTTTACATTAAAAAATTGAGCTAAAAATATAAAGTAAAATATTTTTTTTAACATATATATATCTCCAAAGTATAAGTGTTAATATGCTTTTTAGTTAAAATCTTAATTAAGGTAAAGAGCATTCTATATCAATAAATTTTTGAATATTGTTTCTATAAAATTCAAAGGAATAAGAGTCTTTATGAATCGAAGGATTGTACTCTTTATATGTATTGAACAAAGAGGAAATGGCGTTGTGTAGGTTTTTTGATTTTTTATCGAGCCTCGAGAACTCATCTAAATAATTTCGGTCAAGTTTTAAATTATAAATCTGTAAGAACGATTTAGCTCGAACTGCTTTTAACTCGTCATTTAATATTATTAAAGAATCTAAGTAAACATTATAATTAGTTTGAATGTCATTTATAGGGGAAAATATATTTTTCTTTAATGCTTGATACCTTTTTTCTATATCAGATATCTTAATTTGAGTATTTTCATTTATCAACAGTTTTTCAACGCTTGATCCCCAAGCATGTGACCCCATGAGAAAACAAATAAAAAAAATCTTTAAAAAGGTATGCATACTAAGCTCGTAATCAAGGATATGAAGAGCTGGGCACCTGCGGATTTATAAAGTAGAGACCTTCAAAATTACCTTTTTCGTTATATTCTCCTTCTTGCATAGGTGCACCATCAAAATACCACCAGGACCACTTATTTACTGGAACATCTTGATCATATTCCCCCTCTAATTCTTTTTGCCCATTCTCATACCAATTTTTTTGAAGCCCATGCTTTTTACCCTTTAAGTATGAGAGTTGCGACCACTTACTGCCATCTTCATGCCAGCTAGTCCAATTGCCAGTTCTTCCATTATTTGGAATATTTGTTAACTCGTTATTATTTTCCCCATCACTGTCTATGAACGCACCTTCGGCTTTTAATTTTCCATTACTATGATAAAATTTCCATTTCCCGGTCATTAAATCATTTTTATAGTATCCATCACTACTTAATTTATTATTTTTAAACCAACTTTTGAAGCGCCCGGACTTCTTGCCTGCAACGTATGTAACAAGTTCTTTTTTTATTTTTAAGTCTTCATCCCACCACTCTACGACTTCACCTTTCCAGATACTACCATTATTTAATTTTGAAAGTAATCTCCCTCTTGGTGACCATTTTGTAATTATTTTGTTAAGAATATTGTTGCTATTATCATATTTAAATTCAATTGTTGAGTCAATCTGTCCTTCTATATAATAAACATATCTTTTCTCTACTTTTAATTTTCCATCTTCATAATTTTGTTTTGATTGCTTTTTACCATTTTTACTCCACTTTGTTAAAGCCCCATTTAAAAGATTGTTTGAATAGTTTTCTACAAGTTTTTTATTTCCATTTTCATACCAATAAGTTACCGGTCCAGTGATTCGACCATTTTTGTAGTTTATTTCAGATTCTTTTTCACCTCCATCATACCATTCCACTTTTGCACCTGATATGGGATTGCCATCTCCATATGATATAGTAGAACTATCAGCACCATTTGGAGAAAAATAAACCCAGTCTTTCACTTGCTTACTACTTTCATAAAGACCTAAAGAATATTTATTCCCATTTTTATACCATTGGCTCCATTGTCCCACCAACATATCCTCATCATATTTACCTTGAATATACTTTTGGCCATTAGCAAACCATTGCGTCCAAGAGCCATCGTACTTATCGTTGATATAGTTTCCTTCTAACTTTTTTTGACCATTTTGAAACCATTCTAGATGAACGCCGTTTATTAAACCTTTAGTAAAATATTGTTGCTCTTTTTTTGAACCACTTTCATACCAACTAAACATAAGTCCATGCTTTTTTCCAGAATTATAGTTTTGCTCTTTATAAATTTCCCCGTTCTCATGCCATTCGGTTAGTTTACCATCTTTGAGACCATCGAGGTAGCTACCTTCAATTTTTATTCTACCATTTCCATACCAAAATCTATAAAGCCCCTCTTTTTTATTGCTCCTATAGTTTTGTTCTGTCTTTTTTGTACCGCCCTCATACCATGTAATCTCTTTACCATTTCTTAGTCCATTCCTATAAATAGTCTGACTTTTTTTTTGATCATTACTATACCAGTCTGCCCAAACTCCAGTTTTCATATCATTCCTGTAAATGCCTTTAGATTTAATTTGGCCAGATAAAAAGAATTCTTTCCATAAACCACTTTTAATACCCACTCTATAAAGTCCTTCAGATTTAATTATACCCTTATCAAAAAAAATAGATATCTTTCCCGTATAAGGATTTTCTTCACCTTCTTTGTAAGCAACATTATCCTTAAATATTATGTTGGGAACAGTTTTATTTTCTGGGGACTGAAGTTGTTTAGAAAAAAGCAAGCTAGATAGTAAAACAAAAAAAGTAATTTGTAATATGATTGAAAAACTATTCATATTGTATTTAAATCAAAATGCATATCATTTAATATCCGTTTTTATTTTTTTATTTATTTCATCTAATTTTGATAAGTTTTTCCACTCGTCGCCACTGCTCATTTTAATAAGAATTTTTTTTATGAATGCCTTATAATTTTCATCTTTACCAATAGCCATTTTTTCAATTAAAGCATTTATAACCGTTTCATTTACTTTCACTTTTCCCTCAAATTCTTAAAAAAATTTTATTATGCACAATATATGACAATAATTGATAACTAAAACACAACTTTTATGTTTAGGTTTTATAAAATTTGCGTTTAAAAAGAAGTCGACTTTTAAGGTAATTAATACTATTCCCACTCGATTGTACCAGGAGGCTTTGATGTAATGTCATAGACCACACGATTAACGCCTCTTACGTTATTTACTATTTGACTAGAGACAAGAGATAAAATTTCAGAAGGCATTTTATACCAGTCAGCTGTCATACCATCAATACTTGTCACCGCTCTTAATGCTACAAGGTTTTCATATGTTCTTTGGTCACCCATAACACCCACAGTCTTAACGGGAATTAAAACTGCGAAGGCCTGCCATATCTTTTCATATTCACCTGTGTCTTTTAATATTTTAATAAAAATTGAATCTGCGTTTTGGAGAATCAAAACTCGTTCTCTAGTAATTTCACCTATGATTCTCACCCCTAATCCAGGCCCAGGAAAGGGATGCCTTTTTATCAGTTCATTTGGTATATTAAGTTCTTTGCCAACTGCCCTTACTTCGTCTTTAAATAAATCTTTTAATGGCTCTATAAGCTTAAACTTTAAATCTTTCGGTAATCCTCCAACATTATGATGACTTTTAATTAAGTGTGAAGAATCGCCAGCACTTACACCACTTTCAATTAAGTCTGGGTACAAAGTGCCTTGCCCTAAAAATTTGAAGATGCCTATTTCATTAGCGATACGATCAAAAGATCGAATGAACTGGTCTCCAATAACTTTTCTCTTTTTTTCAGGGTCCAAAACTCCTTCTAACCTTGAAAAGAAGACTTCTGATTCATCATATAAATGAATATTAATCCCCAGCCCTTCCCTAAGCGCAGCTACACACTTTTTTGCTTCATCTTTGCGCAGTAAACCATGGTCAATTAAAACTGCAAAGCATCTATTGCCTACAGCATTATTTATCATACAAGCCATGACTGTTGAATCGACTCCTCCGCTTACTCCAACAAGAATGCTATCATTTTTAATATCAGAATTAATTCTTTTAGTTTGTTCATCAATAAAATTATTTGGAGTCCAATTTTTTTCACATTTGGCAATACCAAAAAGGAAATTTTTCAATAATACTCCCCCTTCATCAGTATGCGTTACCTCAGGATGAAATTGCGTTGCGATTCTTGATTGGTCTTCATTAATTAAGGCAGCTATTACACCATTAGAGCTCCTTGATATAACTTCCCAGCTATCAGGTACTACGGTCACTCGATCCATATGACTCATCCATACTTTTGATTTTGGTGACATATTTTTTGTTATGTCTTTCATTTTACTAAAATTCACTTCAGCAAAGCCATATTCACCTCCTAAACTTGAAGTGACCTCTCCACCATAATAGTGCACAAGGAGTTGTAGACCATAGCAAATACCTAAGATTGGAATATCCATACTAAGAATGTTTTCATCGAAGATAGGAGCATCTTTAGAAAAAACACTTGACGGACCACCTGATAAAATAATTGCTTTAGGATTTATGCTATTGATGGTTTTTAATTTAGTATGGGACGGTAATACTTCAGAAAAAACATGGTTTTCTCTAATTCTTCGAGCAATCAATTGAGTATATTGAGAGCCAAAGTCCAATATTAAAACGCTTCCATTTTTTAAATTATTCATTATTTAATTGTTTTTCTGAGCTTTCCAAATACCTTATCGTCAGCCATTCTAAAACTAATAGGTGTAATACTTGCATAATTGTTTTTTATTACAAATGAGTCGCTGTCAAAGCTATCATCATTATCAACCATCTCACCTTTCATCCAATAGTAACTATTGCCCTTGGGATCTTTACAAAAATTAAAATCGTCTTCAAAATACTCATTCCCTTGCGAGGTTATTTTCATACCCTTCAATTGATCTAAAGTACAATTCGGTATATTAACATTTAATGATGTCTTCTTTGGAATATTTTGTTTAATTAAAAATTTAATGGCTTTGCGAATGACATATTTAGAGGTCTCAAAGCTTTTTGGATTGAATGAGTCTATACTAAAAGCAATCGAAGAAATATTTTGCATAGAACCCTCCAATGCTCCAGCAACGGTCCCAGAATAAATAATATTATTACCAAGATTAGAACCCAAATTAATACCTGATAATACAAGGTCAGGCTTTTCATCTAGTATCTTTTTTATGCCAATCTTTACGCAATCGGCTGGAGAGCCAGTAACCGCAAAACCTTTAAACCCATTGCTACGCTTAATTCTGGTAATGAACAAAGGTCTGGAGATGGTTATACTATGTCCAACAGCGCTTTTTTGGGATTTTGGAGCAACAATATATGCTTCTCCAAATTCCTTTGCCACCTCCCAAAGTGCAAATATCCCCGATGAAAATATTCCATCATCATTTGTAACTAAAATATTCAACTCAGTAAATCTATGATGCTATAAAGTCGGTTTTTCATTTTGTCTCTTGATACTATTTGATCGATGAAACCTTTTTCAAGTAAAAACTCTGAACGCTGAAAACCCTCTGGCAAATCTTGACCAATTGTTTGTTTGATAACTCTAGGCCCAGCAAAACCAATAAGAGCACCTGGTTCTGCAAAAATAATATCTCCTAGCATGCCATAACTTGCGGTTACACCTCCGGTCGTAGGGTCAGTAAGAACAGAAATATATAAGCCCCCTGATTTTGAAAACTTTGCCAATTGAGCACTTATTTTTGCTAACTGCATTAAAGATATTGCACCCTCCTGCATTCTAGCGCCACCAGATTTACATATTAAAATCAAAGGTTTATTTTCTTTTCTAGCTTTAACTATAGCTCGTGAAATTAATTCACCTAAAGCAGAACCCATACTTCCGCCAATGAATGCAAAATTCATTATGCCGATAATAACTGATCTACTTTTAATACTACCAGAGTAAATCTCAATTGAATCAGTATTACCACCTTTTTTGTATGCGTCATCTAACTGCTTGTCATATTTTCGCCTTCCAACAAAATTTAGAAAATTTAATGATTTTATATTTTCAAATAATCTTTTTGATGAGCCCTCATCAATGATTAATTCTAAGTATTTTCTATAATCCATTCTGAAGTGGTACGAACAATGCCTGCAAATCGAATTATTTTTATCTAGTTCTGGTTTAAATAAAATCTCTTTACATGATGGACATTTTTCCCAAAGTCCATCAGGTATAGACTTTTTAGTTTTTTCTTTAATTTTTTTATCTTTTCTTTTAAACCAATCCATATCTACTAAATCATTTTACTAATTTCATTATAATAGCATCAGAGCCATCATTATAATATGCTTCACGCTTATTTATTTTTTTAAAACAATGCTTATTATACATACTAAGGGCTTTATTATTATTTTCATTGACCTCTAAGAAAATAGTGCATTTCTTGGGAACAATGTTTATATAATCCAAGAACATGTTATAACCATGCCCTCTATTTTGGTAGGAACTATCAATTGCCACATCTAAGATATTAATCTCATCCTCGAAACGCAAGTCTATTAAAAAACCCAATAACAAGCTTTCTTTTTCATACGCCCAAAGTCTTTCATTAGAATTATTAAGTAGAAGTCGTTCAAACATTTTTACTGACCAATAGGGATTCTTATAAACTTGATTCTCAATTTTCACAATATTATTTAAATCAGAGATCTTTCCTTCTCTTATGGTCATTTCTTTTTATTAATTATGAATGGGGAAACATAATTAGAAACTAAGTTGTGAGGTTTTTTTATTATGAGTTCATCAAATTTTAAAGCAGCTAAAATACCAACGTATTCTGAAGATAGTTCAGCGGTAATTAAATTTTCTTCATTCAAAAGCGCATCACAATTTTTTTGAAAAATTTTCTTTGTAGTATCATATTCATTTAAAAAGTCACGCCAAGTTAATACTATAATTTCATCTATGGGTTCTGGTAAATCAGTCCTCCAATCGATGTGTTGACAAAATATTTTTTCTCCATGAGAATGAATAAGCCCAACTTCTGGTTTGTTACTATTACAAGAGAATGCTAATGACATCATTGTTGAAACAGGTATCATTGGCAAGCTATTTGAGAAAGCCAGTCCCTTTGCAAAACTCAAACCAATTCTTAGCCCTGTAAAAGATCCTGGTCCGATACTTACAGCTATTGCACTTACATCAGATAATTCGAAACCTATATCTTTCTTTAAGCTATCATAAAAAAGAGGTATTTTTTCAATATGCTTTCTATTACTATTTTCTTCAATAGTTTTTAGACATTTCCCATTTGAAATAAAAGAGATACCACATATATCAGAGGAAGTTTCAACTGCTATAATATTCTTCACATCATTTATCCTCTTTATCATCCATGACTATTTTTAAATGTCGTCGTTTTGAAAAATCTTTGAACCTACTAAAATCAATTCTTATTATATCTTTTGGTAAGACATCTGCAATAATACTAGACCATTCAAATAAAGAGATACCATCAAAAGGCAGTAATAGATTTTCTCCGCCCATATTTAAAAAATCATCAATCCCACTTAACCTGTAACAATCAACATGGTAGAGCTTCATTCTATCCCCTAAATATTCACTGACTAGTTTGAAAGTAGGAGAGCCGACATGCTGTTTAATGCCCATTCCACTTGCAAATCCTTGTGCAAATGTCGTCTTACCTGCGCCCAGATTTCCGTTTAAAGCAATGACAGTTCCCGACTTGATTGTTTTTGAAAATTTAAAAGCGAAATCTTTGGTTTCCTTGACAGAATTAGATTCAATTTTCAAAACTATTTAAGTCCTCTCATTTTTATCACAGGTACTAACATTTCCTCCATGGATACACCCCCGTGCTGAAATGAATCTAATAATTTATTTTTATATTTATGCGCATCGTTAGGGTAAAGAAAGTAAAAATCGTTTTTTGCAATCAGGTAATTAAATTGAGGACCAAATGTTGGTAACCTAAACTTCTGAGGTTCATCAATTTTTATAACATTTTTATTTCTTGTATTCAAATTTCGCCCATACTTGTACCTAACACCGCTTGATGCATCTTTATCCGCAGAGACCATAATCTCCTTATTAACTTTTACACTACCATGGTCACTCGTGATTATGACTTCAAAATTACTTTCACTTAGTTGCTTCAAAACATCATTAAACCATGAATTTTTCACCCAAGATTTAACCGTTTGCCTATATCCCAACTCGTCAGGAATAATTTCTTTTAAAACATCTATTTTCGAACTGTCATGTGCCAACATATCTACAAAATTAACTACTAACGCAAGAACGTCTTTATCTAAGAAATTATTTATTTTTTTACTAAATCTTTTACCCTCTTCTAAGGCCCATATTTTATGATAATGCACTTTTTTGTCTTCCATTTTTAATCTTGAAAGCTGGTCGATTAAAAGTTCATTTTCATATTTATTTAAACCATAACTACTATTGAAAAATAAATCACGTTGCTTAGGATATCGCTTTATTAATTCATCTGGATATAGCCCAGAAAATATGGCATTCCTAGAATATGCAGTTGCGGAGGGAAGCAATGAAAGGTGGTATGACATGTCTATACTAAATAGAGATTCTAAATGAGAATAAATGGATAAAAATTGATCACATCGCATGCAGTCTATTATTATGATACAAACCTTATTATTTTTTTCTAAAACAGGTTTAGCATGTTTTTCAAAAACTCCTGGCGAAAACAATGATTGAGTTTCATCATTTATTAAATATTTATAATTGTCTTCAATATATCTAGAAAATTGCTGATTGCAGGTTTTCATTTGATCTGATAAAATGTTTTGCAAGCTCAGATCAGCATGCTCTTCAAATTTTATCTGCCAATTTACTAGCCTCAAATAAAGATGCCACCAACCTTCAGGTGATGATATAAAATTAATATCTTGATTTATTTTTTGAAAATCTTGGAGATAATCAGAGGTCGTCTTATTTTCTATAATTTTATTTTTTTCAAGTATTTGCTTGCAAGCTATATAAACTTGATTCGGACTAACAGGCTTAATCAAGAATTGTTGAATCTGCTGAGAGATAGCTTCATCCATGAGCCATTCGTCTTCAGATTTAGTTATCATAACAACAGGTATTGACTGCCGATGCAATTTGATTTTCTTCAATGTTTCAATACCATCGACCCCAGGCATATTTTGGTCTAAAAGTACTAAATCATATCTATTTTCTTGGTTGAGAGCACTAGCATCAACCCCATTTGTCACGGTTGAAACCTTGTAACCCTTAGATTCTAAAAACATTATATGAGGCTTTAGATGGTGTATTTCATCATCGACCCAAATTATATGACCTTTATATATCATTAGTTTAAACCTTACAGTCTTATTTACTTGTCATTCTCCAAACGCCATCCCAATTAGTTTCAGGTGAATTTTTCTTAAAATAATTACACCTTTCAATAAAAACTTGAGAAGGGTTTGTGTTTCGACCTTTAAAATTATCCTCAAGAACGATAGATTTTTCAAATAATTTTATTGCATCATCCCATTTTTGATTAAAATAGTTGTTTAACCCTTTTTCAAAAAGATCAACTAATTCAATTGAGTTTTTAATAATACTGTCTTTTCTTTGAATTAGCTCATATGCTTTAATCGGTATAGTTTTACCTTTGACGCTTAAAAAATCTAAAAACCTAAATGCGTATTCGTCATTTGTCGCTTCATAAATATTCTCTCCAACGAGTATATACACGCCATATTGTTTTGCAGCAGGCTCCAACCTTGCAGCTAAGTTTACCGTGTCGCCCATCATCGTATAATTCATTCTCATTTCAGAACCCATATTACCCGTAACCATTTGTCCAGAGTTCAAACCTATCCGATGTTGCATATTACACACGATTTCTGGCCACTCGCCTTCATTCTTCCATTTAGTTCTTAGATGATTAAGTCTTTCCTGCATTTCTAAAGAGGTGGAGCAAGCTTTTTTTTCTTGATCCGTTACAGGTGCCGGGGCACCATAAAATGCGACAATTGCATCACCAATATATTTATCTAAAGTACCTTGATGCCTAAGTAAAACATCAGTCATTTCTGTTAGATATTCATTCATTAGTTTAACCATTTTTTCAGGCTCAAGCTCTTCAGAAAAAGTTGAAAAATTTTGTATATCACTAAAAAATGCAGTGTGGTAATCTTGAACACCACCAAGCTTTGGTGCTTGTTTCTGCTCATACATTTCGGCTATTAAATCTGGTGAAATATATGTACCAAAAGTCTCTTTAAGAAATTTCTTATCTTTCTGCTCATGTAAAAATTGAAAAATGATATTACTTGCATAAGTAAAAAAAATCCCGGCTAAAGGCGCCACTACAGGCATCACATAAGTACTACCTGGCTCAGGTAATTTGACTAATAAACTATCATAAAAATATTCATGGATACCACTAGGGAGAATATTAATCAACGCAGTTTTAAACATCCACCAAATATCATTTGCGAACAAACCTAAAGCTATACCGGTATAGATCAGAACCTCAAAAACAATTATAGCACCAGCGAAAATAGGGTGAACATCTAATCGCTTAAAAACTATATATGCAATGATACATAATATTGATATAATTAAAAAATGAGCAAACGGGTATAATCGCCCATCAAATAACAATCTAGTTGTTCTCGATCCAAAAACTGTTAAATAATTATCGTGTAATATCGTTTGAATAGCGTTTGCGTGAGTCTCCATTCCTGGTGTATCCTGAGTTTGACCAAGGTAATTGTAAAAGGGTGTAGATTTCACATCGTGCAGAACTTCAACGGAGGCTCCAATTATGACAATTTTATTATAAAATGGTGAATTCGTTTTATCATAATTCTGACCAATTCCCATTACTCTCATCATATCTGCCCTTTCACTATCATCATCTATTGCCAGAATCCAGCTGGGAACCTCACCTGGAATAAATTGACTCATCCAATCAATATCATTATTACCAGGTAATTCATAATCTTTTGTATCAAGTATTTGATATAATGAAAAACGTGGAAAGGTACTCCATGGTGGATAATCGGTATTCGCTAACTTATAGCCAGAAGGCGGGCCATAATAATTAACTAAAAAATTATTTGTTTTTCCATGTGCTGGAATTTTAATACGCCCTAGTTCCCAAACTAAATCTGGTTGGTTCCAGATCAGTTTAGTAGAGTCTGGAATTCCATAAAATTGTTTCGCGCAACTAACCCCTAAGGTATAGTATGGGTTTTTTCTTAAGGTATCAGTTTCGAAAAACCCTGCTATGCTGTATTCTCTAGAAAAATTATCAATATCTTTTATATCATTAATAAGACCAGTGGCTGGCTCTGCTTCCATAATTAACTTAACCGGTTTTGCAATATACTGAGGCGGAGTAGTTAATGGTTCACGGACCATTTTTGTATTCATAACAATTTCTGTTCCATTTTCTTTTGCTTTTCTAATAGCATCTGAAAAAATCACGTCCCCGTGGCCTGGAATGAATTGCCTAAGTTCTGCAGGCCAATTACCACTAACACCCCTAAGGAATTCAGACCTGGCATCAGGAGCATCAAATTGAATATCAAAACCAATAACCTTAGCGCCAGCAAGAGTCAAATTATCTACAACTTTAGCCCAAATATCGCCTCTTGGATATGGCCAAGTCACATCCCCTTCAGATAGAATACGCCATGTCTCATCGTCGACATCAACCAAAACAATATCAGTCCCTAGACCAATTATAGTGGAATCTGAAGCTCTCCAACCGGTTAATGGACCGCGTACGCTATTAAACCTATAATCATAGGTTTTTAATTCTAAAAAATCGAAAAAACCTAACCAATGCATTAAGCATGTTAGCAAAATCGAGGATATTGTTAATCCAAGATCAATTTTATGTTCATTAATATAATTTTTAAGTTTTTTCATTAAAATCTGTAATTGATGCTCAAAACGGTTCCGGAATTACTAGTTGACCAAATTTCGCCATTATTATCGATTTTGCCATCATTATCATTATCAATGCCATCCTTTCCGTTTGCACTAATCTTATTAAACCTGATATTACTTTTAATACTAAATATTAAATTATCCAAAAGGTCCCAATCGCTGCCAATTTTAAAACCCATAATCTGAACAGAATCATCATTGTTCCCATTTGTCATATAATCTAAACCAGCTGAAACGCGTATAGAATTGTTTTTAAAAGCATAACTGCCATTAAGGCCACCAGAGGTCCAGCTAATTTGGTTTTTAATTATATTAAGGTTTTCATCTATCCTTGGAATAAATAGCTGAGTTTTATTAAAAGAGAATACAGTTCGAAGAGGAAATGAAAACCTGCTCGATATGTTTGCTGAAATTGTTCGAGTATCTGATTTTTGGAATAAGTAATCATCTCGCCTAGGCGTATCTTCATATTTTTCATCAGTATCAACAACGTCTCGATAAGTAATTGAGTTATAATTAATTGCAATAGTATTGCTAATCGGACCAATATTCCCTGGAATATTTACAGAAAATAGAGTGTTCAGAGCTTTTGAATCTTCTCTGTTATCTTTTAAAAATTGACCAAGAGAATCAACTTCAATTGAATCTATGTCATTATTTTTACCAATGACCTGTAGGTTAAATACTATTGAAGGTGCGCCGGGTCCCGGAACAAGAGTAGTATTAAGCATTACTGTTTTTGTTTTTAATGGATTTAAAACCACCTCCGTCAAATTATTATCTTTTGAACTATAGCCTATAACAAACATCAACCTTCGACCTAATAATGAAAGCCTATCTTTGATTGTAAACTCTCTTATATTATTTGTCATGTATGGATTGCCAAACGTATAAAACTGAGGCCCAATCTGTTTATATTCTAATAATATATTGTTTAACGTATAACTCCCTTTTAACCTAAGATGTAACGCTGAGGAAGGCATATTAATAATTGCTCTAAAAGGGTTTTTTTCAAATGCGACCGGATCAATTGGCGAAAAAGGCGTCATAAATTCGTTTATTGTAAATATATCTTTATAATCATCTGGATCTGGTACGCCCTCAAGTGATACATCTATAATCTTACCATCCTTAATACTATCTAATTTTGTATCTAGCTCATCCAGCGTCAAAGGCCCATCCCAAATATTATTATTTGTTAGGCTGTAGTTCCATGCAAGTTGGAAAATAATATTACGATTATCTAATGTGGTCTCAAAATTGAATCCTGCCACTAAATTTTCTTTTGGTGTAACGCCACCCCAGTTCGAAGAAGGTACAAAGATAGAATCGCCATACTCTGAGGTTAGTTTTTGAAAATCAGAAAATTTTATTTCAGAATTTTCATTTATGTAATCGTTAAAAATATAAACCGAATCAATAGTTGAATCTCGAGCAGAAAAAGAAAATATTTCGTTTTCATTGATGAATTGAGGTAAATCCTCAAAAGCATCTTTAGCCTTAAGAAAATGGAAACCTCCACTGAAAAGGTTAAACACAGAAAATGAAAGTCTTAGTGCACTTATATTTTGCGGAAAAGTATAACCTGACCTTGTGAATTTGAAAATTCTATTTCCATCTATACCAAAGTCAGTGTCATTTGGTAAAAAGGTATAACCTCCATTTACTTTTCCTTTTTTATAATCGATCTGTTCATTCAACTTACCATTTACATATTGAAAGTCTAACCATGGCAGATCAACATGAATGTGTCGACCACTAACTCTCTTGCCATCTAATAAAAATGGAGAAAGAGATGGGTATACATCACCATATTCAAGTTTTAAGTAATCTGTAACTTGAAGGGTCAATGTTTCCCGGTTTATTGGCTGTAAAAACGCTGATTCTCTAGAGCTACTTTTGTATGAGTACCTCGCTTTTATCCAGCTTAACTCTGCATCTATTCGCCCATTGTTTTCACGTTCAGAAAGATTATACCCAGAAGCAGCACTATTAGTACTTAAAGCACCTAGGCTCCCTTTATATCTAAGCGACTCTGAGACATCTACCATCGCCTTGCTTACATTAAAAGACCACTCTAAAGGCGTAATTTCAATTCCATAAGAAGTCTTAAAAAAAAGTTTTACCCGATGACGACCAATCGTTAACTGTTCAGGAATTAACGTAAAAATACCACCATCAATACTTGCTTGTTCTGTTAAATCAAGGCCATTGATAATTACCTTATAATTACTTGTGTCAACAATATCGGTATTGAACAGCGAAACGGCTATCACAACCTCATCAGGTCGAACTAAAGAGCTTGGTTCTGGCGATAAAATCAAAATGTCAGCATCAACATAGTTTTCATTTTCATTTATTTTCTCTTTTCTCACATCAAATAATTCAGTGTTTAAGTTGTTTTTTTTTTGTGAAATATTAATCAATAAAGGACCAGCAAAAGGGTTATCTACGTTTGGAATAGATATACGACCCCAAGATCGCTTGTGAAGTATTATTACATACTCAATTCCATCACCCTGAACACTCCTTCCAGGAATTACGACATCCCAATTACCATTAGTAAAACGCATAGGCATTTCTTGGTAACTGATTTGATTTTTAGATCGAAAAAAAAGCATACCTGAAACGATAGGGTCAGATGTGAACATTGTCACTGATAAAACTACATCATCCCCAGAAAGAACATGATTAGGATTTTTATGATAAAACTGATTAGTAGATTGAGCAGTAATAAAATTAACAAAAAATATAAAAATGATAATTAAGACATGCCTGTTGCCTAACATTGATATCATATTGTTATTATTTTGTGATTAAAAAAAAATATTACTATTGGTAATCAATTATAAAGACTTTTTGTTCCCCGTTTGGCCCATCTAAATATATTTTTAATTGTGAAGGACCTTCTTCAGAATCATCGCTTGGATCTTCAGGAATGCTTGCTAAATCAGTCTCTGAAATACCAACCTGACCATCAGGAGTAGAAACACCCGTCATACCACTTGTCACATTAACTTCTTGTCCTGTTTCTGTGTTTACCAAACTTACTTGCCCCTCAATACCAATTATTTGGTCACCTAATAACTCGTCCACCACCATCCAAAAGTCAGTTCCTTTAACAGATGCTACTGAAGTTGGGGTTTGTATGACAAAATCGACATTTTGTTTCGTAATCGATGCTCTTATAGTTCCGCCGTCGATATTAATTTTCTTTGAAATATTTTTTACTGTTCTTTGACCAGTGATTACTGCCTCAGAATTTTCTTTAATTTTCAACGTAGACTTATCGTCTATAAAAATAATAGCCACAAAACCAGAATTACCAGTTCTTACTTTATCTCCATCATCAAGGATCATTCCAGCTTTTAAAGCATTAAAGTTTTTGGATCCTACTTTCATTATTTCAGAAACACCCTTCACTTTTGTTGCTACAGCAATTTTGTCTGCCTGAATAAAACTAGCTACAAGAAAAATAATAAAATAATATTTTTTCAAAAAATAGATCATAATTATTCAACGATAACAGACTGAACTTGATAGTCTTGATTCATAATTTGCTGCATAATGCTGTTCACAACAGAAGGACCAACAGTTACACCGTTAATTTCAATTTCGCCAGATGGTAAAAAGCCCTCTAATTCCCTTCCTGGTCCAAAATAGTTATTGAACTGATCTGGCAATGTTTGTTCAAGCATCATTAAAACAGGATTTGAAATAATGTTAGATGTTTCAATTGTACCAGCTTGTCCAATTTTAAATGCAAAAATAGGTGACAACATATCTTCGTTACCCGAAGTTGTCGGTAATGAGATTTTAATTTGCCAGCAATAGATATTACCAGCATCTAAAGGGTACGAACCACTAAATGGATATTGATAACTATTAACATTGTCTATCAATGCCCATTGCTCGTTCTGATTTGAAGGTAAGACTCTTTGGTCCTGAATAGCATCTTCGAGACCACTATGGGAAGCAGGGTCAAACTCAGCTACGCGTATAAAGGTCTCTGCATATGATGCAGGTGGACCAGAAGACCATTGAAATATTGGGAAACTTGTATATAAAATATTATCTGTGGTATCAGAAAGAGCACCTCCAGGATATTCTAAGGAAATGGGTGTTTGAGATTGTATTACAAACGTCTTCGAATCATTAAAAACACTCGAAAGATTATTTTCATCAGTACCACCATATATAGACTCACTGAAAGTATATTGCCCATCAGATAACTTACCGCTCATCAAAATAGTTTGCATTATAGATTCAGAGAGAGAGGGATCTAAAACACCAATCAAACGCCCTTGTAATTCAATTTGATTACCAGAGTTATCACTTAAGAAAGTTGATTCAGACGATAAGTCTCTGTTATCTAAGTATAAACCATCTTTTATTAAAAATGGATCTGTTTCAATTTCAACTATTGTTGCTTCACTGTTAATACCAAGACCTGGACTTAAGATTGAAGCTCTAAAACGAATTTTTATAAAAACAGGGTAAGTATTAGACTCCAATGAATAATTAAATATTTGAACATTTGTAGCACCTGTGGCAATATCAAAACTGCTAATATAATAAGTAGCATATTCGTATATCTCTCCCTGAACATTGATATCCAAAGATTGGGATTTTGCAGAAGCGCTAAAAAGCACTAAAAGAAAAATTATTATATATCGTTTGATTATTATC
>Ga0115000_10000295_pt1 | contig 46009 bp, 40 predicted proteins | sample ArcticOcean_MG_C_6_FD_89690 | JGI IMG/M metagenome (GOLD analysis project Ga0115000, IMG submission 89690) | Marine microbial communities from western Arctic Ocean - ArcticOcean_MG_CB8_128 | ecosystem: Environmental > Aquatic > Marine > Oceanic | place: Arctic Ocean: Canada Basin | collected...
AAGGCTCTTACGGCCATCTTGCTTGTCCAAAAGCCGCATGACCACCCGTTCGCCATTACTTGCAGGAATGGTCGAGACCCGCACATCGACTTCCTTACCACCCACCCGCACCGAAATTCGACCATCCTGGGGCAACCGTTTCTCGGCAATATCGAGCTTTGCCATAACCTTGATGCGAGACACCAAGAGCGGCGCGAGCGCCCGACGGGGCGACACAATTTGACGTAGCACGCCGTCTACTCGAAACCGAATGACCAATCGAGTTTCATAGGTTTCCACATGGATATCCGAGGCGCCAACCTTGATGGCCTCGGTCAGCAAACTATTAATCAACCGAATAATGGGCGCGTCGTCATCCTGCTCAAGCAGATCGCCGTTTTCAGGGAGTTGATCCATTAGACTGGACAAATCCATAGAATCGCCAAGATCTTCGATAAACGCCATCGCCTCGCCGCTATCTTCCTCATAGGCTCGGGACAGCAAACCATCAAACTGGGTGGGGTCAACCGATTGAATTTCTGACAATCGCCCAACGAAGCGCTGCACCTCAGAGTAAACGGCAGGCGAGAGCGGCGACTTATAAATCAGCTTGGTCTGGGTCTCGTCATTGGACACGCTCTGAAGAATGACCCCAAAGCGCTTAGCAAAACCAAAGGGCAATCGCTTCCTGGTCTGGTGAGCATTCACTTGTAGATCGGACATAGCGGCAAAATCCTGGTAAAACCATCGTTTTGAGAGACATTAAAGCCTCACTGAACTCAATTACACAATCAGAATGCCGCCCAGGGATCCTGTCTTTTGATACCCAGATTGGCATCTTGTCAGGGTCCGGCGACGCAAGTACCCCAGTCAGGCGGATTTCGCCAATTGTAGCAGTCTTGACACAGAATTCACGCCACTGGCGCTATAACTTTTTTTTTGGTGCAACATCGAGTAGCATCATTACCACTAATGTTGGGGTACCACATTATGAAACTCAGTGATATCGATCTAAATCTTTTCGTCGTTCTGGACGCCATTTACACGGAAGGCAACTTAACCCGCGCCGGCGAAATTATTGGGATTACCCAACCGGCTGTCTCCAACTCCTTATCGCGCCTACGAACGTTGTTTGACGACCCGCTTTTCGTCAGGACCGCTGATGGCATGATCCCGACCCCGGTTGCCCAAAATATCATTGGCTCGGTCAGACAAGCCCTCGACCTTGTTCGCTCTAGCGTTCAGGACAGCGAGCACTTTGACCCCCTAAGTTCAGACAAACGATTTCGGATTTCTGCGAATGATCTGACGGAGGCAATCCAGATTCCCCCGTTAATTCGGCTGCTTAAACAGGTCGCACCCAAAACCATGCTGGAGTGTTATCACGTCCGGCGACGGGATCTTAATATTGAACTGGCATCGGGTAATCTAGATTTGGCCATCGATGTGCCGAGAACACCTGATCCACAAATCAAACATGCACCGCTCAGAAGAAGTCCACAAGTCTGCGTTGTGAGGAAAGGCCATCCTTTGGTTTCAACCAATCTTGATCTTGCGGCTTACCTTGAACTTGAGCACATCCACATTTCGTCTCGCCGGGGTGGTTTGGGCTTGGTTGATCTAGCGCTGGGCAAAATGGGTAAGAAGCGTGACATCGTTTTGCGGACGCAGCATTATTTATCATCGCCTTTATTGGTCGCAACCACGGACCTTGCGATCACCGTTCCGATGACCTTTGCGCGGTTTCTGCTCACGCTAAGCCCTGTACAGGTATTCGATCTACCGTTTGAAGTTCCGGACCTTGAAACCCATCTATACTGGCATGAAAGCACTGACAAAGATCAATCTAATCAATGGTTTCGATCATTGGTGATAGACTCGGTCCAATCTTAATCAACACCGGCCCATGCTTATGAACTTTGTTGGTAGCCACATTCTGAGCGTCGACCAATTCGAACGAGCCGACATAGAACGCGTGTTTGGCGTTGCCGACTCGATGAGGCCCTACGCGTTACGTCAAAAAGTCACTCGCGTGCTTGAAGGCGCCATTCTTGGCAACATGTTTTTCGAGCCCAGCACGAGAACTCGGGTCAGCTTTGGTTGTGCCTGGAATCTTTTAGGGGGCGAGGTTCGTGAAACCACCGGCATCAAGGCATCAGCACTTGCCAAAGGCGAGTCCTTCTACGACACCGCCCGAGTGTTATCGGGATACAGCGACTTAATTGTGATGCGCCATGAAAAGAGCGGTTCCGTTGCCGAATTCGCAGCAGCGAGTCGGGTGCCCGTCATCAACGGTGGCGATGGCGCGAACGAGCACCCCAGCCAAGCGCTGCTGGATCTGTATACCATTAGCCGAGAACTGGCGGATCATGACAAAACCGTGGACGGCATGACCATCGCCCTCGTGGGGGACCTTCGTTACGGCCGAGCGGTCCATTCTTTATGCAAACTCCTTGCCGCCTACCAGGGCATCCAATTCTCCTTGATTTCACCGGAGGCCTTAAAGCTCCCAGAGGCCTACGTTGAGTTACTGCGCAGCAAAGGCCACCAGGTGGTTGAATCCGACGCTTTGCCGACTGGCATTCAACGAGCAGACATCGTTTACGTGACCCGAACCCAAGAGGAGCGCTTTGAAACGCTTGAGGAAGCGCAACGATTCAAAGGTATTTTTAGACTCAATCAAGCCATCTATACCGAGTTTTGCGAACCCAATACCGTTATTATGCATCCGTTGCCTAGAGACTCCCGAGCTGATGCGAACGAACTCGATAACGATTTGAACGACAACCCAAACCTAGCCATCTTTCGACAAACCGATAATGGTGTTTTAATTCGGATGGCCCTTTTTGCGCTCATTTTAGAGGTCGAAGACCAAGTCGAGGCCAGTAGCCGGCGGGTCAACTGGTATACCGCAAAACGATTTTAATCATCCCTTAGCATCGCCTGGCTAGGCCCGGCTTTTGACCCAACCCATTGACGGAGATAACTGCAATGCTACATGACTCAATCTTAAGCACCATCGGGAATACCCCAGTCGTCCGCCTAAACAAAATGGCCCCAGCGGGGCAAACCATTTATGCCAAGATCGAAGCCTTTAACCCCATGGCCTCGGTCAAGGACCGGTTAGCCATTGCCATTATTGAAGATGCTGAGCGACGCGGAACCATAACGCCTGGCCAAACGGTCATCGAAGCAACTTCCGGTAATACCGGCATCGCATTGGCCATGGTTTGCGCCGCAAAAGGCTACCCTTTTGTCGCCACCATGGTCGAAACCTTTTCCGTTGAGCGCCGAAAAATCATGAAAGCCCTCGGGGCCCGAGTGATCCTAACGCCCGCCGCAGAGCGCGGCTCTGGCATGGTCGCGCGAGCCGAAGCACTCGCCAAAGAACATGGCTGGTTTTTAGCCAGCCAATTTGCAAACCCGGCCAACCCAGCCTACCACCGCAATACCACGGCACCAGAAATTCTCAGAGATTTTGCGGGGCATCCGCTTGATTATTTCGTCAGCGGTTGGGGCACTGGTGGCACGATGACGGGCACCGCGCAAGTACTCAAAGTGGCGCGGCCAGAGATCAAGGTTATTGGCGTTGAGCCGCAAGAAGCCGCCCTCTTGTCAGGCAAGCCCTGGTCGCCCCACAAAATCCAAGGCTGGACCCCCGACTTCATTCCTGAAATCTTAGACCCCTCGGTCACCGATGATTTGGTACTGGTTTCCGATGAAGAGTCCTTCGAAACGGCCAGGGATCTCGCCCGATTAGAAGGCATATTTTGTGGTATCTCCTGTGGTGCCACGATGGCTGGCGCTTTAAAAGTTGCGGCAGAGGCAGAATCCGGTCAAACCTTTTGTGTCATGCTACCCGACACTGGGGAACGGTATCTTTCGACCCCACTGTTCGCACACCTGACGGAAGACAGTGATGATGAATGGCTAGCAACTCAGTCATAGAATGCGCCTGCGGCCGACAACCGCTGCTCGCTGAAACACTGTTTTGGACCGAGTTAGAGACTGAGCTTGGTTGGGCCAGCATCGCGACCTCTGCCCGGGCGATCTACGCACTGGCTTTAAGCGACCGCTCGGACAAACAAGCCAACGCCTTGCGTCAAATTCTAGTCGGGGTGGCGCTCAAAGCAGCCTCTGGGGCGCAGGCCCAGCAAAGCAAGACCTGGATAAAATCCGCCGTCGCAAGATTGATTGACGACACCCACGAGCCACTGCCCCTTGCAGTCTCTGGCAGCCCGTTTGAACTTGAAACCTGGCGGCACATTGCGCTCATACCGCCCGGTGAAACCCGGAGTTATCAACAGCTGGCCAATCAGATGAATCGAGCAAGCGCCGTTCGAGCGGTCGCCTCGGCCTGTGGTCGAAACCGGCACGCCTTACTGATTCCTTGCCACCGAGTGGTTCGATCAGACGGCACCTTGGGCGGCTACCGCTGGCAGCTCGACCGAAAAGCGCGCATTCTCGCTCATGAGCAAACCGGGATTCAGTCCTAACAAGCGCGCTCACATCGAAAAGCCTTGCCCATAAAAAAAGCCCTGCCTGCGCCGCAATCAAGGCTTTTAAACATCACCTAAACATCACCAAAGGTTTAACGCATTGGATTACAGCAGGCTATCGAACTCTGGTACGGCCTTAAACAAATCCGCAACCAAACCATAGTCGGCGACCTGGAAGATCGGCGCGTCTTCATCTTTGTTGATGGCAACAATTACTTTACTGTCCTTCATGCCAGCAAGATGCTGAATCGCACCACTAATACCCACCGCGATGTAAAGGTCCGGTGCAACAATCTTACCCGTCTGCCCGACTTGCATATCGTTCGGTACAAAGCCTGCATCAACCGCTGCTCGAGACGCCCCAATTGCGGCACCCAACTTGTCTGCGACGCTTTCAAGCATCGCAAAATTTTCGCCGTTCTGCATGCCGCGACCACCAGATATGATAATGCTGGCAGCCGTCAATTCAGGCCGTTCCAACGCAACAACATCTTCCCGAACCCAGGTAGAAACTCCCATGGCGGCAGGCGCATCAACCGCTTCGATGGTTGCACTCCCGCCTTCGGCAGCGACCGGATCAAAGGCTGTTCCGCGAACCGTGAGCACTTTGACAGCATCACTACTTTGGACGGTTGCAATGGCGTTGCCAGCATAGATGGGTCGTTTAAAGGTATCTTCTGATTCGACTGAGACAATTTCAGAAATCTGAGACACATCCAACAAGGCCGCAACTCGTGGCATGTAATTTTTACCGGAGGTCGTTGCCACCGTCAGAATGTGCGAATAACCCGCCGCAATCGATACGATGAGATTCGCGATTTCTTCCGCTAAGGCATGACCGTAATTCTCATGATCCGCCAGGAGCACTTTCTGCACCCCGTCTACCTTGGCAGCAGCATCGGCTGCACCTTGGCAGTTCTGGCCTGCAACCAAAACGTGAATATCGCCGCCAATGGCCAAGGCCGCCGCAACCGCAACCTGGGTTTGTACTTTAATGCTGTTTTGATCGTGTTCTGCAATCACTAAGATACTCATGAAATCACCTTCGCTTCATTTCGTAATTTGTCGACTAACGCCTCGACACTGTCTACCTTGATACCTGCCGCCCTTTCTGCCGGTGGTTCAACCTTTAGCGTTTTAACGCGTGGCGACACATCAACCCCGAGGTCTGCTGGCGTCAGGATATCAATGGGCTTCTTTTTCGCCTTCATGATGTTGGGCAAGGACGCATACCGCGGCTCATTCAAACGAAGGTCTGTGGTCACAATCGCCGGCAACTTCACGGTGATGGTTTCAAGACCGCCATCGATTTCACGGGTAACCGTTGCGGAATCTTCACCCAGGTCGATCTCTGAGGCAAAGGTCGCTTGTGCCAATCCAGCCAGTGCCGCCAACATCTGCCCTGTCTGCGAATTATCACCGTCGATGGCTTGCTTGCCGGTAATAATCAGACCCGGGCCTTCTTTGTCGATTACCGCCTTGAGTGCTTTTGCAATCCCAAGCGGCTGCAGCGCCTCATCAGTCTCAACCAAAATACCCCGATCAGCGCCGAGTGCCAAGGCGGTTCGCAATTGCTCCTGACACTGGCTCACGCCGACCGAAACGACAATCACTTCATCGGCTTTACCCGCTTCTTTTAATCGGACGGCCTCTTCGATCGCAATCTCATCAAACGGATTCACCGACATTTTGACATTATTTAAGTCCACGCCAGATTGATCCGCCAAAACTCGAATATTGACGTTGTAATCCACGACGCGTTTGGCTGTTACCAGAATTTTCATGAACATCCTCTGCTTTGTGAAAAAAGATTGCCGAGCAGTCCAACTGACTTGAGCTCGGTGATTTTTGAAGACCGTATTCTGACGGCTTCATATCTTTTTTACAAGTGTCCAACCTAGGGCAAAACCGCGGCCCAGCAACTCAAGTCACTGTTTTTAAAGCGCCTATTGTTTATTACGAACAATCATTGGCAGTGATTGAGGCTTGGTAGCTTAAAACGCGATTTCCCTTCAGATGCGACTTTTCTTACAATGGGTGCTCTTTGAATTTGTGAACTAGGAGAAGCCAACATGGAACGAGAATCGATGGAGTTTGATGTTGTCATTGTTGGCGGCGGCCCAGCTGGGCTTTCGGCTGCGATTAAATTTTCACAACTCGCCATAGAAGCGGGACAAGAGCCGTCCGTTTGCCTCGTTGAAAAAGGCTCAGAGATTGGCGCGCACATTTTATCCGGTGCGGTCGTTGAACCCACCGCTTTAAATGAGCTGTTCCCAGACTGGCAAGCCATGGGCGCACCGTTGAATAATCCGGTCACCGCGGATGATGTTTATCTGTTAACCGACGATCATCAAGGCATGCGATTGCCTGCTTTATTCGTGCCAAGCGCGCTGCATAACCACGGCAACTACGCTACCAGCCTTGCAAATCTGTGTCGCTGGCTGGGCGAGCAGGCCGAGGCGCTCGGCGTCAATATCTTTCCGGGTTTTGCCGCCAGTGAAGTGCTGTATCACGAGGATGGTTCGATCAAAGGCATTGCGACCGGTGACATGGGTGTCGCAGCCTCCGGCGAACAAAAGGCGAGTTTTACGCCTGGCTATGAGTTACATGCAAAATACACTCTTTTCGCCGAAGGGTGTCGGGGTCATCTTGGGAAGCAACTTATTGCCAAGTTCAACCTCGATGCTGATGCCGATACCCAACATTATGGCATTGGCTTTAAGGAAGTTTGGGATGTGGATCCAAGCCAGCACCAACCCGGCAAGGTCGTGCACACCGTCGGCTGGCCACTCGATTTTGGCCCCGGTGGCACCTTGGGTGGCTCTTATCTTTACCACCTCGAGAACAACCAAGTTGCGATCGGCCTGATTGTCGATTTGGGCTACAAAAACCCGCACCTTTCTCCGTTCGATGAGTTTCAACGGTTTAAGCACCACAAGCTGATCCGTCAGACATTGCAGGGCGGCAAGCGGATCGCCTATGGTGCGCGCGCCGTGGTCAAAGGTGGCTACCAAGCGCTCCCTAAACTCACCATGCCCGGCGGATTATTGCTCGGAGATGACGCAGGCTTTTTAAATAACTTAAAACAGAAAGGCACTCACACCGCAATGAAGTCCGGCATGCTTGCGGCAGAAGCGGTTTTTGAAGCCCTCTCTAATGGCTCCGAGGGTCGTGAGGAACTCACTCGCTTTACAACGCTTTATGAACAATCTTGGCTCCATCAAGAATTGTACGAAGCTCGCAACATCATGCCCGCGCAGCACAAGTTCGGGATGTTTCTGGGCGCCATGTTTGCTTGGGTCGATCAGTATATTTTTCGAGGGAAGCTGCCATTCACGTTCACGGACCCTGAGCCAGACCATGCCAAGCTCAAACTACAGTCCAGCTGCGTAAAGCCAGATTACCCCAAGCCCGATGGCAAGCTCAGCTTTGATAAATTAAGCAGTGTGTTTTTGACCAACACCTCTCACGAAGAAGATCAGCCCTGCCATCTAACTCTGAAAGACGAAAGCATTCCGATCGCGGTCAATCTACCCAAATACGACGAGCCCGCCCAACGGTATTGTCCTGCTGGGGTTTATGAAATTGTCGAGGAAAGCACCGGGCCACGATTCCAAATCAACGCTCAAAATTGTATCCACTGTAAAACCTGTGATATCAAAGATCCCTCGCAGAATATCAACTGGGTCGTGCCGGAAGGCACTGGCGGGCCGAATTACGGCAACATGTAGGCATCAACGTGTTCCGGGCAACGCCGAAAATTTGCCCGGGGCACCGTCTTGACTCACCCCCTGGCCGCATGATGAACCCGCGGCGGCGGCTTTAAGCGACGCCAAAGCCCCTCTTTTTGCACGCTTGGTGTTGGTCGCTGACAGCTCGATAGATCTACCTTTAATCCGCCACGCCCTTTTTGGCGCGAGCACCTTGGTTGTGCAGGCTGTGATCGCGTCGCGATTGCGGCGTTGCCCCGCAGCGCGCCCGGCTACCTTGTAGACTGCGCAGTTCGCAGCGAGGGTTCCACTCTAAACTCGAGCCCCATGGCATTAGCAATCGCCAAGCGCCTCATGAGGGATTGTCGCCAGTTCGGGCTTGAACCACCACTCAGGGTTTTGAGGTCTAGGTTCTAGGTTCTAGGTTCTCGGTTCTCGGTTCTCGGTTCTCGGTTCTAGGTTCTAGGTTCTAGATATTGGATGTTGGATGTTGGATGTTGGATGTTGGGTTTTAAGTGTGCCGTCGGCGTTTAAGATTGGGTCGGGGATCTGCGAAATCTAAGCAGAGGCTTTTCCATAAGAGGCGATTGACCCGGCCCGCTCAGCGCGCAGAAGATGATCGCGTACCAGAGGGCGCCCTTCAAGCCTCAGTCTCATCGAACGCAGCCCCCTCTTTCGGCATGGCATAAAACAACCCGCCACTCCAAACCCCTAACGCAACACGTCCTGCCCGCTCTTCTTCTTTGAGCCGCGCCATACAATCGTAATAACAGGGCCGATTAAATTTCGCTAAGAGGCCTTCGCGCACTTCGACGTAGGGTACCGGTGCACCCTCGCACCAACGAAAGGTCAACGGATGCTGGGGTCCAATCTCAACCTCATCGCCAACGTTGGTAACAATCGATAACTGTTGTGACGGGCCTTCGCCCTTCGAGGCCAGAGATAACGCCAGAAATGGCGCGTCGTCTACCGTGATCTGACAAGCCTCAGCCGGTGTCACCAAATAATAGTCGAGATCGATCCGTCTAAGCACACTGGCAAGCAGCCGAACCAAGCGCGGACGCGCAATGAGCGTGCCTTCGTGATACCAATCTCCGCCCGCACTGATGCGCATATCAATGGCGTAACGATTTTCAGGCTCCCACAGGTGGACGGGTGGTGGATGCCCTTTCGGGACGCGCGCCAACTCAGCCATTAGTCCATAGGGTAAATCTTGCTCTTGACTCAAAATTTTATGACCTCGGCCGTTAAAGAGTGCAGATCAACAACGCCAATGGCGTTCAGTCCGGTCATCATACCTGCGCACTCACCGGGATTAAACGTCAGCCGGCCTTGCCTGCGCTCACAACGATAGCGATGGGTATGCCCGTGCAAATTCAGGTCACACGCTAAAGCCTCTTCGGGGAACTCTAACGGATCGTGCACCACACAAAGGGTTCGCTGCCCGATGACCACTTGCCAGGGCGGGTCATGGAAATCAAACCCATACGCGTGCATTGCCGCCTCAAGCGCGACCCGTTCCTGATCATTATTTCCAAACACGCCAGACATTGGCATTTCAAGCGCGCCAAAAACAGCGATGGTTTTGGCTTGGGTGATATCGCCAGTATGAATAACGCGATCAACCTCGGCGTCGTTGAACAGCTCAACAATTCGGCGGCAGTTTTTTAAATTATTGTGTGTGTCGCTCACAATCCCCAACCGCATATCCCACTCCACAATGGACAAGGCCGGGTTAACCCGGCCTCTTTGATGACTACCCTAGATTAGAGCCTTTCAGATCAGGCGACTTTTTCCAAAATATGGATTGCGCAAGCAGAACCCAGTCCAATCACATGGGTGAGTCCGAGACGCGCGCCAGAAACTTGCCGATGCCCCCCCTCACCCCGAAGATGAGTGCACACCTCATAAATATTAGCGATACCCGTGGCACCCAAGGGGTGCCCCTTGGACAGCAGACCGCCGCTGACGTTGACCGGTATCCGGCCGCCAAGTGCGACCTCACCCTCATCGATCATTCGGCCGGCCTCGCCATCAGCGCAAAGCCCCAAGTTTTCGTAATGCAGAATTTCTGCCGTCGCGAAACAATCATGCAACTCCACCAGATCAATGTCTGCAGCAGAAACACCTGCCATCTCATAAGCCTGCTTGGCGGCGATTCGAGTCACTGCATTGACATCCGGCATGACGAGGTCGCGATCGGTATACGGATCACTCGCTAAAACCGATGCTTTAATCCGTACCGCGCGGCCCAGACCCAACTCTTTGGCTTTCTTTTCGGACACTAAGACCGCGGCGGCAGAGCCATCGACATTGACCGAGCACATGAGTTTAGTATTCGGGTACGAGATCATTTCAGCGTTCATAACCATGTCTAGAGGGGTTTCGATCTGATACATCGCTTTTGGGTTCAAGGTCGAGTGATGATGATTCTTAACCGACACCTTGGCAAATTGTTCAAAGGTCGTGCCATATTTACGGGTATGCTCCATCCCCGCTTCGGCAAAAACCGCTGGCATAGTGCCCGACCCCAGCAAGCCTTCTTTGGGAATTCCCGCACCGCCACCGGCGCCCCCTAAGAGTCCTTTACCCATCTGTTCAACCCCAACCGCCAAGACACAATCAAATACCCCAGCCTTGATCGACATCCAGGCCTCTCGGAATGCGGTTGCGCCGGTTGCACACGCGTTGGCACAATTGACCACGCCAATGCCGGTTTGACCGATTTCTTGTAAAATTCGTTGGCCCACCATGGCATTCGCCTGACCGAGATTGCCGCAGTACAGCGCCTGCATATCTTGAATGGTCAACCCCGCATCATCCAACGCCATGAGTGCCGCCTCAGCGCCAATTTGTGGAACGGTCCGATCCGGAAAACGACCGAACTTAATCATATCGACCCCCACGACATACACGTCACTCATCTTGAACTCCTTGTCTTAAAATTGGATTAAACAGCGGGTTTAAAAAAATAACTGATGTAGCGGTTACCCTCACGATCTTTGCGGCCAAGGGCATCCCCAAACACCACATCAACCGGCATATCAAAGCTAATATTTTCCGGGTCGGGCTCAAGATCGATAAGATTCCCCTTCACGGTGCCACCCCCCTCCAAATCGACAATGGCAGAGATATAGGGCACGTCGATGCCAGGAAAACTGCGATAAACAATGCTGTAGGAATACAACTTCCCGCGCGCACTCAAGCGTTTTGCTCTTAACTGGTTTCTGGCGCCGCACTTGGCGCAGGTCGCGCGCTCGCCCAAAAAGATCGCAAAGCAAGCAGCACATTCTTGACCTTCGAGGTAGGGGTCATTGGTTCCGGCGCCCTTTAAAAAAGGGACGACGGGTAAGGGTCCCGTGTTGACAGCTTCTTCTGACATATCAATCCTTAATTACGCGACTAAAGTTCCTGTACAATTGACCCAGAATAAACTGACTTTCAACGCTGACACAAGTGCATTACCTTCCCTGAACCAGATCAACAGGATGCTTTTCTATGTCAAACTTTCTCTCGATGATCGGCAGCGAGCGACCCGGATCCTTCAATGCCAGCACGGTTGCGTTAATTGAACAGCAGATTCAGGCCAACAACGATACCGTTACCCGCATTGATTTAGCGGCGCTGGCACTCCCAATTTATAGTCAAGTACTCGAGCAGTCAGGCGGGCAACCTAGCGGCGCAACCGCCCTGCGAGCCGCCCTTTCCAGCAGCCAGGGACTGATTATTGGATCACCCGAATACAATGGATTCATGCCACCATTACTCCTGAACGCGTTGACCTGGGCAACCCGAGGCGACGACGGCCAAAGTGATCTGAGCGTCTGGCGTTTAAAACCTTGTCTCATCACAGCAAGCAGCCCTGGCCCCATTGGCGGCATTCGAGGTGCCGGACACCTTGCGACGTTTCTTTTAGGTATCGGCGCCAGCGTTTACCCCGATTTCTTTATCGTCCCGAACGCGATGAAGGTCTTCGATGGGGCCGATGCCGTGAACGCGACCCCTTTCCAATCGAGAGCCGAGCAACTGGTAACTGGATTTAAAGCCTTCGCTGAACGGTAGCCACCGAGTCAAACGGCAAGTCCATCGTTTTACGCTGACGCGACCTAGACAAAGCTTTGGTCCGGGTCTTGACATCAGTCATGAATGGCAAGGACCCCTCGCAGCGGTCATGCCAAGGTATGGCGGCGCAGCGGCGCCTGCTGTGGTTGCTGTGGTTGCAGGCCTTGGGCGGGTCAATTACGGAGCAGGCGGATCGCTTGCCCATGGACCCCTGAGGTCGCGGGCAGGTCTTGAAAAGGCGACATCACAGTACCTGCCAAACCGGACGGCGGCAGTGATCATTTCTACGGCCTGATCAAAAGCGCAAGCCTTGCCGCCGAGTCCATTTTGGTCGACCTCACGCCCCCAAAAATAAAGTAACCCATCACGCAAGGTCTCCGCGTTAATCCAACCTTTAATGATTGGGGAACGGGCCTTACCCCCCAAACCGTTTAGGCGCCTTACGTCGCATCCGCTTGCGCCACGATCTCGATTAATTGCGTGAGCGCGCCCGCCATAGAGTCCTTGAGAAAGCCTTCAAAGGCCACCGGTAGGATATCCGCCTCCCAAGTCAATTCACAGCCGCCACCCGGTAGCGCCAACAATCGCATTCTTGCTTCGTGATGCTCAAGCGGAATCGGTGACTGGATGCATTGGTAGGTCAAGGCAAAGGCTTCAGCATCGCAGTGCAAAATTCTTTCTTGGATTTCACCCGCCCCAGGCAGATCCAGCGTTCGGACATCCCCCTCAAGCACGCACTGCTGAACCCCAGGCACCCAATCGACTCGATCAACCTGGCCAATCACCGCCCAAACTTCATTGGCCGACACGTTAAACGTATGATTAAAACGCAACATAAAAACTCCAAACCTTAAGGGTCAATTTCGATATAACACCAACCAATTTCAGGCCGATTGGCTTTTAACTCAGACTCAATCGCATTAATCATATGGGCCGCTTGTTCGACCGTTAAGTCCGCATCGAGCTTTATTTTTGCCGCCAATAACACTTTTGGCCCCATATGCAGCGTAACCATGTTGAACAACTGGCCAACCCCCGGTTTCTCAGCGATGATTGACTCGGCTAATTCGCGCAGGGCAGGCTCTGCTGATCGTCCAACCAATAGGCCCTGTAGCCTGACAACCAAACACACAGCCACGATAATAAGCAAAACACCAATCACCATGGATCCGAAGGCATCATAAAGCGGCTCGCCCGTCACCATCACCAGCGCTAACGCAATAAAGGCAAACATCAGCCCCAGCATTGCCGCAAAGTCTTCCCCTAAAACCACGACGATCTCGGCATTGCGCGTGGTCTTTAGCCAGGCTAATAAGGATTGCTCGCCGGCCATTTTTTTGGCCTCAAGATACGCGCCAAAAAAGCTCAAGCCCTCTAGAACGATGGCCGCCGCTAAAACGGACAACCCAATCCAGATCCCGGTTACGGGCTCTGGGTTATTGAACTTGTGCCAGCCCTCATAAATCGAATAAACGCCGCCTAAGCTAAACAAGATCAAGGCCACGACGAAGCTCCAGAAATAGGTTAACTTACCGTAGCCTAAAGGGTGCTCTTCATCAGCTGGCTTTTCACTGCCTTTTAAGCCAATAAACAACAACACCTGATTACAGGTATCGGCAAAGGAATGGATTGCTTCAGCCATCAAACTGCCGGAGCCGGTATGCAGCGCCGCTGCCAACTTACTCACTGCAATGCCAAAGTTTGCTAAAAACGCATATAGAATTGCCTTCGCTGGCGAGCCCGATTGAGACACACAACCCCCTTATAAAATTACACCAAAATCAGTGTAGCATGCTCCGAACAAGATCAAGATAACCCCCATCTAAGGCGCAGATAGGAGCAGCATGCAATCCACAGTTTTGGCGACAAACCAGTACGCGCTGAACCTTAAAGCCGATGCCAGCGCCTTATTCGTGCTGGCGCATGGGAGCGCAACGCATCTTGGGTCAGGGCATCTTGAGGCTTTGAGTCATGCGCTTGCGGACGTCCAAATCGCCACGCTGCGATTCAATTTTGGATATCGAATGGCGAGCCGGGCATTTCCTGGCCCACTGAGCGATTCAATCAATGATTTTTATGACGCGTTACAAGTTGGATTGAGCGTCTGCCACGACTTGCCGATCTTCCTTGCAGGTCACAGTTATGGTGGTCGCGTCATGACCCATTTATTGGTTGATGCACGATTTCAAAATGCGGCAGCAGCTCAGCAAACCCAGCTCAAAGGGGGCGTTGCCTACTCCCTGCCGTTACACACCAAGGCCAAGCCAAACCTTTCTCGCTGGCAACATTTGCCCGCGCTCAAGCATCCGGTTTTAGTATTTGCTGGCGACAGAGACCCAATGATCAGCCCACCCCTTGCTTCAGAATTTTTAGCCACGAACCCAAGTTGCACGCTACATTGGGTGCCTGGCGCGGATCACGGTTTGCGTCAAACCAAGAAGGCAACCGACCCCCACCGGTCGGTTTATCAACAGGTGGCTCGGCAAACCCGAGATTGGATTCGCGCTCAAAGCTGAGCGCCTCAACACCAAAGGGACCTAACCGTAAAAGCGGCAAGGCATCGCAGTATTTTGTACACGACTCAACCGCCAGGGCATCACAACCCAGGCACCGGAAACCGCTGACAAAAAGTTTCGACTTCTTGCCGAACGGACCCGATGACGGCTTCATCCTCCGGCGCGCTTAAGCATTGAATAATCCAGCTGGCCAGTTGCGTCATATCTTGCGCTTTCATTCCGCGGGTGGTCGCCGCCGGCGTGCCGACTCGAATCCCACTCGGACGTAGCGGTGGATTGGGGTCATCGGGAGTAATTTGTTTATTGGTCGTAATCTGCACGCGATCCAGCACTTCTTCAGCAACCCTGCCATCTAAGCCAAACGACGCAACCGTATCGAGCACCATCATGTGATTGTCCGTGCCGCCTGTGACTAAGGAAACACCGCCTGCCATTAATGAAGTTGCGAGCGTCTTAGAATTGACCAGAACTTGTTGCGCATAATCTTGAAACTCTTGGGTTTGCGCTTTCAGTAAGGTCACCGCGATTCCCGCGACGGCATTCATGTGGGGCCCCCCTTGCAACCCTGGGAAAACCGATTTGTCAATCGCTTTCGCAAACCGTTTGCGGCAAAGCACCATGCCGCCTCGGGGTCCGCGAAGGGATTTATGGGTCGTCGTGGTCACAATATCAAAGCCAAAATCGAAGGGATTGGCCATCGCTCGGCCCGCAACCAATCCGCCAAAATGCGAGGCATCGGTCATGGTGATCGCCCCGACCTCATCGGCGATCGCCTTAAACGCGGCGTAGTCAATATCCCGTGGATAAGATGTATAGCCACAGAGCATCATCTTGGGTTTGGTGCGCAGCGCATCAGCTCGAACCTGGTCAAAATCAATCGAACCATCAACAGGATTAGTGACATACCGAACGAAGTTAAACAAACTGCCCATATGGGAGACCGGCGCACCGTGGGTCAAGTGTCCACCATGGGACAAATCCATCGCCATAATGGTGTCGCCTGGCGTCAGTAACCCTAGATACACCGCTTGATTCATCGCCGATCCGGACAACGGCTGAACATTGGCATGATCACAGCCAAAAACGCTCTTTGCGCGATCTCTCGCTAAATTTTCAATTTGATCGGTATAGGTCTGCCCACCATAGTAGCGTCGACCGGGATAGCCTTCAGAATATTTATTAGTAAAGACACTGCCCAAAACGCTCAGCACCTCTGGGAAGGTATAGTTCTCTGACGGAATCAGCTCAATGCCATTGCGTTCTCTGGATTCCTCACCCAGCAGGGCCGCGTAAACATCCGGGTCATTGGTTTCGAGTTCTTTGAGATTGCTCAGCATAGCGGATGCTTGCTGATCTGTGTTGGTCGTCGTCATGGGCAGTTTCCTAGCAATGTGGGATTGGGCGCCCAGGCGAACGGCTTTATTCCAAGCACTCGTTACGCGTCTCGGTATTTTAAAATCTGCACGGGATGCACACTTTACCCAATCCGCCTTGACGTCAACTGTCTGCACCGTTACCTACGGTTAAAATGCATCTAATCTAGTGCCTGGCGTACACTTCCCGGTGGTATTCCACCTTCCATCGCCAGTCATGTACCGCGCAGATTATAACCGGTTGAAACCCTAAATTGAACGCGGGAACGCATAGAAGGGTCAGGATTTTGCGGTTTCAGTGCGGGATTTGACCCAACAACCGAAAATAAGTCCCGACCTGTGTTAGCGTTAGCCGATCCATCTTGTCCTGGACTGGCGCTGCTAAATCGATGCGCTGACCAACGGTCAAGGCGCTATGAAACTAGGGTCTTGGGACCGCGGGGAAAGACAACGCACACCTTTTACATGCTACGGGATACGGGATACGGGATACGGGATACGGGATACGGGATACGGCCATGAATACTCTGCAACGATTGAGCCTCACCGCTTTAATGACAACCTTCTTGGCGTCTGGGGGGCCCGTGCTGGCGGACGATCTCGACACGCGGGTCGCAAGTGTGCTCAAAAAGACCCCTTTAATTGATGGCCATAATGACCTCCCCTGGCAATATCACCGCCGAGTTAATAACCATCTATTAAAACTCGATTTGGCTTTAGACCTGAGCCAAATAGAAAACCCGACCCACACTGACATACCCAGGCTCCGGCGCGGTATGGTCGGCGGCCTCTTCTGGTCAGTTTATGTTCCGATTGATCGCTATGGCGGCTCCGCCAACGCTGTTCAAGCCGTGATGAATCAAATTGATCTCGTTAAACGCTTGATCAATCACTATGACCGTGATTTTGAACTCGCGCTTGATGCTGGCAGTGTTCGTAGAATCCACGCCTCGGGAAAAATTGCCTCGCTCATTGGTATGGAGGGTGGGCATTCGATCAACAATTCATTGGCCAGTCTCAGACAGCTTTATGACCTCGGCGCCCGTTATATGACGTTAACGCACTCAAAGGGCCTACTGTGGGCCGATTCGGCAACTGATGTTGCTCGGCACGACGGCCTCACCGCGTTTGGTGAACTGGTTGTCCAAGAGATGAACCGCTTGGGGATGATGGTTGATCTCTCGCATGTGTCGTTCGAGACCATGCGGGATGCACTCCGGGTCAGTCGATCGCCGGTTATATTTTCACATTCTTCCGCCTATGGGGTCACCCAACATGCGCGCAATGTGCCCGATGATGTTTTAGCACTCGTTGCAAAAAAGCGCGGCGTGGTGATGGTGAACTATTTAACCTCCTACATCTCGGAACCGATGCGGCTGCACCGGGTTGTGTTGGAAGCCCACCAAGCCACGCTGAACCAAGACCATGATCCGGAGGCGGTGCGCGAACTGATGGCACAATGGTCAGCGCGTCACCCAGCGCCCGAGGTCACCTTATTTGATGTCGCCGATCATATTGATCATATCAAAGCGGTGGCGGGTATCGATGCCATTGGTTTGGGTGCGGACTTTGATGGCATGCCGCCTGGGCCTTTAGGCCTTGAAGACGTTTCGACCTACCCGGCCTTGCTCAAAGAGCTCTTGATCAGGGGTTACAGTGACCAAGACATTGCAAAAATTGCGGGTGAGAATGTCTTGCGGGTTATGACCGACGTGGAAGCCGTTGCCGAGCGACTGCAAACCCTCGAGCAACCGAGGGATGATTTGCTGCACGAGATCGATCTCGTGCAATCAGAGGCGCAAGCTCAATAGTCTGTCCAGAGCGCTTCATCTTCATCGGTTAACGAAACCTGGCAACCGTCGCCAAAGCCTGTTTCAACGCAGACCACCATTGGCTGACAGCACACTTCGCAATCCTCAACATATTGTTGGTAGCCCGCAGTTTCATCGACCAATAATCGGATCCGAGCGCCGCAATAAGGACACGTAAGCTTATGAGTTGTGAGGTGCATAGATCCTTTGTAATCGGACGCGCCGAAGAGATTAACGATTTGTGAGACTGGCAATGCCGTGATCAATTTGCTGGCTATCAAGCAGCAGCGGGTGCAAGCGATCCAGGTCCACATTGCCGCCCGTCAAGATGATGCCCACACGTTTACCGATAAAAATCGGCCGATTGCGCATAACAACCGATAAAGCAACCGCACTACTCGGCTCAATCCACTGTTTCGTAAACTGCCAAATTAATTGCATCGCTAAAATGGTGTCGGCGTCCTTGGTGGTTAAAATACCGGTCGCGCGGCGCTTGATAATCTCAAAGTTGAGCGCGCCCAACGTGGTTTGCAATCCATCACAAACGGTCTCAGGGGTTTGCTGCAAAACGCGCACCCCGGTTGCAAACGATTCAGCAGCATCACTTGCGCCCTCTGGTTCGGCACCGAAGACCTGCAGATCGCCTTTAACCAAACAACTCCCCGCCAATAAACCACCACCGCCAACGGGTACAACCACCGCGTCCAGGCGCTGGGTTTGCTGCTGAAACTCAAGCAGGGCTGTACCCTGCCCGGCAATGATCAAAGGCGCATCAAAAGGCGGCACATACAATGCGCCAGTGCTCGCGACGACATCTTGTAAGGCCTTCTGTCTTGCCTCAAGGCTATTGTCACACTCGATTAAATGGCCACCAAAGTGACCGACCAGCCGCTGCTTTGCGGGACTTGCATTCTTAGGCATGACGATATGAGCGGCGACGCCTCGCGCGCTTGCGGCGCGCGCGAGCGCCGCACCGTGATTGCCAGATGAATGCGTGCACACCCCGTGCGTCAGTTCAGATAGCGGTTGGGCATAAACCATGTTGGTGGCGCCCCGCGCCTTGAAGGCCCCACCCCGCTGCAAATGCTCCCCCTTAAAGATCACCTCACAGCCCAACAACCGATTCAGCGCTGGACTGCTAAAAATGGGCGTCTCAATCACTAAGGTCTTGATCCGGGCAGACGCGGCATGAACATCCGATTCATCTAATTGCGACATGATCACCTCAGACTCGTATCCCTTACCTGCCAGCCTTTATTTCAAGCCCTCACCGAACGGGAAGGCGCTGCGGTTACGAGGCCTGGGTCGATTTAGACCAACTGTCCCGTAACCCAACAATTTCGTTGAAACAGACCGAGCCTTCGGATTCCGGGTGTTCATCCAAAATAAAATAACCCTCTCGCTCAAACTGAAACCGAGTCTCACGAGGTTGGTTTTTCAGACTCAGTTCTGTGAACCCTTGAAAGACTCGACGGGAACTCGGATTAATCAAATCCCGATAGTCGCCGTCAGCCGCATCAGGAAATGGCACTGCAAACAGCGGCTCAAAACGATGAAAGCGCGCTGGCACGTTTTGGGTCGCTGAAACCCAATGAATGACCCCACGAATCTTTCGATCTGGCGGGTTAACGCCCAAGGTCTCGGGATCGTAAACCGCCTGAATTTCCAGGACCTCACCGTCATCACCCAAAACCACTGACTCCGCTTTAATCACATAACCGCCCCGCAACCGAACCTCATCATGTAAGACCAACCGTTTGTATTTTCGGTTCGCTTGCAGTTGAAAGTCGGCTCGGTCGATATAAATCTCTCGGGTAAAAGCCACCGCCCGCTTACCCATCTCAGGATCTTTTGGATGGTTTTGTACAGCCAACAGGATCGTTTCAGCCTCGGCCAAATTAGTAATGGTGACTTTCACAGGGTCCAGTACCGCCATGGCTCTGGGGGCCACAGGCTCGAGCGCCTCCCGGACGCAGCTTTCTAACAACGCCAGTTCAACATTGTTATCACTTTTGGTAATGCCGATTCGTCGACAAAAATCCCGTATTGCTGCTGGCGGGTAGCCGCGTCGCCGCATGCCAGCAATCGTTGGCAGCCTTGGATCATCCCAACCCTCAACCAGCTGCTCATCAACAAGCTGCTTCAATTTTCGCTTACTGGTCACGGTATATTGCAGGTTCAAACGAGAAAACTCGATCTGCTGAGGCTGCCCGGGCACATCCAACTGCGCCAAAACCCAATCATACAGCGGACGATGGTCTTCAAACCCAGTGTCGCACAACGAATGCGTGATCTCTTCGATCGCATCCGAAATACAGTGCGTGTAGTCATACAAAGGATAAATGCACCATTGATCCCCAGTCTCGTGGTGCGTGACGTGGCGAATCCGGTAAATACTCGGATCTCTTAGGTTCATATTGCCAGAGGCCATATCAATTTTTAGTCTTAGAACATGAGCGCCATCCGGAAATTCACCGGCCCGCATTCTGGCAAAGAGCGCTAAGTTTTCCGCAACAGACCGGTCTCGATGCGGACTATTGCGACCCGCCTCGGTTAGCGTTCCTCGATACGTGCGGATGCTCTCGGCATCGAGCGAATCAACATAGGCCTTCTCCGCCTGGATCAATTGCTGCGCATACTCGTACAAGACTTCAAAATAATCAGAGGCATTTTTTTGCTCGGCCCAGGTAAATCCAAGCCAGGTAATGTCCTCACGCATCGCGCGGGTAAACGCAACATCCTCTTTGATCGGATTGGTGTCATCAAATCGAAGATTGGTTGAGCCGTTAAAATCTCTGGCCAGACCAAAATTCAAACAAATAGCTTTGGCATGCCCGATATGCAGGAAGCCGTTCGGCTCTGGTGGGAAACGCGTCTTAACCCGCCCGCCATGCTTGCCGGAGGCTTGATCTCCTTCAATGATGGTCGAGATAAAATTCGCGGGGTAACGTTCAGAGTCATTTAACATAGTTCACCTAAACCAGCAGCGCTGCAAGGCAGCTTATCGCGACCATTATAACCAGAATTCGGCGCAACACAGTCTCGCTTAACCGAATCGTTACCCGAACGCTCGCCCAAGCCCCCAGCATTGAGCCCAGTGCCAGGATGCCGCCGGTCAACCAAAGAACCTGGCCTTGCGCCGCAAAGATCAACAGGGCAACCCCGCTGAACACGCCGGTACAAACCAATTTCAACGCGTTTGAACGCACGAGATCGTATTGCAGCACCCCCGCGAGGACCGCGACCAGAATGAAACCAACCCCGGCTTGAATAAAGCCCCCATACAGACCGGCACCCAACAGACTGAGCCATGACACCAGTCCCGGCGCTCGACCCGACGAGTGCGGTTGATCACCTGGCTTCACCGGCGCTTTCGGCAACAGGAGCGACAGCGCAACCAACACCATGACGGTGAGCAAGATGGGCTTCAGCCACAGATTGGGCAAAATCGACGCGCCGAGCGCGCCCAACGCGGCCCCGATGATCGTCGGCAGCAAGATTCCCGCGAGCGCTGATCGATCTAGCTGCCCGGCTTGGTCAAAGCCTTTCGCGCCAGTGATCGATTGCGCCAAAACTGCGACACGATTGGTGCCATTGGCTAAATCAGCCGGAATGCCCATCATCATGAGCGCTGGCAACGTCAACATCGAACCGCCCCCCGCCAGGGTATTGATAAAACCGCTCAGGATCCCCACCGTCACCAACAGGATGATCTCGACCGGGGTCATGGTGCTTGCGCCGCGTCCGGTGTGACCGCACCAGGCAACGACACTTCAAAGACCGCACCGGCTTCATTCACAACCCAAAGCCGTTGATCATCTAGCCAAGTGATGGCCTCGACTTGACCCATTCCAAAGGGCACCAAGTCGAGGGTTTGATGGGGTTGTGACAACCAGGCGTCACCCGTACTTGGCCTTGGAAAGACCCACAGATTTCGATACCCGAGGACCGCGAGGTTTCCGCCATCGGGTGACAACGCCGCGCCGGTCACCATAAACAACGTCGCCAAATCATCCACCTGAACCAGTTGATTGGGCCGGTCAGACTCGGCGCCCGCCAATCGATACAAATTACCCCCCGGTTCAAAGGTCCCGATCCGGCCCGCAACACGATGCTTCGTGATCAGATACAACTGCCCGGCGTCTATAAAGAGGGCTTCGCTATCGTAATGCCAGGTTGCAGCAGGAAAAAATTGCTGCCCGGGGTAAGTAATCGGGATATAACTGAACGCCCTGGTCTTCTCGATAACCCTCGGATTGAACAGCGGGATTTTATAAATACCAAGATCGCGACGGGCGTTACCGTTATTACCGGTATCCGCGATGTAAATCCAATCTTCATCGGAGGCAATATCTTCCCAATCATAATGGGCAGCAAGTTCAATTCGATGCCCCGGCCAAGGACTGCGCCCGGATCGCGGTTGCTGCCCATGAAAGGGTAAGAATTCCGGATAGATCACGTCGCCTTGCGAATTAATAGCAAAGAGACGGGCTTCATCACCGCTGTCATTGTGCACCCAAAACACATTATCAAAGCGTTTACTGCGGGAGATGCCGCTTACTTCCTGCAAGGCTGGATAGTCGATCTTAAATTTCGGGGTCACCTGCCAAGCGACCTCGCTACTCGCATTCAGTCCAACTGGCACACAACAACCCAAAAACAGTAAACCCGCAAAGCATTTCTGAAACACGACCCAATCCTCTTATAGAAATTCATCGTTTAAATCACACGCGCTCACCGTAATTTAATGACGTTTCGGGTCGAGAAGATATGCGTTTACCGCCCGATTCAACAATTTTTTGGTCCATCCTCCACCGCTCGTCTCGAGGAAAAAACCCAGACTAGAACGCCGCGGCATGCCATTGCCTATCGGACCTTAATCCAGCCTCTCAAGCCCTGGTTTCCGGCGCTCGGATCACTCGACAATCCGGTAGACCGCATTCAGCACTGGCCTGACAAAATGGATCTACATAAGCCCCCTAGCCATTAGAATTCGTTTTGACCCGGGCCTGCCAGATGACACGGAAAAACCGCTCCGGACTGGGTATAGCGATCGTCAACATTGAATCTAGGACATCATGCAGGGGACTAAGGCGGCACGGTCCTGACTTGCCCGTGCTGAACTTGTGGGGACCTAAGCCTTACCGGGCAACGCTCAAAAAACAAGATTCAGCGCATTCGATATGCCCTAAACAGGCCATAGGAGGCTAAGCCCGTAAAAACGGGCAGTGCCGCGGTGAATTTCCAGGAACAGGATTTAATACTAACTTGGCCGCTCTAAAGAAACAGCCGCTCAAATAGACCGAGCGCCTTTGAGGCGCTAAAAATAGGCATTTTCCGTCACAGAGTGATCCGTGACATCACGAACCGCCGTCAACTGTGGCAGGGTCTCGAGCAAGGTCTTTTCAACCCCATCTTTCAAGGTCACATCAACCATACCGCAACCTTGACACCCGCCGCCGAACTGCAGGATCGCAACATTATCTTCAACAATCTCAATGAGGCTGACCATGCCGCCATGGCTAGCCAGGCTAGGATTAATTTGGCTGTGTAGCACGTAATTAATCTGGTCTTCCAAAGGACTATCATCCGACACCTTCGGTACTTTTGCATTTGGCGCCTTGATGGTGAGCTGGCCGCCCATTCGATCTTCGGCATAGTCCACCAGCGCGCCTTCAAGGAACGGCTCACTTCTGGCATCGATATAGCCATCAAACTGCTCGTAGGCAACTTTAATATCGTCCTCTTGGGTCTCTTCCGGCCGACAATAGGCAATACAGGTCTCCGCCATGGGCGTGCCTGGCTCCGTAATAAACACTCGAACACCCACATCCTTGGCTTCTTGCTTGGCCAGAAGACCCGCTAAGTAGGTTTGAGCAGATTGTGTAATTTCAACCATGGTTTTTCATCGCCGTTGAGTTCATGAGCTGGTCGCGGCCTCTTTCACGCCGCTGCTTCCTTCGGATGTATCATACGTCAGCGCCCTTAGATTCGCTAGCGATGCGATCGGCTTGCAGCCCTTACAATCTGCAGGCCACAGTCCTAGAACCAAAGCCCAAAGCATTGCGCTCTAAGTCCTGAGTCTTCAAACACATGAATTTGACTCATGTCAGAGGCGACAATTCTTCAGAAGGCAGATCGGGTCGTTTTGGTAAACTGCTTGCCTCGCCTACTCAGGAAAATTTATGACGACTTCTGCTGCCACGCCGTCAATTGCCAAAATCCTTAAAGAGCGCATCCTCGTCATGGATGGCGCCATGGGCACCGCCATTCAGGAATTGCGTCTCAACGAAGCCGATTTTAGGGGCGAGCGATTCAAAGACGCAGCCAGTGACCTCAAAGGCAATAATGAGCTGTTGACCCTCACCCGGCCTGAGGTCATTCAAAAAATCCATCTCGATTATCTGCTTGCCGGCGCCGATATTTTGGAAACCAACACTTTCACAGCCAACACCGTATCCCAAGCTGACTTTGGAACAGAAGCGCTGGTGTATGAACTGAACTATGCTTCCGTCAAGTTGGCCCAAGCCGCCATTGCGGCGCTCTTGATCGAACAACCCGATCGCGTGTGCTTTGTTGCCGGCGCGATTGGTCCAACAACCCGATCCGCTAGCCTATCGCCTGATGTCAACGACCCTGGCTATCGTAATATTGATTTCAAAACCTTGGTTACCGATTACGGCCTCGCGATACAAGCGCTTGATGACGCCGGTGCGGACATCCTGCTGATCGAGACTATTTTTGACGTGCTCAATGCCAAAGCGGCGATCTTTGCGGCGTTAAGCCATTTTGAAACGACCGGACGCACCTTACCGATTATGATTTCGGGCACCATTACCGATGCCAGCGGTCGCTTGCTTTCGGGCCAAACCCCAGAAGCCTTTTGGGCCTCTATCCAGCATGCCAAACCATTAAGCGTTGGCTTCAATTGCGCGCTGGGCGCCGATGAGCTTAGAACCCATATTAAAGACATTGGTCAGTACGCAGACTGCTTCATTAGTGCGTACCCCAATCGGGGCCTACCGAACGAGTTTGGTGAATATGACGAAACGGTTGAAACCATGGTCACAGCCATTAAGGGCTACCTAGACGATGGCCTCGTCAACATCATTGGTGGCTGCTGCGGCACAACCCCTGAACATATCCGAGCCTTCTCTGAATTGGTCAAAGGCTATGCGCCAAGACAAGAAAAACAACAACCAGGACAAACGCTGTTGTCCGGCTTAGAGCCCTTCAAAATCAACAACGATTCACTCTTCGTCAATGTTGGCGAACGCACCAACGTTACCGGTTCCGCTAAATTTGCACGCCTAATCAGAGATGAGAACTACGAAGCGGCACTGCAGGTCGCGCAAGATCAAGTCAATAATGGCGCGCAGATTATTGATATTAATATGGACGAGGGCATGCTGGATTCCAAGGCTGCGATGGTCCGGTTCCTCCACCTGATCGCCTCCGAACCAGACATTTCCCGGGTTCCGATTATGGTTGACTCCTCGAAGTGGGACATCATTGAAGCCGGGCTACAGTGCATCCAAGGCAAAAGCATCGTTAACTCCATCAGCTTGAAAGCCGGTGAAGCAGAATTCCTGATGCAGGCTGGGCTCTGCCTTAAATATGGCGCGGCCGTTGTGGTGATGGCGTTCGATGAAACCGGCCAAGCCGATACCCTCGAGCGCAAACAGGCCATCTGTAAGCGAAGCTATGACCTTCTCGTTGAACGACTGAACTTCCCACCCGCGGACATCATCTTTGACCCGAATGTGTTCGCGGTTGCGACCGGGATTGAAGAACACGCACTCTATGGCCGCGATTTCATTGACGCCTGCACCTACATCAAAGCCAATTTACCCCACGCCCGAATTTCAGGCGGTATCAGCAACGTCTCCTTCTCTTTTCGGGGTAACAATCAAGTTCGGGAGGCGATTCATGCAGTCTTCCTGTATCACGCGATTCAGGCCGGCCTGACGATGGGGATTGTCAATGCGGGACAACTTACGATTTTTGAAGCGGTCCCAAAAGATCTCCGGGACGCGATCGAGGACGTACTGTTTAATCGGCGAGACGACTCGACCGATCGTCTGATCGATGTTGCGACCCGCTTTTCCGGCGGTAGCAGCAAAGCCCAGGCTGAAGACCTTTCTTGGAGAGAAAACGACGTCAATGAGCGGCTCGCCTACTCGTTGGTGAAAGGCGTTAACCAATACATCGTAGAAGATACCGAGGCTGCCCGTCTGCTGGCGAACCGCCCGATTGAGGTGATTGAGGGCGCTCTGATGGCGGGCATGAACCGGGTCGGTGATTTGTTTGGCGCCGGAAAAATGTTCCTGCCGCAGGTGGTGAAAAGTGCGCGGGTTATGAAGCAGGCGGTTGCCCATCTCATTCCGTATATTGAAGCCGAGAAAACAGGAAAATCCAAAGCCAAAGGGCGCATTCTCATGGCGACGGTCAAGGGCGATGTGCACGATATCGGCAAAAACATCGTCGGCGTTGTGCTGCAATGCAATAACTATGAAGTGATTGATCTCGGCGTAATGGTACCCGCCGATAAGATCTTAGCCGAAGCAAAAGCGCAGCAAGTGGATATCATTGGGCTTTCCGGACTCATCACGCCGTCCCTGGATGAAATGGTCAACGTCGCCAGCGAAATGCAACGACAAGACTTTCAAGTACCCTTAATGATTGGTGGGGCAACCACCTCCAAAGCCCACACCTCGGTAAAAATTGAGCCTTGCTATCAAAATGATATCACCGTTTATGTGACGGACGCATCCCGAGCGGTGGGCATCGCCAGTAGGCTGTTATCCGATCATGATAAACCGAACCTCAAAGCTGAGATCAGCGCCGAATACGACATGATTCGAGAGCGCAACAAGCACCGAAGTGCAAAAATCAAGCTCTTATCCCTTGAGCATGCCCGGGGGAATCACTCAAACCTATCCTGGGCCAACTATACGCCGCCCCGTCCCCAACACATTGGCGCGAATACTGTCCTTGAACTGTCGCTCGCGACCCTGATCGATTACATCGACTGGACGCCTTTTTTCATCACCTGGGAACTGGCTGGAAAATTTCCAAAAATTCTTGAAGATGAGGTGGTCGGGGCTTCTGCTCGTGAACTGTTTCAGGACGCTAAGGCCATGCTCGATCAATGGCTTACCACCGACCGGCTCAAAGCCTCTGCCGTCTTTGGCTTCTGGCCCGCCCAATCTGACGGGGATGACATTATTGTCTTTCAAGATGAAGACCGACAAACCGAGCGAACTCGCTTGCACCATTTACGACAGCAAACCGATAAGCCGAATGGCAAGCCCAACTTATGCCTCAGCGACTTCATTGCGCCGAACCTAGGCGCGCCTGATTACATCGGTGGGTTCGTGGTCACGGCCGGCCTCGGCCTCGATGAATTGGTCAGCGAATTCGAAGCCCTGCATGATGACTACAACGCAATCTTAGCCAAAGCTTTGGCCGACCGACTCGCCGAAGCCGCCGCCGAGTACCTTCATGAGCAGGTCCGCCAGGTTCATTGGGGTTATGCACCTAGTGAAGCCTTAGATCAAATCGAGCTCATTAAGGAACGTTACCAAGGCATACGACCGGCCCCGGGTTACCCGGCCTGCCCTGATCACACCGAAAAAAGCACCTTGTTTGATTTACTCGACGCCGAGAACGCCATTGGCGTTCACCTGACCGAGAATTTTGCGATGACGCCGGCGGCCTCGGTGAGTGGTTTTTACTACTCCCATCCGCAGGCTAGTTATTTTGGGCTTGGAAAAATTGGATCCGACCAAGTCAGCCACTACGCTGCTCGAAAACAATGGCCCCTTGACATCGCAGAGCGGTGGCTCAGGCCTAATCTTGTGGGTTGATTCGGTTTTCTATTGGGGAAATCTGGATTTAATCCCGCTCGGGCTGCGAATTCATCTGGACAAGTTTTAAACTTCGGCTATCCTGCCGTCAGGGCACACTGATAGCGGTTTAATAACCTTGGTGTCCCGGGCAGGGTTAGTTTTAACCCGACCCAGCAGCCACTGGAGTAAACGATGTCGAACGATCCGAAGCGTCCTAATCAAGACCCCGTAAAACCAACCTTTTTCCAGATTTTGATCAGCGCTATCGGCGCCGCCATTGGCGTGCAACGATCTGAAGTACGGGAAAGGGATTTTCAATCCGACTCACCCATACCCTTCATTCTCGCCGGGCTGATTGTCACCTTTGTTTTTATCGGCACCCTGCTCACCGTGGTTTATCTAGTGATCTAGAATCCACAAAGCCGGTTTTCAAGCCAGCATTCCATTAAGACGGTAAGCCCTGAAGGTAATAGACAACAGCCACAACGGGCAGTAATACCATCGCCACAACCGCTAAGGCATCCACGACACCATCGCCTTGATCCTGATTTTCGTCTTGACTCATTGTGCGCTCCTGAAATAACAAAAATTATACCCTGATTCAGAAAAGCATATCCTTAGAAGAACAAAATGATTCATCAATCCAGTTGGAGCTGATAACGTCCCGCCATCAATCGCTGGGGCAAGCTATGTATCAGTACAACGAAGATGACCGCCTTTTCCTGCAACAACGCTGCGAGCAATTTCGAGATCAAACCACTCGATTTCTTGCGGGGACGCTACCCGCTGAGGAATTCCAACAACTGCGACTCCGAAATGGACTGTACATCCAGCGTTTGGCACCCATGCTTCGAATTGCGATTCCCTACGGCCTGGTCTCTGCCGGACAACTTCGTGCACTTGCCGGCATTACGAGGGACTTTGACAAAGGTTATGCACATTTTACAACGCGACAAAATATTCAACTGAATTGGCCGAAACTTGAAGCGATGCCGGACTTGCTTAGTCGTCTTGCAGAGGTCGATATGCACGCGATTCAAACCAGTGGCAGTTGCATCCGCAATATCACGTCCGATCAATTTGCCGGCGTTGCCGCAGACGAAGTGGCTGACCCACGACCCTGGGCGGAGCTTCTGAGACAATGGTCAACCCTGCACCCTGAATTCAATTGGTTACCCAGAAAGTTCAAGATTGCCCTTACCGGGGCCGCGTCCGATCGCGCCGCCATTGCGGTGCACGACATCGGCCTTCGTCTACAGTCAGATGCTGACGGCCTCTACTTCGAGGTCTGGGTGGGCGGCGGTTTGGGCAGAACGCCGCTCATCGGCGTGTGCATCAACCCCCATCTTGAACCCAAGCACTTAATCACTTATCTAACCGCTATTTTGAGGGTCTATAACCAATTCGGCCGACGGGATAACAAATATAAAGCGCGCATTAAAATCCTGGTCAAAGCCATGGGCAAAATCGATTTTGAAGCAGCGGTCAATGCGGCCTGGCAAGCGCTGAAAGATGGGCCAGAAACGATTCCCGAGGGTTCCATTGAACCGCTTCAGAGCCACTTCTCCCGACCGAACTACTTAACCCTTAACCCGGCGCCTTCGAGTCGAACGATTGCAACAGACCAACCTTTTGAGCGATGGCGTGCCCAAAATGTTCTGCCGCATCAGCAACCCGGTTACGCCGCAGTACACATCTCGCTCAAGCGAAAAGGCATCGCACCGGGCGATGTTTCAGATCGCGACCTCGAAGCCCTTGCCGATCTTGCCGAGCGCTATAGTTTTGGTGAAGCCCGCGTGACCCACGAGCAAAACATTGTTCTCGCGGATGTCGAGCAAACCAAACTGCCGGAACTCTTTCAAGCTTTGGGCCAGCACAATCTTGATCGCGCCAATCGTGGGCTTGCCACCGACATGATTTGCTGTCCTGGCGGTGATTACTGCTCACTGGCCAATGCTAAGTCGATCCCTGTGGCCGCAGCCATTGAAGAAACTTTTCAAGACCCTGAAGCAGAACGTCTGCTCGGACCACTCACCATCAATATTTCAGGCTGCATGAACGCCTGTGGACACCATCATGTGGCCAACATTGGCATTCTGGGTGTTGACAAAAAAGGCCAAGAGTTCTATCAACTCTCGGTGGGCGGTGAACCGGGCGATCAGGCGAGAATCGGGCGCATCCTCGGGCCGTCGGTTGCCCGAGCCGAAATCCAATGGGTCGTTCAGCGATTGACCCAGTGCTACCAGCAACACCGGGACGATGCGGAAACGTTTAACCAAACCCTAGACCGGGTGGGCATCGAGACCTTTAAGTCTGCGGCCTATGAAGGGTTAACGTCATGAAGCTGATCACCACTCTGAGCGGCTATCCTGAGCTCCAGGAGATCGATGCGATTTGGTCGGGATATGACGAACCGCTCGCGGCTAAAGGCGCTGAGCTGGCAGCCAATGCGGCCAGCAGCCTCAAAATTGAAGCCGATGCCGGACCAGAGGCCTTCCAGCCCTACCTGGACGCGGTTGGACTCATCTTATTGCACTTGCCGGTCTTTACCGACGGGCGGCCCTACTCGCTTGCTGCCATGCTCAGGCAGCATTATCGCTATGCGGGTGAAATACGCGTGTTCGGCGATGTTCGTCGGGAACAACTCGATCACTTGCACCGATGCGGTATCACGAGCTTTGTCTTAAATCAGGACGAGGATGCAGCTTCTGCCCTCGGCCAAATCGGTTATTTTTCAAAATGGTACCAGCCCAATATTTCAGCTTAAGTTCACGTCTTGTTGAAACCTTGGCTTTGCCTCTGCTGAACCCTTTCGGCTCGACGACGCATTGATCAAATTGCGATGTCAACGTGCTCACCAAGCCCCACGCCGGAAGGGCGAATCAATAAGAGGCACTTTTGCTCGAACGCTGAGGTTAGGACACTCGAACCAAGGTTCGCCCAACAACCCCACCGGCTAATAGCGCATCAACCCTCCCGGATATACCGTCAAGGCCGACCTCTGTCGCCATTTGGCCAAGGTTCGGTAATCGCCACTCTTCTGCAAGCCGAGTCCAGTTGCGGGCTTTATCTTCTAGTGGCAACTCAACCGAGTCGACGCCCAACACGTTGACACCCCGCAGGATAAAGGGCAGCACCGTAATATCCATCTTCGGTGACGCGACTAAACCGCAAATCGCAACACTGCCTTGGGGATATAAAGATTTGATGACATTCGACAGCATATCGCCGCCAACGGTATCAACCGCATGCGCATACAGCGGCTTTAAGATCGGGCGACTGGACTGCTCCGACAAGGCCTCCCGGCCAATCACCGTCTCGGCGCCGAGCGCTTTTAGATAATCCACTTGATCGGTCTTGCCCGAGACGGCAATCACCTCAAAACCAAGGTGCGCCAAAAGCGCAATCGCAACCGAACCAACGCCACCCGTGGCACCCGTAACTAAGACCGGACCCTGTTCTGGCTGCGCATTCATCCAAAGCAGCTTCTCCAAACACAAGGCAGCCGTCAGCCCAGCGGTACCCAGGATCATACTTTCTCTAAGCGACAGTCCGGCCGGCATGGGGAGCACCCACCCCGCTGGCACTCGAATATATTGCCCGAAACCACCCGGCGTATTCATGCCGAGATCGAAGCCGATCACCAGCACTTCACTCCCAATCGATAACGTTGGATCCGTTGAGGCCCTGACAATTCCCGCCGCGTCAATTCCTGGCGTATGGGGGTATTGTCTGGTCACGCCCGGCACACCGGATGCGCTCATTGCATCCTTGTAGTTAACAGAAGAGTATAAGACCTCGATGAGCACATCCCCGTCAGGCAGGTCATCGGTCTCCCTAGAAATCACCTGATGACGGGTGCCCTGCTCATCTTTTTCAACCCAAAATGCATCGAATGTCGTCATAACCACTTGTCCTTAAAAAAATATTTCATTCAACGGACCGCGTTCGCTGATCCATCACGCCCTACCTTTTCTTTTTTAATCTAAATTGTGGTGGGCCAATACTCGGTTTTGGGTTGGAATAAGCGCCGTCAGTTGCGCAAATCGCTTTACCAATTTTTCCACTTTGCTTTGTTGAAGTTCATAAACGATCTCATACACCGCTGCGGTTTCCATTTTATCGACCAAGTATTCGTCGCTTGTTTGAATCGCATCAATCAACTGCATCTGCAGCGCCCGTTGTCCATACCAGGCCTCGCCGGTCGCAACCACGTCAATATCGACTTGGGGTCGATTGTCACTGACAAAAGCCTTGAACAGCTGGTGAACATCCTCGAGTTCGGCCTTGAATTTCTGGCGACCTTCGTCGGTATTTTCGCCAAACATGGTCAGCGTTCGTTTATGGGCGCCCGCAGTATGCAACTCAACATCGACCTGCTGGGATTTCAACAACCGGTTAAAGTTTGGAACCTGAGCAACGACGCCAATTGATCCCAGGACCGCAAACGGCGCGGCAACAATCTGATCTGCAATACACGCCATCATATAGCCGCCACTGGCGGCAACCTTGTCTACCGCGACGGTTAACTTGATACCCTGCTTTGTGATGCGGCGCAATTGAGAGGCCGCCAGGCCATAACCGTGCACCACGCCGCCGGCGCTTTCCAGCCGGACCAACACTTCGTCATCGCCTGACGCCACGGTTAAAACGGCCGTCACCTCTTGCCTCAAACTGCTGACCGCAGACGCCTCAATGTCCCCTTCAAAATTGAGCACAAAAACCCGAGGGGCCGCCGTTTCTTCAGCGTCAGAATCCTTCTCGGACCGTTTCAGCGCAGCCTTCTCGGCCTTTACACGCTGCTTCTCTGCTTTTTTGGCGGTCTTCTGGGCACTTTTTTGCCCTTCATGACTCATCATTGCTTGATTCAATGACTTAGCCACCTGCTCAAAGGCTTCATTGAGATGCTTCACTTCTAATCGTCCAGGTTCACTCTGGGCGCCTTGCTGTCTTGCACTGACGAGCACCGTGACCAAGATGACCAGCGCAACAACAACCGTCACCACTTTGGCCAGGAACAGCCCATATTCAATCAAAAATTCCAAATCGCACCCTATCCACCTAATATTAGTCTTAAAATAGTATCACACAGTGTATGAGCCACCGCCCTAACTCGAGCCGTTCAATTTTTTCGGAGTCCCTATGGATCTCACTCAGCTACTCAATACTTGGCAATCAGTCCTCGAAGACCGGTTTAGGTCCGGCTTTCTACCCATAGAAGAAACCATTTTTCAATTTGAATTTGAATTACAGACAGAACCCGCACTGTATCTCACAGCAAATCAGCACGCCTTTGCCTGGTCCCCTGGCACCCATCCTGCGCCGACCCTCACGCTTTATGTCCGCGACCATGCAACCACCTATCGATTGTTAACTGGCGAAGAAGATGGCATGAGCGCCTTTATGGCAGGGTCTTATCGGGCCGATGGCAACATCATACTCAGCCAGCTGTTATTGTATGTCTTTCAACAACCCGCCTTACTCCAAACCCAACAAGTGATTGATTAGTCCTGCGAGGGGCTGGCGTTGAGGTCATCCCACAAACAACCCTCATCTGAGCTTGATCGAAGCATCTCTAGCATCAGCGCGTGGGCTGACTGCTCTGCGTCAGTCAAAACAACCATCGGCAACGCACCTTGCTGACGCTCGAAGCCCCCTTGCGCCTCAGCGGCAGCCTGTTCGGTATCAGCGCCCTCTAAAGACAAACTCCCTTGCCCACCGGTCAATACCAAATAGACCTCAGCGAGTATCTGCGCATCCAGCAAAGCGCCATGCAAGGTTCGACCTGAGTTGTCGACACCCAAACGCTTACACAAGGCATCAAGATTATTTTTCTGACCGGGATAGCGCTTGCGCGCTAGCGTCAGGCTATCGATAACCCCGCAGCGCTGCCCCATTTTACGGGGTTCCCGTGAGCGTTTTAATTCGTGATCTAAAAACCCGATATCGAAACCGGCATTGTGAATAATCAGTTCCGCACCCTCAACAAACGCGAGAAAGGACGTTTTGATCCCTTCGAAGTCCGGCTTATCGGCTAGAAATTCAAGCGATATCCCATGAACCGCCTCAGCACCGGCATCGATCGCACGGCCAGGATTAATATACTCGTGAAAATGACGGCCGGTGAGCCGGCGATTTTTGAGCTCAACGCAACCAATCTCAATAATTCGGTGGCCGTTAGCCACCTCTAACCCGGTCGTTTCTGTATCGAGCACCACCTGCCTCATAAGGCCGCCAGCATGCGATCGATCGCTTCGTTGGCCAATTGATCTGCTCGTTCATTCTCAACGTGACCGCTGTGGCCTTTCACCCAGAACCAAGAGACTGAATGTTTCTCAGACAAAGCATCCAAGCTTTGCCAGAGATCTTGATTTTTGACGGGTTGTTTATTACTCGTGCGCCAACCGTTCTTCTTCCAGCCAGAAATCCACTGAGTGATGCCTTGCCGAACGTACTGCGAGTCGGTTGTTAGGGATATTGTGCTGGGCTGCGAAAAAGACTCTAACCCGCCGATGGCCGCCATCAGCTCCATTCGATTGTTGGTTGTCGCCGCCGCCGAACCTGACAAACAGCTTTCTTCTCCGTCAACTCGAATCAAGGCGCCCCATCCACCCGGTCCGGGATTACCTCGACAAGCACCATCTGTAAAAACTTCTATCATCTGATTACGCGACCTCTATGATTGATTCTGTTCAACGAGACGGGGTTAAACCACCCGTACTCGGTTCCGGTAAACTCAAACCTGAAAATCGAATTGAACGCCGCATTACAGGACTGCGGGTCGGCGTCAAGGGTCCCACATACTTTCTTGCAACCAGGACGTAAACCCCACCGGTTGGCAGATTATACCGCCGACCCAGCCCCAAACCGAAACTCGGTGGCGGTAACCGCCGCACTGACCATGGCAAGCCAAAGTCAGCAAACAAAACTCGGTCAATTTTAAAGTTCAGTAGATTCAGCCAATCCATCAACCGATAAGCGGATCGAAAATGGCCTTTAAAGGGATAATTCGCTGTCGCCCCCGACAGGCGCTTGCGTAGGCCCCAAAAACTAAGCGGATTGAATGCCGTAATAATGAGCGTTCCCATCGGCATTACCATTCGCGCAGATTCTGCGAGCAGCGCTTGGGGACGATCGGAGAACTCCAGTAGATGATGAAGCAACAGAAGGTCAACTTGGTCGGATTCGATCGGCGTCTGTAAGGGCGAGGCAATTAATTGGGGCGCCAACAAGCCATCTTCGCCCAAACAAACCTTATTAAGGATTGGGCTTTTTTGGAACAAGGGGGTTTTCTGAGCACTGATCTGAATAAGGTGGTATCCAAATAGATCTTCTAGTAACTCATCATGCAGGGCCTGCTCTGTCCCCAGTAAGCGTTGTCCCAACGGGCTGCTGAACCAGCGTGCAAGTGCTTTTCGTTCTGCTTTGACCGTTTGAGTCATATCAGGCATTGAGATGGACTTCCTGGTGGTTCAGCATCGACTGAGTATTTATTTCGACAGTGCTTGCCCTGTAGTCTACGCCATTATGAAGTAGATCCGCTGAAAACCCGGTGGGCAAGCGCACATCGGGGAGTCTTAACGGTTACGAGCCTGAATTGAACGCCCAACGACTTGCCCTGAACCCGCGTTGACAGGGGCAGAGAAGCGGTTTAACACTGCTTTCGGAAGCTTGTCAGCCGGTAACGAGCGCCAGTTTTACGATCAACGCCCCTTCCTCTCGCTCGATAAGCCACAACGCCTATTGATACCGGCCCGTTTCCCTCAATCCTTGCCGAACCAAATCCTTTTCGACGCAATGCTGGCTCAACCCATCTGAAAAATCCTTTATACTGCCAACATGCCAACCTCCTTAAACCGCTTGCCGGAACGCCTTTGTCTTATCAGTTTATGCCTCGTCATTGCCGCCTGCACACAACTGGCCGGGCAGCCACAGGGGACCACAACCGTCAATGAACAAGCCGCTGAAGGGCAAGGCTTGGGAAAGCCCGAGGCAGTCACCCCAGATCCAGAACGGGGCGCCGCAAATTTTGGTGCCGCTTTGAAAGCCCCACCGGCGGCCCTTTTCGACGACACCAACAGCGCCCCTCAGCAGTGCCACCAAACCGACAATCAGACCTGCGGCGCGCTCGTAGCAACCCCTGAGCCGAAAGAATTTTGGTCGCAATTGAGAGGCCGCTTTGCCCTCGAATTACATCTCAACGAACCCCAGGTTCAGGCCCAATTAAATTGGTTTGTCGCCAATCCCGAGTACCTCACTCGCGTTTTCAAACGCGGCGCCCTGTATCTTCCGCACATCGTTAACCAAATCGACGCTGCGAACCTCCCCATGGAACTCGTACTGCTGCCGGTCGTTGAAAGTGCATTTGACCCGTTTGCCTATTCCTCCGGTCGGGCATCGGGACTTTGGCAATTTATTCCCGCAACTGCGCGGCTGTATCAGGTCAAGATTGACTGGTGGTACGACGGGCGACGGGATCTCATCGATAGCACAACCGCTGCGACCGAATTCCTCCTTGATCTAGGAAAGACCTTTGATACCGACTGGACACTGGCGCTCGCCGCTTATAATTCGGGTCCTGGCACCGTTAAGAAGGCCATCCGAAAAAACAAGAATAAGCGGCGCTCAGAAGCCTTCTGGCAGCTGGACTTGCCGCGGGAAACCCGAGCCTATGTTCCAAAACTCCTCGCATTAGCCGCCATCGTTAAGACCCCGGAGAAATACAATATTACGCTGCCAGCCATACCGCTGGATTCCCAAATTATCGCGTTTGATCTAGATCACCAAATTGATCTTGCTCTGGCCGCAGAACTCGCTGAAATCAGTCTTGAGAAACTCTACCGCTTGAACCCCGGGTTTAATCAGTGGGCAACCCATCCGAATGGCCCGCACCGCCTGGTCATTCCGGTCGAGCAGGTCAAGGTTATGACTGAGAATCTGGCGCTGCATCCACCAGAGGGTCGCCTGCGATGGATCCAGCATAAGATCCGCTCGGGTGAGACGCTTGGGGGTATTGCGCAACGCTACGGTTTATCCATCAATGCGCTGAGTCAAACCAATCACCTCAAAAGCCAACAAATTATTGCTGGCGATACCTTGATTGTCCCCACGCCGATCAACCCGCCACTCGATTACGGTTTATCCGTATCCGGTCGAAGTGCCAAGAGAATCCAACACTATGAAACCCGATATGGCGCACCGCCTGAAAAGTACCGAGTTCAATCTGGCGACAGCCTTTGGTCCATAGCCAAAACCCACCGGGTCAAAGTGGGTCAATTGGCTAAGTGGAATGGCTTGGCGACGAGAGCCCCGTTGAAGGTTGGCGAAACCCTGTTCATCTTCAATGACGAGCCTTCCGTTGGCGGCCTAACAACGGCATCAGCCGAGCCAAGGGCAACCGACGCGATGATGCGCTCTGTTTACTACCGCGTCCGACAAGGGGATTCATTATCTAAGATCGCGGGCCGATTCAACACAACGGTTGCCGCCATCAAAGCGAAGAATTCATTCCTAAACCAGCAAAAGTATCTTCAACCAGGAGACCAACTGACCCTTGTGTTGAACGTTCGAAAGTCTCGCTAGACCGCCGCTTTCGAATCTGCTGCTAGAAATTCTGCCCTTGTATATCACCTAACGTTTGCAACGAAGATTGAAAGCGTTTGAATTCTAGGCCACCAAGCTGATTTTCAAGCAACTGTGTAATCGCTTGATTTTCCATCCCCAGACCCGATGGACCCCCAGGATTTTTGACATTGGTTACCGACACGACCGCGACATCGCCACCATCAAGCGCGGCAATTCCGACCGATTTTGTCATGCCAGATGGTTTTGGTAAGGCAAAGGCTTGCGTTCTCAACGCTTGAGGAATATCTGGCTGATACCGAGTCATATTGGTTTTGACGGACCACTCCATCCCGACGTCCTCAGCGACCACGCGCGTAATGTCCCCAGCCTCCAACCTTCCTACCGCCTCGAGCGCTAAGGATTGTGCCAGCTCAGAGGCTTTGATTTGCTTTAAAACGGTCTCAATATCTGCCGTGACGGCGTCAAAGGGTTTTAAAACACTTTCGGCATAGGCCGTCACACGAACGACCACGGCAACGCCATCATTCAACTCGATCACCGCACTGTTGTTGCCATCAATCATCAAATCGGGCGAAAAGACTGCATCCTTGACACGAGCATTGGATAAGACGCTCTCTGTTGAGCGCCGCCCTTGTCCTGTAACCTGGATAATCTCTAAGCCGAGCTGATCAGAAACACCTTCGAGATCAGGATCCTCAAAAGCCATTTCATCCAACTCGCTCATCGACGCGACATAGGTCTCCTTGACAGCGTCTTCGCGATAGGCGGCTTCTACCGCCTCAGCAACCGCATCAAACGCGGTAACCGTTGCGGGCAGCAATTCCGACAGCTGGATCAAATGAAATCCAAATTGCGTTTCGATCGGCGGCGAAACCTCGCCTTCCGAGGTCAATTCAAACGCGGCCGCTTCAAAAGGCGCGACAAAGATATCGCGTTCGGCCAAGCCCAAATCACCACCGACCACGGCACTGCCAGGATCCTCGGATGACGATTTAGCCAGTTCTGCAAAGGACGCGCCGGCTTTGAGCTGAGTTTGGATCTCTAAAACCCTGGCAAGTGCTGCATCCCGGTCTTGTTCTTCGGAAACGGCGATCAGGATATGCGCAATTCGGCGTTGCTCGGCCTGCGTGTAGAGATCAACCCGGTCGGTATAAAAGGCTCTCAGCGCCTCAGGGGAGACCGAAACCGCTGCCATGAGGTCCGACTTCGCGAGTTGTACATAGGCGATATCGATGGTTTCTTCGGTGAAAAACTGATCCCGGTTGTCATCATAGTAGTCTTGAACACTCATCGCATCGATTACGACGTCAGCCTCAAGATCGCTTACCTTAAAAGTGATGTAGGTCACGTCGCGAGTTTGACGAGACAAGCTGGTTGTCCGCTGCATCTCAGCCTCGGTCAAAAATGAAGACCCCTGAATGGCCTCAGACAACTGACCCAGGGCCTCATCCAACCGAATCTCCTCTCGGTAGGTCACCGGGTCATAACCGGCACTCGCCAGCACCAAGCGGTATTGATTTGGGTCAAAGCTGCCATTGACCTGAAAAACTTCCGTTTGCACCAGAGATTGATCGAGACTGGTATCGCTGGCCGTCAGACTCAATTGATCAACCGCCTGGCTTAGAAGCTTGCGGGTGATTAAAGATTGCAAAACATTGGCTCGTAATTCGTCTTCATCAATGGTTTCAGGCGTCATACCCTGACTCATCAACATCCGGCGGTTACGCTCGACGGCAACCTCCATCTCGGAGGCGGTCACGTCTTCACCATTCACACTTGCAACCCGGGCGACTGGGGTTAGGAAGGTGCTGATTGACCCTAAACCGAAGAAGGCAAAAGCAATAATAATCAAACCAATAATAACCTTGGTACCAAAGCCTTGGCCCCGCTCACGCATACTCATGATCGACATACTAACCCCTTGCAACGACTCGGTTTTGAGCCCAGTAGTTTACACCAATAATTTATCTGGAAACCGCTCTAAGTCGGTTTTACACAAATAAAACGGCGCCAAAAGGCGCCGTTTTATTAAACAACATTCTGTTTTAACAACTTGATTGCATTCATTAATTATAGAAAGGCTAGCTTAACGGCGCTTTCTTATCAGAATCTTTTTTAGAAGCGTTTTTCAACAGCTTCCAATCAAGCATGACCGATGCAGGCCTTAAAACGATTCAAGCGGTTAGCACACCCCTTTGGGGAATATGACAAAAGCTTAATCCACTTCAAATGACGCGTCGCTCATCGATCCAACCAAAGGGCGTCCGCTTAGTTGACTGCGTCTTTCAGTGCCTTACCAGCTTTAAAAGCCGGCACGTTGGCCGCCTTAATTTGGATCGCTTCGCCAGTCTTTGGATTACGACCCGCCCGAGCTTCTCGGCGACGAACTGAGAAAGTCCCAAACCCCACCAGCGTCAAGGAATCACCGCCCTTGAGCGCGCCCGTGACAGACTCGACCACCGCATCCAAGGCCCGGCTTGCAGCCGCCTTAGAGATATCCGCGGATTCAGCAATATTGTCGATTAATTCTTGTTTGTTCAAAATTCACCTCTTAATTTAATTTTGATTGACGAAACGGTTACTTCAGACGTTACTAGATTCACGAGCTTTTTATAACAACTGACCTCTAAGGGGTCAAGCAATAACTAGTGCGGACTAACGCGATTTTGTCCTGCAGTCTCGGATTCAACCTCTGGCGTTGAATCAACGGCAGCAACCCTTGGCTCCGGCTGTCGACTCAATGCGATTTCCAACACTTCATCGATCCATTGAACAGGATGAATCGCCAACGCATCGAGTATTACTTTGGGAATATCCTTGAGATCTTTCCGATTATCTTCCGGGATCAGCACCGTGCGAATCCCGCCCCGATGAGCCGCTAACAGCTTTTCTTTTAATCCTCCGATGGGCAGCACCTGTCCACGCAAGGTGATTTCACCGGTCATGGCCACATCTGCGCGCGCGGGGATATTGGTTAAGACCGAGACCAGCGCCGTACAGAGTGCGATACCGGCACTGGGTCCGTCTTTCGGCGTGGCACCTTCGGGCATATGAATGTGCAGATCTACTTTTTTGTGGAAGTCTGGATCGATACCCAAGGCATCAGACCGACTGCGAACGACTGTAATCGCCGCCTGGATGGACTCTTGCATCACATCACCCAAAGACCCGGTTTTGATGGTCACGCCTTTACCGGGCACGACAGCCGTCTCAATGGACAATAATTCCCCTCCCACACTGGTTACGGCAAGGCCCGTTACCTGGCCGACCTGATCTTCGGTTTCTGCTCGGCCGTACTTAAATCGACGGACGCCAAGGTAGTCCTCTAGCTGCGCCGGCTCGATGGTCATGGGCAATTGCGCCTCGGTTGAGGTTACCGCTCTGACAACCTTACGGCAGATTTTTGAAATTTCGCGTTCCAAACCACGAACGCCAGCTTCTTTCGTATAAAATCGAATCAAGTCCAGCATGGCCGCATCGGTAATGATGAGCTCGCCCGGGGCAAGGCCGTTATTCTTCAACTGTTTTGCGAACAAAAATCGAGTCGCAATATTCAACTTTTCATCCTCGGTATAGCCAGGAATACGAATGACTTCCATTCGATCAAGCAGTGGCGCGGGGATGTTCATTGAATTTGACGTGCAGATGAACATCACCTCGGAAAGATCATAATCCACCTCAAGATAATGATCATTGAAGCTGTAGTTTTGTTCTGGGTCGAGCACCTCAAGGAGGCCCGAGGCCGGATCGCCGCGGTGATCCTGCCCCATCTTGTCGATTTCATCCAGCAGAAACAGGGGGTTTTTCACCCCAACCTTGCTTAATTTCTGAATCACCTTGCCTGGCATCGAGCCGATGTACGTTCGTCGATGGCCTCGGATTTCCGCTTCGTCTCTGACCCCGCCCAAGGCCATTCGAACAAACTTTCGATTGGTCGCCCGCGCGATCGACTCACCCAGCGAGGTCTTGCCGACTCCCGGCGGACCGACCAAGCACAATACGGGCCCTTTATTTTTCTTCACGCGCTTCTGAACGGCGAGAAACTCGAGAATCCGCTCCTTAACATCTTCCAATCCATAATGGTCTTCATTCAGGATCACCTCGGCCGCATTAATATCGGTTTTTACACGAGATCGCTTTTTCCAAGGCGTATTCAGCATCCAATCAAGGTAACTGCGCACAACCGTCGCTTCCGCCGACATGGGCGACATCATTTTCAGTTTCTTTATTTCAGCCGTGACTTTTTCTCTGGCTTCGGTCGGCATACCGGACGCTTCAACTTTCGTCTGGAGCTGCTCAATTTCGGTCGGGCCTTCATCGAGATCACCCAGCTCTTTTTGAATCGCCTTCATCTGCTCGTTCAGGTAATACTCGCGCTGGCTTTTCTCCATTTGTTTCTTGACGCGACCACGCACCTTTTTATCCAAGCCCGAAACCTCTATTTCACCGGTCAAAAGGGTTGATAGGCGCTCAATCCGTTTCCGGACATTTTGAATTTCGAGCAGCGCTTGCTTCTCCTTCAAGCTGAGGGTCAATTGCGCCGCAATCGTGTCGACCAAGCGGCTGGGCTGCGAAATACCAGAGACCGTGGTCACCACTTCTGACGGGATTTTTTTGCTGGTCTCGACATAGGCTTCAAAGGTTTTCATCAGCCCTTGGCAAAGCACTTCGGCTTCGCCATCGATCAAAGCTTCTTCAGCAATCAACTCGATATCTGCGCGAAACACCTCGGCCTCATCCCTCAGATCGAGAACCCGTGCCCGACTTTCGCCTTCAACTAAGATTTTAACCGTCTTGTCGGGCAGTCGAATCAATTGCAGGATCGTGGCCGTCGTGCCATATCGATACAGATCCTCGGGTTTCGGATCATTGTTCTCTGGCTCAATCTTCGCCAGTAATAAAATGCGCTTATCGCCCTCTTGCGCTTGGGCTGCCTCGAGCGCCGCAATCGACTTAGGCGTCCCGATAAATAAGGGTTGAACGCCATGGGGATAAACGACCATGTCTCGAAGGGTCACCACTGGAACTTCAAAAATTGTTGCCATTTAACTGTCTACTCCGCTGATGTCTCTTGCCGGCGTTTTGGATCTTGACGAACATCGCACGTTCGATAACGCGGGCCTGTTACCCAATTTTTACGCCCTTCATCGCACGCCAAACTACTCATCTTCATTACGTTATCATACCTTTGATCTGATTCACGCCAACCGCCGTGACAAAAATCGGGTGTTCGCTGCGAGCGCACACATCGCAACCGCTTTGCCGCCAACGCTTGAGGTCAACACAACAACTGGAGCAATCGTTCACCTCACTGCGGCCTCAACTATCTTTAATTTCAAACCGAATCAGAAGCCCTAGCCGCTGGGCGGCTTCATCTTTGATCGCGCACCCTAAGACTCTAAGAACGCGATCGGTGCGCCATTGGATCACTCTTTCAATCGGGCCTTCTAACTGGGTTGGTTCGGCGCAGGCCAACCCCTTTTTGCTAGAGAAAGGGGCCTGTAAGCAGGCGGCGCGCTTGTCTGAAAAACAAGGAAGGGCCGTTGCGCCATTTTGGGGCAACACAGCGAACGGCGCTGAATCAGGCGCTGTGGCCTTGCGCCAAAGCCGTCATAGAACCCCTAACCGGCAGCAGAGAATTTCGCAACCCGCCGCCTAGGACCCTCGTGCCCGTTCGGGATTACTGCTCTTGGGACTTCTTCTGATCCTGGGGCTGTTGATAAATCAACATGGGCTCACTCTTGCCGAGGATAACATTCTCATCGACCACGACCTTCACCACCTCATCTTGAGACGGAATGTCATACATGACATCCAGCAAGACAGATTCCAGAATTGAGCGTAAACCCCGTGCGCCGGTCTTGCGTTCGGTCGCCTTGCGCGCAATAGCCCTAAGGGCATCTTCCCGGAAATCGATCTCCACATCTTCCATTTCGAAGAGTTTCGAATACTGCTTGGTGTAGGCGTTTTTCGGCTCGGTCAAGATTCGAACCAACGCGTCCTCATCCAATTCATCAAGCGTTGCCAGAACGGGTAACCGGCCAACGAATTCTGGAATCAACCCGTAACGAACCAGGTCCTCAGGCTCAACCGATTTGAGGGTTTCCCCAAGATTTTTCTTGCTACTTTCTGAAACAACGGTTGCACCAAAACCAATACCACTTTTGGCAGATCGGTCCCGAATGACCTTATCAAGCCCTGCAAAGGCGCCGCCACAGATGAACAATATATTGGAGGTATCAACCTGAAGAAACTCTTGTTGTGGATGCTTTCGACCGCCCTGCGGGGGCACTGAGGCCACCGTGCCTTCGATTAACTTGAGCAACGCCTGTTGAACGCCCTCCCCTGAAACGTCTCGAGTAATCGATGGATTATCACTTTTCCGAGAGATCTTATCGATTTCATCGATGTAGACGATGCCAACTTGCGCTTTATCAACATCGTAATCGCATTTCTGAAGCAGCTTTTGAATGATGTTCTCGACATCTTCCCCAACATAACCCGCCTCGGTCAGCGTGGTTGCATCTGCGATTGTAAAGGGAACATCTAGCAGTCTCGCCAAGGTCTCGGCAAGTAGGGTTTTACCCACTCCGGTCGGCCCGACCAATAAGATATTACTCTTTTGAAGTTCCACATCGTCTTTTTTACCGGAGTAGTTCAGACGCTTATAGTGATTATAAACCGCGACCGCCAAAACACGCTTGGCTCGGGTTTGACCGATCACATACTCATCCAGGATTGCACTGATCTCCTGAGGCGTGGGGAGCTTTTTAAACTCGGCTTCTTCCGGCGTTTCTTGCAACTCTTCACGAATAATGTCGTTACAAAGCTCGACACACTCATCGCAAACATAGACCGATGGTCCAGCGATCAGTTTCCTGACTTCGTGCTGACTTTTTCCGCAGAAATTACAGTGCAGTAACTTCCCATCGCCGTTATTTCCATCTTGATCGTCAGACATATTCACCTCACTTCCGATTCTTTCGCAAAATTCCGAGTCGCTGGTGCACATTGCGGTCCGGCGGGCCTTGGCCGATGTGATCTCAAGATAGACCAGCCAATTATTATCCAATCACTGCAGAACGATCCGTTCTAAAGTGCCTTATTCCTTCATCTAAAGCCTACCGCGTTTCTTGGCTTTAAAACACTCGCGGCCATCACTCTAAGAAGCTGACGCGGTTCAAGGTCTCTGGCCAGAATGTTTTTGATCCAACGTCTTTTATCTATCTGACCCAACGCTTAAACCTTAAATCATCCTGACCAACCTGGCCAGTGCGCGCCTAACCCTTTTTTAAACAACCGCCTTGGCGGCCGTTTAGACCAACCCAGGCTACTTCACCGCGGTTAAGCTGGTCGATCTCGGCTCCTGTACTTTATCGATCAAACCATAGGTTTGCGCATCATGCGCATTCATAAAATAATCGCGCTCTGTATCGATGGCTAACTGTTCAGGCGTTTTGCCAGTATGCAGCGCCATAATTTCGTTCATCCGCTCCCGCAAATACAAGATCTCTTTTGCCTGTATTTCGATGTCTGAGGCCTGCCCTTGTGAGCCGCCACTAGGCTGATGAATCATGACCCTTGAATTGGGCAAACAATAGCGTTTGCCGGCCGCACCGCCCGCCAATAACAAAGCGCCCATACTGGCAGCCTGGCCAATGCACAAAGTCGACACGTCGCAGTTGATAAACTGCATGGTGTCGTAGATTGCAAGACCTGCCGTCACCGAACCACCCGGTGAGTTGATATACAATTGCACGTCCTTGTCTGCATTTTCAGATTCAGCAAACAACAACTGCGCAACAATCAGGTTTGCAACATTGTCATCGATTGGACCGACAACAAAAATAATCCGTTCTTTCAAGAGCCGGCTATAGATATCGTAGGAGCGCTCACCTCGGGCAGTTTGTTCCAAAACCATTGGAATCAATCCGAGACCTTGGGTCACTGGTTGCATGGGATCATTAAAATCTGAGTTCATGGACACGGCCCTTTTCCTAATCTGCTTTGCGTGATGCCTAATAATTTTTTGATTCAAGGCGCTAATTCTAAACGTTATTTCTAGAACCTGTTGTAATGCGTTTTAACCCGTTCTTACACATTCGAGAGTATGCCCGAGTCCTCCCACCCGACTGTTTCTTATATAAGCCCTAATTCTCAAAACTCAAGGGCTAAACAAACCAGGGTTTAAACCCTTTCCTCGCCTTAAATTCTCACCGAGGGTGACCCCTCGGCAGCGCAGGGGCCTCGATTACGACTATTTTGACCTGACCGCATCGAGGCCTCTGACCATCCTATCGCCTCTCAACTAAGGCTGCCACAGTCAATTGGCGAGACTCATCATGAACGGCCGCGCGTTCCATTTAATACGCGCGTGCATTGAAGCTGGATTGTTAACACGGCGGCGCGGGGTCATTACGCTCGCGCCCGACGGCCTGTAGCCTCTAACCTCTAGCCTCTAACCTCTAACCTCTAACTACGCACTCGACCAGCGTCTGCTTGCCGGCGCCTTACGCCTTGTCATCCGCGCTCGCATCGTCGAGCACTTCGGCCGCACTCACCGCTGCCTCTTCTTCAGCCTCGGCGACTTCAGCCTCGGCGACTTCAGCCTCGGCGACTTCAG
>Ga0115000_10000297_pt1 | contig 45989 bp, 35 predicted proteins | sample ArcticOcean_MG_C_6_FD_89690 | JGI IMG/M metagenome (GOLD analysis project Ga0115000, IMG submission 89690) | Marine microbial communities from western Arctic Ocean - ArcticOcean_MG_CB8_128 | ecosystem: Environmental > Aquatic > Marine > Oceanic | place: Arctic Ocean: Canada Basin | collected...
CGAGCAACTCTGGATCGACAGCGAGGTCAATTACTGGGCCGACACCAAAAAAGCCAAAAAGGATCGCCGCCGAAAAATGATCCGTGACCTCGAGTCGATCATCTTCGAGTATCCGGACGATATCGAGGCCAAGGCGTTCCTCGCCGTGTGGATGTGGCAGAGCGCTAGGGATGGTTTGCCCATCCACAGCCACGGCGCCGTCACCGCGCTGATCGAGGACGTGCTCGACGTCGAGCCGATGCACCCGTGCCATCACTTCCGCATCCATCTTTGGGACAATGAAAAAGCAGAGCGCGCCCTCGCCTCCGCCGCCCGTTGCGGGCAGGGCTCGCCCGGCATCGCGCACATGTGGCACATGCCCGGCCACATCTACTCGAAGCTCAAGCGCTACCACGACTCCGCCTGGCAGCAGGAGGCCAGCGCCCGCGTGGATCACGCCCACATGATGCGTGACCGCGTGTTGCCGGATCAGATTCACAACTTCTCCCACAATAACGAGTGGCTCACGCGCAACCTCAACCACCTTGGCCGCGCCAACGACGCCGTCTCGCTCGCCCGCAACATGATCGAGCTACCGCGCCACCCGAAAAACAACACCTTGGCAAAGCCGGGCAAGCCCACCGAGTACGGCAAGCGCGGCAGCGCCCGATACGGCCGCATGCGCCTGATCGACACCCTGCTGCGCTACGAAATGTGGGACGAGATTATAAGCTCATCGCTGACCGTTTACCTCGAGCCCACCATCATTCCGGAGGAACAAGCCAAGCGCTTGGCCGCCGTCGGCACGGCGCATTACGCGCTTGGCCAAGCGGAGAAAGGCGCAGAGACCCTGGCCAAGCTCGACGAACTCAAGGAGCGCCTCGAGGACATCAAACTCGAAGCCGAGACCAAGGCCGGGGAGGACGCCCTCGCTGCGGAAAAGAACGACAAAGAAACCAAAAAGGCCAAGGCAGACGCCGTGAAACCATTTGATGGCCGAATCAAGACCGTCAACCAGTACCGCGCCGAACTCCTCGCCCACCAAGCCGCAGCGAACGAAGACGCCGACGAGTTTAAAGAACAAATTGGTAAAGCCAGCAAGATGTCGCGCGAGCACAAGTCGCAGCTTTACCTGAAAGTCGGCAACAAAGAGGAGGCCGAAAAACTTGCCAGCCAATCCGCCCGGGCCGAGGGCCAGGTGCAGCCCCTGGCCAACTACGTCGATATCCTCTGGCGCAGCGGCAAGGAAAAAGAAGCCGTCGAGCAGTTCAAAAAACTGCGCGAAATTTCCGCACATATCGACATCGAACGCGCCGTCTTTCAGCGACTGGTTCCCGTCGCCAAAAAACTTGATCTGCCGGAGGATTGGCGCATCAAATACAAGCCAGTCGGCGACGTCGGCGACCGACCGTCACTCGACACGCTTGGCCCGTTCCGCTGGAGCCCCTCGCCCGCAGCCGACTGGGCGCTGACCGATGGACAGGGCAATAAGCACACTCTCGCAGATTATACCGGCCGGCCGGTTATTGTTATTTTTTACCTCGGCAAAGGTTGCGCACACTGCATCGAGCAACTCGGCACCTTTGCCCCCGAGACCGACCGCTTCAAGAAGGCTGGCATCGATCTCATCGCCATCAGCACCGACGATGTCGATGGCTTGCGTGAGACGGTTCAGCAAAACAAGACCGGCTCGCCGTTCCCTTTCCCGCTCGTCTCCGACTCCTCGTTGAAAGTCTTCAAGCAATACCGCGCCTACGACGACTTTGAGCAGCAGCCGCTGCACGGTACCTTTCTCATCGACCGACAGGGCCTCGTCCGCTGGCAGGACATCAGCTACGAACCATTCACCGAGGTTGAATTCCTCCTCAAAGAATCCACTCGCCTCCTCGCTCAGGATCCACCCCAAGTTACCCAGCGCTAAACGTCGATGACGTCGTCGTCTTTAGGACGGTTGGTGGGGGATTGCGGTCGGGCGCCCATGCCGCCGGGGGTGGGCATTTGAAAATGACCGACCTGCGCGGCGAATTTCTTTTTCACTCGCTCGCGAATGATGGCGCGGAAACCGGGTATCATCAGACAGAAACCGGCCAAATCGGTCAGCAGGCCGGGCGTCAGCAACACGATGCCGCCGATCAATACCAGTAGCCCGTCGATCAGCTCAGCCGTTGGGACCCGACCGGCAGCCGTCTCGGCCTGTATCCTGGCTAGGATCGAATAGCCTTGGCTTTTCGCAAGATACGCCCCCCAAGCACCGGTGAGAATCACGAGCATGATCGTCGGCAACAACCCCACACGACTACCGACCACAGCTAGCAGATAAAGCTCCACCAGTGGGATGGTGATGAACAGGATAATCAATCTTCCAAGCATTTTAGTTTAACCTTGGTCATGCGTCCGACCCATACGTTCGCCGACTCGTGCATACGTCTCAAGGCCGTTGACGGTGTTTTCCAGCAGATCGGCGTCGAACTCGATCCGGCCTTTCTCAAACAACACCGCCACGCTTGAGCCGCCGAAGGCAAAGTATCCTTTCTCGTCGCCCTTGGCCACCGTCTCGCCCGGCGAATAAGTCTGCCGGATGCTGCCGACCATTGTTGCGCCGATATCGACGAACTGCACCTGGCCAAGCGGGGGCGACTCGATCGCCGTGACGACCCGTTTGTTCTCCCAAAAAATCGACGGCCTCGTGACCAGCGCGATGGGGTTTACCGAATAGAGCCAGCCGTTGATGAAGCGAGGGGGGCCGGGCTTGCCCAAGCACGGAAAATGAAACCGATGGTAGTCCACCGGGCAAAGCCGCGAGAGAATCATCGAGCCGCCCTCGTAGCGCTTGGCCAAGCCGGCGTCGCCGAGAAATCGTTCGAGGTCAAACGACTGGCCCTTGACGAAAAAATTGCTCTCGGCGGTTATGTTGGCGAATGCCAGATGCCGCCCGTCTGCCGGGAACACCACCGAGTCGTTGGCGGCATCAATCGGTCGGGCGCCAGGCTTGAGTTTGCGATGGAAAAACTCGTTGAACGAATTGTAGTCGTCCACCGGCTCAGCGAACTCCCCCTCGTCCAGGCCGTATTGCTCGATGAACGGCTTGATTTTCAGGCTGCTGGACAGCCTATCCATCCTGCTGCCGTACCAAGCGGAGACGATCCACCGGCGAATGAGCAACCACTGGGCGAGCCGGCCAAGAGGATTGCCGTACGCCCAGCGCAGCGGTCGCTCGCCGTAAATGGCCTCGACCTTCAGCGCGCCATTCCCGCGATCGACGTATCGGATCTCCCCCTTGGCCAACTGCTCCTCGACGCTCATGCACCGGCAGGCTACCCGCCTCCTGCCCGGTTGAAAAGAAGTGAGCAGTTGATTTGGCTAGGGGCAATCTACTCATAGATTCGGTCATCTTGGATCGAGCTTTCCCATTGCGAGTTGTCAATGGAGGTGACTTGTTCGAGCGACTCCGGCGTCAGACCCGCGTCGATCGCCTCGCGCAGCGCAGCGCCGCCGGAGAGAATGTCGATCGGCAGCTTCACCGTCTCGTATTCATACGGCGGCTGCCGCCAGGCGAATTGCCTCGGCCAGAGCTTGGCGATACAACCAATCATCGCGACGGTGAATCGATAGGAGCGCAGCATCGAGGCATTTGTCGGGTGCAGAAACAGACCGCCGCACGACTGTTGCGCGAACTTTTGAAAAGTCGGCTCGAAGCGATAAGGCCGAGCGCACATTCCGTCGAACTCGAATTCCTCGAGCTCGTCCAGGAGCGCTTTGGGATCGATGTACGGAGCGCCGCACAGCTCAAACGGCGTCGTCGTGCCTCGGCCCTCGGACAGCATTGTGCCCTCCAGCAGGACTTGCCCAGGATAGACCAACGAGCCTTCGAACCGCGGTAGATTTGGTGATGGAGGAACCCACGGCCGTCCATGCTCGGGCCAGTACGAGCCACGGCGATAGCCTTGCATCGGCACCCAGTGGAGATCGGCTCCGATTCCACATTCGCGATTGAGGTGTCTGGCGGCTTCGGCCAGTGTGAGTCCGTGCCGCATCGGCATCGGCACCCGGCCGATGAAGCTGACGAATTCAGGATTCAGGATCGGCCCTTCGAAGACGTCGCCGCCTAGTGGATTCGGCCGGTCAAGCACAAGGACGGCAATGCCCTTCTCGGCCGCCGCCTCAAGACAAAGGCTCAGCGTCCAGATGTAGGTGTAAACGCGCGTGCCGACGTCCTGCAGGTCAATGACCAAAACATCGAGGCCGTCGAGCATCACTTGCGTCGGTTTTCGCACATCGGCGTAGAGACTGTGCACTGGGATCTTTCGCAGCGGATCGAGCACATGCGGTGTCTCAATCATGTTGTCCTGCTGTTCGGACCATAGACCGTGCTGCGGCCCAAACAACGCCGTCAACTGGCCGGGTAGACTCTTGTCGAGGACTTCATCGGCAGTGCGGAAGCCGGAGTCGATCGACGCCTGATTCATCACCAGCCCGAACCGGGCACCGCGCAGGATCTCTGGAGGGTTGGCCGCGCAAACTTCAAGTCCGAGACGAAACTCAATCATGGATCAGGAAACCGTTGCGTTGTTGAATAGCTTGTTGTGCATCCAGCCTGTGCAAAAAGTCACAGTCGAGCCAACCAAGGCAAACCAAGGCCAAGCCAGCGGCGTGCCGAACTTGATCGCGGTCATCACGATCAACCCAACGACCAAGCCAACGAGCGCCGAATTGGTGCCGACCCTTCCCTTGGCCAAGCCGAGAGCGAAGACGCCGAGGATGATTCCTGTGGTGAATCCCTGGATGGCCAGCACGCTGCCAATCACCGACGATTCGAGCCATTGCCCGGAGATGCCAACGACAATCTGGGCGATGCCAAAGGCGACCGTCAACCACTTGGCCAAGCGCAACCGACTGCTGTCACTGTTGATTGTGAGGATGTCGTTGACCAGCACCGTGGCGCTGGAGTTGAGCGAACTAGACAGGGTTGACATCGCTGCGGAGAACAACGCGCCGAGCACGACACCGAGCACGCCGATCGGCATCTTGTCGACGATGAACGTCGCGAAAACCCGATCGCTCTTGGCAAACGATTCCGCCGGCGTATTTTGGCTGTAGTAGGCAAAAAGCGCGGTGCCAATCAGCAGGAACAACGCAAACTGAAGCAGCACCACGATGCCGCTCAGTCGCAACGCCAGCGCCGCTTCGCCTTGGTTGCGGGCACTCAAATAACGCTGCACCATCAACTGATCGACGCCATGAGTGCCGACCGCCAGGACGCCGCCGCCGATCAAGCCGGCCCAAAACAGATACGTGCCAGTCAGGTCTAAATCGAAATGAAAGACCCGCAGTTTGTCACCACTCAGCTCAGCGCGGGCTAACTCGGTGACGGCACCCCAGCCACCGTCAATCGAATCGAGCAGTATCCCAAAAGCGATCGCTGCGCCGAGCATGTACACCACGAACTGGATAAAGTCGGTCCAGATCACCGCGCGGATGCCACCGGCAAAAGTGTAAACGATCGTTGCGACACCGAGGGCGATGATCGCCATGTTCATATCGATGCCGGCGACATGTTGCAACACGATCGCACCGAGAAACAACCGGAACCCATCGCCGAGAGTGCGAGTGATGATAAACAGCAGACTCGCGGCACGCTTCACAGCGCTTCCAAAGTGCCGGTCGAGGACTTCGTAGGCCGTGAATAGCTCGCCGGCGAAGTACCTCGGCAACAGTTTCGAAGCCACGATCCAGCGACCGAGGATGTAGCCAAGTGGCAGTTGCAGGAATCCCAGGTCCCCGGTGTACGCGAGGCCAGGCACGCTCAGGAAAGTAATCGTGCTGGTCTCAGTCGCGACGATCGAACACAGCACAGCCCACCACGGCATGTCACGCCCACCGACCATGAACTCGGCGGAACTGCGAGTACCGCGGCCCATCCACATTCCAAAGACGACCATGCCGAGCAGGTAACTGCAGAGAATCGCCGCATCGACCCAGTGAACATTCACGTCGGCATTCTGGGTGCATGATCCGGACCGCACAAGCCATACCCTGACCTGTCATCGAAACTTACGTGAAGCCGCGAATGCGAAAAAAAAGAGAGACGTTAAAAGTCGAGAGAGCATCTTGGCGTGCGGTTCTCTGCGCCGCTTTGGCAACGTGCCAGGAAGCGGCAAAGACGGTCTCACTCCAAGACTTCTCCCGTGACAGACCCGGGCCGCTTGGCCAAGCGCGTCCCGTTGGATTCTTTCTCCTTCATGGAAAAGGTGACCGGCGGCCAAATGAGGGTGACCCCCGCCGAAAAAAAGGAAGCATTCACGTAAAATAATTGAAACCTTTCACCGCTTACCCTAGTCTTCTTCTATGTTATTCTAGAAAAATCATGAAATTCATTCACCTCACCAAAATTGGGCTAGGCGGCTTGGCATGGTCGCTGGCTGTCACTGTCACTGCGGAAAACTGGCCGACATGGCGCGGCCCGGCGGCCAACGGCGTGGCTCCAGGCGGTAATCCGCCAACTGTGTTTTCCGAAAGCAAAAATGTTCAATGGAAAACCAAGTTACCCGGCTCGGGTTCATCGACACCGGTGATCTGGGGCGACCAGGTTTTTATCATGACAGCCGAAAAAACCGGCAAGAAAGTGGCCGCCGGAGGCGAGTCACGCGAGCGCGAACAGGAAGTTGAGCGTAGTCAACAACCGGGCGGCGAACGCCCAGAGGGCCGGGGCCGAGGTGAACAGGGTTCACGCGGTGGAGAGCGACCAAGACCGGATGGTGATCGGAGCTCACGCGGTCTGGAACGCCCCCGTCCGGATGGAGAACGCAGTGAACGTGGCGGCCAATCCGGCTTCGGCGGCGGCTCATTCAATCGTGAGGAATTTATCAAGCGCTTTGACAAGGACGGCGACGGCGAGTTGAATGATGCTGAGCGTGATACAATGCGCGACGAATTACGTCAGCAATTCAGTGGAGAACGTGGCGGAGAACGTAGCCGCCGTAGTGGACGCTCAAGCCGGGGACGTGGCGGTTTCGGTGGCGGCGGCAAGCCGACCGAAGAATATCGTTTCGTGTTGATTTCCTTCGATAGAAACACCGGAAAAGAGAACTGGCGGCGCGTTGCCGCAACACAGGTGCCGCACGAAGGACATCATCGTGATCACGGTTATGCCTCCGGATCCCCCGTGACCGATGGCGAGCACATCATTGTCAGCTTCGGCTCCCGCGGCCTGTACTGCTACGACATGAAGGGTAAACTCCAGTGGAAGAAGGATTTTGGCGACATGCGCATGCGCAACAGCTTCGGCGAAGGCACCTCCCCCGCCCTTCACGGTGACACGGTCGTGTTGCTGTGGGATCACGAGGGCGACTCGGCCCTCTACGCGCTCGACAAAAAGACAGGCAAGTTGAAGTGGAAAAACGATCGCAACGAAGCCTCTGGCTGGTGCACCCCGGTCGTGACGATCCACGACGGAGTCACGCAGGTAATTGTTAACGGCACCCGGGCTGTTCGCAGCTATCAACTGAGCGACGGAAAACAGCTTTGGCAATGCAGCGGGCAAACCTCCAATGCCATCCCCTCAATTGTTGTAGATGAGAATTTCGCCTATGCAATGAGCGGTTTCCGTGGCGCCCACTTGGCCGCGATCAGGCTTGGCGGCAGCGGTGATCTGACCGACAGCAAATCGGTCACGTGGACCGCCAACCGTGGAACACCTTACACTCCGTCGCCGCTGCTGAGCAACGGCCGCATCTGGTATCTCTCCGGCAACAACGGCATTCTCTCCGTGCGCGACACCAAAAGCGGCAAACTGCTGGTCGAAGGCGAACGACTCGACGGCGTCAGCGGTGTTTACGCCTCGCCGGTGAGCGCCGGCGGTCGGGTTTACATCGCCGGCCGCAACGGCACTGTTTCCGTGCTAAAGGACAGCGCCAAGCTGGAGGTGCTGGCAACCAACGAATTGGACGAGAAATTTGATTGCTCGCCAGCCATCGTTGGCAACCAGATTTTCCTCCGTGGCAAGGAGAACCTGTACTGCATCGCCACCAAATAAACCAGGTTATCGACTTTCGCCAACCGGCCCGCTCAATCGTGGGTCGGTTTTTTTTTCAACAAACGAAACACGGCCCAAAAAACCAGCGGTAGGACTGCCAGCAGCAGCAGGATGAGGCAGAGGGCGTTCACCTGCGCGTGGTGGCCGTAGTGCAGCAGGTTGAACACCCGCAGCGCCAGCGTCTCGCCGCCCGGCGGCACGACGAGCACCAGTGTCTCTGTGTCCCACAGGCAAAGCAGATAGACCACGTACCATGTCGCCGCCAGCGCCAGGCCGGCTTGCGGCAAAAATAAATGCCGCCACCGCTGCCACCAAGGCAGGCCGGCGAGGTCGGTGACGGTTTGCAAATCCGCATCGAGCGACGCCTTGGCCAGGCGCATCCCCTCCCAGCCCAGCGCGAAGTATCTAAGGCCAAACGCCAGCAGCACGATGCCTGGGCCGCTGTATAGCCACCCCAATCCGGGCCGGTTCAACAGAAAAATCAGCACCACCCCAAGCAGCACGCCCGGCAAAAAGAAAAGCAGCCAGGCCAAACGCAGCCACGTCCACCGGACCGCCACGAAACCAAGCGCCGAGACCAACGTTGCCGTTGCTGCCGAGTACCAAAACGAATTCCAAACCGCCCGCTGCCCGGCCCGGAACGCGTCCAAAATATCCGTCCACGTTCGCGCATCGAACAGCAAATGGCCAAGCGGCAGCAACACCGACAAGCAAATAAACAGCCAAGCAACAGTCGCCACCGTGCCGATCAGCACTTGGCCAAGCCGCTCGCGCAACACCTCCGCCGGAATGCCCTGGCTTTCCCACGGCCAGGCGACCGCCCTGCCGCGCAGCAACAGTAGCAGCCCCAGTGGCAATGCCGCCAGTACCCAGCCGTATTGCCACGCCAACGCGAAATTGTAGCTCGTGCTGAACTGTACCCAAAACTGCGCCGGGAAAACCTTCACCTGCAGGATCGCCGGCACCGCAATGTTGTTGAACGCCAGCGCAAACACAACCAACCCGGACTGTAAAGCCGCCGGCAGCGTCATCGGCAGGAGCAGCGAACGCACGAGCGGCATGCCGCAAAGTCCCGGCTCGGCGTCGAGCAACTCTGCCGTGAGTCGCTTTAGCGGGCCGAGGCACATCAGGCACGGCAGCGGCCAAAGCATCAACGTTAGCACCCACGCCGCGCCACCGTGCGAATAGATGTCGAGCGGCAACCACGACTTCAGCACGCCGACATTGCCCAGCAGGCCAAGCCACGTGTTAACCACTAGAAATGGTGGCAACGCCAACGAAACAATCGCCCCAGCCAGCGCAGCCCATCGTACTCGGCCACGCGACGATGCGATGAACAGCGCGACGAACCATCCCACCACCACCGCTGCCAACGCCACCGGCACAGCCAGCACCAAACTGTTAAGTAACAGCCCCCAACTCATGTCAGTTGAGGAAGATGGATGTCAGTTCGCTCACGGCCTGCTCGTTGGCTTCGACCAAACTCGGCCAAGCGATCACCTCGATCGCCGGGATTTCGTCAGGATCAATCGCCCCGGCCTCGACGAGCGCGGCCCGCACCGTCGACGATTGCAGAAACCCGGCCAAGCGCCTGGCAAAGGCGGGGTGCGGCGCGCCGCGAATTTGGCCGATCGTGTTGCGAATGGCCATGCCGTCTTGGCCAAGCGGCTTGCCGGCGATCGGCAAGCCGTTGCGAAGACCGGCCCGGACGTCGTCGGAGTCAGTCAGGCCAAGCGCGACCTCACCGCGGCCGACGAGTTGCACGACCACCGAGTTGCCGTCGACCGTCATCACGCCGTTGGCCAAAAGCGCGCGGCACCACGCCTGCCACCGTGCCGCGCCCCAGCGCTGGCGCAACACTTGAAAATGTGTCGCCGTCGAACCGAAGAGCGGCAGCGCGATCGCCACCTTACCTCGCCACTGCGAGTTGGTCAGCGCAGCCAGGCTCGGCGGCAGCTCCGTGCGCCCAAGCCGATTCGTGTTCCAAACCCACTGCCGCGTCCGGGCACCGAACGACTCGATCGGCACTCCGGTGGCGAGAACTCCGCGCGCGGCGAGTTGGTGCGTGCGAAACGCCTCGTTGTTCCAAAACAAATCGCAGCGTGGATGGTTTTTTTCGGCGATCAAGCGGTTAATCAGCCCCACCGTCTTGACGACTTCGCTGTCGTAAACAGCCCGAACGCGAACGCCGGTTTCCTCCTCGAACTGCCGTAAAACCGGCTCAGCGTAAACTTGATCCTGCGAGGTATAAACCGTGACCGAGTCGCCGCTGGACGAGCAACCGGCGAGCAGCGACACGCCGATGAGCCACGCTATTTGTAGCCGGTCGGTCATGCGGTGCGGCGATGATAAAACCACCATTCAAACAACAGGAACCCCAGGCACAACATCGCGATCCAGCGCCACGCCTCCTTGTCAGCGCTCACCTGCACCGTCGCCTCGACCGTGCCGTACTCACCTAACTGCAGGGACTCGCGCGAGCGAATGTTGCTCTCGTCGCTGTCGAGCAGATTCGCGCAAAACTGCAGCGCGTTTGTCCCGAAAGTCGCCGTGTAAACGCCCTGCTGAAATGTGTCTCCGAAGATCAACTCGCCGCTGGTCGTGGTCTTGGTTTCCCGAGTCGAGCCGTCCGGCAACTCGACTGTCACCTGCTGCTCCTCGCTAGCCAGGCGCACGTGAAACGGCTCGCCCACGCGGATGCCGGTGCGAGCATCTGGGCTGAGCCAACCGGCGGCGTTGGCGATGAAAATGGGAAACGAGACGCGTAGAGGCCACGTGCTGTCGAGGGGGTTGAAGCCAATCCACACGACGCGCTGGCCGTTGTTTTCACCCGCTACCACGAGCGGCGCGGACGGCGACTCGACGAGCGGCGTCAGCCACGACGGCGGCTTGACAGCGAGCGCCTTGGCCACTTGCACGTTGTCGAAATTGACGAAGCGCAGCAGCGGGTGGGTACTCTTCCAGTCCACAATCGACGGTCCGTCGATCGAGCCGTTGGGCCGGAACCAGTTGGTCGACTGTGTGTGAATTGCCAGCACGTTGCCACTTGGCCAAGCGCTTGGCGCGACGTCGTCGAGCACGACAAAATCGACCGGCGGCGATGGGTCGGTGAGGTTCGCCGACACGGCTAGGTCGAGCTTGGAAACGCTTCGCAGCGCCCGCTCGAGAAATTGGTTGCCCTTCGTAATCAACAACGCGCGGGTGTTGCGCCGGGTCAAGCTCAGCACCGAGGCGGTGTTGTCCACGGCAAGTACGTCGTTGTTTTTTAGCTGCAACCGGAAGACGCCGTTCGTACCCTGACTGGCGACGAAGACGAGCGACGCCGTGTTGGTCGCGCCGACGCTCACGCGCCGGTTGCCGACAAGTCTCCCGCCGAAAAACAGCGACACGTCGCTCGCGAGCGCGTTGCTCGAGGCATTGGCGAGAGTCGCGAAAATCGCCTGTTGCCCGTCCTGCTCCGGGTGCGGCCGCACCTCGAGCGACACAATGCCAAGATTGTCGCCGCCCTCGCCCACGCGGTGGTAGACCAGGTTCAAGTCCTGCAACTCGAACTCGTCAAAGTCCGGCGAGGCGCCGTCGCTGAACAAATGCACCTCGGTCTTGGCACGGTTGCGCGTCAGGTTTTGGGCGAGCTTGATTGCATCGCGCAGGCGGGTCGGAGAGTCGGTCGCCCGCGCCTGGCCAAGAGCGGATCGCAGCGACGGCTTGGAACTCGTCGGCGACTGGCGTACCTCGGTCACCGCGCCGGCGAGCAGCAACACCATGCGGTCGTTGTCGTACATCGAGTCGATGAGCTTGCCCAAGTCGGCCTTCGCCTGGTCAAGCCGGCTGGGCGAAACGTCGGTCGCCTGCATCGACGCCGAAACGTCGAGAATGGCGACGATGAACCGTCCGCTCTCCAGTTTGGCGGCGAAATACGGGCGTGTCAGCGCGAACACAGCTAGCGCCAGCAGGATCAACTGGATGACGAGCAGCCAGTTATGCCGAAGTTTTTGGAACGGCGAACTGGCCTGCGTCTCGTTGAGGAAGCGCTGCCACAGGACGGTGCTCGAGACCAGCCTTGCCACTCGCCGACGCTTGAGCAGATAAAAAACAACGACGACCGGCAGCGTGGCCGCGAACGCGAGCGCCTCGGGCGTGAGAAAATTCATCGCCACATGCCCCCCGTTCGCATGGCCTTGAGCAGCAGGTCGTCGATCGGCGTATCTGAGCGCGTCAACTGGTAGCGCACGCCGCGCGAGCGGCAAAAATCCTGAAGCCGCTGGCAGTAATTTTGCACCGTGGCCCGGTACGCTTTGAGGCGGTATTTTCCAAAGGTAACCTCCTGCTCGGCACCGGTCTCGGAGTCGATCACCTTCAGGTCGCCGTAGGCCGATGGCTCGAGTTCTTCGGACGAGAGGATTTGCACGGCGTGAATCTCGGAGCCGCGATGGGCCAGCGACTTTAGCCCCTCCTCGTAACCGGCGGGGTCGAGGAAATCGCTGAGGACGACCGACACACCAGGCGCGCGGTGCTTCATCGCGCCGCGCCGCAGTGCCTGATTGAACTCCGACGTACCGGCGGCTTTCAGCTTGGCCAAGTTTTCAAAAAAACGGATCGACGATTTGCGGCCACGCACCTGCCGCAACTCGCCGACTAGGCCAACTTGATCATCGCCCAGCGGGAACGGCTCAACGGTGACGCGGTCGAACCCACACAGCGCCACGTAGCCCACCGCAGCAGCGACTTGGCGGGCGAAGTCAAACTTGGGCACCTGGCCAAACGACATCGACTCGCTAGCGTCGAGAAAAATGGTGACAGGAAGTTCGCGCTCCTCCTCGTAGAGCTTGAGGAAAAGGCGGTCGAGGCGGCCGTAGAGATTCCAGTCAATGCGGCGCAGATCGTCGCCAGGGACGTAGTTGCGGTAGTCGGCGAACTCGACCGACTGGCCGCGAGCGCCGCTGCGGCGCTCGCCCTTTGCTGTGCTCTTGGAACGGCGGCGGGCGAGCAGTTGCAACTGCTCTAGCCGTTTCAACAAATCTGGGGATATTAACGCCGCCATGACCTCGGAATCAACCTCGGCGAATGCTCACCAGCAACGGGCAAAATGGCAAGGCCAAGCTGTGGCTGGAATCACGGCTTGAAGGCGAACCAGGAGGGCCACTCCTCGGACTCCGTAACATCAAAATTCCAGCTATCGTGAGCAGCAAATCCCTTCACCTCCGCTTGCATACCGAACAGGCGATTAACTATTCGTCCACCTTGTTGTGGATATTGCCATCCTTGACGTAATCATACCCACATATAATTCCTCCCGATTTGACATTGGGAAGCCGCAACTCGATGTCTTGCTTGACGGCTTCGTAGCGGTGATCTGCGTTGACGAAACAAAAAACCAGCGTGTTGTCCGGCATGGCATGTGCCGCCTTCTCGGAGATCATCCGCCATACAATGGAGTGCTCGCCAAAGGGTCGCATAAAAGAGGATTTGTTGATCATCTGGTTGGTTGGAGATGTCGATATATTCGCCAGCATCAATTGAGAAAAGTATTGAGCCTTTCCATCTTTTTAAAATGTGTTCGGAATAGATACCCTCTTTAACACCAATCTCGTCACCGGTTACCTCCTTCTCACGGCGGTAGAGCTTGGACACAAAATCCTTTAACTCATTCCCGAACTGATTGCAGTTGTGCGCTTGGATAGAGAAACACAGGCTTGAAACGCCCGTCTTGTCCGATGACCCACGCCATATTTAACCCGGCAATACCCCGGCCGGAGGAGAGGCTCAACTGCCAGTCGAGCCCGAGCCAGCGCTTGGCCAAGCGCTAAACTGACTTTCGTGGCCTGTCTTTTTTGGCGGGGCGTTTTTTGGCGCGCTTGGCTCCCGGTGGCTTGGCCCCTTTTCGGATGGCTTTTTTCTTTGCATCCTTTTTGCGCTTGGTCTCGTCGCGGATTTTTTGGATTTCGCGCTTGGTGACCTTTTTGCTCGTTCGGCTTTTGACTATCGTTTTGCGGCGGATCGGCTCGATGCTCTTCGGACGCGGCTTGGCCACGAGCCGGATGTGGCATCCTTCGAAGCCGAACGACTTGCGCAGCACGCCGATGAGGTAGCGCGTGTAATTGTCGCTCAATAGCTCCTTGCGGTTGACGAAGAGCAGGAACGTCGGCGGCTTCGAGCTAACCTGCGTGGCGTAAAAGAGCTTGAGCCGGTGACCCTTGGAGCTGGGCGCCGGGCTGCGCTCCATCGCCGCCTGCAGCGAGCGGTTGAGCAGGCTCGTCGGCGTGGTTTTCTGGAGCTGCGAATTGACGTAGCGAATGGCCTCGAGTAGGCGATCCAGTTGGAAACCCTCGATCGCCGACGTGAAAATCACCGGCGCGTAGTCGATGAAAAACAGGTTGGATTTCACCCACTTGGCGAACTCCTCGTACATCAGCTCCTCCTGCTTTTTTCGGCTGAACTTGCGGCCTCCCTGCGCGGCGGCTTTTTTGGCCTCCCGCTTACGGGCCTTCTCCAGTTCGACCTGGAACAGATCCCACTTGTTGACGACGATGACGCAGGCGCAACCGGCGTCGGTGATGCGGTCGCAGATTTTTTTGTCCTGCTCGGTGACTCCCTCGGCGGCATCCATCACCAGCACGGCGAGATCGCACCGCTCGATGGCTTTGTCGGCGCGGTTGACGCTGAAAAACTCCACCGGGTCCTTGATGCGCCGCCGCTTGCGGATGCCAGCCGTGTCGATGAGGTTGTAGCGTTGCCGCACGCCGTCGGTCTCGACCTCGAACGGCACGTCGATAGCGTCGCGCGTGGTGCCCGAGATCTCGCTGACAATGACCCGCTCCGACCGGGTGAGCGCGTTGATGATCGACGACTTGCCGACGTTGGGTCGGCCGACAATGGCGATGTTCAGCGGCGGCTCGGCGGCGGCTTGACCTTCTTCGCCGGTTTCGTCAACCGGCTTGGCCAAGTGCTCCGGCAACCGGCTCACCGCTTGGCCAATGGGGATGTCGATACCCCGCACATGCAGCGCGCTGACCGGGAAAATGTGCTCAAAACCAAGCTCGGCAAACTCGGCGATCCCCCGTTCGTGCGCGGCGATGTCCACCTTGTTGACCATCACGAACACCGGCTTGCCGGCTTCGCGCAGCATCCCGGCGACCTCGAGATCCATCGGCACGACGCCCTCCTGCACGCTGACAACAAGCAAAATCACGTCCACGTCATCGAGCGCGACCTGCACTTGGGTGATGATCTCCTGGGCGAAGTTGTCGCCGCCGCGCTCGCCCTTGAGCAGGCCGATGCCGCCGGTGTCCACCAGCGTGAACGGATGCCCCAGCCACTCGACCTCGGCGCTAAGCCGGTCGCGCGTGACGCCGGGACGGTCGTGTACGATCGCAATCCGCTTGCGCGCAATACAATTGAACAGGGCCGACTTCCCGACATTGGGCCGACCGACGATGGCTACCACTCCTGGCAAGCCGCTACTGTACCGCGAACGCGGCGTGAGAGCGAGACAGCGGTGTTTTATGAATCGCCAGCCGACCGGTTTCATGAATAATACGCATCCCGGATGAATCTCGCCGAGCGGACCAAAGTCACCTTCAAACTCGAGCAGCGCCGGGCCATCAGCAGCGGCATCCTCGAGGCGGCGGGCAGCACATTCCTTCTGCTGACCGTGGTCAAGGGCTTTGAAAATCCGGGGCTGATCGCCAAGGCGCTGGTCTCGACAGCGGCCAGCGTGGGCCTGCTGCTCACGCCGGTGGTGGTCACCGTCGTCCAGTCGCTGAAGCTGCCCTCCGCCGTCGCCGCCGGCCGGATGGCACTGCTCGGCGCGGCTCTGTTTTTCCTGATGGCCGCCGTGCCGTCACTGCCGTTGTTCGTCGCTGGGAGCATCGTGGCGATGTCGTGCTCGACCGGTGCGATCCCGCTACTCACGCAAATCTTCCGCGACAATTATCCCGCCGACAAACGCGGCCACTACTTCTCGCGAACGGTCTGGTTCCGTGTCATCGCCGCCGGGGCATTCAGCTTTCTCGCTGGCTTGGCGCTCAACGAGACCGGCACCGCCGGCCAGCCGGGCCTCGGCAACTACCGCTGGCTGTTGGTGATCTTCGGGCTCGCGTTCCTGGCGTCGTGGCATTGCCTGAAACATTTCCCGTCCAAGCCGCTCAAGGGCGACGGCGGCGGCCACCCGTTCCGGGCGCTGCGCTACGCCAGGACCGACAAGCTCTTTCGCCACGCCCTGATCTGCTGGATGATTATGGGCTTCGGCAACCTGATGATGATCCCGATCCGCGTCGAGTACCTGACCAACCCGGTTTACGGACTCGAACAAAACGCGCTCACCATCGCCACGCTGATTTTGGTCATCCCGAACGTTTTCCGGCTGCTGCTCAACCCGTTTTGGGGGCGGCTCTTTGATCGTATTAATTTTTTCCTGTTACGCGCCGTATTGAACCTGTTTTTCGCCGTGGGAATCCTGATCTTTTTCAACAGCGACACGTTGCTTGGCATGGCAATTGGGCAGATTTTCTTTGGCATTGCCCACGCCGGTGGCGATATCGCCTGGGGCATGTGGGTGACCAAGCTCGCGCCGCCCAACCGCGTGGCCGACTACATGTCCGTGCACACGTTTTTCACCGGCGTCCGCGGCGTACTCGCACCTATAATCGGCTTCAGCGTGCTGGCTTCCGGCCTGGCCATCGGCAGCCTGAGCCTGATCAGCGCTGGGCTGATTGTCCTCTCGGCCATCCTGCTGATCCCAACCATCAAGCAAACGCGTGAGGAACGCCCAACTCAGGCAGTGACCGAGGAACTCAGCGAGTAGTGAATTATGGCGTGGCGGTGTCGGCGGTGCGCCAGAGGTACCAGGCAGCGACAGTGCGGTAGGGTGCCCAGCATTCGCCGGCAGCGAGCAGCTCTTTCGGCTTGGGCAACTCGGCCAAGCCCTTGGCCAAGGCGAATCCTTTCTGTATGCCGTAATCGGTCCCAGGCAGCACGTCCGGGCGGCCCAATCGGAAGATCAGCAGCATCTCAACAGTCCAGCGACCAACGCCCTTGATGGAGGTCAACCGATCAACCAACTCATCGTCACTCATCAGGTTAGCCTGGCGCGAGTCGGGCACGATGCCGTCTTTCGCCGCCTGGGCGATGTTTTGGATGTAACGGGCTTTTTGGTTGGAAAGCCCGACGCCGCGCAGTTGCTCGAACGGCTTCCGCAACACCCTCTCTGGCTCGGGAAATTTCCGGCCGAGAAACAGATCAAGGAAACGGTCAAAGATGATCGCCGCCACTTTGCCGGTGAGTTGCTGGTAGGCAATCGAGCGAACGAGCGTTGCGTAGATCGTGCGGTTTTTGCTCGGCACGAGCTCGTACGGGCCGATGCGGCGGATGACCTTGGCCAAGTCCGGATCGACTTTTTTGAGGTGGCGAACGGCTTTCGCTGAGTCCATGGCCAAACTCTTGGTTTAGTGACCCGGATCGGCGGCAGGCGGCTCGAAGTAGTCGCCACGGAGCCAGTCGGCGATAAGGCCGATTTCTTTATCGGTGAGGATTTTCTTCACGCCGAACGCGGGCATGCGGTCATTGTTATCCGGATAAAACTTTTCGTGCTCCGGGTTTTTCACGAAGTCGACGATCCATTGGCGCGAGCCGTAGCCGGTGAGGTCGGGGCCGTCGGCATCGGGGTCCGGCTCGCCGAATGCGTGGCAGTCGATACAGCCGATGTTGTCCTTGAGATCTTCGATGCCCTTCCGGATCAACGCTGCGTCGGACTGGTCATCCGCCGCTTGGCCGGGCAGCTTAGCCTGCGCGGAGAGAGCGACGGCAATGGCGTCGAGCATTATATGATCCTCGGTGTCGTACCTGCGGACTTTGCGGTTGAGGAATTTTTTGTACATGTCGCCGTCCTTGTGCGCGGTGCCGCCGAAGTAGCGGGCGCTGATGTATTTGTCAGGGTCGAGCAAATCACGAATCCACTGGCGAGTGGCGAAGCCCTTCAAGTCCGGCGCCTCGGGCGCGTCCTTCGGCTTGGTGCTGGCGATCACGTCGAACGGGCCTTTGGCCTTCACCTGCAACAGCGACCGAACCGTCTGCCATTCGTTTGTCGAGGATTGGCGCGCCAGCCAATCGGGATGCACAGCGTCGCCGGAGAAAAACCGGCTCGTCATCTCCGTGCGTTTCTCCAACTCGTCGAGCGGCACGGCCTTGGCCAGTTCCACGGCCAAGCCGTCGTGGCCATCGTAGCGGTGGCAGCTTGCGCAGTGCTGAGCGAATAGTCGCGCGCCCTGCGTTTTTGGGTCGTCTTTGAGCAGCGACAGTGCGGTGGACTCGATGCCTCTGTCCTTAGCCAAGGCGGTGACACGGTGGGCGTCCCGCGCGTCGTCGAGGACAGCCTTGAGGTATTTGGCACTGTTCGGCCCGGCGACATCCTCCCGCTTGGCCAAGTACGTCAGCGCACCGGCACCGCCGAGGAACACAAAAATAATGCCGACATTAAACACGTGCCCAAGATTCCAGCGGCCGATGAACGGCATCAGGCAAATCAAACCGACAGCCATCCCCGGGATGTAAATGGCACCCCACACCTCGTTTTCGCCGGCGAAAAACGGCAGCTTGAGAAACTGAAACAGGAACAGGAAGTACCAGTCCGGACGCGCGGCGGAAAACGGCTCGGACTGATCAGCCGGCGCACCCAGATGCGCGCCGTGGTGCCACAGCACAAACCCCAGCACCGCCACCGTCACCGCGAGGCACGCCACGACATCCTTGAAAACCTGATCCGGCCAAAAGTAGGCGTTTCGCTTGATCACCGGCTCGGCCGGCGTGATGCCGTGACGGCGGAACAGGTAAATGTGCCCGACGATGAGCAGCACCAGCAGGCCCGGCAGCACACCGGCGTGCAGCGCAAAGAAGCGCGTCAGTGTGTGATGCCCATACTCGGTGCCACCGACGACGAGCTTTTGCATCTCCGGCCCGGCGAACGGGACGAGGTTCATCAGGTTGGTGGCGACACGGGTGGCCCAAAATCCTTTTTGATCCCACGGCAACAAATAGCCGGTCAGCGACAGGGCCAGCACGAGCAGCAGCAGCAGGACACCGAACCAGTAGTTCACCTCACGCGGCGCCTTGTACGCGCCGTCGATCACGACCTGCATCAGGTGCAGCAGCAGCAGCAGCGGCATGAACTGCGCCGTCCAGTGGTGGATGCCGCGCAGCAGCCAGCCGCCGGTCATCTCGTTTTGGATGTAGTTAACCGACTCCCACGCGTCGCCGGAGCTGGCGCTGTAGCCCATCCACAAAAACACGCCGGTGACGAACTGTACGAAGATGGTGAACGTGAGTGTGCTACCCCAGACATAGCGCCACCGCGAGCCGCCGGGGATATTCTCAAACAACACCGACTTGGTGATCTGAAAAACGCCCGTGCGGTGATCGATCCAGTCCAGCAGCGACTTCATGATATCGGAACCGCATGGCTGTGGCCGGGTTGAAAATTCTGGAACTTCACCCACACCTCCGTCTTGTTGCGGACGTCAATTTGCAACGGATCCATCGCGCGCGGGCTCACGCCCCCGGCAACCAACACGCCGTCCAGCTTGAAGTTGCTATTGTGGCACGGGCAGAAAAAATCGTTGTTGCCCGGCCGGTAATCGATGAAGCAACCCAAGTGCGGGCAGACCGTGTGCAGCGCCTTGGGCAAGCCATCGACAAGCCGCAGGTACACCGCCCCAATGCTGACGTCGGTGAACCGGTTCCACGCATCCACCTTGTCGGCCACGACGGTGAACTTGGCCGGCGTGCCGTCGGCCGGAATCGCGTCGATCGTGGTGACCTTGATGAAGCCGTCGCCGCCGTCGCCGCTGTCGCGCTTGGCCAAGGGGTTGAGATACGACCAAATGCCAGCACCGAACGGCACCAAACTGATGAGCGTGCCGATAAACGCACAAAAAAACTTGATGAAGCCGCGCCGCTCCCCGACCGCTTCAGGCGTGTCGGGCTCCGCCGAGGCCATCGGTTCCTCAGCTTGGCCGACGGATTCGTCGACTCCGGGCCCGGACGGTTCAACTTGGTTTTCCTCTTGATTATCCACCTTTTTGTTAAAGGCGAAAAGCTAACCCTTGGCCATCTTTACTCCGAGAAAAAAATACCCCCCATCTGCGCCAGCTGAATTGTCTCGACCCGGCGTGGCGGTTGTTAATTCAATCCCACAGCAGCCGCCTACGCTTGGCCAAGCAGCGGGGCAGGACAAGCTCAACAAATCCATCGAGAGCCTGTTCGCCGGGCGTTACAAGCCGGCCTTCACCGAGATATTCGCGGGAGCAGCGAAGCCAAAATGGAGTTCACCGATGACCCTTCTAAAATCAGCGCAAGCTTTTATGACTGGATGATAAAAGACAGCTACGCAGCGGCTTACCTTACGCGATGGGTCATCAGCATCCGCGACACGCACGGAAACACCACGTTCTTAAACGCGAATTACTGGATTCGAAACGGCAAGGTCGAATGAGTGAGGCTAGCCCATATTTTCAAGCCCATGTAGCTATGGCAGGAGCAGATTGACCGGCTGATTCGGCGTGAGTTGACGGCCCAAATAGCACTCTGGCCAGGGATGTCAGACGCAATGATTTGCTCGACGTTACGTTTACATTTTCCGAAAAAGGGCTCGGAGCTCATTGCCATCCCTACGTGGTCGTCCCGGACAGGCAGGGCGATTTTCATGTGCTACTGCCCAAGGCGGAGATTCGGCACTTGATCTATCCCGGCGGCCCGATGTCGCGACTGGCGAAGTAAACTGGCTGGGTTTTTTGGGCGCGTTCCCTCATTGTCCGCCCGACGATTGATGTTTGAAAAAATCTCCATCCACACAACACGCCAGTTTGTCCCGACCGATTTGAACACCGGCGACTGGGCCGGGCTCGCGCCGCTATTTGAACAACTTGAGCAGCAGCTCAGCGCCGCCGCCGATGCCGAGCAGCTTGAGCAGGCCATTCTCAACTGGGAGGAACTCTCCGCCGCAATCGCCGAGGAAAGCTCCAAGCGCTACATCGCGATGACTTGCCAAACGGACGACAAAACCGCCGAGCAGGACTACCTCGATTTCGTCGAGAAAATCGAGCCGGAGGAGAAGCAATGCAGCTTCCGCCTAGCCAAGGCGCTCTCCAACCACCCCCACCGCGAAAGCCTGCCCTCCAAGCGCTACGAGGTATTTACCCGCGACTCCGCGCTCGAGGTCGAGTTGTTCCGGCCTGAGAACGTCGCGCTCGAGACCGAGACGACCAAGCTTGGACAGCAATACCAAAAGCTCATCGGCGGCCTCGCCGTACAGTTCGACGGCGAAGAACGCACCCTCGTACAAATGGGCCGCTACCTCGAGGAAACCGACCGCGCGCTGCGGCAGGAGGCGTGGGAACTCGTCGCCAATCGACGGCTCGAGGAGGCCGAAACCATCGACACCCAACTCGACGACTTGGCCAAGCGTCGCAACCAAATGAGCGCCACCGCCGGCTTTGCGAATTACCGCGACTTCGCCCATCGCCGCAAGGGTCGCTTCGACTACACGCCGGATGACTGCCTCGCATTTCACGACGCCATCGAGCAGGAAATGGTGCCGCTGCTCACCGAACTGCACGCCGAACGACGCGACGCGCTCGGCATCGAGTCGGTGCGCCCGTGGGACACCGCTACCGACCCGCTTGGCCGCCCGCCGCTCAAGCCGTTCGACGACGTGTCCCAATTGATCACCCGTTCGCAAGCTATCTTCGACCAACTCGACGGCGACCTCGCCAGATGGTTTCGCACCATGCAGGAACTCGACCTGCTCGACCTCGCCAACCGCAAGGGCAAGGCGCCGGGCGGCTATCAGGACTCACTGGCCGAGGCGCGGTTGCCGTTCATTTTCATGAACTCCGTCGGCGTGCAACGCGACGTCGAGACACTGCTGCACGAGGCCGGCCATGCGTTTCACACCATGGCCAGCCAAGGCGAGCCGCTACACTCGTACCGCCACGCGCCGATCGAGTTTTGCGAAGTCGCCTCGATGGCGATGGAGCTGCTCGGCTGCGAATACCTCGGCGAGTTTTACGACACAGAGGAAGTGCGCCGCGCGCGAATCACCCACCTCGAAGGCATCGTGTTCGTCTTCCCGTGGATCGCCACGGTCGATGCGTTTCAGCACTGGCTCTACCTGAACCCCGGCCACTCGGTCGCCGCGCGCGACGATGCCTGGAACAGCCTGATGGATCGCTTCGGCGGCGGTATCGACTGGAGCGGCCACGAGCGCGCCCGGGCCAAATATTGGCATAAGCAACTCCACATTTTTTTGCACCCGTTTTACTACGTCGAGTACGGCATCGCCCAACTCGGCGCACTGCAGGTGTGGGCCAACAGCAAGCAGGATCGCGGCCGGGCGCTCGCCGACTACAAAGCCGCGCTCGCGCTGGGCGGCTCAAGGCCGTTGCCGGAACTGTTCGAGCGCTGCAACACCCGGCTCGATTTCAGCCGGGAAACCGTCGCCCCGATGGCCGAGCTGTTGCGAAAAGAATTGGCTGCGCTGAAGGGTTGAGCGAACTCAACGATTGACCAACCAGAGCACCACGCCAATCAACGCGGAGCCAACGATCCCGGCGATAATGCTCCACATTTGGATCTTGTTCCGGTTTCGCCGGTTGGAACGCCCCATGCCGGGGAGCAGGTAATAACGAGGTGCTTCCTCCCCTTCTTTCGGCTTTTTATTCCTAAATCCAAACATCAGTCGCTCCTGCATGACGCAGAACTCGGCAGACCCTATTCATCCCGTCGCCAAATGACAACCACGCTTGGCCAAGGGCAGACCCTCCGCTAACTTGGCTCCGTGAGCTTTGTCCGCCATTTTGACCAATTGCCCATCGACGCGCTCAGGAGCCGCGCCCGCGACGCCTCGGACGATGAGGTGTCAGCCGCCCTGGCCAAGCGCGACTTGGGCTTGGCCGACCTCGCTGCCCTGCTCTCCCCCGCCGCTGCCGGCCAGCTCGAGTCGTTGGCCAAACGCGCGAACCAACTGACCCAGCAACGGTTCGGCAAAGTCATCCGGCTATTCGCGCCGCTCTACCTCTCCAACGAATGCATCAACAACTGCCAATACTGCGGCTTCTCACGCGATAACCCTATCCTGCGCGTGACGCTCTCGGTCGATGAAGTCGTGCGCGAGGCCACGGCACTCGCCGGGCAGGGCTTTCGCAACGTCCTGCTCGTGGCTGGGGAACACCCAAAGTTTATCTCGAGCCGCTACATGGCCGACTGCGTCGAGGCGCTGCGCGACGCTGTCCCATCCATCTCGCTCGAAGTCGGCCCGATGGAGACCGACGAATACCGGCCGTTGGTCGAGGCCGGCGCGGAGGGACTCGTCGTTTATCAGGAAACCTACCACCGCGAGGTTTACGCAGCCATGCACACCTCCGGCCCCAAGCGCAACTTTGACTGGCGGCTCGAGACGCCGGAGCGCGCCCACGCGGCCGGCTTCCGGCGGCTGGGCATCGGGGCGTTGTTCGGGCTGAGCGACTGGCGGCACGAAACCCTCTGCCTCGCCGGGCACTCCCAATACCTACTGCGCCACTGCTGGAAATCGCAACTGACCATTTCACTGCCACGCCTCCGCCCCTGCGCCGGTGAGTTCGAGCCGTTGACTGACTTCAACGATCAAAACCTTGTCCAGGCCATCTGTGCGCTGCGTCTGTTTCTGCCGGACGCCGGCATCGTCCTCTCCACCCGCGAACCGGCGTGCCTGCGCGACCGGTTGATTCCATTGGGCATCACCATGATGAGCGCCGGCAGCCACACCGAGCCAGGCGGCTACACCGGCGCCGGCCACGACAACCTGCACTACACCGAGCGCGGCCGCATCCGGGAGTTGGCCGCCCACGCCAGCGAACCGGCCGCCCACGCCACCGGCCAGTTCGACATCGCCGACGAACGCGAGCCAAGCGCTGTCGCCGCAACCCTCACCCGACTCGGCTACGAGCCGGTCTGGAAAGACTGGGATCCGGCTATCCTCTCCAACTAAACAACAGCAGTTCGCGGGTCGAATCAGTGACTTTGCAGGTGTCGGCGATGCGAATTTTTTGTACCCAAAACAACCGTCCATCAGCGGCCTCAGCGACGACGAGTTTGCGGCGATCGGCCTTGGAGATTTTTTGGTTCACAAACAAGTCCTGCAATTTGGAGGTGCCGGCCTGGCCGATGGGCTGAAAACGGTCACCGGGCTGCCAGTGGCGCAGGGTAATCACTTGACCAAGCGACTCGGCATCAAAGACTTCTCTGTTCTTAACTTGGCTAAGTTCGCTCCACTTTTCCAGGCCGCCTACCAAGCGCTCCCAGCCGATTTTCAAGCCGCCGAACTCGGCTTCACAGGACTGGCCTACAAGGCTGACTTCGCACTTAGCCATGGAGAATTCCGGCTCGGCGGCGGAAGCAACTAGCTCCACTTGGCCACCGGCATTCCGTTGCAGCCGCCTGCCGGGGGCGACCTCGATGACACGGCCGGCCTCAAGCCGCAACGCCTCAACCAAGTCGAACGATGACTCGACGCCAAGCGCGAACAGTTGGCGCTGCACGACCTGCCGTTGAACAGCGATCGACAACTGATCGAACGGCGGTTCGCCCTGCCACTCGGCGGCGAGGTCGTCGATACAGTCGGTATCATCGCCGCAGAGTTGCATCGCCTTGAGGACTTGACGGCTCACCGATGCGCCAAACTGCCCGGCAAGTTGCGGCAGCAACTCGTGGCGAATGCGGTTGCGGAGAAAGCGGGTGTCGGTGTTGGATGCGTCCTCGCGGAACCCGATCCCCTTCTGCGTTACATACTCGATAATCTCGTCACACCGGATGCCTAGCAACGGGCGCTCGAGCGTGACGCCGGAGTCGGCTGGTGATGACGCGATGGGCTGCATGCCGGCCAAGCCACGGTTACCAGCACCGCGAAGCAGCCGGAGAAAAAAAGTTTCGATTTGATCGTCGGCGTGATGAGCCAAGGCGACAACGGCTCCCAAGCGCTTGGCCAGGCGGGCGAAAAAACGATGGCGCAGTTGACGGGCGGCCGCCTCTATACCTTCGCCGCTCTCGGCGGCGAGTTGCTGCGTGTCGCCACTATCGGATTCGAACGGCAGGCCAAGCTGCCCGGCCGCCTCCGCGACGAATAGCGCGTCAGCACCGCTGTCCGCACCTCGGAGTTGGTGATTGAAGTGGGCGACTACCAAGCGGTCGCGTAGGCCAAACCCGGGAGTGGCGAGCAGGTGCATCAGCGCCATCGAGTCGATGCCACCAGAGACAGCCACGATGATGTTGCCGCTGCCCGGGAAGAAGTTCTGCACCCGGATGATGTTGCCCACTTTTCCCGCGAGCGGATGCATGGGTCAGTTGCCGGTGACTGGTTCAACTGGCTTGGAGCGGAGCAGCAGCAGCCAGTCGCCCGGGCCAGGGGCCGGGCACTCGAGCGCCGCACCCCGAAGCACGGCCAACACGCTGGATCGCTCGCCAGTGCGCGGGTTGACCCACGCGGCAATCAGCGGCGTGGGCAGCTTGGCGACGTTGATTTTTAGTCGCTTCTCGACCGGCGTGTAAACGACGACCAAACGGCCGTCGACGGAACTGGCGGCGGCGGCGTATTCGGAGAGCGCCTCATCGCCGGGTTGCTCCGCCAGTACGACGCTGTCGGGGCGGAGTTTCTGAAACTCGATCGACTGAAATAGAGCCGAGAGATGTGCGACCTGTTCGCCGGCGTCAAAGCTCAACGCATCGCGCCAGGCGGGAGGTGTACCGGCGTTGGGATGACCGGGCGTTGGCGCGTCGCCGGCGTCCCAGCCCCACACGCCGGCAGCGCCGTAGCTCACGCCGGCGGTCGGAGTACTCAGCAGGCTCCAGTACAGCGCACGGCGAACCTCGTGCGCGGTAATCGGCTGCTTTTTGCTGTAGCTGTTCTGGCCCTCGTAGGTCGGCTCGATGTTGATAACCGGCCGGTGCGGAAGCTTGGCCCAGTCGCGCGCCGCCGGACCGTGGTGGATCCAGTTGTTGGTGGCTTCGTTTACGTCGTGGCCGCTTTGGTAGCCAAGCGCGGTCATCCATTTTTCATCGCGAAACTCCTCGAAGACCCAGCTCTTGCCCTTAGGGTGCATGAAGACGGGGAAGTGCCGTCCGCCGCCAAATACCGCTTGGCCAAGTGTGCGCCAGCGGGCGGCGCGTGTGCCGGAGTAATCGCCGTCGCCACCGAGAAACCAGGCGCCGTAAGTGGCGCCCCAGCGCGCGACCATGTAACGGGCCAGCAGGATCGCCTGGTCGTCGGGCAGAAAATTCACCGGGTTTTCGTCCCCGCGAATAGCCCACAGCAACACCGGCACACTCAGCAGGCCGGCGTTGTTGATCGCCTCGACGCGTCGGTCAAGTCGCTGAAAGAATTCCGGGTTGATGCTGATTTTTTCCCTGCCGACGAATGCCTTGTTGCCCTCAGCGTCGCCGTCCGACGCGCCGCGCCAACTCGTGGCCACCCACTGCACGGCGGTGAAGCCCTGCCGCTTGCGTTCGCTCAAATAATGTTTCCAGTCGAACTCGTTCGACTTGAGCGGGCCGTTCCACGCGGTGTCGGCCATCCAGAAAAACGGTGTGCTGTCCTCGTGCACGAAGTGGGTGCGGTCGCGCGACACACGGATCGGGCCGTGTTGGCTAAGGGCATTGCCTCCCAGCGGCGCGGTACAGCGGAACGCGCCGGAGAGATTGTGCAAGCCTCGGTTCTCCTCGTCCGAACAGGTGATGTGAAACGTCCATTTGCCAGCGAGATCCGGCAGGAAACGAATCTTCCAGTCGTTGCCGCCGTCCCAAAAACCGTCGACCTCGTATTGCTCGTCAGCTGGCGAGGTGAAGACAGCCTTGAGTTGCACGTCCTGTATAGGGTTGTCGTACGCCTTGAGACTGACCAACTCGCCCTGGAAGCGCGTCCACTTGGGCAGGAAAGGCAGGGTCTCCTGGGCCGACGCGATCGCAGCGGCGAGGCACAGGCCAAGCAGGCTGAGTCGCGGAGCCATCCTGCCGGCAAAAGAGACTATTGGAATGAAACGCATGTTATGGTGTCAGGAACCGGGCCAACGATGTCAGAAACCGGCCCAAAGCGCAAACGCGCTTGGCAAAGCTGGCCAAGCGGCGTGAAACCTGTAAATTACCGCCCGTAATATTTAAGCATGAGTCATCCATACCAGCGCGACCGCTGCTTAGCCGGTGGGAGTGAGTGGCCCATTAGTATAATGATACATATAAAGTACAGGCGGGGAACAACCCGAGCGTTTACGCTTATTGAACTGCTCGTGGTCATCGCGATCATTGCGATTCTGGCGGGATTACTTTTGCCCGCCTTGGCCAAGGCGAAAAGCAAAGGGCAGCACACGGTCTGCCTGTCCAATCTCAAGCAACTTGACTTGGCTTGGATTCTTTATGCCGGGGATTTTGATGACAACTTGGTATGGAACGACCTGACGTCAAACGGCAGCGGATGGGTGCGCGGCATCATCGATTACAATCCCGGCAACCCGCACAACACGAACCTCAAGGGATTGATGGATCCGAAATATGCCAAGCTGGCGCGCTACACCCAGTCGCCCGGCATCTACCGTTGCCCGGGAGACAAAAGCACCGTAAAAATTCGTGGGAAAACAATGTCCAGAGTTCGGAGTGTGTCGCTCAGTCAGGCCATGAATTCCCGAAATGACTGGCTGAGTTTCATCACCAAAAAACAGTATCATGTCTTTCGGAAATTGTCCGACATCAACGTGATGGGAGCGTCCGATGCCTATAACTTCATCAACGAACACCCGGACAGTATCAACTTCGGCGATCTGGCCGTGGCGATGAATGACGGAGTCGCATCCACCCGCATTTACATCATTGATTATCCCGCCAGCAATCACAACGGGGCAGGCACACTGTCCTTTGCTGACGGTCACGCGGAACCTCACAAGTGGCACGATGAACGCACGACGCCACCCGTGACGAACAAGTCAATGCCGCTGGCTGTTCCCTCAGCCCATAACAAGGACATGATCTTCATGTCGAGCAAGGCCTCAATTGCCAAGCGACGCTAATCATGCTAATGACGGTGCATTGAAGCACGAGTCATCCATTCAAGAGCGGCCGCTGCTTGGCCGTCGGCAGTTTTTGGTGAACTCCGGCATGGGACTGGGCGGGGTAGCGCTTGCCCAACTGCTCGGCGCCAGGGCGGCCAAGCCGCCGTTCCGGCCGGACATCGTGCCGACACGCCCTTATGCCGCCCGACACGCACACGCACGGCCCAAGGCGCAGCAGGTGCTGGTGATTTTCTGCTCTGGGGCCTGCAGCCAGATTGACACCTTCGACCACAAGCCGGAGCTCATCCGTCGCCACGGCCAATCCCTGCCGGGAGCCGACAGCCTCGTCACCTTTCAGGGCAAACAGGGAAGCCTGAACCGGAGCCCGTGGGCGTTCCAGCCTTACGGTCAAAGCGGCAAACAAATCTCCGATCTAGTTCCACACATCGGGCAGATGGCGGACGAGTTGTGCTTCATCCACTCGCTCACCGGCAAAACGAACACGCACGGCCCGGCCGAAAATTACATGTGCACCGGCTCCACGCTGGAGGGGTTCCCGAGCATGGGAGCTTGGACCAGTTACGCTCTGGGCAGCGAGAACGACAACCTCCCTGCGTACGTCGCCATCCCCGACCCGCGCGGCACGCCCCAATCGAGCGTCAACTGCTGGGGAGCCGGTTTTCTGCCAGCGGCATTCCAGGGGACGGCCTTTAACGCCGCCGAACCGATCAACAACCTTGCGCGCCCGGAAACCATTTCGCGCACCACCGACGAGGCGACTCGCGCCTTTCTCCGGCGGATGAATCAGCGCCATCTCCAGCGTTACCCGGGTGAGTCGGAACTTGCGGCGCGCATCGCCAGCCACGAGTTGGCGGCGCGCATGCAGATGAGCGTGCCGGAGGTGAGCGACATTTCCTCCGAGCCGCAGCACGTGCTGCGGTCGTACGGCGCAGACGACTCTCAAAACCCTCTCAAGGCCGCCTTCGCCAGGAACTGCATCCTCGCTCGGCGACTCGTCGAGCAGGGTGTGCGCTTCGTGCAACTCTTCAACGGCGCCTACCAAACCGGCGGCGAGGGGGTCAGCAACTGGGACGGCCACAAGGTGCTCAAGGAACAATACGCCAAGCACGGACCGGTGCTTGACCAGCCGGTGGCCGCCCTGCTGGCCGACATGAAACAGCGCGGCCTGCTCGAGCAGACGCTCGTAGTCTGGTGCACGGAGTTCGGCCGGATGCCGACCTTTCAGGTCGGGGCAAGCGGGCGCGACCACAACCCGGACGGCTTCACCGCGTGGCTGGCCGGAGCCGGGGTGAAGCGCGGCCACACCCACGGTGCCACGGATGATTTCAGCTACAAGGCGGTGAAGGATGTCGCCACGGTGCACGACTTCCACGCGACGATCCTGCACCTGTTGGGGTTGGAGCATGAGCGGCTTACTTTTTATCACAACGGGCTTGAACGCCGTCTGACCGACGTGGCAGGCGATGTCATCGAGGGAGTCTTAGCGTAGATTGTTGAGATGAGAATTGGATTGGCATTGGTGCTGATTTTCCCGCTTGCGACGTGGGGCGGGCATTGGTCGTTGGAGCCTGTGCGGAGGCCGGTTCCCCCGTCGATTGGCCTGGCGCAGCGACCAGCGAACGCCGTCGATTCATTTGTATTCGCCAAGCTTGCGAAAGAGGGCCTTGCCCCGTCCCGCCTGGCCAGGCGGCCGGTGCTCATCCGCCGTCTCCACCTCGTCATGCTGGGGATGCACCCCTCCCCCGGGGAGGTTGCAGCATTTGTGAACGATCCGCAGCCGGACGCCTGGGAGCGGTTGGTTGATCGCGTGCTGGACGATCCCCTACTCGGCGAACGCTGGGCGCAGCATTGGCTCGATGTCATTCGCTACGCCGAGACGCACGGATTCGAGACCAACCGGGAGCGACCGAACGCCTGGCCGTTCCGCGACTGGGTGGTGGACGCCCTCAATCAAGACCTGCCATACGACCAGTTCGTGCGCGGGCAACTGGCCGGCGACGCCCTTGGCAGCGGCATCGGCACCGGCTTTCTCGTCGCGGGGCCGTATGATCTTGTCAAGAGCCAAGACATCAACCTCACGCTGATGCAGCGGCAGAATGAGCTCGACGGCATGATCAACACCACCGGCACCACTTTCCTCGGGTTGACGCTGGGGTGCGCGCGTTGTCACGATCACAAGTTCGACCCGGTGACCCAGCGCGACTACTACTCGCTGCAGGCCATCTTCGCAGGGGTGAACCACGCGGAACGGATGATCGACCAAAAACGCGATCCCGCTCTCGCGATGGAACAGGCTGCCTTGGAGAGTCGGATTGACTCGGCAAAAAAAGAGCTGACGCTGCTCGAGGCGGGGATTCCGCGTTTCAAGCCGCCGGTGAACGCGCGGGGCAATGAGGAAATTTTCGACCCGGTGCCGGCTCGGTTTATCCGCTTCAACATCGCACGCGCCAACCGAGCCGAGCCGTGCGTTGATGAACTCGAAATTTTCGCGGAGGGCAAAAATGTCGCGTTGGCCAGCGCCGGTGCCAAGGCAACCGCCTCCGGCGTATACCTCGACGGCAGCAACCCGATCCACCAACTCGCGCTTGTCAATGACGGCCGGTACGGGAACTCGCGGAGCTGGATCGCAAACAGCAGCACCAACGCCTGGGTGCAAATCGAGTTGCCCAAACCGGCGACCATCGGCCGCATCAAATGGGCGCGCGACCGCGAAGGCCACTACAACGATAGGCTCGCCGTCGATTACACATTTGAAGTCGCGACGGAGCCCGGCCAATGGCGGACCGTTGCGAGCTCCGGCGACCGGCCGCCGACCGGCGACGGGACACAAACCAAGCTCGAGTATTTGTTGGCCCACCTGAAAGACGTGGAGGCAACAAAAGTCAGGCAGTTGGCCAAGCGACTGGCCGGTGCCGAGCAGCGACTGGGCGAAATCCATGCCACGATGCGACGCACGGTTTACGCCGGCACCTTCCTCCAACCGGAGGTGACCCATGTGCTGCACCGTGGCGACCCTTTGGTCAAACGGGACGAAGTCGGGCCGGACGGCATCGGCGCGCTTGGCGGCGCGCTTGGCCTGGCCCCCAACGCGCCCGAGCAGCAGCGGCGACTCAAACTGGCACAATGGATCACAACCCCCGACAACCCGCTCACGGCACGGGTGATCGTCAACCGGGTTTGGAAGCACCACTTCGGCACCGGCCTCGCCGCGACACTCAACGATCTCGGTGTGAATGGAGTCCGCCCCACGCACCCGGAACTGCTCGACTGGCTGGCAGTGGAACTGGTCTCGTCCGGCTGGTCGCTTAAGCGGATTCACCGGCTGATCCTAACCTCCCGCGCCTGGCGGCAAGCGAGCCAGCCGCGCAAAAAGGCGCTCGCCGTCGATGGCGGCAGCCGGTTTCTGTGGCGCTTCCCGCCGCGCCGACTCGAGGCCGAGGTGATTCGCGACAACATTCTGCTGGCGACCGGCACGCTGGATTCGCGAATGGGCGGCCCAGGCTTTAGCGGCTTCCGGGTCGAGGCGGAAAATGTCCGCCACTATCATCCCAAGGAAAGCTACGGCCCGGCCGACTGGCGGCGGATGCTTTACATGACAAAAGTGCGGCAGGAACGGGAGCCGACATTCGGCGTGTTCGACTGCCCGGACTTCAACCAAACCGTTCCCAACCGAAGCCGCTCGACCACCCCGCTGCAGTCACTGAGCTTGCTCAACAGCCCGTTCGTGCTGCAGCAGGCCGGCTTGTTGGCCAAGCGACTCCGGCACGAGTCGGGCACAGACAGCCGCGCTCAAGTGGCACGCGCCTGCCAACTCGCGCTTGGCCGCGAACCCACCCGCGAGGAGCTCTCCGACGCAAGCGGGCTGGTTGCCGAACACACGCTGGAAGCCTTCTGCCGCGCCCTGTTCAACGCCAACGAATTCCTGTTTCTGCCCTGAAACAGGCGAATAAAAGCAGGCCTGGTTTTAGCGCTCTCCATGTAACGCAGCAGCGGCCGATTGTCGGGAAGCCACTTGGAATCAAAGCCACTTGGCCAAGCTTTTGACCTACTCATCAAATCCGGCTTGAAGTTGAACAGGAGGAGGATGAGTCTTGCGCCCGTGATTCTGAAATTTCAATTCGCATATCTAACCTGCCAGACAGCATTCCTGCTTCCCCTCTTGCTTGCCACACCGGCCCTTGGACAGGAGGCGTCCAACATTGATTCCTTCGAGGCAGCAACGGTTTCACTTGGGTTCCCATCATCCGACGGAGACTACCACCTGGTCGAGGCAAGCCGGGATCTTCAAAAATGGGTGATAGTGGGCCAGTATCCGGGCAACGGAAAACCAGCCCAGTTCAAGGATCTCCGCAGCCAACTGGGGAATACTCATTTTTATCAGGTAGTCACAAAATCTAAACCGTTTCCGGAAGGACTACTCGATCGGAAGTGGAAACTGGTAGCCCTACACGAAGCTGACGAAATCATCCAACCGAAGAAGGGTCGAACCCACTCCATGACGTTGTCCCGCGACAATAGGGCGGCTGGTCGGAACGACTGCAACGGGTATTCCGGTTCCTACTCAATGGTGAAGGGCAACTGGTTGAAATTTGGTAAAAACTTCCTCTCGACGAAAATGTTATGCATGCCGGGTTCTCTCGATTTCAAGTTTTTCGAGTCGCTGTATGCAGCCAAGGGTTTCGAGGTGGACGGAAACAAGCTGAAAATCTACTACGGGAACAACGCCGAAGACTGGATGGAGTTCGAGGATAAAACCTGACAAAATTTTACAAATTCGCAATCTGAAAAAAGCCGGTGGAGAATTTCACGGCAAAAAATCAACGCTTGGTTAGATCGCGAACATATATGTTTGCGAAGTTGATCGGGCCTCGTGGCACAATTTTTAACGGCCCTTTGGCCGGCACACCGTCCAGTTTTTTGTTTTTGAAAATCGGCTTGCCGTTAAGATTCAGGCTGAGCCGATCGCCGAGCAACTCGCCCTCGAAGCGGTTCCAGTTGCGCCCCTTCAAAACTAGGGCGTCCTTATACAACGAAGGCGCAATCGTGATAACCGCCCCCTCCGAGCCTCGAAACTGAAACTCACACGACTGCGTCTCCTCCGATACGCGAACATCAAATATAAAGCCAAAGTCATCGAACGACTCGGTCGTCAGGAGCGACTTGTCGGCTGCTTCCGATTTACCATCGAAACGAAACTGCCAGTTTTGTGAATGCCAACCCTTCGTTGCACGCCAGCCGGAAAAATCAACGCCAGTATACAGGCATCGATAGCCTCGATTGCTGATAGCTACCTGCCCTGGCTCAAGCGGTGTCGCCGGTAATTCCCTGATGCGCAGTTTGCGGTAATGCACCACGCCACCCTCCGATTCAAGGCATATGTAGCCCTTGCGTGGGCTGGCCCCCTTCCCTCGCGTCACCACCTTACCGTTCACAGCCAGCGAGATGGTTCCGTCGTTGCAAACGATCCGGTAGTGATTCCACTCCGGGCTGGGCTTGGATCGAAACTCTGTGGGGAACGCCCGGCTGCCGCCGCGGCCGTTAACCGGCGTCATCGTCGCGCCGTGGATCGGAAAAATGTCACCGTGCACCGTGTGGCCTCCGGAGTTCCCGTAGGCATTCTCAAGCACCTGCACCTCGACGCCGCGATGAAACGGCTGCCCGCGCGCCGTGATGTCATCCGCCCAGACAAAAATTCCGGCATTACCCCTTGGCTTCATGTGCCGCCACTCCACTTCCATGATGAAATTTTGGTACATCCGCTCCGTGCGCAACTCGCCGGTTGGCATGCCTGAACAAATAATCATCCCATTCCGTACCGACCAGGTGGAAGGCGCCGTGTTTACCGGCACCCAACCCACGAAATCCTTGCCGTTAAACAATGGACGAAACCCATCATTCTCGACTGCAACCGACTCAGCCGACAACAAAACAACTGCAAAAAGACAAACGAACCTCTTTTTATTGAAAAGCATGATGGGCGTAGTGTGCCCCCAGCCAAGCACTTGGCCAAGCGGAATCCCTCGGTCAAACGATGGCCTTCCAACGACGGAATTTGGCGGCGCACTCCTCCCAAAAAAACAGAGTTGACGGCTGGAGTTGTGTTAGTTAAAACAAACGCCTGATTCAAACACACGTTTGAATTAAATGGTAAAAACGGACACCAAGACACGGATCCTCGACACCGCCGAGCGGCTTTTCGCCCAGAAGGGGTTCGATGCCGTGTCGCTGCGCAACATCATCGCCTCGGCCAAGGTCAACCTCGCGGCAGTCCATTATCACTTCGGATCGAAGCAGGCGCTGGTTCACGCGGTGATCGGCCGGCGACTCCGCCCGATCAATGGGGAGCGCCTTGCCAAACTGGCCGAGGCCCGGGCCAAGGCCGGACGGCGACCGGTGAAACTGGAGCGCGTGCTCGAGTGCCTGTTCCTGCCGCTGTTCCGCGTCCAGGCCGACCCCAAAGTTGGTCCGGCGTTTTCGCGGTTGATCGGCCGTGTGTTGTTCGACCGAAACGCGAACCTTCAAAAATTCATGATGAGCGAGTTGGATGAAGTGATCCCTCAGTTCAGTGCCGCGCTCGATGCTGCACTATCCGGCTTGGCCAAGGAAGAAACAGATTGGCGCTCGCACTTCATGGCCGGCGCGATGGCGCACACACTTTGCAACGCCGACTTGCTGGCGAAGTTTACTGAAACGCAATTCGATCCTCGCGGTTACGAGTCAACAGTACGGAGGTTGATCGATTTCACCGCCGCCGGCTTCCGGGCAAAGGTCAGCCCGCCCACACGCCCAGGCAAAAAAAAGTAATGCGCCGAACACCCTTCATCACCGCGGCGGTTCTCCTGCTCGCGGGTTGCACCACCGACTCCAACCGGACGGCCCAGGATTTTGCCAGTGGACTCCCCGCCGGCTGGACGGCACCCAGCGGGAGCTCTGGCAAAGCACCGGCGTTTTGGTGGCACAACTTTCGTGATGCCGGATTGAGTGAGGCGATTGGGCACGCCCTCGACACCAACCCGGATGTCTGGAGTGCCGCCGCCCGGCTCGAGGCCGCCTGGGCACAGGCGAAGATCGCCGGCGCGGAACAGTTCCCGCAGATCGGCCTCAGCGGCGGCTTGTCAGCCAGCCAACTGAACATGGCGCAGTTCGGGGTGAGGATTCCTAATATGCCCAATTCCTTCCTCAGCGAACGCCACAACTTGACGCTTGGCGCACAGTGGGAACTCGACCTGTGGGGCCGCGTGAGCGCCGGCAAACGGGTCGCGCAAGCCAATGCGCTTGGCCAAGAGGCGGAGTTTGCCGGGGCTCGCCACTCGATCGCCGGCCAGGTGGCCAAGGCGTGGATGATGGCCATTGAAGCGCGGCACCAGGTGCGCCTGGCCAAGTTTACCGTCTCCACTCACGAGACAACGGTGGCACGGGTTCGCGCCCGGTTCGAGCAAGGCGTCCTCCCGTCGCTGGACTTGCGCCTGGCCATGGCCAACCTCGCAAGAGCCAAGGCGCAAGTCGCTGAACTCGATACAGTTGCCAGCCAAATAACTCGGCAGTTGGAAATTCTGCTTGGCCAATTCCCGGCCAACAAACTGGCAGTTCCAGCGGAACTGCCTCAAGTGCCCTCGGCGATCCCGGCCGGTATGCCAGCGGAGATTCTTTCGCGTCGGCCCGATCTCGTCGGCGCCGAGCAGCGGCTGTTAGCCACAGGCGCATCGCTCACCCAGGCCGAGGCGTCACTCTACCCGCAAATCAGCCTGACCGGCAGCGGTGGCACCTCGACGAGCGAACTCTCCGGACTGCTCTCGGGGGACTCGGGGGTTTGGGGCGTTGCCGCCAACCTGACGCAACCGGTGTTTCAAGGCGGCCGGCTTCGCTCCAATGTTCGTTTGCAAAAAGCCAACCTGAGAGCCGCCGAGGAAAGCTTCCGCTCAACGATGCTCAAGGCGATGGGTGAAGTGGAAAACGCACTCGATGCTGAGCAGCAACTGGCTGTGATGGACGAAGCGCTGGGCGTCGCGTACGAGCAGTCACAAGCCGCCGCACAAATCGCGCAGAAGCGATACGACCTCGGGCTCGATAACATCATCAAGCTGCTCGAGGCACGGCGCCGAGCGATTAACGCCGAGAGTCGATGGTGGGCCGCGCGGCGGCGGCGATTGGAAAACCGAATCAATTTGCACCTCGCCCTTGGCGGCGGATTTGAATCGATGAATCACAATGGAACAGCAAGCAACTAATCTCAACCGCAGTTTAAAAATAATTTCAACGTTTGCCGTGGGAATTATTGGCATCGTGTTGGCCGTGGTGTTGGCGAAGAGCACCAAAAAGCCGGAGTCGAAAACTCCCGAGCTCAAACTGCCAAGCGTGGAAGTGCAGATTGTGGAAACGACGCGGCACTCGTACCGGATTCAGTCGCAGGGAACGGCCCTGCCCCGGACGAGTATCCGGCTCGTGAGCGAAGTCAGCGGCAAGGTGGTGTCGGTCTCCGGATCGTTCGATGCTGGTCAGTTTTTTGCGAAGGACGATGTGTTACTGAAGATCGATTCGCGGGACTACGAACTGGCGTTCACGCAAGCCAAGTCGCAAGTCGCTCAAGCAGTATTGCGGGTGCAAATTGAGGATAAAGAGGCGGAGGTCGTACGTCGTGAATGGCAGTTGCTTAATAAGGGCGAGCCGACCGGACTGCAAGCGAGAGAGCCGCACGTCGCCCAAGCCCGGGCCGCACTCAAAGCCGCGCTCGCCACCGAGGAGGCAGCCAAGCGCAACCTCAATCGCTGCGAAATCCGCGCGCCGTTCGACGGCATGGTGGCAAGGGCCGGGGTGCGGCCTGGTCAATTTGCCGCCTTGGGCACACCGCTTGGCGAACTGTTCGCTACCGACGTAGCCGAAGTGCGTCTACCATTGATAGCCAATGACTTGAGTTTCATTTTTTTACCCAGACCCGGGGCAAAAGCCGCGCTTGGCCAAGCGCCCAAGGTGACACTCAGCGCCCGGGCCGGCGAACGGCGAACGGAGTGGCCTGGGCACATTGTGCGCTCGGAGGAGACGGTCGATCCGATGAACCGGATGGTTTACGTGGTGGCACAGGTCATCGACCCGTATGGCTTGGCCAAGCGCGACGGCGCACCGCTGCGAAGCGGGATGTTTGTGCGGGCCAGCATCGAGGGCCGAACGCAGGAGAACGTCATCGTGCTGCCGCGACATGCGCTTCGCGGGAGAAATCAAGTGTGGATCGTGAGCGAAAACAAACTGACTTTCCGCACAGTGAAGGTTGCCTTTGCAGACGCCAAACAGGTGATTGTTACGGGAGGGATTCAACCGGGTGAACAGGTGGTCGTCTCGCTGCTTGCCGCGGTGGTGGACGGCATGGGTGTAAAGGTGCGGGAGGCGGACTCAACGGATGAATAACCTAATCGAATGGTTCGCCAAGAATGGCGTCGTTGCAAATCTGCTGGCGTTTTTCATCGTCATCCTCGGGTTCATGTCGATCGGGACGCTGAAGCAGGAGGTGTTCCCCGAGTTTTCGTCTGACATGATTTTCATCACCGCGCCGTATCCCGGCGCGGCGCCAGATGAAGTTGAGGAAGGAGTTTGCCAAAAAATTGAGGAGGCGGTGTACGGCCTGACGGATGTCGAAAAGGTCACCTCGACCTCGATTGAAAACGCCGGCACGATCGTGGTGGAGTTGACGCCGGGCGCGGACGTCTCTCACGCGCTCGACGAAATCAAGGCGCAGGTCGATGCGATCGACACCTTCCCGGAAGAGTCGGAAAAGCCGGTGATCCGGGAGATCATCATGCGCAAGCAGGTCATCAACGTGGCTGTGTCCGGCGATGTTTCGGAGGCGGCGCTGCGGCACTACGCCTCGCAGGTGCGCGACGAGTTGATGGCGTTGCCAGGCATCACGCAGGCCGAGATGACCAACGTGCGCGACCTCGAAATATCGATCGAGATTTCAGAGCAGGCGCTGAGGCGATACGGCCTGACGTTCGACGAGGTGTCGCTGGCGATTCGCCGCAGCTCCGTTGACCTGCCGGGCGGGTCGATCGAGGTGCAGAACGGCGGCGAAATCCTGCTGCGGGCCAAGGGCTTGGCCAAGCGGGCCGTGGATTTTGAACAGATCGTTCTGCGCACGCGCCCGGACGGCACTAGATTGCGGCTTGGCCAAGTGGCGACAATCCTCGACGGTTTTGAAGAGACGGATCAGGAGTCGTACTTCGATGGCAAGCCGTGTGCCTTGGTGAAAGTGTTCCGAGTCGGCGAGGAAAATGCCATCGCGATTTCGGAGACGGTTCATCAATACATCGCCAACTCGAGACATCTTTATCCGACGGGGATCGGGTTGACCACGTGGCAGGACGACTCGATTTACCTGAAGGGAAGGCGCGACTTGATGATCCGCAACGGCCTTACCGGGTTCTGTCTTGTGTTCATTGTACTGGCGTTGTTCCTGCGTTTCAGGCTGGCGTTTTGGGTGAGCCTTGGCATCCCGATTTCGTTTCTCGGCACGTTTTGGATGATGCCGACGCTGGATGTGTCAATCAGCATGATCTCGCTGTTTGCGTTCATAGTAGTGCTGGGGATCGTGGTGGATGATGCCATCCTCATCGGCGAGAACATCCACGCGCATCACGAGCGCGGGACGCCCGGCCTCAAGGGCGCGATCGCGGGTGCGGTCGAGATGGCCCGGCCGGTGACCTTCGCCGTAGCAACATCGATCGCGGCCTTCGCGCCGCTGATATTTACGGCCGGCAACACCGGGAAAATCATAAAATTCATCCCGCTGATCGTGATCCCGACGCTGTTTTTCTCGCTCATCGAATGCCTATTCATCCTGCCCAAGCATTTGAGCAATCTGCGCAAGGTGGACAACATTGAGGACGGCACGGGCTTCGTCGGCGGGTGGCGCCGGTTTCAGCACCGGTTCGTCACTCGGATGGACCAGTTCATCCTGCGAATCTACAAGCCGACGCTGCGTTGGTGTCTTGATTGGCGTTACCTGACCATGGCCATCTCTGTGGCGGCGTTCGCCATCACAATGGGCGTCGTGGCAGGTGGGCATATTCGCTTCACGTTTTTCCCGCCGGTGGAGGGCGATAATATCGCCGCGACTGTGATCCTGCCGCTGGGCAGCACCACGGAGGAAACCAAGCGCGTCGTGAAGAAGCTCGAGATCGCCGCCGAAAAGGTTCGCGACCAACTCGACGCGGAGACGCCGAAGGGCTATCCCAGCATCGTGAGACACACGCTCAGTTCGGTGGGCAGCCAGCCGTTCAAGACCGATCAAAACCGATCCAGCGGCCGCGCCGTGGCCTCCATCAAGAGTGCGAACACCGGCGAGGTGCACATCGAGGCCTCCCCGTCCGAGGAGCGGATGTTCGACAGCCACGAGGTCGCGAGGCGCTGGCGGGAGATCGTCGGCGAGATGCCGGAGGTCGAGGAGTTGCAATTCACTGCGGATATTTTTCAGGCCGGCGACGCGATCAATGTTGTGATCACCGGTGCAGACTTTGGCCAACTGCAGACCGCCGCCAAGTGGCTCAAGCAGCGGCTCGGCGAGTTCGACGGCGTCATCGACATCGCCGACTCGTTCCGCGAGGGCAAGGAGGAACTTCTGCTGAAAATCACGCCGGAAGCCGAGGCGCTTGGCCTGTCGCAAGCCGACCTCGCGCGGCAGGTGCGCCAGGCGTTTTATGGCGACGAAGTGCAGCGCATCCAGCGCGGACGCGACGATGTCAAAGTCATGCTCCGTTATCCCCGCGACAAACGCCGCAGCTTGGCCAACCTCGAGAACATGCGCATCCGAATGCCCGGCGGCATCGAGGTGCCGTTCGCCGAAGTGGCCGACGTGACATACGGGCGTGGCTACGAATCGATTCGGCGCATCGACCGGCGGCGCTCGGTCAACGTCACCGCCGACGTCGATCCCGCCACCGGCAACACGCAACTCATCAACCAATCGCTCGAGACCAAAGTGCTGCCAGCGATGCAGCGCGAATTCCCCGGCATTTACTGGTCGTTCGAGGGCGAAAAAAGCGAGCAGGCCGAGACCCTCGACAGCCTGGGGTACTTGTACGTTATCGCTTTGATCATCATTTACGCCCTGCTGGCGATTCCGTTCAACTCATACATCCAGCCCCTCATTGTCATGGCGGCAATCCCGTTCGGCCTCATCGGCGCCGTCTGGGGGCATGTCGTGATGGGCATGGATGTCACGATCCTATCCGGCTTCGGTGTCGTGGCGCTCACCGGCGTTGTCGTCAACGACAGCCTCGTGATGGTCGATTACGTCAACCGCAAACGCAGCACCGGCCTGAGCGATATGGAGTCGGCACGCCAAGCCGGGTTCTCCCGCTTCCGGCCGATCCTGCTGACCTCGCTCACCACCTTCGCCGGTCTCACGCCGCTGTTGCTCGAGAAAAGTCTACAGGCCAAGTTCCTCGTACCGATGGCCGTCTCGCTTGGCTTCGGAGTCATCTTCGCCACCGTCATCACACTCATCCTCGTCCCCGCTATGTACCTCATCCTCGAAGACATCCGCACCTTCTTCTACGGCCCAGAGGACAAACTGTAAGCCAAGCGCTTGGCTTGGGGCAGCGGTGCGACTATTCTGCCCGCGTGAAACGCCTGTTTTTTTCTCTGACGATTCTCTGCGCACTTGGCCTGCAATCCATCTCCGCAGCCAAGCCGAATATTCTGTTCATCATGGTCGATGATCTTGGCAAGGATTGGATTTCCTGCTATGGCGCGAACGAAATCAACACACCGAACATCGATCGCCTGGCCAAGGGCGGCATCAAGTTTCACAACGCCTGGTCGATGCCGCAGTGCACCCCAACCCGCGCCACCCTGCTCACCGGACAGTACCCCTGGCGCACCGGCTGGGTGAACCATTGGGACGTCCCCCGCTGGGGTGTTGGCTACTTTGACTGGTCAAACTACACCACCTTCGCCAACGTGATGAAAACCGCCGACTACTCCACCGCGATCGCCGGCAAGTGGCAGATCAACGACTTTCGGCTCGAGCCGGAGGCGCTTCGCAAACACGGGTTCGACGACTGGGCCGTCTGGACCGGCTACGAGACCGGCAATCCGCCGAGCAACGAGCGCTACTGGGACGCCTACATCCACACGCGCGCCGGGAGCAAAACCTACAAGGACAAATTCGGGCCGGATATTTACTGCGATTTCCTCATCGACTACATGAAGCAACATCGTGACGAGCCAATGATGCTCTACTTCCCCATGGCACTCACGCACGGCCCGCTTGTGCCGACTCCCGACGAACCGAAGATCACCACAGGCAAGGACAAGCTCAAGGCCATGGTGCGCTACACCGACAAACTCGTCGGGCGGTTGGTTCACACACTCAACGACTTGAAAATTCGCGATCGCACCCTCGTGATTTTCACCACCGACAACGGAACCAGCGGCGGAATGCGCGGCACGGTAAACGGCAAGCGTCCAAGCGGCGGCAAGGCCTCGAAGTACGAGGGCGGCGTCTGTATGCCGTTCATCGTCAACTGCCCCGGCCTTGTCCCCGGCGACCGCGAGACCGACGCGCTGACCGACTTCTCCGACCTGCTGCCGACCTTCGCGGAGCTTGGTCAAGCGAAGCTGCCGGAAGGCGTGATGCTCGACGGGCGTTCGTTTGCGCCGCTACTGCTTGGTCAGGCGAACGACTCGCCGCGCGACTGGATCATGGCGCTTGGCCACGGTGCCGGGAGACTCGACAAAAACGGCGTGCGCGGCACCAACGATTTTGCCGACCGCGTCCTTCGAGACAAACGCTACAAGGTCTGGCTGAAGCACGAGCCAAAAATCACCGCGCTGTACGACCTCAAAACCGATCCGCTCGAGCTAAATAATTTGCTCAACAGCGAAAAGCCGAAGCACCTGGCCGCGCTGAAAAAATTCCGAGCCATCATTGGCAGCCAACCGAAGATTGATGGCCGCCCGCTCTATCGCCCTCGCAAGGCCAACTCGTGGGACAAACAGTTACAGGCCAAGGTGGAGAAACCGGCGGCCAACAAGCCCAAGCGCGAACGTCGACGCAAACGCAAGGCCACCCAGCAATAAACCGCATGCCCAAGGCGACGCGAATCAAGGATCTGCCCGACAGCGAAAAGCCACGCGAACGTCTCCTGGCCAAGGGCGCGGAGGCACTTAGGGACAGTGAATTAATCGCTATTTTGCTTCGTACCGGCACGCAGGGCTTGTCTGCGATCGATGTCGCCCAGTCGCTGCTCAACAAGTTCGGCTCGCTTGACGCCCTGGCCAAGGCGCCCATCGAGGAACTGTGCGTCAAAGGCGTCGGCCGCGACAAGGCGGTCACGATGAAAAGCGCTTTTAGCCTGGCCAAGCGTATGGCCGATGAACTGCGCCACGAGTCCCCGCTGCTCGACACTCCGGAGAAGTTGGCCAGCCTCCTGCGCGAAGACAACCGACTGCTCGAGGTCGAGCATTTTCATGTTGTCCTCGTGAACACCAAGCGACGGCTTATTCGCGTCGAGACGCTCGCCCAAGGCACACTCGACTCGCTGGTGACGCATCCGCGCGATGTCTTTCGACCAGCCATCACCGCCAACGCCTCGGCGCTGTTCCTCGCGCACAATCACCCGAGCGGTGATCCCACCCCGTCCGAGGAAGACATCAAGTTTACGCGCGACATCATCCGCGCCGGCAAGTTGTTGAAAATCGATGTACTAGACCACATCATCCTCGGCCGCCGCACGGCGGAGCGCGGTAAGGATTTCGCCTCTCTGCGCGAGCTTGGTTACTTTTACGCATGATCCACTCCACTGCCATTATTCACCCCGGCGCACAGTTGCACGAGAGCGTGCGAGTCGGCCCGTACTCGGTTATCGACGAACACGTCACGGTCGGCGCGGGATGCGAGCTTGCCCCTCATGTGCACCTCACCGGCCACACCACGATCGGCGCGGAGAACCGCTTCCACACCGGCTGCGTGATTGGCGACGCGCCGCAGGATTTGAAGTACGACGGCGAAACGACCTGGCTCATCATCGGCGACCGAAACCGCTTCCGCGAACACGTCACCGTTCACCGCTCCAACACGCCCGGCGAAGACACGAAGATCGGCACGGAGAATTTTTTTATGGCCAACAGCCATGTCGGCCATAACTCCATCATCGGCAACAAAGTCATCCTGGCCAATGGCGTGTTGATCGCCGGCCACGTAATGATCGGCGATGGTGCCTTCATCGCCGGCAACGCCGTGGTACACCAATTTTGCCGCGTCGGCACGATGGCCATGATGCAGGGCTGCGCCGGGGTGAGCCTCGACCTGCCGCCGTTCACCATCGTGCGCGGCATCAACGGCATGTGCGGCCTGAACAGCATCGGCCTGAAACGTGCCGGCTTCTCCAGCGAGGAAAGGCTTCAACTCAAGAAAGCCTACCACGCCATTTTCCTTTCCGACGAACTGCTAAAAGATGCGCTAGAAAAAGCCCGCAGCGAGTTCACCGGGGTGCTGGCGGAGCAGCTGATCGACTTCGTCGCCACCAGCCAGCGCGGCACCTGCTCCCACACCAGGCGGTAGGCTCTTAGCCAAGCGCTTGGCTAAATCTTCACCTTGAACTGTTCGCCTTTTTTCAACGACTTGGCGAAGCCGGCCATGAGCTGCGGGATCTGCTCGAGATCCTTCAGACTGACCACCTCGACCGGTGAGTGCATATAACGGTTTGGTAGGCTAATGAGGCCGCTCGGGATGCCACCGCGTGTCCAGAAAACAGCATCGGTGTCGGTGCCGCTGGTGGAGGAGATCGCCTCGTGCTGCAGGTTGATCTTCAGCCGCTTGGCCACTTGCTCGACGCGCTTGATGACTTCGGGATGGTTGCAGTTGCCGTGGGTGACAGTCGGCCCTTGGCCCACCTTGATGTCGCCGTGCTGCCGCTTGTCCACTGTCGGGTAGTCGGTCGCGTGAGTGACGTCCATCACCAACGCGACATCGGGGTGCAGCGAGTACGCAATTTGCCGCGCGCCGAAGAGGCCGACTTCCTCCATCGTGTTGGCGACGACGCACACCTCCGCGTTGAGCTTGACTCTGCCGGTCTTGAGCAGGCGCAGCGTCTCAGCCACAGCCCAAGTGCCTACGCGGTTGTCGAACGCCCGCGCCACGACGAGGTCGTCGCGCAGAAACTCGAACTGGTAGTTGAGCGTGATCGGGTCGCCGACGCGGACAAGTTTCTCGGCGGCCTTGCGCGAGTCCACGCCGATGTCGATGAACAACTCGTGAATCTTCGGCACCTTGGGCGCGCCGGTGTCGGTGCGCATGAGGTGCGGCGCGACGCTGCCGACGACTCCCTTTACCGGGCCTTTGCGGGAGTGGATGATGACGCGCTGAGCCCGGGTGATCGCCGGGTTGGTGCCGCCAAGCCGCCGCACGTACACGTAGCCGTCGTCATCGATGAAGTTGACCGTCATGCCGATCTCGTCGGCGTGGCCGGCGAGCATCAACCTCGGGCCGCCACCCTTGTTGAGCACGGCGACACAGTTGCCGTAGGCGTCGGAATAGGTCTCGTCAGCGTACTGGCTAACGTAGTCCATCCAGACGCGCAAGCCGCGTGATTCATGGCCGGAAGGGCTTGGGGTGTTGACGAGAGTCTCGAGAAACTGGAGCGATCGCTTGTTCATGCACGGCGATTAGGGGTATTGGACGGGGCTATTTCAAGCGCATTGTCGGCTTACTTTTGGCAGGCCCCTTACTTTCAATCACCCCTCCATCTGTTCGCATCACTAACCTTAACAGGAAAATTCAGGAACGGCTCCGCGCTGATTTACGCTGCTTCAGGCCGCTACTCAAAGCGGCCAAGGAACTCGACGCCTGTCGTGGGGCCACGCTGGCGCTGGACCTGAACAGGACCGCCTCGAAGCCAGACGTAGGGCGGCTGAGCCCAACCATTTTTCAAGCCGCAAATCCCAAGACAAAAAAGCCAAGCCGGACAAATGGTCTGCCAAGCCCGGCGAGGCACACAGGAAACCTGTCTTGAAGAAGTTCAGCCAGGCGGCCGATGACCGAACTGTTCTGCGGATTCCCAAAAGGTGGACATTAAAAAAGTACTTCGACGTAGCAAATTCACCACGCCCAAGCCGGCCGGATGGGGGCGTCTTCTAAACTGAGGCGGCAATCGGTAGCGATTGACTTCGCGGCAGCGGGAATTAGCTTTGCAACAGTCCATGAAACATCGCCGCGCCTTCACACTGATCGAGTTGCTGGTGGTCATTGCCATCATCGCCATTCTGGCCGCCCTGCTGTTGCCGGCGCTGGCAAGGCTAAGGGGCAGGAAATCTACTGCCTCAACAACATCAAGCAATTGACGCTCGCCGCCAAAATGTACAGTGGCGACAATGGCGATCGCTTCGCCTGGACCTTCACGCTTGTGGGCAGCCAGCAAAACCGAACGTCTTGGTTCAACTATCTGCTACCGTATCAGGAAACAAAAAAAACACTTCGCTGCCCCAGCAAGCCTTTCAAGACCAAGGAGATGATTTACAACTTTGGCCGAACCACGAACAACTACGCCGCCAACTTCCGGCTCGGCGGCTGCAACTGGCCCGGTGTCTGGGAATACGCCCCACTCAAGGAGAGCGCAGTGCGCAGCCCCTCCACTCTCGTTTACAAGACCGACGGCGGCAGCCGGCCTGTCAACACCACCAACCCAAGAAAATGTGTCACGCCACAGTCGCCGGAGAAAGCCGGCTGCTGGATCGTCCACGACCCCGGCAACAGCGCGCCCTGCGGCGGCTGCGTCACCTCCGGCGATCCGAACTGGGGCGGGCCGCACCTGCGCCACAGCGGCCGCAGCAACGTCAGCTTCACCGATGGCCACGCCGAGGGGATGCCATCGTTCAAGTGGTACTGGTCCGGCACGCCGTGGCTCGACCCC